>WSSedL1CaDRAFT_10000049_pt1 | contig 68096 bp, 61 predicted proteins | sample WetSurSL1Cattail_FD_9464 | JGI IMG/M metagenome (IMG submission 9464)
TTGTTTTTCGCTGACCGTAATCAACATAGATTGACTGTCTACGCCATGTTCGGCTTGCGAAAGTAAGTCGGCAGCCACAAAGGTTGGATTAGCTGTTTCGTCAATAATTACTTCTACTTCCGAAGGGCCGGCAGGCATATCAATTGCCACATCGCGCAACGACACTAATTGTTTAGCAGCCGTTACATATTGATTTCCGGGGCCAAATATTTTATAAACCTTAGGAACGGTTTCCGTTCCGTAAGCCATAGCAGCAATAGCTTGTGTTCCGCCTATTTTAAAAATCCGATGAACTCCTGCAACTTTAGCAGCATACAGCACCGCCGGATGAATTTTTCCTTCTTTGTTTGGAGGTGTGCACAGTACAACTTCATTGCACTCGGCTATTTGTGCCGGAATACCCAGCATTAAAACGGTAGAGAAAAGAGGTGCGGTTCCACCTGGAACATACAAACCTACTTTTTGAATAGCAATAGCTTTTTGCCAACAATAGACACCCGGTGAAGTTTGAATCTCAGGTAAATCATGTTGTTGTTCCGAATGGAACTTCCATATATTGCGTCGCGCCATTTCAATGGCTTGTTTCAAGTCAGTTGATACCAGCTTTTCAGCCTCGGCAATTTCTTCCTTAGTAACTTCAATATTGTCTAGGTTCACTTTATCAAATTGCTCGGTGTATTCTTTCACTGCTTTGTCACCACGGGCACGAACATCATCCAATACTTTTTGTACCGTACCAAACAACGATGCGTTGTCGAAAGTTGGTCGAGTCAGAAGTGATGCCCACTCTTCACGTGAAGGATATTTGATAACTTGCATAATAGTATGTCGTTTTATTATTGTTTTCTAATTAGATATTTACTCGCTACGCTCATGATATTAGCTCACTTCGTTCGCGTTATTTGGTTGATCTTATTTTTAGGAATCACTAATCATTGATCACTAATCATTAATCACTGTCTTCTACCGACTACTTACTAGAAGCTACTTACCAGAAACCAGGTTGTCCCAGTTGTCATGTAGTTCTTTCATATCATTAAAAACCACACTGGCACCACTCTTTGTTAGTACAGATGGTTCCAGTGGTCCTGTATTAACTCCGATGGTAAACAATCCTGCTGCATGAGCTGATTCAACTCCGAGAGGAGCATTTTCGATAACAACAGCTTCCCATGGATGTACTCCCGATTTCCTTAGTGCGATCAAATAAGGTTCCGGATGAGGCTTGCCATATTTTACATCAAAAGCCGTAACCATTTTATCTTTACTGAAGATGCCCGGAAAATTTTCTTCCAGACTATGAAGTAAAGTGCGTTGTCCCGAACCGGTAACGACGAAGATTTGAAGTCCTTCTGCCTTGACTTTCTTTAATAAATCGTAGACAAAAGGGATTTGCTCTGTTTTGCCGCAGGCTTCAAACAGGATTGATTTTAATTGGTATATATCGTTTTTTTCCTCTTCCGTGGCTATTCTTCCTTGCTCTTTTATAAAGATTTCATCAATTGTTGATGCTCCGGTGCGACCTTCATTCATGTAGGCTTCATATTCGGTAAACGGAAGATCCTTGTTGTGTAATGCTTTTACCCAGGCTGTTGCATGATGTTTCATCGAATCAAACAGAACTCCATCCATGTCAAAAAATACAGCTTTAGGACTGAGTTTAGGGTAATTATTTATTTTGATAAATTGGTCTATTTGTTTTGTAAACATGCAGTTAAAATTTTACTGCAAAGATACTTATTTTTGAAGTTAAATATGTGGTTTTTCTTCGGCATATTTCCCTGTTTAATTTGAGGACCAGAATTCAATTCTCTGTTTTAAAACTCAGAATGATTATTCAGATAAAAAAATAGCATTTTTTTATCTGAATAATCTATATAAACAAATATATATTGTAATTTTGCAGCCTGAAAATCGGGGTGTGGCGCAGTCGGTAGCGCGTTACGTTCGGGACGTAGAGGTCGCAGGTTCGAATCTTGTCACCCCGACAAATTGAAATCTTACAAGTTCTTAATTAATTCTGAATTTGAGAGATTATTGATGCTGATTATGTATTTTTGCACAAACAAAATTTTGTGGCATAAATTAGCATTTAGAGAGATCTTCACCACTGGCCGAATAAGTGCTTTTTTACGTGCGCAATTGCTTAATGTAAAATATATTCGCATGAAATCACATCAAATTATTCTTTTAAGTTTTATTTGTTTCACTTCTGTAGCATGTAAGTTAACCGGAGAGTCGAATAGTACTCCTCAAATGTCTTTGTATAGTAATCCTGTTGTGAATGGTACTGACACTTTGAGTATATCTTATGCCGGAAAGGACGATTATGATTATATAACGGACACAATTTCTGTGGGAGATACAGTGCAATTTAAATTTATTTTAAACGCAGTTTCCAATAATCTTGTTAAATTTAGTCTAACGCGTCCAAACGATACAATTTCAACTAAGATTATATTACCTGCAGAATCTTTGCTGGATGGAGTTTTTTTAAAAGCAAGCTCAGATTACTCGGCTGGAAAGTTTACATTTATAGCAAAGCAAAATTACGCATATTTTTCGTTTGGCTATGTTGCAAAAGTTGCGAGTACAAATTCGATTCTTCAATTTTACTTACAATCGGATGCAAATTTCGGGGCTTCTTCTTCGGGTACTAATTATGTATCATTTAAACTGAAAACGCCTATTGTGGCTAAAAAGTAAAATCGTCTGCTCCCATATCTTACTATAAATAAAAAAGGTCATTCCAAAATTCGGAATGACCTTTTTTATTTATCTGATATTTTTAGGATTAAAGTCTTGCTTTTATCGCTTTTGTTTCAGCTTCAAAACCTGGTTTTTCCAATAAGGCGAACATGTTTTTCTTGTAAGCTTCTACGCCTGGTTGGTCGAATGCATTTACACCAAGCAAGTAGCCGCTAATGCCACAGGCTTTTTCGAAGAAATAGATCAACTCACCCAAATAGTATTCGTTTAGTTTTGGAAGTTCTATTTTTAAATTAGGCACGCCACCGTCGACATGAGCAATCATGGTTCCAAGTTCGGCCATTTTGTTTACTTCGTCTACACGTTTTCCGGCAAGGAAGTTCAAACCGTCCAGATTTTCTTCTGAGTGTGGGAATACTTTTGTGTAGTTGCTTTCTTTTACTGAAATTACTGTTTCAAAAATAGTACGTTCACCTTCCTGAATCCATTGACCCATAGAATGTAAATCAGTAGTGAAATCTACAGCGGCAGGGAAGATACCTTTGTTTTCTTTGCCTTCGCTTTCGCCGTAAAGTTGTTTCCACCATTCGCCAAAGTAATGCAATTTAGGATGGAAGTTGACCAGAATTTCTGTTTTCTTTCCGTTTTTGTAAAGTTCATTACGTGTGGCGGCATATTGAGCTGCAGGATTTACTTCGAACGGAATTTTATGTCCGCATTTATTTTCCATAGTTGCTGCTCCGGTAATCAGTTGGCGAATATCAAATCCGGCAACAGCGATTGGAAGCAGACCTACAGGGGTAAGAACCGAGAAACGTCCTCCAATGTTATCTTCAATTACAAATGTTTTGTAGCCTTCCTGAGTAGCTGCTGTGCGAAGAGCACCGCGCGATTTGTCGGTGATGGCTACAATCAGTTTTTGCGCTGATGCTTTGCCTTGTTGCTCTTCCAACTGGGTTTTTAGCAAGCGGAAAGCAAGTGCAGGTTCGGTTGTTGTTCCGGATTTTGAAATAGAAATGATTCCGAACTTTTTGTTTTTCAATAGTTCTTGTAATTCATACAAATAATCTTCGCCAATGTTTTGGCCAGCATAAACCATTATAGGCGATTTGCGTTCGGTTTGCAACCAGTCGAAGCTGTTTGATAGTGCATCAATGACTGCTCTGGCTCCCAGGTAACTTCCGCCAATGCCAATTACAACAACTATTTCGCAGTTGTCGCGTAAAATCTTAGCAGTAGCTTCCAGATCGCTAAACTGAGCTTCGTCGATAGATGAAGGTAGATTCAACCAACCCAGAAAATCACTTCCTTTTCCTGTGCCGTTGTGCAATGAATCACTTGCTGTAGCCACTTGTTCTGCGTATCCGGCCACTTTTTGTTCGGAGATGAACCCGAATGTTTTGTCGATAGATAGTTTAATATTTTCCATTTTATATTTAATTTGATAGTGTATAAGTAATAAAATATGCAATGATCTGTTTTCTGAAATCAAAATGCAGATAAACAGTCTTGTAACTCGTAACTATTTACTTGTAACTACTTTGAGTTATTAGTTCGCTTCGCTCACGATATTTATAGATAGTTACTCATTTCGTTCGTGATATTATTGTTTCAGAGGGTTCAGATATTTATAACTGCAAACTGTCAATTATTAACCGTCCACTATTTAAGTTTCTCAGATAGTTTCCGTATTTCCATGGTGGGTGAACAACGGTTATACAGAATTTCGAATATAGAATCAACGATGGGCATGCTGATTTGGTATTTTTCGTTTATCTCGTGAATACATTTTGTGGCATAATAACCTTCGGCTATCATTTCCATTTCTATCTGCGCAGTTTTTACAGAGTAACCTTTTCCTATCATGGTTCCGAACAACCGGTTCCGACTGAACTTGGAGTAAGCGGTTACCAGTAAGTCTCCCAGATAAGCTGACTCATTGATGTCTCGATGCATCGGATTAACTGCGTTACAAAAACGATTCATTTCCTGAATGGCATTTGATACCAGTACAGCCTGAAAGTTATCACCGTATTTCAATCCATGACAGATACCGGCAGCAATGGAATAAATGTTTTTCATCACCGAAGAATATTCTATTCCTGTAACATCATCGCTGATAGAGGTTCGGATAAAGCTGGTGTTGAATCGCTGTGCAAGCATTCGTGCTTTCTCGCGGTTGGCGCAGCCAAAGGTCAGATAAGAAAGACGCTCCAGTGCCACTTCTTCAGCATGGCATGGTCCGGCTAATACGGCAATATTGTCTTTTGATACGCCATAAAATTGTTCGAAGTAATCGGTTACAATCATGTTCTCATCGGGCACAATACCTTTGATGGCGGTAACAATAAATTTATTATCCAGCTTCCGGTTCAATTTTTTCAGGTGTTGTTTCATGAACGGTGATGGAGTGGCAAAAATCAGAATGTCTGATGTACGTACCAGCTTGTTTATGTCGCTGGTAAAATGAATCCTGTCGGTGTCGAATTTTACTCCTGTCAGATAGGACGGGTTTTTGCTAAGCCGGACAAATTCGTCAATTTGTTCTTGTCGGCGCATGTACCAATTGATGCTATCTGCATTTGTCAGTGCTATTTTTGCTATTGCTGTGGCCCAGCTCCCGCCGCCAATTACAGCAATTTTACTTTTTTCGTTCATCATTGTATAGTTAACGAGTGGACGAGCAAACAAGTAAACGAGATGAAGATTTATTCTTACTTGATTACAGGCTTACTATCCTTTTTTTGTTTACTTGTCTCCTTGTTTACTTGTTTACTTGTTTACTGCTTCAATCCATGCTGCCACGTCTTCTTTCGACGGATTTGTCAACTCCAGTTTATTCTTTTTGTTCAGTCCGCAAATGTCCTGATGGAACTTATTCGGGTTCAAACCTTTTAATCCTTCTACGGTTTGAATGCCTGCTTTCTGGATAACAGTCACCCAAGCTTCGGGTATTCCCAGCGCAATGAATTTTTCCGGACCTTCTTTCTTCTCTACTTTTTCGGGTTTCATTTGTGGAAAGAAAAGTACTTCCTGAATGGCTTGTTGCCCGGTCATCAGCATGACCAACCTATCCATACCTATTCCCATTCCGGAGGTTGGAGGCATACCGTATTCCAATGAACGTACAAAATCCATGTCGATGAACATAGCCTCGTCATCGCCTTTTTCGCTTAGTTTTAATTGTTCCTGAAAGCGTCCAAGCTGATCAATCGGGTCATTCAATTCCGAATAAGCGTTGGCCAGTTCTTTTCCGTTTACCATTAACTCGAAACGTTCGGTTAGTTCGGGGTTGTCGCGGTGCCGTTTACAAAGCGGACTCATTTCACGTGGGTAGTCGGTGATAAATGTAGGTTGGATATAATTTCCTTCGCATTTTTCGCCGAACAATTCATCGATCATTTTGCCTTTACCCATCGTTTCGTCCACTTCCACATGTAATGTTTTGCATACTTCGCGGAGTTGGGTTTCGTCCATACCATTGATGTCGATGCCGGTGTGCTCCTTGATGGCGTCAATCATGGTAATACGTTTGAATGGGGTCTTGAAACTGATAGTTTTGTCGCCAACTTTAATTTCGTTCGTGCCGTTTACGTCCATACATACTTTTTCAATCATGTTTTCGGTAAAGGTCATCATCCAGTTGTAGTCTTTGTAGGCTACATATATTTCCATGGCGGTAAATTCGGGATTGTGTGTGCGGTCCATTCCTTCGTTGCGGAAGTTTTTGGAGAATTCGTACACACCTTCGAAACCACCTACGATCAATCTTTTGAGATATAACTCGTCGGCTACACGCAGATAAAGGGGAATGTCCAGTGCGTTGTGGTGCGTGATGAACGGACGGGCTGCAGCACCACCGGGGATGGATTGCAGAATAGGAGTTTCTACCTCAATATATCCTTCGGCATTGAAAAAGTCGCGCATGGATTGATATACCTTGGTACGTTTCATAAATATTTCTTTCACGCCCTCGTTTACTACCAGGTCTACGTAACGTTGGCGGTAGCGTTGTTCCGGATCTTCGAATGCATCGAAAGCCACGCCGTCTTTGTATTTTACGATAGGGAGCGGACGGAGCGATTTGCTTAATACGGTCAATTCTTGCGCATGAAGATTAATTTCACCAGTCCTTGTCTTAAATATATAACCTTTAACGCCTATGAAATCACCAATATCCAGTAATTTTTTGAATACGATATTGTACATTTCAGGTTGTTCCGGAGTGTTAATGTCATCTCTGCTAATATATACCTGAATACGTCCTTTTGAATCTTGCAACTCTATGAAAGAAGCCTTGCCCATAATACGGCGACTCATAATTCTACCTGCAATACAATACGACTCTTTGTATTTAGACTTTTTAGTTCTTGTGGTTAGTTTATGATCAATATAATATTTTTTTATATCAACTGAAAATGAATTTGTTGGATACAGTGCGGCAGGGTAGGGGTCAATGCCCAGATTTCGTAATTCGTCCAAACTTTGACGTCTGAACTGTTCTTGTTCGCTAAGTTCTATGCTCATAATCTTTTTTAAATACAAATTGCTGCAAAAGTACAAAAACTAATGCACAATGCATAATGCATAATTCAAAATTATGAATTTCAGCCAACTTGTTAGCCAAGCTAATAAAAGAGTGTGCGAATGAAAAATTGCGATTTATACATTTCAATTACGAATAAGATTTAGTTTTCAGTACTAACCACTCTGGCAACTACCTTGTTTCATCCTCTTTGCGCTTTTGGTATAGCTGATAAGAATTATACACATTGTGCCATATACTGTAGAATCCACCGGCCATAGACGTAACAGGACTAAGGAAAGTAGCGCCTAACCAGATAGAGAATACCGTACTTTTTTGCCCCAGACTTTGTCCGGCTCCGATGCGGTCGTTGTAATGTCCCCCGATTTTTTTTCCAATGGCAAACTGCGCTATACAGGTGATGAGCGAAGCTATAGCTATACCTATCTGGAAAACAATAGCTACGTTGCTATGCACTATACTCCGTACCGTAACGGCAATGGCAATAGCCAAAGCAACAGCCCACATGTAAAATGCCAGATCTTTAAATCCAAGTAACTTTGCATGCAGCCTGGGAAGATAGGCACGAACGGCCCACGCAGTCAGAAACGGAAACATAAGCAACGGAAATACTTTGCGGAGTATGAGTAAGAAAGATGGCACGAAGGTAAGCGCCGGATTGGGATGAACCATGGGCAGTGCCAGCGGAATAACGATGGCCGAAACCATATTGATAATGATGGTATAGCTAACCAACGACTGCGTGTTTGCGCCAAGCTTGCCTGTGACTACGGCAGCAGCAGTGGCAGTGGGAGTGATCATACAAATCATAGCTCCTTCGAGTACCACGCGAAACTCTGTGTCAGGAAACAAAACGAGCGGTATACCCAACAAACAAAAAATACCCACTTGGACCAACAACAACCACAGGTGCATGCGACTTGGGCGCAGATCGCGTGGGTCGACTTTGCAAAAGGTAACAAAGAGCATCAAAAAGATCAGGGTGGGCTGGATAATGGCGATGAATTCGTTGACAAATGGTTTGGTGGGTGCCAGAAAGGGGATGTTTACATAAATAAAGTAGCCTATAACACCTGTAAGCATCGAAAGTGGGAGTGTCCAGTTTTTGATAAATCTTATCAGTTTCATGGGTGAATGATAGTTTAGCGTTTTCGGGTGCAAAGATAGTGGTTGTTTAGCATTTTTACTGGCTAGAAAGGGTACTAAATGAAACCGCGAGTCGAGATCGTCGATTCGCGGTTGGATTATAATTTGTAGGAGTACGAATTGGAGCGGTATTCCGATTCTTTAAAATAACAGATAAGTTTCCTCTTATAATATATCGATAACCTTGGTTAAGATGTCGAAGCAAAAGCTCAGGAGTACCTGACAACGGTTGTAATTCTAATTGATGCGTTGAAAGCAAAATACTTTCCTTGATGTTGTTTGCAATGAGTACACTTACATTGACTTTGTAATAATCGTAAATGTGGTGAAGTTCATCTAGTGCAAACTTTGTCCAAAACACTGTCATAATTACCAGCTTTGTGATATTTCATCAACCTCAGACTGCGAAAAACACTGTTTATTATCAATATCATTGTTCGCCTGCATGGCTCTGTTTTCAAGTTCTTGTTTGCTGAGTTTTTTATATGCTGGTCGGTGCATAGCTTTGCTAATCAACTTTTCAATCTCAGTAAAAACACTGTCATCATTAAGAATGATAAGTTGCTCTATTATTTTGAGTTTTGTTTCCTGTGATGTTGGGTGTATCATAAGTATACAGTAAATTGGTTGTATATTTTGTATCGCAAAGTTATGAATTATTTTCAAACAGAAAATAACCAACATGGTGGATACACAAAGTATGCCCCTTTTTTATAACTCTACGATTTTTTCGTTTAACAGGGTGAGCTTTTCAATGCCGGATTTATGTACGACAAACGAATTTTCGATACCAACCGCACCCACTCCGGGAATCACAAATTTTGGTTCCAGAGCAAAAATATGTCCTTCTTTCAGTTCGTCTTTGGAGCGCGGAGCCAACACGGGTTGCTCGTTGATTTGAATGCCAATGCCGTGTCCGATAAATCCGGCCTGCTGACTGTGACCCATGAAGTAGGGGAGCAATTCGTGTTTTTTTACCAGCTCCATGGCCCGGTTATACAGGTCGCAGGTGGCTATGCCGGGTTTCGCCATAGCTTCAATATCGTTCTGAATTTCCAGCGCCACCTGATGTGCCTTGTAGGCCAGGGGCGAAACGCGACCGATTGAAAATACGCGCGTCATGTCCGACATGTAGGCGGTAAACGTACCTCCCATATCCACCATCACGGTGGTGCCGGGCATTATAACCGAGCCGTTAGAACTCACGGGGAGTGAGTTGTGCAGTCCGCCACCACCCATGGCAAAGTCGTAGGGCGAAGGATTGTTGGCATTGTCGCCAGCAATGACGCTGCCCATAAACAACTCCATCGACTGTCCGAAAACCCGGAAGTGTCCCAAAGCACCTTGCCGACGGAACAGCCGTTCTATTTCAATGGAAAAATCAATGTCGGTCATGCCCGGCTTGTACAGCTTGGGCACTTCGGTATAACAAGCTGCATGTAGTCGGGCGGAGTGTCGCATCTGACCGATTTCGTACTCCGATTTGATAGCCCTCACGCTGCGTATGGCCGTGGTGGCATTGAGCGTTTCGGTGGGGCGAAAGATGGATTGCAGCCGGACAATATCGTTGTAAGGCATTTCGTCCAGCTCCAGCATCAGCGCTTGGGGCAGGGCAATGTCTTGTTGGAGTAGTGTTTCGGCAATTTGTTCGGGTTTGCGGATGTAAAAAACATTTTCGCCTTCGAGTCCGATAGGACGTTTGACGAAAAAAAGGGGATTACCTTCTTCGGGTAAATAGAAATAGCCGCTGTATACCCGATCGGCTACATAAAACAGGTTGACATTATCGGCCAGCAGGCAGCCATCGGCACCTTTTCGGGTCATTTCTTTTTGAATCGCTTTCCAACGATGACTTAATTCGGGAAGCATTTCCGGTTTAAACATACAATCTTCTTTTTGAGTTTCTAATTCCTCGTTTATTTTCAGGCTGCAAAATTAAAACAAAACCGCAGAGAAAGTCTGTTTTGAAGTTCTATTTTTTGTTGTTTTATGGTTAGATCGGGGTATTTGGCCTAAGAATAATTGTTTTAAAACATGTTTTTTAAATGAATTACAGAAATAGTTGGTCTATTCTCTGAAAGTTTTTATCTTTATGCCCAAATAGAATGAAATAGAGCTTGTAACACAAGTCCAGTAGGTGTAATTATCTACCCGAAAGGAAGAGATACCTTCCACAAGCCTTCGGGCATCTACCCGAAAGGAAAAGGCACCTGCCCGAAACCTTGGGGCACTTGTCCGGAAGAAAAAGGCAGCTGCCCGGAAGCAGGGGGAAGATGCCCGAAAGGAAAAGGCATCTGCCCGAAGGCTTGGGGAAGGTGCCCGAAAGGAAAAGGAAGATGCCCGAAGCTTCCGGGCAACTCATTTGAACGAAAAACAAATAATAGCTATACAATAGACATCCTCTAAACGGGGAGAGGGGTTTATTGGGTGTGAGTCCCCGCAATTCAAACAACTAAATCTTTTTGATTATGGCAACACAAAAGTATTCTGAGCAAATAACCAAAGCTCAGGTGATGTTGGCGGGTTTAAAGGGTAATACTGAGCAAGTGGCTCGTAGAGGTTTGGATTTGGCATTTCAGAATAAGTTGGGAGCTGACTGCGACTTGGCTGTGTCGCTCAACAACGAACAGGAAAAGTTAAAGTCGGACCTTACGGCCAAAACTGACGAGTTGGAAGCAAAGCTAAAAGAACTTGGAAAACAAGTGAGCGATGCGCAGAAAATCGTTAAGATGGACTTTGATCAGAGCCGTTGGAAAGAGTTTGGCATTGATGCTAAACGTTAACCCTTAAATGAAAAGTGACGGAATGTAAGAGTTCCGTCGCTTGGATTATTCGTCCTGAAAGGACATTATATCCTAGCCCAAGGTGAAGCCTTGGGTAAAAAGGAAAAAACAAAATAGCGTCCTGAAAGGACAACATAGAATCAAGCTCGGTATCCTCCTCACATGCGTCGATGTACTATGTCGGGCTTTCAGCCCTCGGTTTGTTGTTGTAATCTTTTACCCAAGGCGTCGCCATTACATGGCTTTGCCGTTGGGCTATATTATGCCGGGCTTTCAGCCCGAGGGAAATATTTTACATTGATTGACATACCCGCCATTTAAAATGATGTTTGTATCTTTGCATCACGAACAGAATCAACCAATCAACTATTCAACCGATTCCCATGACCGAACTCGAAACCCTTTTCCTGCAATACACCCACGAACCTGCTCTTACCGTTACCGAACTTTCTGCTTCTGGCTCAAACCGTAAATATTTCCGACTGACGAGCGAAAATCATTCGCTTATTGGTGTGGAAGGTACGTCGGTGGACGAAAATATTGCTTTTATCGAAATCGCTAACCATTTTCACCATCAGGGCTTGCCTGTGCCGCGTGTGCTGGGGCAAACGGTCGATAAACGTTTTTATATTCAGGACGACCTGGGCGATACGCTGCTTTTTGATGCCATTGCCGAGGGACGCAAAACGGGCGTGTTCTGCGAACCTGAAAAGGAGTTGCTGCGCAAAACCATGCGTAAGCTTCCAGCCGTTCAGGTGCAGGGGGCTCAGGGACTCGATTTTTCGGTGTGCTATCCGCAACCGGAATTCAACGAACGTTCCATTCTTTGGGATCTGAATTATTTTAAATACTGTTTTCTGAAAGCTACGGGACTGGATTTTCAGGAAAATCTGTTGGAAGATGATTTCGTAAAACTGTCGGAAATATTGATGCGCTCGCGGACTAATACCTTTATGTATCGCGACTTTCAGAGTCGTAACGTGATGGTGAAAGACGGCGAACCTTATTTTATCGACTTTCAGGGTGGGAGAAAAGGACCGCTTTATTACGATGTGGCTTCGTTTCTGTGGCAGGCCAAAGCGCAATATAATTCGGAGCTACGCGAAGAGTTGTTGCACATTTACCTCGCGGCTTTGCAGGAGCTGATGCTGATAGATGAGGCTGATTTTGCGGAACAACTGAAGCATTTTGTGCTTTTCCGCACCTTGCAGGTACTTGGTGCGTATGGTTTCCGCGGCTATTTCGAGAAAAAGCCCCACTTCCTGCAGAGCATTCCGTTTGCTATCGAAAATCTCCGCGCTTTTTTGCACGATGACAATTCTTCCTATCCTTATTTGTTGCAGGTTCTCAAAGAAATGACCGAGCTGGAGCAATTCCGCGAAGTGGAAATACGCAAACCATTAATCGTAAAAGTTTATAGTTTCTCTTATAAAAAAGGTATTCCGCAAGATAATTCCGGTAATGGCGGGGGCTTTGTGTTCGACTGCCGTGCGGTGAATAATCCGGGCAAGTACGAGCGTTACCAGAGCCTGACGGGGCTGGACGAATCGGTAATCCGCTTCCTGGAAGACGACGGCGAAATCCTATCGTTTATCGATCATGCCTTTGCCCTGGTGGATGCCTCGGTGAAGCGTTATATCGATCGTGGATTCACCAACCTGATGATTAGTTTCGGATGTACAGGTGGCCGACACCGCTCGGTGTACTCCGCCCAAAAAACGGCAGAACATATCAGCGAAAAGTATGGGGTGGAAGTGCAATTGATTCATCGGGAACAGAATATTGAACAGCACTTTGCGAACAAATAGGAGTGATAGAAATCTAATTGTATACCATTTTAAAATAAAGTTTAAACGATACAGTACTAACTATAAGTCCCCTTTAGGGGATTTAGGGGCGGTGAAATAAGTCGAATCCTGCCCCAAGCCCCTAAAGGGGATGTGAAATACCTTCGTGCTTAAAATTATAAAATGGGATATTATATTGAATTACTTAATTGATGTCGTTAGCCACAAACTGGTTGATTAATTATATCCTAAAGAAAATAACACGAAGTATAAATGAAAGCAATGATTTTTGCAGCGGGTTTAGGTACTCGTCTGAAACCAATCACAGATTTAATTCCTAAGGCTTTGGTACCTATCAATGGAAAACCTTTGCTTCAATTAATTATTGAGAAATTGAAGAAATCGGGTTTTGATGAAATCATCGTGAATGTACATCACTTCCCCGATCAGATTATTGATTTTCTGAAAGCAAACAATAATTTTGGCATTCGCATCGAGGTATCGGATGAACGTGATCAGTTGCTTGATACGGGAGGTGGTATCCGAAAAGCAAAGCATTTTTTCGATGACGGCCAACCGTTTTTGGTACACAACGTAGATATTCTGTCGGATGTTGATTTGCAGGAATTGTTCCAACAGCACCTTGCTACCGACTCAATGGCCACGCTGGTGGTAAGTCGGCGCGATACCTTTCGCTATTTATTATTTGATGATGATCAACGGCTTTGTGGTTGGATCAATGAGAAAACAGGTGAAACCAAACCCATCAGCTTCGATGATATTTCAGGATTTAATAAGTTGGCTTTTGCCGGTATTCAGGTATTGTCACCCCGTGTTTTTGAGCTGATGGAGACTCTTGATACTAAGTTTCCCATTATGGATTTTTATTTGTCCAATGCACAGACTCAGGTAATCAAAGGTTTTATCCCAACCGATTTTCACATGTTGGATGTAGGGAAGCTGAATGTATTGGATGAGGCGGAGCGGTTTGTAAACCGATGAAATCACTAATCACCCCTAACCTCTAAAGGGGAATTTAAAATAGTTTCGTCTCCTATAACTTTATATCAAAAGTATAGGAGACGATAGTAACTTATTCCCCTTTAGGGGTTAGGGGTTAGTAAGTCTGAATATTTAATTCTTTGTCAGATACAAATCAATCAGCGTCAAAGCTGCCATCGCTTCAACGATAGGCACCGCGCGGGGCAGCACACAAGGATCGTGACGACCGCGAGCTTCCAGTTCTACTTCGTTGGTGTGAATATCGAGTGTGTCTTGTTTCTTCGAAATGGTGGCAACCGGTTTAAATAGTACGCGGAAATAGATGTCCTGTCCGTTACTGATACCACCTTGCACGCCTCCCGAATTGTTCGTTTTGGTACTTACCTTATCGCCGTCTTTTACAAACGAATCATTCATTTCCGATCCCTTCATACTGACTCCTTCAAAACCTCGCCCGTAATCAAATCCATGAGTGGCATTGATACTCAGCATGGCCTGAGCCAGTCGTGCCTGCAGTTTATCGAAGATTGGTTCGCCCAGTCCTACAGGAACACCTTTGATGACGCATGAAATAATTCCCCCGATAGAGTCGCCATCTTTTTTGAGCTCCTTAATGTACTCAATCATTTGCTCGGCCACTTCCGGTTGCGGACAACGAACCACATTTGATTCAATAAGTGATAAATCCGCCGTCTTGAAATTTTGCGTCATAGCAATGTGTCCGACTTGAGACGTGAAAGCGGTAATGTCGATTCCCTGATTTTTTAATGCCAGCTTGGCAATGGCTCCGGCTACTACGCGCGATGCTGTTTCGCGGGCCGAGCTTCGTCCTCCACCTCGATGGTCGCGGATTCCATATTTTTGTTGGTAGGTAAAGTCGGCATGCGATGGTCGGTACACTTCTTTCAGATGGTCGTAGTCAGAACTGTGTTGGTTCTCGTTCCAGATAACAAAAGCGATCGGTGTGCCGGTACTTTTTCCCTCAAAAATTCCGGATAAGAATTCAACTTTATCTCCTTCCTTACGCGGAGTAGAAATAGCCGACTGCCCGGGGCGACGGCGATTCAGTTCGTTTTGAATGAATGTTTCATCTATTTCTATTCCCGGAGGACATCCATCAACAATGCCGCCGATTCCTTTTCCGTGAGATTCTCCAAATGATGTGAAAGTAAATAATTTGCCAATGGTGTTCGACATATGGTCTTTAATTATAAGTTATAAAGTGTAGGCTATGAATATTTATGCCATAATCTGTTATTGCACGTACAAAGTTATTCAAAAGTTTGAAATAACTACAACCCCAAAGAGTAATCATATATAACAATGGATATTAAATAGCATTCGTGCTACTTAATATCCATTGGAAATATAGTAAAGAGTATGTGATTCTTATTAATGACAACCACAACCGCTGCCACAACTACCGCCGCCGCTCATGCTTGCTTCTTCTTCGTCGCCACAACCACAGCTTCCGCTACCGCATCCACCGTCGCCACAACCACATCCGCTACCGCATCCACCGCCCATAAGAGCTTCCAGTTCTTTAGCCGAAGCTTCGCGAACTTCAAGCACCGAACCTTTGAAATGAAGAGTTTCACCAGCTAATGGGTGATTCAAATCCACTTTTATTTGAGTGTCGGTTATAGTTACGACCTGTGCATTTATGCGGTTACCTTCGTTATCCATTAATGGAACGACATTACCTTCGTAAATCATTTCCTCGTCAAGTTTGCCATCTATTTCAAAAATTGCACGATCTAGGTCTAATACACTTTCGTCGTCATATTCGCCATAAGCATCTTCTGTGTTGATTACAAAGTCGAATTTATCGCCAGCCTGAAGGCCAAACAAGTTTTCTTCGAACTTAGGGAGCATCATACCCACACCGTAGACAAAGCTTAATGGTTGTTCCGAAGTGGCTTTTTCCATCAATTCTAATTCTCCTTCCGTTTCGCCATCAACGTATAACTCGTATTCTGCCGATACTGCTTTGTTTGCTGTAATTTTCATTTTCTATTGTTTTTGTTTAATAATTTCTATTTAAAAAAATCTGTTATTCTTGGCTTTGATCAATCTATAATTGCTTTTAGGCATAAATTGTTCATATCAAAGAGTTAATAGAGGAAATATTTTTAATACCACGTTATAGCTGTGCCACCGTAGCCGCTTTGCTTGGTGTATTTCAGATCCTGAAGCATACTGGCATTTACACCTATTCTGAAATTATATGTTTTATAAGGTCCAAATGGAACCACGCCGGCAGTCATAGTCCAGCAATGCAAGCTTCGCGTAATATTTATATTAGTAGTTGTAAACTCTTTAGCAATAAAGTCATATCCACTGCTTGCAGATATTTTCCAGTTTGCAGTTAGAGAAATATTGCCGGAAAAACTTAAAGAATGCGTAAGTCCCATTTTATATTCCTTTCTTATCGTGTCTATTTTAGAAGTGTTAGCATAGTTTACGCCATAATTAATGCTCAGACTCCACGGAATACTTACCTTTTGATATCCGTCCGCATCTTTTTCAAGAGATTTATTCTTGTTGGCATCTGTTTTGATCGAGTCGCTTTTATTGCTGTTTGGATCATTCAACTTTGTAGGAAGCTTTGGGTCTGTACTCGTAGAGTTTGTATTGGGATCTTTTTTCTTTTTCTTTTTAAAAGTTTCGTTATTCAAGGTGTAACCATATGAAGCACTTGTTCCTAAAAACCGGGGAAACTGACCATGTTCCCAGCGTAATTTATTCACTCTGACAAGGGATTTGCTTGTCGAGTTATAATCGTACAGATATGGGTCAAAAGATCCGGTCAGACTTATGGTTTGGCTTCCGATTTTAAAGCGTAAGCTGGAACTTATTATCGACCATTGCATAGAATCGGCTGCCATGTTGTAAGAACCACTTACGGAGAAGTTATCAATTAAGCTTATTTTTTTGAATGCATTTGTACCGGTTGTATCCTTGTCATTTCTGACTTTCATTTCAACATTGTTTGCAAATGAATAGCTGATACTTCCTGATTTTCCGGCACTGGGTGAACCATATAAACTATTTACGTAATGAGAATATTGAATTACCTGATCATGTTGTACTGCTGAGTTTGAGGGAATTATGTAAGAACCATAATATCCCCAGGTTGAAGCCGCAAAATCAGGCGCATACGTAAATCCTATGGATGGTGTGAAGACGTGGCGTATTCTGTCAACCTTGCTCCCGAATATAGACCGGATAGGTTCGTAAAACCCATAAAGTTTAGTAGAAGCGGAAACTCCCATGTTAAAGTCATATACACGGTTGAACCCTGAAACTGTATCTGTCTTTACAGCTTGTTTTGTGTTATCCCAGGATTTGTTGACTGATTGGAGGTACCAGCGTTCGGTGTAATTAATCGATGGGGATATATTTATATATTTCAGTAAATTAAATGTAGCACTAATCGGAATACTATGTTTCATTCCGTTTTTCCAGTCTTTAGAAAGTGAAGAATTCAATAGCTGGTCTTCTTTGGTTCGGATACTGTTTTGAAATGTTCCAGAATATGACATGGCTATTTTTTCGTACCAACGTTCTTTCCCAACTGCATTTTTTCGCTTAAAGGGGTAGATGCGACTCATCGAGATGCTGATATTTGGTAGAGATAAATCAAGCATAGAGTCACGCGTGCTTTGAGCAATATTCATACTTCCTGTAATACTAAAAGGGCTACTGTTGGGAAATCGTTTAGTAAAAGAAATGCTCGAACTTTTTGTGCTTTCAGAAGTTAAACTCGAATTGTAGTAACTGTTTATATTACTTTTATTATACCCACTTGTTGCAAAATTAACGCTTGATGAAAATGTAAAATAAGGATTTGCCTTTGCATCTTGCGAATGCGTCCAGGTAATACTCATATTTCTAGTTGAACTATAGTTGGGAAGGTCTTTTTCACCGGTTACATCCATTCGGTAACTCATGTTGAAGTTCCCGCTGTATTTATAACGCTTTACATATTTGCTTGTTGCAGATAACGCCCATGTACCTTTCGTATAGATATCTCCACTCAAATCTAAATCCATATAATCGCTTATAGCAAAGTAATATCCACCATTTGCTAATCCGAATCCGCGGGTAGATTCATCCCTAAATGTGGGCATAATAATTCCCGAAGAATATTTGTCAGTAAAAGGAAAATATCCAAAAGGGATGGCAATGGGTAAAGGTACATCCTCTACCACCAGATAGGCCGGACCTGTAACTATATATTTTCCGGTTTTTACTTTTCCACGCGTAAGATCAAGATAAAAATCTGGATGTTCATGATTGTCACAGGTGGTATATTTACCGTCGGTCATGCACAAAATGTCGTCGTCAGTTTTCTTGGTTTTATCGCTTACGACGTAGGCTTCTCCTTGTTTCGTAACTGCTTGTCGGATATAACCTTTTTTAGTTTTTAAATTGTAGGTGAGCTCTTTTGATGTATATTCAGTCTTGTTTTCTGTGAAAACAGGATCGTCAACTCTTTTTCCGATGCTATCTAGTTTTCCATGGGCGAATACTAAACTGCTATCCATTTTTACGCGGACAAAGTCAGCTTTTAATTCAATATTTTTATATTTAACATCACTTTTGCCATGAAGAAAACCGGTTCCATTTCCTAAAAGCACAATAGAGTCTTGAGCGCTATAAGCTATCTCGGCATCAATTTGGTTCGGTTTTTGTATTTTGGTGGAAGTTTTTACTGAGTCGGTTGATGCTTTAATACTATCAGTAACATGGCTTTTAGTTTGACTCTTTTTTGATGTAGCCTTCCCTTGGCTGAAACCCGATAAGGGAAACGCTAACCATAGAATAAGAAGCATGATTAAACTTGCTTTGCTGAAATATAATCGGTTACAGATTAGCATCCGGTAGGGGTATCGATTTCTAAATTAGGTTGCAAAATTAGCGAAAAAATAGTAGTCTCATTTACATGTAACCTTTTTTTATGATTAATTTGAAAATTTACTGCTTCAAATGGCGTCAGAAACAGGATAAAAACATTACTTTTGCACAAAAATATACAACCAATGCCATGTCTTTTAGGGAAGTTTTTATGAAATTAATTAAAAACTGTTTTGTTGCTTTTCTATATGCTATTTTGCTAGTCTTAAGCTTTGTGCCAACTCTTGTTATAGCCCAGGATGCAAGATTTACAGTTGTTCTTGATGCTGGGCATGGTGGACATGATCCGGGGGCAATGGGTGCCTTTTCACGTGAAAAGGATATAAACTTAGCAATAGAATTGTATCTAGGAACTCTGATAGAACAAAATTTTAAAGATGTAAAAGTTGTTTATACTCGTAAAACAGATAAATATCTTACTTTGCAGGAACGTGCAGATGTGGTAAATGATCATCATGCTGATTTGTTTATTTGTGTTCATACAAATTCATCGCCTAGTCCAGCTGCTTTTGGAACTGAGACATTTACGCTGGGATTGGCAAAGACTAAAGCAAATCTTGATGTCGCAATGCGTGAAAACTCAGTAATACTGCTGGAAGAAGATTACCGTTCGAAATATAAAGGTTTTGATCCGAAATCTGTTGATTCGTATATTATGTTCGAATTTATGCAAGACAAGTATATAGATAAAAGTGTAGAATTTTCATCGGCTGTTCAAAAGCAATTTGTAAGTTATTGTGGCCGCACTGACCATGGAGTCAGACAAGCAGGTTTTTGGGTTTTACATCGTTCGGCTTGTCCGAGTGTTTTAGTTGAAGTTGGTTTTATCTCTAATCCGGCCGAAGAACGTTTTCTGATGTCGGAACAAGGACAGAAACAAATGGCTACGGCAATTTATAATGCTTTTGTAGACTATAAAAAGTCCCATGATAAAAGATCGGGTCGTCCGATTTCAAAAGTCTCAAAAGTAGAACCACCCGTTTCTGTAGCAGAAGCTAGGGTAAGTAAACAAATAAAGCAAGCAGAAGAAGATCAAAAACCGATAGAAACGGAAGTTGTCAGAAAACAAAAGATAGTTGATGTTCCAAAATTATCTGATACATCAAGAACTAGACAGGTATTGACTCCTGTGACGTTGCAACGGGAAAATCGAGCAAATGCAAAGCCAATATTTAAGGTACAGATATTTGCAGCAAGAGTTGAACTACAAAAAAATGCTCCAGATTTTAAGGGCTTGGATAATGTCGAATTTTTTATTGAAAACAAACATTATAAATATACTTTGGGTACAGAAACCAGTTATTCTAAGATTCAGCAAATTAGAAAATCAATATTGTCTAAATTTCCCGATGCATTTATTATTGCTTTTGATGGTGATAGAAAATTATCACCCAAAGAAGTCTTAGAACTATCCCGATAGGCTGAATTTTTTTACAAATCGTAGTGGCATCACTAAAAGAATCAGAATGAAAAAAAAATATTTTACCCGCGAAGTTAAAGTAGGAATAATGGCTATCATAGCTGTTTTTGTGTTATATTTTGGCTTGAATTTTTTGAAAGGAATTGATATTTTTTCACCAGTCAGTTATTATTATGCGCGATACGAGAATATTGGAGGTTTGGTGCCCTCATCTCCTGTCTTCGTGAAGGGATTTAAAGTCGGCCAAGTTGAACAAATAAAATATGATTTTTCTAAGAAAGAATCATTTGTTGTGAAAATTTCGGTTTCTAAAAATATTAAATTACCTAAAGGAACAAAAATAGAATTATATGATGATGGTTTAATGGGTGGTAAGGCTATTCAGTTGATGTTTGAGCCAATTTTAGCTTCACAAGAAATGCATCAGCCTGGTGACACCATTGAGTCCAAAGTCGGCGTTGGTTTGATGGCACAACTTTCGGGAGATTTGGTTCCAAAAATTGAAAGTATTTCGACGCAGGCTGATTCACTGATTCGTTCAGTGCGTGTTTTGGTTGAAAATAAAAATCTAAATAAGAGCATTGAATCAATTCAACAAACTACTGCTAATTTGGCTGTAAGTTCATCACAGTTAATGAAAATGATGAATCATGATGTGCCTCGCATACTTGGAGATGTTAGTGTGATAACATCCGATTTTAAGCAAGTCAGTGGAAGCCTAAAGAAAATTGATTATGTGGGCACTTTTGCAAGCATCAATCATACAATTTCGAACTTGAGTCTGATTACTGATAAAATTAATAATTCAGAAGGCACACTTGGTATGCTGGTAAATAATAAAGATTTGTATATCAATCTTTCAAATGCAGCAGCCAGCTCTGATAAATTATTGATAGATTTACAGAAAAATCCAAAACGCTATGTTCATTTTTCGCTTTTTGGAAGTAAAACAAAATAGTTGTACTATTTTGAATTGTTCTAAATAGTGATAAGAGCTGAATATATTTTTTGTTTAAGATTTTTCACAGCCGAAACCTTTTGTTAACAAGAGTTTCGGTTTTTTTATCGCGTTTTTTTTCGAATATTCTATCAATTCGTTAATGCCTTTAGAATCAATGATGTTACAAATGAGTTACAATTAACTGTTTGTAAATCAGTGAAATTTTATAATGTTCTGATATTAAAACTAATGGTTTGATTTGAAAAACTCCTAAATAAAAATGATTTTTTTATCTCAGAAAAGTTTTAGAATTTTGTAGAACTGAAAATAGCCAATATGATAAGAAGCTATTTGATTAGTTACGATTTGTTTGTTTGTATCTTTCGAAGTTATTAATTATTTTTTTTGAACTAAAACCAAAATGTTGAATAATCACGATCAGTTATGGAGTCGCTGTTTAAGCGTTATTAAAGACAATATAAGCGAAGCATCATATAATACATGGTTCGCGCCGATTACAGCTCTGAAATACGAAAATAACATATTTGTCTTGCAAGTACCAAGTCAATTTTTCGTTGAGTATATCGAAGAAAAATATATTGATCTGTTGCGAATGACTCTTTATCGTGAAATGGGGGTTGGAACACGTTTGGAATATCGTGTATTGATTGATAAATCCAGTGGCAAAGGGACTCAAATACCAAGTACTGGAACTCAACAGAAAACTAAAACGGTTGTTGCAAATCCAGGTTATATAAGTCCGTATAATAAGCCTCAGCTGCCTGAAATTGACCCACAGTTAAATCCGGCTTATAATTTTAACAGTCTGATTGAAGGCAATAGTAATAAACTGGCTCGTACTGCAGGTATTAGTATCGGTAATGAACCAGGAAAAAATATATTTAATCCACTATTCGTTTATGGTCAATCTGGTGTAGGGAAAACCCATCTCGCTAATGCAATTGGTGTGATGACGAAACAGTTGCATCCGGAAAAAAGAGTATTGTATGTTTCGGCAAATACTTTCCAGATTCAATATACTGATGCTGTAAGAAGTAATACGGTTAATGATTTTCTGAACTTTTATCAAACGATTGATGTGTTGATTGTTGATGATATTCAGGAATTTGCAGGAAAAACTGGGACACAGAATACATTTTTTCATATTTTCAACCACTTACATCAAACAGGGAAGCAGTTGGTATTGACCTCTGATCGTTCGCCTATTGTGATGGTTGGTTTAGAACAACGATTGTTGACCCGTTTTAAATGGGGATTGTCGGCTGAAATTGAAAAGCCGGATTTCGATTTGCGCAGATTGATACTTGAAAGTAAGATTTATCGTGATGGATTGGAGATTCCTGAAGAAGTTGTTGATTTTATAGCCGAGCACGTGGTAGACAATGTTCGAGACCTTGAAGGCGTGCTTGTATCACTTTTAGCCCATTCTACTTTAGCAGATATGCCGATTGATGTTACTTTAGCAGAAAAGGTTATAAGCCGTATTGTGAATATTACGCTAAAAGTGAATACAGTGGAAAAAATTCGTGATGTTGTGTGCGAATATTTTTCTTTATCAATAGATGCAATTTCGACTAAGAGTCGGAAACGTGAAGTTGTTCAGGCTCGCCAGATAGCGATGTATTTGTCTAAACAGTTAACGAAAAGTTCTTTGTCCTCTATCGGAAATACTATCGGGCAGCGTGACCATGCAACTGTTTTGCATGCTTGCAAAATAGTTAATGATCTGATGGACTGTGATAAAAATTTCCGCTCTAGTGTTCGTGAAATTGAAGAGAAGCTAAAGCATTAATTGCTTTGTTCAACGAGTGTTACAATTCAATTATAACTGATATATTTAAAAGCTGCTACTAAAAAATGCAGCTTTTTTTGTGCAACATCTTTATTCTGTTTCTATGAAAATAGGAAATAATGTTGTATTTTTACATCCGAAATTAAAACTAGCAAACATGGTATATAAATTCACAATCCTATCCGACGAAGTCGACAATTTTGTGCGTGTAATAACAATTGATTCTGAAGCTACATTCTTTGATTTACATGATGCAATTCTTGAATCTGTAAATTATGAGAAAAATCAGATGACTACTTTTTTTATGTGCTCTGACAGTTGGGAAAAAGGACAGGAAGTGACTTTGGTGGAAATGGAATCAAGCTCGGAATACGATAACTTGGTGATGGAAGATACAAAGTTGGAAGAATTATTGGTGGATGAACATCAAAAACTGCTTTATGTATTTGACATGATGTCCGATAGGATATTTTTCATGGAATTGACTGATATAATTCCGCGGAAAAATATGGATAAAGCAGTTTGCATATCTTCCGAAGGTGATGCGCCAATACAAATTCTGGCTGATGATGGATTGACGGTAGTACCTAAGGCCAGTCTTGATGAAAATTTTTACGGTGATGAAGATTTTGAGTTGGATGAACTGGATGAGGAGGGTTTTGGTGAAATGAATTTTGATGATAGCAGTTTGTTTTCTGAAGATCCAAAATTCTAATTGAATTAAAAAGAAATTTGACCAAAGACAGAAAATAAACGGGTTTTATTTTCTGTTTTTTTGTTTGTACTCCTTGATTATTTAATCTTTCAAACTAGAATAATGGATAACTGCGATTGCGTGGGAGTTGAGACTGATACTAGTAGGCCAATTTTGCTTGTGCTTCTTGGTCCAACAGGTGTGGGTAAAACCAATATAAGCTTGCAATTGGCAGAGTTTTTAGGCTGTCCGATAGTTTCTTCGGATTCGCGGCAGTTTTATAAGGAATTGAAGATTGGTACTGCTGCACCTACCGAAGCTCAATTGAGCAGGGTGAAGCATTATTTTATAGGTTCACATTCTATTCACGATGAATACAATGCCGGACAGTACGAATTGGATACCATTCAGTTGCTGGACGAGCTGTTTAAGGTTCATCCTGTGGTGATGTTGGTGGGAGGATCGATGATGTATATTGATGCGGTGTGTAATGGGATGGATGATATTCCGACTGTGGATGCCGAAATACGCAGATTCTGGCAGCAACAGTTCTCCGATTTCGGTTTGGAGTTTATTCAAGATCGGCTGAAGCAACTAGATCCTGTTCATTACGGGCAAGTAGATTTGCTAAATCCCAAGCGAATTATTCATGCTTTAGAAATCTGTAGTATGACCGGAAAGCCTTATTCAAGCTTCAGAACGGGACTAAAGAAAGAGCGTAGTTTCGAGGTTTTAAAAATAGGATTAAATCGTCTCAGGCCGGAACTGTATGACAGAATCAATCTTCGAGTTGATGAAATGATGGCGGACGGATTACTCGAAGAGGCCAAACAATTTTATCAGTTCAGGCACTTGAATACATTAAATACAGTAGGGTACAAGGAGCTTTATGAATACTTGGATAGTATCTGGACACTTGACTTTGCTGTAAATATGATAAAGCAAGATTCACGCCGATATGCCAAACGTCAACTAACCTGGTTCAGTAGGGATAAAGAGGTGACTTGGTTTCACCCGGAGAACGAACAACAAATCATGGAATTTATACAACAAAAAATTATTTCAACTAATTTGTAAGATGATTATCAAAGAACATACTTCGCTGCTGCCTTATAATACTTTTGGGATTGATGTAAAAGCCGATTATTTTATAGAATATGAATCGATAGATGATCTGAAAGCTGTTTTGGATACTGAAATTGTAAAATCGAACCCGATTCTTCATATTGGTAGTGGAAGTAATCTGCTGTTTTTGAAAAATTACCCGGGAGTTATATTGCATTCGTCCATAAAATCAATAGAAAAAGTCAGGGAAGATGCTGATTCTGTTTTTGTGGAAGCCGGTTCAGGAGTGGAGTGGGACGATTTGGTGGCTTATTGCGTAGATAATGGCTGGGGAGGGGTAGAGAACCTCTCGCTTATTCCCGGTGAAGTAGGGGCGTCGGCGGTGCAGAATATTGGTGCGTATGGTGTGGAAGTACGGGATGTTATTGAAGAAGTGAATGCCGTTGGGTTGCAAAATTTGGAAGCTCGTACTTTTAGTAATGCAGAATGTGGCTACGGTTATCGTAGTAGTATTTTTAAAAAGAAACTGAAAGGGAAATATATAATCACTTCTGTTGTGCTTCGGTTGACTAAACAGCCGGTGTTCAAACTGAATTATCAGCATTTGGAAGAGGAAGTGCTAAAAAATGGAGAAGTGAGTTTGCAGAATATTCGTCAAACCATTATTTCTGTTCGGGAAAGTAAACTCCCAGATCCTAAAGTCTCCGGTAATGCAGGAAGCTTCTTTATGAATCCTGTGATATCAAAAGAGCATTTTAATAAGTTGTTGCAAGCATATCCGCACATGCCTCACTATTTTGTGTCGGATACTGAGGAGAAAGTTCCGGCGGGTTGGTTGATTGATCAATGTGGTTGGAAAGGGCGGCAGATAGGCAATGCCGGAGTACACGATAAACAAGCATTGGTACTGGTAAACAAAGGTGGAGCCACGGGAGCGGAGATTGTACATTTGGCAGAACAGATACAAGCTTCGGTAAAGGATAAATTCGGAATTTTACTGCAACCTGAGGTGAATTATATCTAGGTATAGCTCGCTTCGCTCGCTGTTATTAGTCTACGGCGATATTAACTTTGTGTTATTCGCTTTGCTGTTATTATGCTCCCTTCGGTTGTGTTATTCGCTTCGCAGTTATTATAGCTTGCTACGCTCACCGTTATTTGTTTTGCTGTTATTGACTCCCTTCGGTCGTGTTATTGCTTCGCCATTATTATGTTCACTTCGTTCGCGTGTTATAAAATAACGCGAACGAAGTGAGCAAATATCTATGAATATCGCCGAAGGTAAATAACGCGAAGCAAATATCGCCATAGGCAAATAACAGCGCAGCTAATGACGCGCAGCGCAGTTTATTTGAATATCTTTCTTTTATTCAGTTCGGCCTGATACTTTTTGGCATTTACCTGATGTTCTTCCCATGTTGATGCAAATTTATGTTCGCCATTCAGGGTTTCGGATGCACACATGTAAACGTAATTGTGGTGTGTGTAGTTTAAAACAGCATCAATACCTTTTTCGGACGCTACGCGGATAGGGCCGGGGGGTAAACCGTGATTGCGGTAAGTGTTGTAAGGCGATATTTTCAGGATGTGTTTGATCAGTATCCGTTTCAGGCTGAAATCACCTACGGCAAATTTTACGGTAGGGTCGGCTTGTAGCGTCATACCTGCTTTCAGTCGGTTGATGTATAAACCTGCTACTTTGGGACGGTCGGCCTTGTTGTTTGTTTCTTCTTCAACAATTGACGCTAGTGTTACAACTTCGGTAGGAGTAAGTGGAATAGCTGCTGCTTTGGCTTTTCGCTCTTCTGTCCAAAACTTGCTATATTCTGAATTCATTCGTTTAAATAGTTCTTTAGGACGTATATTCCAAAAAACTTCGTAGGTATTCGGGATAAACATCGAGATGGCGGTATTGGTATCCAGCTTATATGCCGATAAAAAATCCTCATCGTCCAGTAGTTTCAGAATAGCTGTCGAATCGGCCATAAGCTGAGTGCCCAGTCGGGCAGCCAGTTGCTCTTTAGTTCGGATGTTGTTGAATGTAAGGTGTACCGGGGTTTGTCTACCGCTTCGTAATATACGTATTAATTGAAAGTTGCTCATCCTCGATTTGATGGCATACCTGCCGGAATGAATTTTTTCGCCATAGTGGAGTAGGAATGCTACCTGGTTGAATGCTGACATGTTTACAACGTTTGCGTCTTTGTTCAAAAGCTTTTTGACGTCGCTGAACGTGCTGCTGTCGGGGATACAGAGAAATGCTTTTTCTTTGTTGCGGGGAAGGATGTTCGGGGCAAACAGAATATAAGCAAAGTAAATGAAGGCGGCTAATGCGGCATAAATAAGCCATTTGATTGGTTTTTTAAGCGCTTTTATCTGCTCCTTCGGTTTCTTTTTTGTGGTCATGATCTTCTTAAAATCTGTAGTTTTATTTTACACTACAAAAATACGGATTTGTTTTGAAATACGGGTGTAGAAATTTAATTACAATTATTTATCGTCATTATTTTGTAATGTAAAATACAGGATTTCAATTATAAATAATTATTGCAGGTGAATTAGAAATCTCAAATAGAGAAAATGGTTTTGATAATCGAAAATTCCTTCCTATATTTGCACCCGCAAAAGCGAAAGTTTGGAAGTTTGGGTGAGTGGCTGAAACCACCAGTTTGCTAAACTGACGTACGGGCAACCGTACCACGAGTTCGAATCTCGTAGCTTCCGCAAAAACGTCGAAATCCATCTGGGTTTCGACGTTTTTTGTTTGTATCCCGCTAAGTTTGATGAATCTAAATTGTTACGAAAATAGAATATTATGTAAAAAAGATTTTCGACTAACAAGAATATGATTTTAACTTGTTATTTTCGTTGTCGATTTAACACCTTTATATTTATTCTTATGAATCGCAAACTACTTTCTCTTGCTCTTTTTCTGTTTTTATTCTGTACGGGGTATGCCGAAACGACTGTTTCTTCTTTTGTAGTAAAAGGCATAGTACTTGATTCAATATCGAATACATCGTTGCCCTACGCCACTGTATCTGTCTCGGCAGCAGAAAACCCAACTTTATATCTGAAACGATTGGCTTCGGGTGTAAAAGGTGATTTCGAATTGACTTTGCATAAAACCGGTAACTACTTACTCAGTTTTGAATCGGTAGGTATGACTAAATTGGTAAAAAAACTATCTATAACGGCTAATCAGACGAAATTTGATTTAGGAAAAATAAACATGGTGACTACTGATCAGAAATTGGCAGGGGTTACCGTTGTGGCCAACAAGCCGCTGGTAAAGGTCGATCTGGATAAAATAAGCTATGATACGAAGTCCGATCCCGAGGCTCAAAGTATCAATGTGCTGGAAATGCTGAAAAAGGTCCCGATGGTAACTGTGGACGGTGAAGATAATATTCAGGTGAAAGGCTCGACAAACTTTAAGGTATATATTAATGGTAAGCCGTCGAACATGACGGCTACAAACCCTTCGCAGGTGTTGAAAAGTATGCCGGCTTCAAGCATAAAAAGCATAGAAGTGATTACCGAACCGGGAGCCAAATATGAAGCCGAAGGTGTGGGCGGTATTATTAATATTGTAACCGAAAAAGCCATGGGCGGATACACCGGAAGTGTACAGAGTGGAGTGGATAGCCGGGGTGGTTATTTTGGTGGCATTTATTTTTCCACTAAAACCGGGAAACTTGGAATTACAGCCAACTTGAATTACAATAATCGTGCTGATCCGGGACGCACGAGTACGATATATCGCGAAAGTGTGTCGGGTGTTGGCGGAAAATATCTGAATCAGGGCACTTCTACTGATACGCGATATCATTTCTTTTATGGTAACCTGGAAGCCAGTTACGAAATTGATTCATTAAACCTGATTAGTTTGACCGTGGGAGGTCACAACGGAGGAAGTCATTCGAAAGTGAATGGCTTGTCGGTTACAAGCGATGAACAGCGCGACACACTGAATGCGTTCAGCCAATACACCGATACAAAAGAAACATGGGGAGGCGAAGAACTGTCGCTGGACTATCAGCGCTCGTTCAAAAAACCGGATCAATTACTTACATTTTCCTACAAACTTGGAAATACGCCTAACAATACGGATAATTATTCGAAAGCAAGCGGCATTGTGAATTATGCCGACAGTGAGCAGAAGATTAAAAGTGATGCAGCGGGCAATGAACATACATTTCAGCTGGATTATACTGAGCCCTTCAATAAAATACATGTGATGGAGGTGGGCGCTAAATACATTTTGCGTTTGAACAACAGCGATAATCTGTATCGGAACTTCAACGATACCATTAATCAATGGGTGGATACTCCGGGGCGTAATACCAACGATATGAAACATACGCAACATATTTTGGGTGTGTATGGAAGTTATACCTTGAAACTGAAAAAGTTCAGTTTCAAAGGTGGAGTGCGTTACGAGCATACCAATTCCATTGTGGACTTTTCGCAAAAACCAGCACTTGACTTTAAGGTGCCGTTTGATAACGTAGTGCCGTCGGTAAGTGCCAGCTATAAGCTGACGGAAACATCCAACCTGAAACTTGCGTACAATCAACGTATCAGTCGCCCTGGAATTTGGTACTTAAATCCGTTTTACGACGATACCAATCCACTGGCGATTTCGCAGGGCAACCCCGACCTGAAAGCGGAAGTGGACAATTCATTCTCGCTGAACTACGGAAACTTTTCGAAAGACATAAACTTTAATGCCAACCTGTATACCTCGTTTACCAATAATTCCATTGAGCAGGTGAGTAAATTACTGGCAAGTGGTGCAACTTACACGACGTATGAAAATATAGGATCGGTAAATAATACCGGGCTATATATTTACGGAAGCTGGCAAATGAATAAAGTACTCCGGCTGAACTGCAATACCAGCGCCACTTATTCCAAATACAAAACCAATGACGGAAGCGGATTGGGAAATGACGGTATGCGTTATACCTTTTCCGGAGGTGCGCAGTTTACCTTGCCATCGGACTTTAAACTGAACCTTAATGGTGGATATTATTCTTCCGGAGTGTCGTTGCAGGGCACTTATCCTTCGTTCCACTATAGTGGTTTATCGCTCGGCCGCGATTTTCTGGATAAAAAACTGAATGTGACGGTGAGAGTGCAAGAGCCTTTTGAATCGACACGCAAAATGAATTTTACAACACAAACCAGTACCTATTATCAACAAACCGATATGGTCAGAAAAGGACGTTCATTTGCAATTACGGCCAGTTATCGCTTTGGCGAAATGAAAGCCCAGATTAAAAAGATTGAACGTGGAATTTCCAACGACGACGTGAAAGGTGGTGGAGGAGGCTCCGGAGGCGGTCAATAAAACTCCCGGTCTTTTTAAAATTATTGTTCAATTGCCGTTTCCTCATCCGAAACGGCAATTGTTTTTTTTATTCATTACTCCCATTTGCCTTCAAAAAGACTAAAGCAAAGAGTTTTCGTTCAAAATTGCGTATCTTTGCACGTATATTAATATATTTTCAATGAGATTTGACGAACTTTCCCTTTGCGATGCTGTGTTGGACGGCTTGCAAGCCATGAATTTTAAAGAAGCTACCCCGGTACAAGCCGAAACTATCCCCGTAATTTTACAGAAACGCGATGTGATTGCCTGCGCTCAAACAGGAACCGGAAAGACGGCTGCTTTTATTTTACCCCTTTTACACAACCTGCAGGTGGAAACTCATGCCGAAGACAAGGTAAATGCCATCATCATGGCGCCAACCCGCGAGCTGGCACAGCAAATTGACCAACAAATGGAAGGTTTCTCGTACTTCACCTCTTTCTCGTCGGTGGCGGTGTACGGTGGTAACGACTCCGGAGCCTGGGATGTGCAACGACGCGGACTGCAAAAAGGAGCCGATGTGGTGATTGCCACACCGGGACGACTGCTGTCGCACATCAACCTTTACGATATTGATTTTTCGTATGTAAAATATTTTATTCTCGACGAAGCCGACCGCATGCTCGACATGGGTTTCTTCGAAGACATTATGCAGGTGGTAAACCGTCTGCCCAAAGACCGGCAAACCATTATGTTCTCGGCCACCATGCCGCCTAAAATCCGCTTGCTGGCCAAAACCATTCTGAACAATCCGGTAGAAGTGAAAATTGCCGTTTCAAAACCGCCCGAAAGCATTATGCAAACGGCTTATATTTGTTACGAAGCGCAAAAGCAAGCCATCATCCGTCATTTGTTTGTAGAGCAGGAAGCCACGAAAGTGATTATTTTCTCCGGTTCCAAGCTCAAGGTAAAAGAACTTTTCAAAACCTTCCGCCAAATGGGATTGTCGGTGGGCGAGATGCACTCCGACCTGGATCAGGTGCAGCGCGACCATATCATGCACGAGTTTAAAAACAACCGCGTAAGCATTTTGGTGGCTACCGACATTGTGTCGCGTGGTATTGATATTGACGATATTTCGCTGGTGATAAACTACGATGTGCCTCACGATGCCGAAGATTATGTACACCGCATCGGGCGTACGGCGCGTGCCAGTGCCAAGGGGATGGCCATTACTTTTGTGTCGGAAGAGGAACAATATAAGTTCCACCAGATAGAACAATTCCTGGAAAAAGATATTTATAAAATCCCCATGCCGGTAGAGTTGGGCGAAGCACCGGAGTATAATCCGGAAAAAAATCGCTTCGGACACAAGAAATTTGCCAAGGGCAAAGGGTCATTCAACCGACGCAAACCGAAAAAGTAATTAGTTACGAGTTACAAGTTGCAAGAATTTAGTTACGAGTTTCATGTAATTAGGGTTTGCTGAAAAGTTATTTTAGCCCGAAAACCATACTGCCAAAGTAGGTCGAATGTCGATAGAGATTGCTGACAGCTATGTAGATGCCGAAAAATGTGTGTTTCTCTTTATAGAAAATAAATCATTCAATATTATTACCAGCTTACAAGCGGGTGTCTCTCTGAAACAGGGGGACACTCGCTTTTTTATTTGTATTGATTTATTTTTATAGCAAAATAAATCACAATCTTTGTTGTTTTCGAAAAAATTATTATCTTTGACGCGTATTTGTATATAAACGATACGCTCTCAGTGCTATACTGTCTTTGAAAGGCTTGTAAACAAAATCTGCATAAAGCTCCTGTTCATGCAAAAAAAACGTCACACACTTGTGAAAGTGATTTGCAAGTGCGGAAGAAGCTTTCACAATGCTGTGAAAGTGTTTGGCAGAGTTGCAAGAAGATTTCATCCTATTGTGAAAGTTTTTTGCAAGCTTGCAAGTTTGTTTCACCAGGGTGTGAAAGTATTTTTCAGGGCTGTAATACAATTTCACAGAGCAGTGAAAGTTTTATGTAGGTTTGGTGCTCAAATTCTGGTCATTGAACTCTTTTTTTTCTTAGTTCGATTCTTATTGTTACACTATAAGATGTTTTAGCTAATTCTTTTTTCTAATTTAAAATTCACAATTATGTTTATCAAATCAACTCATTTAAACAATTATCAAAACGAAGAACATTATGCTTTCCACACGTATGTGGAAGAATTATTAGACGATCCTACTTTGCCGGTTCCTAAAATAGGTCAGCAACGAACTGTTTACAAAAGCCTGTTACCTAAGGAACGACAAGCGTTGGATAGAGTGAAGAAAAGTGCGTACACGGCCCAGTTGGATGCCGCTGATAAGGCTCGCAATAAGCCTATTTTGGGGTTCTATAAAGTGTCGGGAGGTATGTTGAATCATTTCAATCCGGAGCTGAGTGCCGCTGCTTATCGCGTAAGTGTCATTAACGATAAGTTCAGTGGAATTACACGCTTACCTAAGGAGCGGAAGACTGTGGCTATAAATAAGTTTCTGGATGCTTTTAAGGCTATTATGCCAGATCTGGTATTGCTTGGGTTGGCTGACTGGTTTACCGAGATGGAAGCTCAAAATAAGGGTTATGTAAATCTGAAGAAAAGTCAGTTTGCTGAAAAAGATGAGCAGATTACACTGAAAATGAAAGAGGTTCGAGTTGATGTGGACGATATTTATGATACTATTACGGATAGAATTAATGCTTATGTAACCATTGAAGGTGATGCCGAATTTGGCTCGTTCATTACGAAACTGAATAACCGCATCGACAGTTTTAATCTCCTCCTTGCTCAGCGCGAAGGTCGAAACAAAAAGGACGATGATGAAACTACAGAACCAACAGATAACACCGAAACAAAAAAATAAAAATTGATTTTTCCCCTGCTGCGTGAGTGGTGGGGGAATTTTCTATAATTTAATTCAAATAAATTGACCCGGAAAATGAACATTGATTATAATGATGAATTTGAAATAATTATTAAAGGGTTATCCGAAAAGGAGAATAAAAGAAAGTTTGTAGAAAATAAAGCACTCTTTCTTGATAAAATTGAATCTTTGAACCCTGATAATAAATTGCTATTATATTACAATTTGGCACAGCATTCATCTAGTTTGGGAAATCAAGAGGACTCAGTAAGTTATTATACTAAAGGAACTGAAATTATATCCCAAATAGGAAGCAATATAACTATAGGTTTGTTGAGGGCATTCTATCTTAGTAAAGGAATTTCTTTAAGCCGTTTAGCTTCAAAAACAGAGAAAGAGAAATTTTTTGATGAAGCAGAGAAAGCGTTTGATGAATATGTTCGTCTATCTATTTATGAGGTCTCAGGAGGGATTGGTGTTAGAGGTGAACTATATTCGTTTAGAAAGATAAACTCGTATTCTCTACAAGATCTAATTAATAAAGAAATTACTGTATCTAATCCAACATTGTTTAATGATCCATTTGATTGTTTGTTTTATCATTTTATGAAAAGGGTGGATAATTCATATGATAATAGAGCGCTGATTAAATCATTTGAAAAAATAAGAATAAGAAGCTTTGTGCACGATCATTTTTTTAGCCGTAGCACATTGGAAACTGAAGAACGTAAAATAAAGCCTCCTTCTGATATCTTAATGTGGTCTCATTATGCCGATTCGCATAAGGGAATCTGCGTATTGTATAATTTTGAATTTGGCATTTCTCAGTCCAGTAGAGACGTAAGCAGCAACCTTTTTAAAGTGAACTACTTTGAAGACGAAATAGTAGATCTAGGAAAAGATACTAAAATTGGATTTGAAGACGGTTTTTTAAAGAAAAATAAATGTTGGAAGTATGAAGATGAAGTCCGGTTACTTTACTTTGATCCAAAATGTAATGATGATTTTATCCATATACCATTGGATGGCGCAACGGTAAGTGCGATCTATTTTGGGTTAAATTGTCTCTCTAAACATGTAGATATGGTGAAAAAGATATTTGAAAATACAGGTGTCAGGTTTTATAAAATGAAAACAGATCCAACTAATATTTATAACTTGATAGCTGAGGAATGTTTGGAATAATATAACCAAATCATAGCATATATCTTGCATATTTGAATATCACGGTGCTCTGCACCTTAGATTTTCGGGTTGATAATTTTCTACAAAGATTGTGGTGCTCTGCACCTGATTCACACAATTGCTTCTGCATCTAAAACCAATTACTGAAATCTTTCCGTAACTTTGCGCCTTCTCAGGATATAACGCAAAGAATGACAAAACATTTTCCCTATATATTGCTCCGCAAGCAGCAAATCAAAGAACAAATCAATCAACTGGCGGGCTCACGCATACCCTTTCTGTTTATTATCGATTATAAAGCCGAACAAGGTTACGTAATTCCACAAGCTGAACTGGATGAACGTTTTATTCGCTTTCAATTCCACTCAACCACTCAACCAATTAACCACTCAACCACTCAACCAATCCTCTGGCAGGTCAATCCGCTTAGTTTCGCAGCATATCAACCAAAGTTCGACTATGTGCAGGCACAGATTCGGTTGGGGAATTCATTTCTCGTAAATCTCACACAACCCTCTGAGGTCACTACCAATCTGTCTTTGCTCGATTTATATCAGCAGGGCTCGGCTAAATACAAACTGTGGCTCAATGGTCTGTTTACCGTTCTTTCGCCCGAGACCTTTGTGCGTATTCAGGGCAACGTCATTTCATCCTATCCCATGAAGGGAACCATCGATGCCGCTGTGCCCGATGCGGAAGCGGTGATTCTTGCCGATCCGAAAGAGAGCGCCGAACATGCCACCATAGTGGATCTGATTCGTAACGATCTGAGTCTGGTAGCTACCGACGTGGAAGTGAAGCGCTATCGTTATATTGACAAACTGAGTACCAATAAGCAGGATTTGTTGCAGGTGAGTTCCGAAATTACAGGTCGTTTGCCTGTCGATTATCATGAGCAGTTGGGCGATATACTCTTTGCATTACTGCCGGCAGGTTCTATCTGCGGAGCTCCTAAACAAAAAACGCTGGAGATCATAGAGCAGGCCGAAGGTTATGAGCGTGGATTCTACGCCGGCATTTGCGGCTATTTCGACGGTAGCAACCTCGACTCGGCTGTGATGATCCGTTTTACGGAACAAAACGGCGACAAACTTATTTTTAAAAGCGGCGGTGGCATCACCTCGCAAAGCGATTGCGAAAAAGAATACGAAGAACTAATTCAGAAAGTATATGTGCCGGTTTGTTGAATCAATAAAACTCAAAGATGGTGTTTTTTACCGTCTGCCACTCCATCAGCAGCGAGTAAACAAAGCTTTTGAGGCTTTTTATCCCATCGATGAACCTGTAAATGTAGTGGAAACGCTGTTTCAAACCGTTTTTCCTCAGGAAGGGCTATATAAATGCCGGCTGGTTTACAATTCTGATCTGCAGTCACTGGACATTGCACCCTATGTGCGCCGTGAGATTCGCTCGTTGAAGTTGGTGGAAACAACCCAGGAAAGTCTGCCCTATAAACAGGAAGACCGTACGGAATTTAATGCTGCCTTTGCTCTGCGGGGCGGGTGCGACGATGTATTGCTGGTCAAAGACGGATTGCTGACTGATACTTCGTATTGTAATATTGCTCTTTACGATGGCGAAAATTGGTACACTCCCCGCAAACCATTACTATATGGCGTCAACCGGATGCAGTTGCTTTCGGATGGCAAATTGCTGGAGAAAGACATTAAGGTTTTCGAACTAATGAACTTTCAATACATTAGTTTGTTTAATGCTATGATTGAATTCGGAGAACTACAGCTTGATGTTTCTGCTATTATTCCATGAGTATATTAAAATAGCTTATTTTGCGGATGTTTTATTTTGAATCGAAACAAAAAATATCAAAATATTTTCACTTCGTATTTGTGTGTTTCAAAAAATGCAGTATCTTTGCAACGCTTTTAGAAAAAAGACAATGACAAAAACTTATTTACATATTCTCCTACTCGGTATTATTATTCTCTTGCAAAACAAGTAGAAGTGAGTTTGGTATGTAATAAGTTCAATGAATATATAAAGCCTTCTCACTTCGGTGTGGAAGGCTTTTTTTTGTACTAACAGCTTTTCCAAAGTTCTGAACTTTGGAAAAGCTTAAATAGAAGAATATGGATAGATTATTTATTTTTGACACCACATTACGCGATGGCGAGCAGGTTCCCGGATGTCAGTTGAATACTGTTGAAAAGATTCAGGTGGCGCGTGCATTGGAAACTTTGGGTGTGGATGTAATTGAGGCTGGCTTTCCTATTTCAAGTCCCGGTGATTTTAAATCGGTGGTTGAAATATCCAAAGCCGTAACCTGGCCTACGATTTGCGCGTTGACACGCGGAGTTCAAAAAGATATAGATGTAGCAGCCGAAGCACTCCAATACGCAAAGAACAAACGTATTCATACAGGTATCGGAACTTCTGAGTTTCATATCAGACATAAATTCAACTCTACTCAGGAAGAAATTCTGGAACGTGCCATTGCAGCTGTGAAGTATGCCAAAAAGTATGTGGAAGATGTGGAATTTTATTGCGAAGATGCCGGACGTACCGACAATGTGTATCTGGCACGTGTGGTGGAAGCGGTTATCAAAGCCGGAGCTACGGTAGTGAATATTCCTGATACAACGGGGTACTGCCTGCCATGGGAATTTGGAGATAAAATCAAATTTCTGATGGAAAATGTAAAAGGCGTGCACAACGCTATTCTTTCCACTCATTGTCACAACGATTTGGGTATGGCTACTGCCAATACTATTTCGGGTGTTATGAATGGTGCCCGTCAGGTGGAAGTTACGATGAATGGTATCGGCGAACGTGCTGGAAACACCTCACTTGAAGAAGTGGCGATGATATTGAAATGTCACAAAGGTTTGAATATCGAAACCCAGATCAATACACAGAAAATCTATTCTACCAGTCGATTGGTGTCCGGATTGATGAATATGCCTATTCAGGCCAATAAAGCCATCGTTGGACGTAATGCTTTTGCACACTCTTCGGGAATCCATCAGGATGGAGTATTGAAAAATCGGGAAAGCTACGAAATTATGGATCCGAAAGATGTAGGTATTGATGAAAACTCCATCCTACTGACTGCCCGCAGCGGTCGTGCAGCTTTGAAACATCGGTTAAGTGTCTTAGGTGTGAATGTTGAAAACGGAAAACTGGATGAGATCTACGAAGAATTCCTAAAGCTGGCTGATAAGAAAAAAGATATTAATGATGACGATATATTGTTGCTTGCCGGCATGGAACGCAGCGAAAAACAACATATCAAACTTGATTATCTGCAGGTAACTTCGGGCGTTGGAGTAAAACCGATTGCCAGCATCGGAATCATCATTGCCAGCGAAAAATTTGAAGCTGCGGCTACCGGAAACGGTCCTGTAGATGCCGCTATCAAAGCCCTGAAACAAATAATCAGACGTAAAATGAACTTGCAGGAATTTACCATTCAGTCGATGAATAAAGGTAGCGACGACATGGGAAAAGTGCACATGCAGGTTGAATATGACGGAGTGGTTTATTATGGTTTCGGTGCCAATACCGACATTGTTGCTGCATCGGTGGAAGCTTATATTAATGCAATCAATAAATTTGTGAGATAGCTTGAAAAGCAAAGGCTGGAAGCCGCTTTTGTTTACTCGTTTACTATAAAACTCGTTTACTAAAATATAAAAATGAAAACATTATTTGATAAAATCTGGGATGCCCACGTGGTGTCAGCGGTAGAGAATGGTCCGACACAGTTGTATATCGACCGTCATTTTTGTCACGAAGTAACCAGCCCGCAGGCATTCAACGGACTTCGTGCACGTGGCTTGAAAGTGTTCCGTCCTGAAAAAACAACTCTAACGGCGGATCACAACACACCGACAATTAATCAGGATCAACCCGTGAAGGATCCTATCTCTAAAAATCAGCTGGATACTTTCTCTAAAAATGCCGCTGAATTTGAATTGCCATTGTTCTTTCCACTGGGGCATATTAAAAATGGTGTGGTACACATCATCGGACCTGAGAATGGCTTTACTCATCCGGGTGCAACCATTGTTTGTGGCGATAGTCATACGTCTACTCACGGCGCATTTGGTGCTATTGCATTTGGTATCGGAACGAGCGAAGTGGAAATGGTACTTGCTACGCAATGTGTCCTTCAGTCGCGCCCCAAAACAATGCGCATTACGTTTAATGGTAAACTGAAAAAGGGCGTAACGGCAAAAGATTTAGCTCTTTATATGATTTCCAAACTCACAACGGGTGGCGCCACCGGATATTTTGTTGAATATGCCGGCGAAGCCATCCGCAATCTTTCGATGGAAGAACGCATGACGGTTTGTAATCTGAGTATTGAAATGGGAGCACGCGGTGGTATGATTGCTCCTGACCAAACGACTTTCGACTATGTAAATGGTCGCGAATTTGCTCCTAAGGGAGCAGAATGGGATAAAGCACTTGCCTATTGGAAAACATTGAAAACAGATGAAGGTGCGAAATTTGACAAAGAAATTGCTTTTGATGCAGCCGATATTCAACCAATGATTACCTACGGAACAAATCCGGGTATGGGTATGGGAATTCAGGATGCTATTCCAACATTAAATGATATTGACGAAGCCGGACGCATTTCATTCCAAAAATCATTGGATTATATGGGCTTTCAGCCTGGTGAAAAACTGGTAGGAAAATCCGTTGATTATGTTTTCCTTGGAAGTTGTACCAATGGTCGTATCGAAGACTTCCGCGTGTTTGCCAACTACGTAAAAGGGAAGAAGAAAGCCGATAATGTGGTAGCGTGGCTTGTCCCTGGCAGCTGGATGGTTGAAAAACAAATTCGTGAAGAAGGCTTGTATGATATTATTACGAAAGCCGGTTTTGAATTACGTCAGCCCGGTTGTTCGGCTTGTCTGGCTATGAATGATGATAAAGTTCCTGCCGGAAAATATGCAGTATCAACATCAAACCGAAACTTCGAAGGACGTCAGGGCCCGGGTGCACGCACTATTCTTGCCGGTCCGCTGGTAGCTGCAGCTGCTGCTGTTACCGGAAAAATTACCGATCCAAGAGGGTGATTTTTTAGAACGCAAATTCCACAAATGAACGCAAATCAAATAAAGATGGAAGAGCATGATGATTTAATTTCAAAGGAATTAATTGATATCATTTTGACGCAATTTTATCGGGTTTATAATGATTTGGGCTATGGATTTCTCGAAAGAGTTTATCAAAATGCACTCTATTTTGCTCTTACAAATGAAGGTTTAAAGTGTGAAGTAGAGAAACCTATTAAGGTTTTTCATGATGGACATGTTGTTGGAGATTATCATGCTGATTTATTGGTGGAAGATTGCGTAAAATTAGAGTTAAAGGCTTGTGAAGATATTAATCCAGCTCATGAGGCTCAGTTGATAAATTATTTAAAAGCAACTGAAATTGAAGTTGGATACCTTCTGAACTTTGGAAAAAAAGCGAAGTTTAGTAGAAAAGTATATTCAAATAATAGAAAATTTCTTTAAATAAAATCAGAGTTCAAATTTGCGTGTATTTGCGTAATTTGCGTTCAAATTAAATGAAAGATGGAAAAATTTATAACATTAACTTCGTCTGTCGTTCCACTTCCAATTGAAAATGTGGATACAGACCAGATTATACCTGCTCGTTTCTTAAAAGCAACGAATAAAGATGGTTTTGGTGATAACCTTTTTGCCGACTGGCGTTACAACAAAGACGGTAGCCCTAAAGTAGATTTCGTATTGAATAATACGACTTATAGCGGATCAATTCTGGTTGGCGGTAAAAACTTCGGTTCTGGCTCCAGTCGTGAACATGCTGCATGGGCCATTGCCGGATATGGATTTAAAGTCGTAGTGTCAAGTTTTTTTGCAGATATCTTCCGTAATAATGCCTTGAATAATGGTGTACTTCCGGTAGTTGTATCTCCTGAATTCCTTGCGGAAGTGTTTGCCTGTGTTGTTGCTGATCCAAAAATGTCTTTGACTATAGATCTTAAAGCTCAAACGATAACGAATAATGCCACAGGAAAATCTGAGACTTTTGAAATAAATGTCTATAAGAAAGAATGCCTGCTCAATGGTTTGGATGATATTGACTATTTGTTGAGCAAAAAAGAACAAATCGAGCAGTTTGAAAAAGCAAGATAAACAGCCTCCTAAATCCCTCAAGGGGGACTTAAAGACATTTTATTTATATTTTTGAAACGAAAAATTGATGAACAAAAATAACTCAAATGGTTCTATATCAGACCTCCCATTGCCGAGGGAAAAGAGAGGGGCTGTTGAAATAATGGATACCACACTTCGCGATGGGGAACAAACATCGGGAGTTTCGTTTGCAGCGCAGGAAAAGTTGAGCGTTGCGCGCCTTTTGCTGGAAGAATTGTGTGTTGACAGAATTGAGATTGCTTCCGCCCGAGTATCCGAAGGTGAATTTGCTTCTGTAAAAAAAGTGGCTCAATGGGCTCGTAACCGGGGACATATTGATCAGATCGAAATTCTGGGATTTGTAGATGGACGTTTATCGCTGGATTGGATTCAAAATGCTGGTTGCAGAGTCATTAATCTATTGTGTAAGGGTTCACTTAAGCATTGTGTTCATCAGCTAAAAAAAACAAAGGAACAGCATATTCTTGATATAAAACAGGTTCTGTCCAATGCAAAAGCAATGGGTATAACTGTAAATGTTTATCTTGAAGATTGGTCAAATGGAATGCGTGAGTCTGAAGAGTACGTCTATTTTATGATTGACTCGTTGAAAGATGAGAATATAAAACGCTTCATGCTTCCGGATACGCTGGGTATTTTGAATCCGGTAGAAACCTACGATTTTTGTGGGCGTATGATAGCGCGTTATCCCGATTTGCATTTTGATTTTCACGCTCATAATGATTATGATTTGGCTGTTGCAAATGTATTTGAAGCTGTAAAAGCGGGTGTGAAAGGTGTTCATGTTACCGTTAATGGTTTGGGCGAACGCGCCGGAAATGCTCCTATATCAAGTGTGTTAGCCGTATTGCATGATCATTTGAAGGTGAAAACGAATCTTAAGGAGGACAAGATAAATTCGGTTAGTAAAGTTGTTGAGACATACTCGGGAATACGAATTCCGCACAATAAGCCGGTGATTGGCGAAAGTGTGTTTACTCAGGTGGCCGGTGTTCACGCCGACGGCGATAACAAAAAGAATCTCTATTATAACGATTTGTTGCCGGAGCGATTTGATAGGGAACGTCAGTATGCACTTGGAAAAACATCCGGTAAAGCCAATATCCTGAAAAACTTACAGCAATTAGGGATAGAGCTCGATGATGAAACTATGCAACGTGTAACAGCGCGCGTGATTGAGTTGGGAGATAAGAAGGAAACGGTATCGTTGGATGAACTTCCTTATATTGTTTCGGACGTGTTGAAGAATGAGCAGGACGAACAAGTTGTTAAGATGCTGGATTATTCTCTGTCTCTGACACATGGTTTGCGACCTATGGCCTCGGTGAAAATGGAAATTAATGGAAGTGTTTATGAACAATCGGCTTCGGGTGATGGTCAGTACAATGCCGTTTCGAAAGCCATGTGGAAGATATATAGAAAACTAAATAAGCCAACGCCAGAATTGTTGGATTATGTGGTGGTTATTCCTCCTGGTGGGCAAACCAATGCCTTCGTTCAGACAATTATCACCTGGAGGTTTAAAGAGAAAGTTTTTAAAACACGCGGACTAGACGGTGATCAAACAGTTGCAGCTCTTAAAGCAACAATAAAAATGCTGAATATAATTGATTGAAAGTCGTTTATTGGTAACCTTTCTGACCAAGCAAGAATACACAGACTAAAATAAATACTACAAAAGAAACAAGCACGACTATTGCTCTTTTTAATCTATAATGCTCTTGTTCTTTTTTTATAGAGTTAAAAATTGCTGTAGTAATTATAGAGACAAATGCACCAACTGCTACTAGTAAGTAAATCATTTTATTTGATAGCTTTAAAGTTTTTGATTCTGCAAAGATAATAATACTTGGTACAAAAAAAAATAATAATTACATCAAAATAACAAAACACTTAAAATATAAATAAAATATGTCAGTTATTTCAGAAAACATTGATGAAAAAGATAATTCTTTTTCGATTCAAAAGAAAATAAACATTGCGGTTCTTCCCGGAGACGGAATTGGACCCGAAATTGTTGAACAAGCTTTGGATGTAACAAAAGCAGTATGTAAAAAGTTTGGCCATTCCTTGACTTATGAGTACGCAATTGTTGGAGCCTGTGCTATTGATTCGGTTGGAGAACCTTATCCAAAAGCTACTCATGAGTTATGTATGAAATCAGACGCTGTTTTGTTTGGTGCAATTGGTGACCCCAAATACGATAATAATCCTGCTGCTAAGGTTCGTCCGGAACAAGGTCTATTGAAGATGAGGAAAGATTTAGGCTTGTATGCCAATATTCGTCCGGTAACTACGTTTCCGTCATTAATTCATAAATCTCCTCTTCGTGCTGATCTTGTTGATGGAGCTGATTTTATGTGTATTCGTGAGTTAACTGGTGGTATGTATTTTGGTCGTCCACAAGGGAGAGCCGAAGATGGTAATACAGCTTATGATACTTGTATTTATACTCGTGAAGAAATTGAACGCATACTTCATCTGGCCTACAAATATGCCGGACAACGCAAGAAAAAGGTCACTGTAGTTGATAAAGCCAATGTGTTGGCCACTTCTCGTTTATGGCGTCAAATAGCACAGGAAATTGCCTCTCAGTATCCTGATATTGAAACAGAATATATGTTTGTAGATAATGCTGCAATGCGGATTATTCAATGGCCAAAAAGCTTTGATGTGTTGGTTACCGAAAATCTTTTTGGTGATATTCTGACGGATGAAGCTTCAGTTATTACAGGTTCATTGGGTATGTTGCCATCTGCCTCGGTAGGTATTCATACTTCAGTATTTGAACCTATACATGGTTCTTATCCTCAGGCTGCCGGAAAAAATATTGCTAATCCGTTGGCAACAATACTCTCGGCTGCATTGATGTTTGAATATGCATTTGGAATGATGAAGGAAGGTGCTTTGATTCGTGAAGCTGTTGCTGCAAGTATGTCTGCCGGAATTGTAACTGAAGATATTGCCGATAATGGTCCGGCTTATAAAACTTCAGATGTAGGCGAGTGGATTGTCAATTATATTTCAAAGTAAGTTGCAATTAGTTTAAATAAAAAAGCACATCAAAATAATCTGATGTGCTTTTTTATTTTAGTTTTCTGATAATAGTTTTTCTATGTCAGAGCTTATTTCTTCGGGTTTTACTGTTGAAGCGTATCGTTTAAAAGGTTTACCGTTTTTGTCTAGCAAAAACTTAGTAAAATTCCATTTAATGTCATTTGTGATTGTTCCGGGTAAGGCGGCTTTCAGATATTTATATAAAGGATCTGCGTTTTTGCCGTTTACTTCTATTTTCATAAACATGGGAAAAGTAACGCCATACTTTAATGTGCAAAACTTCGAAATTTCTTCTGCACTACCGGGTTCCTGGCTGGCAAACTGATTACAAGGAAAACCTAAAATTACTAATCCCCTATCTTTGTAGGTGTTGTAGAGCTTTTCTAGTCCTTCGTACTGGGGAGTGAACCCACACTTGCTAGCCGTGTTTACTATGAGTACAACTTTTCCTTCGTAGGTTTTCATTTTTATTTCTTTACCTTGTAGTGTTGTACTCTTAAAGCTGTAGAAGTCTGCTGCGTTCTTCTTGCCTTGGGCTGTTAACGAAAACATGCTGAGCATGGCTAAGCAGATAATTATTGAATAGTTTTTCATAATGTGATGTTGTTTTTTTATTTGTATGATTTTAAACAACTCAAGCGGTCGTTTGTTCGATTTGCTTAAGCAGATGGATCAGATCGTACAATTGATTTTTTAATTCAAGTGCTTTGGCTATTTCGGTTTCATTTGCTGAGATGTTTAATTTTTTCATCAGCTTTGCAGGAATTTCGGCAGCTTTAACCTGCATCTTATTACCATGTTCCGTAAGTCGGATCAGCACTTTACGTTGATCCGTTTTTGACTGTACACGGGTGAGTATTTCCATTCCCTCCATCCTTTTTAGTAATGGAGTGAGTGTGTTCGTGTTCAGAATTAATTTTTCTCCAATCTCATTTACAGTGAGTTCTTCGTATTCCCACAGAACCATCAGTACCAGGTACTGTGGGTATGTTATTCCCAGTTTATCCAAATCTTCCTGATAGGCTCTGATGATTAGCCTGGATGCGGCATAGAGTGGGAAGCAAAGTTGGTTTTCCAGTTTTAGTTGCTCGTAACTCATGTTTTAGTTTTCTTGTTTACGATTTATTTTTGTAATAGAGCTTCAATGTATTTTCGAAGCTTCTCCGGTGATGTTGTCGGGGCGAATCGTTTGTATGGATTTCCGTTTTTATCAATGATGAATTTCGTAAAATTCCACTTGATTTTATTTCCAAAAGTGCCTTTCAGTTCTTTTTTCAGGTACTTGTAAATGGCGTGTGCGTTTTCGCCATTTACTTCAATTTTAGAGAACATCGGGAAAGTGACTCCGTAATTGATTAGGCAACCTTCCGAAATCTCTTTTTCAGTGCCTGGTTCCTGATGTCCGAACTGATTACATGGAAATCCAAGTATAACTAGTCCTTTATCTTTATATTCTTTGTATAGTTGCTCCAGACCTTCGTATTGAGGAGTTAGCCCACACTTACTGGCAGTATTTACAACGACTATTACGTTGTCTTTGTAGCGTGCCATATCTATTTCTTTGCCTTGCAGGCTGGTTGCTGTGAATTGATGAAAATTTGTATTCATTTCTAGTTGTTTTTATATCGTTTGCGATACAAAAATATATCTTTTGTATCGTGCACGATATAAAAGATGAAATGATATAACAACTACTAACAAAATATTGAGGTGTGTTGGCCTAATTTTTTAGTCTATTTAGGAGGGCTGGATAAAGATTATCTCTTAATAATCTAAAGTTTAGTTCTTTGTGTAAAGCTTTTTCATACATGAGTTTTGCATCTTGTAGCCTGTTTTGTTTCTCATAAACTTTGCCTGTTGTAATCAATGTATGGAGGTATGTCCAGTTGTGGTCAGTGATTTTGGACGTTTCCATCAAGCTAATAGCTTTTAGAAAAAACTTAATAGCTTCACGCTTATCGCCACCAAAAAAAGTTGGTGCCTGGTACAGTGCATTGGCTTTGGCAATTACAGCCTGTACGTTATGAGGGTCGGAAGCATAAGCTTTATTGATGGCAGAGAGGCTTTGTGAAGCTAATGAGATTGATTGTGTTTTGCTGATGCTGATTTCAAGACCAATGAATAATCCTTTATAGGCAAGAGCAGATGCGTTTTTAGGAGAACTTGCAAGAATTTGGACTATCCATTTTTGCGCAGTTGTAATGTTTTTCCGAGCCTGATTATTCTGTCTTATTCCAACAAGATAGCCGGCATAACCATAATAAAAGTTTACAAGCTCCAGTTTTTGGTCGATGGTAGTGGGAGGGGTGTTGGTTTCTATGTTGTGTATGGTGGTTGACCATTTCGTTACATCGCTGTTTATATAAGCTTTGTAAAATGTTTTTTGATTTAGGGATTGAGCTTGTGTGGTTTGACTACTGTATAGTAATGCTATGATTATTACGAACTGAGTCAATAGTTTGAATGGCTTTTTCATTTTGTGTATGCTTATATATTGACTAAAAAACAAAAAAACCACTACAATTTGCAGTGGTTTTGCTCTCCCTCTTGGACTTGAACCAAGGACCCTCTGATTAACAGTCAGATGCTCTAACCAACTGAGCTAAGGAAGAATTTGTTTGTGCACTTTTTTCAAATGCTTTGCAAAAGTAGTAGTTTTTTTGCAATCGTGCAATAGCAAAACTAAAAGAATTCAGGAAAAGCAATTGTTTCCGGCATTCACGCTTGTTTTTCAAAAAATAAAAGAGTCATATTGCTACGACTCTTTTTGCTCTCCCTCTTGGACTTGAACCAAGGACCCTCTGATTAACAGTCAGATGCTCTAACCAACTGAGCTAAGGAAGAATTTTGTGTTACACTTTTTTGTCAAATGCGCTGCAAAAGTAATGGCTTTTCCTGAAATATACAATATCTTTGCACAAAAAATAAAGAAAAATAGCATGAATAAGATATTGGGCATGGGCAATGCGCTGACAGATATATTGTTACAAATTGATACGGATGACGTTTTATCGTCTTTAAATTTGCTGAAAGGTGGAATGCAGCTTATCAATACCGAAAGATCGGCTGAAATAAATGAGGCGGTAGTTAATTATTCGAAGAAAATGGCAACCGGTGGCTCAGCCTCTAATACGATAAATGGTATTACACGCTTAGGTTTGCCGGCAGGCTTTGTGGGCAAGGTCGGAAAAGACGATATAGGTTTGTTTTTCGAAAATGATTCTATCAATAATGGAGTAAAACCTTATTTGTTGTTGAGCGAGACTCCTTCGGGACATTGTACCGTTTTGGTATCGCCGGATAGTGAACGAACTTTATGTACTTATCTGGGTGCAGCCTGTGAGCTTGCTGCTTCGGATTTAAAGCCGGAAATGTTTGCTGGGTATACTGTTTTTCACATCGAAGGTTATCTGGTGCAAAATCACGATTTGATTCGTACGGCGGTGAAGATGGCAAAGCAGGAAGGATTGAAAGTTTCCATTGACATGGCAAGTTATAATGTTGTAGAGGAAAATCTTGATTTTTTACACGAAATTGTAGGTGAATATGTAGATATTGTTTTTGCCAACGAAGAAGAAGCGCGTGCATACACCGGTAAAGAACCTGAAGAGGCACTGAATGTAATTTCGGAACAATGTGAGATTGCCATTGTAAAAATAGGCAAAGACGGTTCGTTGATTAAATCGGGAACTGATCGGGTGAAGGTAAAACCACGCATGGCTAATTGTATTGATACTACCGGTGCCGGTGATTTGTACGCTTCCGGTTTCTTGTTTGGACTAGCTAATAGTTATTCGCTTGAGGTGTGTGGCCGTATTGGGTCGTTAGTTTCCGGTAATGTGGTAGAAGTGCTTGGAGCTAAGATGTCCGACGAAGTCTGGGATACTATTTATGCCGACATGAAAGAAATTATTCTTGGTCGGTAGATTCTGGTTGATAGTAAGCAGTAAGCAGTAAGCAGTAAGCAGTAAGTAGTTGGAAGTAAAGAGATGTAGTTTCTTTGTGAAAGATCACTCTATTCAGAAATACGATTTCTTTGAATTATAAAAACTCTTACCAACTACTAACTCTATTAATCTTCCTAACTACCCACTACTATCTACCCACTACCAACTACCGACTACCAACTACCAACTACTAACTATCTATTTACCGATGCTCAACTCTATCAAACTTTACACTGCCATCGTATTGTCTATGGTTTTCTGGTCATTTTCGTTTATCTGGACGCGAGTGGCTATCCATTCGTTTCAACCGATGATGCTCATAAGTTTACGTTTGTTGATCGCTTCGGTTCTGTTATTTGTCGTGTCTAAGTCAACCGGGAAGTTTCAGAAACTTCGTCGGAAAGATTTTAAATGGTTTTTGTTGCTGGCTTTTTTTGAGCCTTTTTTGTATTATGTGGGCGAAACGTATGGGCTTACCACGGTGGAGTCGACTCTGGCTTCAGTGATTGTTTCCACCATTCCGCTTTTTGCTCCTATCATGGCTTTTGTAGTGCTGCGTGAACGCATCGGGTTAGCCAATATTCTAGGCATTTTAATCTCTTTGCTTGGAGTGTTTTTTGTTATCTATGAACCCAGAGGTGGTTTTAAAGCCAATCCTACAGGCATAGCCTTACTCTTTCTGGCGGTGTTTGCCGCCATTTGTTATGCCACAGTTCTGCGAAAAATTCCACGATATTACAATAATATGAATGTGATTTTTTATCAAAGCCTGTTGGGATTGATCTTTTTTATTCCCACTTCTTTGCTGACTGATTATTCTTCCTGGCAAACCCTGACAGTGAGTCGGGAGTCCTTGGTAGCCTTGCTGATGTTGTCGGTTTTTGCATCGGTCATTGCTTTTGTGCTTTTTGCAGGGGCAGTTCGGCAGGTAGGAGTGGCTAAAACCAATGTTTTTATAAATCTGATTCCGGTTTTTACCGCCATCTTCTCGTGGTTGATACTCGACGAGATGATTACCCGTAGCAAGTGGTTCGGCATATTCATTGTGGTTGTGGGGCTTTTTGTTAGTCAGTGGGGCAAAATGAAGTTCAACAAGCAAACAGAAGAAATTCTTTAAAATGCGTACAAACAGTTTGATCTATTCGAATAATTATTAACTTTGTCTTTCCAATTCAGTGTGTATTCATTTTAGAGAGATAGCATAAAGCTCTTTTCGTAACCTGATCATGAAGATGCCGCAATGAAACCAAAGAAATATATTTTATTCCAAATTTATCAGTGGTTGTTGGCTTACCCTATTTTGATGGTGATAACAGCATTCGTTGCATTGTCCACCATTGTGCTTTCACCATTTTTCCCAAACAGTCAGTTATCGTATGCTCCGGCACGTTGGTGGGCGCGCATCTATTGTAGGTTATGTTTCGTCAAGGTTAGAGTGCATGGTATGGAGCGGCTCAATCCCCGGCAATCGTATGTCTTTGCACTTAATCACCAGAGTATTTTTGATATATTTGTGGTATATGGCTGGTTGCCGTTTTGTTTTAAATGGATGATGAAAGCCGAACTGCGCAAAATACCCTTGATTGGTAAAGCTTGTGAGGCGGCGGGACATATTTTTATTAATCGTTCTAATCCTGTTGCTGCCCGACAGAGTTTGGAAAAAGCCGAATCACAACTGGTAAACGGTATCTCAGTCGTTATTTTTCCAGAGGGAACCCGAACATATACCGGTGAGATGGGCGTATTTAAGCGGGGAGCTTTTCGTATTGCCACCGATTTATCACTACCTATTGTTCCGGTTACGCTGCGTGGCAGTTTTGAACGGATGCATCGGAATTCGGCGAATGTAACTCCGGGCCTGATAGAAATGTACGTGCATGAACCGTTGGAGATAAATGCTTTTCAGTCGGAAGATATTCCTGAACTGATTCAGAAAACCTGGGATGTTATTCACAGTGCTTTGTGACTTTTGAATAAACGATCTTCGTTTTGCGTGTTCGACATAAGTAGTTACTAGTGGGTAGTCAGTAGTCGGTAGTGCATTTTGCAGATTTTTTTATAATAACCAAAAATACCTTTGTGCAGAAAATAGCAATAATTAGTGATATTCACGGAAACCTACCGGCTCTGGATGCGGTAATTCGTGATATAAAAACAGTTTTTCAGGCCGACTTTATTTATTGCTTAGGCGATTTGACCGACGGAGCTCCCTGGAACAACGAAGTTGTAGATACAATCAGAAAGTTGCAAATACCTACTGTCATGGGTAATCATGATGAGCGCATTGCATTTAATTATGAGGTTTTGTCGCTAAAAAAACATAGTCTTGAAGAGCAACAAGCTCGGTTGAAAACGATTAACCTAACCAAGAATACCATATCTGAGCTAAACAAGGCTGTTCTTTCGGGGCTGGTTCCGGGTATCCGTTTGAACTTTGGCTCGGTTTCTTGTCTGCTTGTGCACGGTGGTCCCGGTAATAATGAGGAGTATATTTATGAGCATACCGACGATGAATTATTCAAAGGTCTCTTTAAGCAAGAGGATGTGAATGTTATGGTAGCCGGACATACACATTTATCATTCATCAAATATCTTGATTCGGATAAAGCCGGGCAGCGAAACTTGTTTATCAATGCCGGATCGGTGGGGCGAACGAAGGAGATGAACGGGGCTAAGGCTGTTTATTTGTGGCTTACTATTGATGAGTTACAAAATAAAGTGGAGCCTGTTTTACGAAAAATTGATTATAACATTGGCGAAACCATATCGGGAATCCGAAACAGTGAAGTGCCCGATTTTTATGCCGATTTGTTGAGCAAAAGAATAACGCAAAATCAGTGTGGTGATTAAGTAAGCGGAAGAATAGAATGTCGTATTTAAAAAAAAATAGAACGCTGATTTTACGGATTGAGCGGATAAAACGGATAATAATTAAACGGATCTAAAACTGATTTTAGTCATGCAAGCATGACAGATAAAATCCTGAACTATTGAAAATCATCTCGACTTGTCGAGATTAAAATCCGTATAAAAATCCGCTATATCAGCGCTTATCCGCGTTCTAATCTTTTTTCATTTCTATATTTACTTATACGACATTATATTTATCTAAGTACTTAAATTCATTGCAGAAAAAAAATAAACGTATGAAAAACAATACCCAGATAAAATGCCCGAATTGCGGCACTTCCATCGATGTACAGGATATTCTGGCTCATCAGCTGGAAGATGAGATTAATCTGAAATATCAAGCGCAACTGGCCGAAGAAAAGAGAAAGTATGACGCCGAGGTCGATAGTTTGAATAAGGCCAAAGAGCTGTTTGAGCAAAAGAAAAAACAGGAAAACGAACTTTTTCAGGAACGGCTGGATAAACAGCTGAAGGAAGACCGGAAGGCGCTGGAAGAAAAGTTGAAGCTGAAATTCAGAGAAGAACAGTCGGAACAGTTTAATGCTCTGCAAAAAGAGCTGAACGAAAAATCGGAGCAGGTAAGGGAGTTGAACCGCACAAAGGCCGAGATCGAAAAGCTGAAGCGTGAAAAGTCGGAGCTGAAAGAGATAGCCGAAGCCGAAGCGCAACGCAACCTGAATGAAACGCTGATAGCCGAAAAAGAAAAAATCAGAAAACAGGAAGAGGATAAAAATGAGCTGCGCTTTAAAGAGCTTCAGAAACAACTGGAAGATCAACGACGCTTAACCGAGGAGATGAAGCGGAAGCAGGAGCAGGGCTCTATGCAGTTGCAGGGCGAGGTGCAGGAGTTGGCCATTGAGGAATGGCTTGCGTCGCAATTTCCGCTCGACTCTATTGAAGAAATAAAAAAGGGTGTACGTGGCGGCGATTGTATTCAGGTGGTGAATACGCGCACACTCCAGAATTGCGGAATCATTTACTACGAAAGTAAACGAACCAAAGATTTTCAGCCAAGCTGGATTGAAAAATTCAAAGCCGATATTCGCGTAAAAGGTGCTAATATTGGTGTATTGGTTACCGAAGTAATGCCTGCCGATATGGATCGTATGGGTTTGAAAGAAGGTATCTGGATTTGTAACTACGAAGAGTTTAAGGGGCTTTGCGCTGTTTTGCGCGAAACACTTATTCAGATCAGTGCGGCGGTAAGCTCGCAGGAAAACAAAGGCGATAAAATGCAGATGCTGTATGATTATCTCACGGGCAATACCTTCCGCTTGCAGGTGGAAGCCATTGTGGAAGGTTTTACGCAGATGAGACTCGACCTGGAAAGCGAAAAGCGTGCTATGCAGAGCATCTGGAAAAAACGCGAGAAACAAATAGAAAAAGTGACTATAAACACCATCGATATGCATGCATCCATAAAAGGTATTGCCGGCAATGCCATCCAGTCGGTAAAGCTGCTCGAACTTTCGGAGGGGGAGATAAATAACGAGGACAATTCATAATTCATAGTTCATCATTCATAGTTCATAGTTCATCATTCATAGTTCATCATTCATCATTTACAATTTATCATTGATAATTAACCATTATTCAAGGCTTCATGAAAAAAAGAATTATTATTGCGCTTCTTATCGGTTTTGCGTGTACGGTGGGTGTTCAGGCGCAGATTTTCTGGAAAGTAACCGGCAAAGGACTGGCTAAGCCAAGTTATTTGTTTGGAACGCACCATTTAATAGAGAAGGATCAGCTTAAAGATTTTGATAAGGTGCTGAACTATGCCGGACAGGCCGATGCTGTGGTGGGCGAAATGGATATGACGGATATGGTTGCGATGCAGAATAAAATGATGCAGGCAGCTGTGATGAGTGGAACTACCATCAAAGAGCTGCTGAGTGCCGAAGATTATGCGTTGGTGGATGCTGAATTTAAACAACTGATAGGTGCCGGATTGGGTCAGTTGGGTGTCTTTAAACCGATGATGTTGCAAACGATGTATGCAAGTCTGATTTATCTGAAATCGCAAAACCTGACTAAGCAACCCGAAGGTGTTGATATGCTGTTTCAGAAAAAGGCTAAGGAAAATAATAAGGCGGTAATTGGACTGGAAACGATGGAGCAACAAACTGCTATCCTGTTTGATATCTTACCGTTGAAACGTCAGGCGGAGTTGTTGGTGAAGTCGGTAAAAGAAAAGCAAAGAGGCATTGAAATGTTTAAACGGCTCAATGCAGCTTATCTGAGCGGCGACTTAAAGAAAATATCCGACATAGATGCAGAAGACGATGATCTGACAGCTGAGGAACGAAAACCCCTGTATGAAAACCGGAACGATGCCTGGATGAAACAATTGCCGGCATTATTCGCCAAACAATCCTGCTTTGTGGCGGTAGGGTGCATGCACCTGATTGGTGATAGCGGACTGGTGGCTCAGTTGAAAAAAGCGGGTTATACGGTGGAAGCTGTGGTGATGAACTAAAGACGGTTTTATCGGCAGTATTCACTTCTCTGCCGACGACAAGTTGTTTTTTTGAAAGGTTGAAGGAATAAACGATTTGGTTACCTTCGAGGGTGAAACCGTAAAGGAACTTACCTATGCGTTTCACTATGTGGTGGACGAACACATCAAGGACTTGTGATATAAGAAACAGTATCCCGAAGAAAAGTTATATGTTTGAGGCATTGAATCAATCGGTATCGTGATTGGAATAACCGATATTCATTATGCGAATTTGTAGTTGTAAATAGTCCGTAGGACTTGTATATCCATAGAGCAAACATATATGTCAGCTTATTATTGCCCGTAGGGCATTCACGTTTTTTTATATTTATCCCCTACGGGGAATTGGTTGTATCTGTTTTCATTTTCTATTGATCTGTATTCCCTACGGGAAATAACTAATTAGAAGTAATAGATACTTGCCTTCAACTTTACTATTTTAAATCATTTTGAACGAACTGAAAAATCTATCACAAAGTTTCGTCTATAAAGATCTCCGGATCATACACCTTCTATGGATATAAATTTCCTCCGGAAACCATTGTTGCCCGATAAAAAACAGTAGATTCTCCCTCTACACATCAGGTTCCTCTATTGTTAGCTTATAGCCAATCTTTGGAATGGTTTCAATGCAAATCCGGTTGTCGGTGCTGAGTTTGTGGCGGAGCGACGACAGGATATTGTGGAGCGATGCTTCTTTGGTTTTTACGTCGGTGTCCTCGTTCCATACCGATTCGAGAATGCAGTTTTTGTGTACTACCTGCCCCTGATTTTTGAGCAACAGGGCCAGCACTGCACATTCGTTTTTTTGCAAATGCATTTTTTCGTTTCCTACTTGCAGGAGGTGTTCACTAGCCGAAAACAAATAGTTTCCGATATGGCATGTCTGACTAACAGCTTTTTGGTCGGATGAGCGCGATAGCAGTTCGTTGATACGCAGGATAAGTTCCCGCATGCCGAACGGTTTTTTCAGGTAATCTACGTGCCCTATCCCGAAGCCTTCCTGTACATCTTCAATTTGTGTGCGCGAGGTGGTGAAAATGATGGGCACTTGACTCCTCTGTCTGATCTTCTTGCTCACCTCAAAACCATTCATCACTCCCTTCAGGTTTACATCCAGCAGAATAATATCCGGCTGAAAATCGACCTGTGCCTGCAATGCCTTTTCACCTTCGGACAAGTGACGCACCGCAAAACCTTCGCTCTCCAGCCCGTCGGTAAGCATAAAAGCCAGGTTGGCATCATCTTCTATCAGTAAAACTTTATTCCTTTCAGTCATCTTCTTATACTTCGTGTTATTTGCTCCCTTCGGTCGCGATATTTACTTCGTGATATTTACTTCGTGTTATTAGGCTTCGCCGTTATTATACTTCGTGATATTTGCTCCCTTTGGTCGCGATATTATACTTCGTGATATTAACTCCTTTCGGTCGCGATATTTATTCCTTTCATGTTACGCTCGCGAAGCTAATAACGGCGCAGCCAAATATCGCCGCAGGCAAATATCGCGACTGAAAGGAGCTAATATCGCGAGCGTAGCGAACAACTATCGCGAAGCTACTAACGCCCGCAGGGCAAATTTCAAGCTATACAATTGAATATTACGGTGCGCTGCACCTAATGATGCAAAAACGATGCTAAATGCTACAAATATTCTGGGACTCTGTCCCACAAAAAGGTGCAGCGCACTGAACTCTTTGTAGAAATTTAGGCATACACATAAACCGAAGGTGCAGCGCACCGACATATTATTTATACGAATATTGAGTTTTATACATACACATTCTACTTATAATAAGTTATTTCCCGTAGGGAATACCTATCAATAGAAAATGAAAAACAGATACAACCAATTCCCCGTAGGGGATACACCTTGTAAAATGTGAATGTCCTACGGACAATAAATATGCATATCTGTTTATTCTATGGATATATAAGTCCTACGGACTTTTTTTTCAACTACTGATTCACATCATTCCTTTCATGTTACGCTCGCGAAGCTAATATCGCCCGCAGGCAAATATCGCGAAGCTAATATCGCCCGCAGGGCTAATATCGGCGAAGCCTAATAACACGACCAAAGGGAGTTAATAACGCCGTAGGCTATGTGGGCAAATAGACTATAAACTCACTTCCTTTTTCCGGTTCGCTTTTTACTTCAATGCGTCCTGCATGTTTTTCCACTACCGTTTTTACATAACTAAGTCCGATGCCAAAGCCGGCCGGCGATCCGGATTCGGTGTTAAGTCGGGTATATTTCGTAAATACGCGTTCCACTTTTTCGGGTTTAATGCCTATGCCGTTATCTTTTACCGATACGCATAGCGAATTTTTTATTCTCCGAATGTTGATCGAAATCAGCACCGATGCCCCCGAATATTTAATGGCATTATCAATCAGGTTGGCAATGCATTGACGCAGATGATCCCTGTCGGCTTTGATATTCGCATCGTCAACGGTATTTTCTATTTCTATGCTCACCTCTTTGTCCGACACGGTAGAAAACTGTTCTTTTAGTTTTTCCACTTCTTCCGCCAGATTGAACTGAGAATAGTTGAGCCTGAAAACGCCCTCTTCGTCCATAGCCAGTGTCATAATCATGGTGATTTTTTCCGACATATCCTTGGTGGCTTCTCTCGAAATGGACAGATAGCGTTCCTTTCGTTCTTTATTCTCGTCTACCATGGGGGTCGATAAGGCTTCAAGCGCCATGTATAGCTGCATCACGGGGCGTTTCAGTTCATGAGCCGTATTGCCGAAAAAATCATTTTTCACCGCCATCAGCTTTTTCTGGCGAGCCTGCGTTTGGAACAAAAACCAGATGCCGTACATGCCAAACAAAGCCAGTAGTAACGAGCTGATAAGCACGGTTCCCATTCGCTTAAAGATGTTGGAGAAAGGGTTGATTAATACTAACTGAAGCGATTTGTTTCGTTGAAAGTCGACCAGCAGCGGCTTTGACGGAATGGTGAAGATGGAAGCCCGGAACTTTTTGTCAGAATGCTCCAATACTTTATTCGACTTTGAGTCAAGAATACGTACAATATAGGTTGAGCGTATGTTTCTGGACAGCAGTATCGGACCGGTTACAGCATCTAACCGGTTAACGTTTAAAGGCGCTAAGCTACTTACCAGGTTGTTGATGGCCAAATCAATTGCCCCTAGTGTATTGTCAGCAATGTTGTTCATTTTACGCATGTCAACAGTTGCAGTATCCTTTTTGGATGATGTTGGAGGTGGAGCCACAATATCGTCCTCCTTGATCAGGTGTTTGTAGGTCTTCACCCGAATGCTTAATTCTTTTCGGAACGCAGATTCCAACACCGCACTCGACTCCCGGGTCAAAAAAGCACGCGTTTGGTTGTAATTATCGTGCAGGATGTAAGCTTGCAGCAATAAAAGCAACAAGATGCCGAGTACCGATAAATAAGTAATTAAACGGGTCTTCATAGTTTCTTTTGGGGCTGAATTTGTGTTTTTTTTAATCAAAAAATAATACCACAAAAGGCACAAAAGTCACACAAAAGTTTTTATGAAATAAAAACTTCGCTTTTGTTTCCTTGAAAATGCATACGATATATAGCTCAAAATTATCATTTTCTGCTTTTGTGTACCTTTTGTGGCTTTTGTGGTAAATTGTTTTTTTGAAGTCCACAAAAGATAATATCTATCGATATTATTTTAGGTAACAAAGCGGATATTCACATTAAATAGTCTGTTTTTTTTTTACAAACCTGATATAATTCGATATTTAACCTCAAAAGTACGAAATATTAGAAAAAAATGAGGAATAAATGAGAAAAAAATTAGAAACAGTTAAATTAAAATGATTTAATATTGCAGCATTATAAATCATTAAAACGACAGGTATGAAAAAAGTAAAAAGAAATGCTACAGATTTCAACACTTTAACAGCTTCACAGATGGCAACAATATCGGGTGGTCAATGGGTTAAAGTTCTAAATTCCGATGGCTCAACTACTACAGTGTGGCTATAACTTAGATACTATAAGCGGTATAGTCAACAGGTGTGTAGTGAACATGAAAAAGTCTTTTTCGTAAAGCAGGTATATAATCTGACAGCTAAGCAAAATTCGATAATTTTTTTGTTGATTGTACCGCTTTATTATTTAAAGATTATAGAAGCATAAAAACGCTCTGGTAAATAAATTGACAATTATTTGACAGGGCTATATTGTAAGTAATAGGAATTAAATAATGTCCTATTTTTCAGAAAATCGTTAGACGATACGGTTGTAATTTCAAGTCCCCTTCAGGGGAACCATCGGTCAGCGACCGAAGGGAGATAATTAGGGGCGGTATTAAAGTCTATTTTCTGCCCCAAGCCCCTAAAGGGGATGTTAAATAGTGTCGTCTTTGAAAAATTAAAATGCTACATTATATTCATTCCATTACTTATACTGAATGAATGATGATACTGAAAAATGCTTTAATGCATTTATAAAAAAGCCACGGTGTCACGAATACGATAAAAACAAGGCTGAAAAATTTAATATGTTAGCAAAAAACGAATAATTGAGGCTAAAACTTTTGGAATGTTAGCAAAAAACGAATATTTGAGGCTAAAACTTTTGGAATGGTCTCAAAAAACGAATATTTGAGGCTAAAACTTTTGGAATGTTAGTAAAAAACGAATATTTGAGCCTAAAACTTTTGGAATGTCAACAAAAAACGAATATTTGAGCCTAAAACTTTTGGAATGTTAGCAAAAAACGAATATTTGAGCCTGAAACTTTTGGAATGTTAGCAAAAAACGAATATTTGAGCCTAAAACTTTTGGAATGTCAATAAAAAACGAAAAAATAAGGCTAAAACTTTTGGAATGTTAGCAAAAAACGAATAATTGAGCCTGAAATTTTTGGAATAACCTCCAAAAACCTCTTTAGAAGTGCCTGTATGCAGTATCAGGCATAATGATGAGATTACGAATGGGAAATATCTTTATAAATCACAAATAAAAAAGTAACTACTATGATCCAAAAAACCAATTTAGCATTGTTTCCAAGTGAAGAACTTTATAGTTTTTCCAAAAAAGCCGTCATCCTGGTTGAAGAAAAGAAAACAACTATACCGGCTGTAGAGCCTTTTCTAGGCAATACCAAACCTCGATTGGAAGACTTCAAAAGCGCCCTCGATCGGGAAGATAAAAATCCGCTGGTGAAAATTCGAACACAAAAAGCGACTTCTCAGATTGATGCATTTATGGCCCTGCGCAAGCAAGCCGAATCGGCATCTACCCGCAAAAAAGCCGGGGTGCCCGAGGCTGCCAATATCGTAATTGATGTGATACACAAATATGGATGGACGTTACAAAAAATCGGACAAAAAACCCGACTGACCCAGTTGGACGGACTTATTACCGAGCTTAAAACCAAGCATCCGGAAGAAGTTGCCACCATTGGAGCTACCGAACTGCTCGAAGAACTGGAACTGGCACAAGCCGATTACCTGGTAGCCGATACCAACGCAGTGCGATCCGAGAATAACAGTAACGAGCCTACCGTTAGCGAAACCCGCCATCCGCTGACCGAGTCTCTTCGGCAACTGTTTCAGATTATCTCGTTACAGGAAGTGTCAGCACCCTCGGCCAGTGTCACAGCGTTGATAGCATCGCTCAACGAACTAATCACCACTTCGCTGGCAACTGTAAAAGCCTCCGACACCCGCACCGAAAACGCGAAAAAGAATACAACTACACCCACTGAAACAAAATAAATAATCAAAGCGAAACCCCTGCCGGCGAGTAGGGGTTTTGCTTTTTGATGTATATATAAACTTTAAAAGGACAAACTTAAAATAGTAGATAATGGACAAAATATATAAAGGTGACGACCTGAGTAAAAAGAAACAGGATGCCAAACGTGATGGGTCGAAGTATGAAGAGTGGGAAAAGAAGAATCGGGAGCAGAAAAAGAAGAAATAAACTATAGAATGATACAACCCAAAGATGAGGTGTTTCGCTATTATTTTTATTTTGTTCAAGAGAGGATGAATATCTTTTGGAAGAAATGTGATTGTAATAGCAAAATTCTCACAACAGATCTGATTTTACGCGATAATAAGTTTACCAATGTATATCGCGCTTGCGATAGGGTTAGTCAATATCTTATTAAAGATGTAATATACGATCATCAAAAAGGCTTAAACGAGAAAGATATATTACTTCGCATTTTGGTATTCAAAATTTTCAACAAAATTGACACATGGGAATACCTTGAGAAAAATGTGGGAACGATCTCGGCATCTAATTTTAAATTGAACCAGATAAACACTCTGTTAAGCAAGCGAATCTTGGACACTCCGATTTTTAGTAATGCTTATATGATGACAGGAACGCATTCAAAATATAATCACTTGCAATACAAACACGAAAAGTGGTTACAGATGGTGAAAACTGAATTACTGGAAGGGGGAGTGTTTGAGAAAATAATCCATGCTAAATCGATGGAGGAGGTTTATATGATTTTACGGTCAATCTCTTTTATCGGAGATTTTCTGGCATATCAATATACCATCGATATGAATTACTCTCCTGTGATCGACTTTGACGAAGATAGTTTTGTAAAAGCAGGAATTGGTGCGATACGTGGAATAAAGAAATGCTTTGAGCCTCTAGGTAAGAGCACTCTTGAAGATGCAATCAGGTATACGCATGATAATTTTGAATCTCTGCAATTTAAGTATGGATTTACAGAATTCAAAGATTTATGGGGCAGAAAACCTAAATTGATTGATCTGCAAAATTGCTTCTGTGAGACGGATAAATACTTAAGGGCAAAAATGCCGGAACTGATGGTCGATAATAAACGAATAAAACAAAAGTACAAACCTTCAAAAGAATCGATAAAATTATTTTTTCCTCCGAAATGGAATCTGAACGATAAAATAGGAAACACATGTATACAGAAGAATACGGAGGGGTTAATTCTTTTTTAGTTGGAGCTTCGAACTTGCTGTTGAAGAGGGGAGTGAAACGTGAAACACGAGGGAAGGTATGTTATGAACTTCCTGAACCATTTATGTTTAAAATAACTAACCCCAAGGCAAGATTAATCACCATACCCGAACGTGGTTGGAATGTCGCGTTGGCTTATGCCGAATCATTGTGGTTGGCCTGTGGAAGAAATGATTTGGAATTTATCCAAAACTATTTACCTCGAATGGAAGAATTCTCTGATGATAAAAGAACATTGAGAGGAGGATATGGACCGAGGTTGCGTAAATATAATGGTAATGTGAACGATTACCAGATTCTAAGTTCTGTAGATAGAATGGAAAATTTTCGGAATAGCACCATTGATCAATTGGACTTTGTAGTCAAATGTTTTGAGAAAGATCCAAACACTAGACAAGCAATCATTACAATTGGCGATCCGGTGAAAGATAGTTTTGAACTCAATAGTGGACTGAAAAAAACGAAGGATTTTCCTTGTACAAGATCATTGCAGTTTATGAAACAGCCCAATTGTAATAAGTTGAATTTGACAGTTTATATGCGATCGAATGATATTCTTTGGGGTGCCAGTGCTGTGAATATATTCAATTTTACTTTTATGCAGGAATATATCGCACACCTGCTTGGGTTGGAAGTAGGCGACTACTTTCATATTGCCAGTAACTTTCATTTTTACGAAGAAGGAAAAGATAAGATTGAAAAGATAGCTTCGGTAACCAACTTTACAGATGAATCATTCGATTATAGCTATAATTTCAGCACACTTTCAGAATTTGATAAGCAAATAAGACAAATGGAAGTAGCAGAGTCTCAAATAGCCGAAAATGATTTATTGGTTGATTTTAATAATGATTTTTTCAACGATTGGTATAAAGTTCTTTATCACAAAAGGACAAAACGCCCTGTTGAATTCGGCAACCCATTATTGAATAAAATTAAAGTTCAAAAATAAATGCTATGGATAAAGACAGTATCAAAAAAATTACGGATGAAGTGACTGAAATACTTCTAAAGAAAAATGAAGATTATGGTGGAGCCAGTTTCGATTTAGGATTAAACGGGAATATGGTGCACCTGTGGGATAAAGTAAAGAGATACAAAAGTTTAGTGAACAATACATCTAAAGAGCCTAATTTTGAGAGTCTAGAAGATACTTTAAAAGATATTATTGGGTACGCAGTAATAGGACTACATATATTAAAAGACGAAAATATAAAGGACAAAATTTATGGATAAAACTAAGAATGTTTTTGTCAGCCACTTTAATAAGGACGAAGAAAATATTGGCAAATTAAAAGATTTACTATCAAAGAAAGGATATACTCTAAAAAATGCATCAATTGATAGCACTAAGCCAAATAGAGCTACAAATGATGAATACATAAAAAGATTATTGAGACTTAGAATCCAATGGTCTGGTACATTCATTTGTCTAATAGGACCAAACACACATACTCGTCCATGGGTTGACTGGGAGATTGAGCAAGCGAATAAAAAGGGTAAAAGGATAATAGGTATATTTATTAATGGAGCAAAAGACTCAGACGTTCCAGAAAATTTCCAAAAATATGGAAATGCATTGGTCGGTTGGACTGGTGATAAAATAATAGATGCAATAGAAGGAAAGATAAATAATTGGGAATCTGTTGATGGTAGTAATAGACCACCATATTGGAGTACTACTCGTGAAACATGCTAAATAATTAAAATTATGAACTACTACTCATATGTAATATCAAGAGATTTTGGATTTGCTCCAAATCCCTTTGGAGAATATTGTACATTAGCAACATGCAAACCTAAAATTAGGAAGATAGCCAATATAAATGATTGGGTTTTTGGAATTTCTCCTAAAATTCTGCAAACTGGCAATCAATTAATTTTCGCAATGAAAGTTTCACAGAAACTGCTCTATAATGATTACTGGAATTCTCCATTATTTCAATTTAAAAAACCTGTTATGAATGGGAGTTTAAAGCAAATGTATGGTGATAACATCTATTTTATGAATACAGATGGTTCCTGGCTGCAAGCAGATTCACACCACAGTTTTGAAAACGGAGAAATAAACAATAAAAATTTGAATCGTGATAAAAAAGGGGAATTTGTATTAATAGCATCCGAATTTTATTATTTCGGTAAGGATTCTATCGAAATTCCCGAGAATCTAAAATCTGAATTCACAGTTGGTATCGGTCATAGAAGAGTTGATAAAGCAGCTGCCTCAAAGGTAATCAATTGGTTGGAAGAAAATTTCGAAAATGGTTATCAATCGGATCCATTACTATTTGAAAACTTTGAAAGATATAAAGGTTAAATTAAACGGTGGTTACAAATAGGCATAAAATTTTTATAAGTTTCCATCATGGTGACAAAATGATAGACCCTAGATGTGGTCAGTATTGGAAAGATAGATTTGAATTATTATTTCATCAACAATATGAAACTGTAATAATTAGATCTGTACAAGATGGAGATATACAAGATGGTATTCAAACCGAAACTACCAGACGAAAAATACGAGATGAGTATATTGCAGATGCAACAGTAACTGTTGTATTGATTGGATCTTATACATGGAAGAGAAAACATGTAGATTGGAAAATCAGTTCAAGTATTCGTGATACTGCCAATAACCCAAGATGTGAGCTGATTGGAATTGTGCTGCCAACTTATTCTGGATTTGATAGAAAACAATATGATTCATACACAAACCCACCGAGATTGTATAAAAATATCGAATGTGGGTTTGCTACAATTCATTTGTGGAATGAAAATCCCAATATAGTACAAGGCTGGATTCATGAAGCATTTTTGAGAAAAGATAGAGTCGAGCCGACAAACGCATATCGATTATTTTCGAATAACAGATCAACATATCAAACCCGTTGGCAAGATGAATGATACAATAAAAGTTTTTGATGTAATTCGGCTGAGTGTTGATGCCAAACAACCTGGTGTCACTTTGTCAAGTAACTGGTTAGTGCTTATTCTTGCTGTTGTTTTAATATTTGTTTTTTTCATCATCAATCGATATGTATTGAAAAACAGAAATCGTTGGCATAATCTAGAAATAGAAATCTCAGGAACTCCAAAAGCCGTATTTAAGGTCGAAAGGAATTTTGAAAACCTATACATTGCTAATAGAATTTATATAGAACTAATAACTAGAAAAGCAGCAATAGCTTTCGATGAAGAGAGTGATGTAATTGAGGAGATATATAATTCTTGGTATAAATTATTTAGTATTATTAGAGAAGAGATTAAATCAGTTCCCGGGAAATATCTAAAGGATCATGATGCAACAAAATCATTAATAGGGCTAACTCAAAAGATTCTAAATGACGGGCTTCGTCCACATCTTACAAAATATCAGGCAAGATTCAGAAAGTGGTTGAAAGAAAATAAAAACAAGACTGAATATAAAAATATGAGTCCTCAGGAAATTCAAAAAAAATACCAAGAATATGATGAGTTGGTTAAATCATTGAAAGAGGTGAATAAATTATTGATTGATTACTCAACAGAATTGGATAAGCTAATAAAAGGATAGGGATATGGAAGAAGTATTTAAAATAGAGTAACCTCTGGCTTCCGCGCGATTTCATCGCGTGGGTGTGCAGCAATAAAGTTTTGACCGGATTGCCACCGGATGTAATTCGTGCGGCAGCGGAGGCGAAACTTCAATAAATTTATAGTCTGGCGTTTGTAGCAATAACGTTTAAAATACCATCGCGGATACTGAAAAGCGTTATGAGTAAGTAAAACAACTAATTCAAAATACAATGAAAGTTTTAAATGTAAATCCGGCTTCAGAAAAAGTGGCTGATTCTCATGAATTGAATGCTGTTCAAACTCTACAAACAATGCAAGCCGATGAACAGACGGGAGATATTATAAAAGATCTGTTGCCTGGTATTGAATATGTAGGCTGTGGCTATGATGTTTTAGGAGGATATGCAAATGCAAGATTTTTAAAAAGCGCGCTTTTTGATATTCAATCCGTAGATTTTAAAGATATTGAATATAATAAATATCAATACAAGATATATAAATTTATTGAAGTCGTAAGAACGCCGCAAACGTCATTCACACAAACAACGGCAGTGTCATCTCAAGAGTTTTCAAAAAAAATCAGCGAAAAATTTGAGATAGGTGGTGCTTATGAAGGATTCAGTGCCAGCGCAACAACAGGTTTTGAAAAAAGTATAACAGAATCAACGACAAATTCATTTACGAACATCGATAATTACGCTCACTATTATTATACAATATTTGATGTCGATTTATTTGTGAAGTATCTAAAAGATGATGTAAGAAAACTAATTAATTCAGGTGATCCCGCGAAGCTTTTTGATAAATATGGAACTCATTTTTTAGCAGGTATGGTATATGGAGCAAAAGCATCAATCTCTCTGACTTTCGACAAATATAACAATAACATTAATACATCTACAACTGTTGATGCCAAGGCCAGTTTTTTAGGTCTGATAAATGGTGAAAGTTCAGTTAATACGAGCAGTGGAACAAAAATTTCATTATCAAGTGGTCAGATTAAAGTGAAAACTTTTGGTGGTGATATAACTATTAATCCCGAGAGTCTTTTAAAAGACGGTGGCTTTGATAAATGGTGTGATTCAATTACGCTGGATAATTCTTCAATGGTTGATTTTGCTACCAATGGATCAAAACCTTTGATTGGCATCTGGGAATTGGCTGAAACGGCTGAAAGAAAAGAATTTATTGAGAAAGAAGCCAATAGGTATATTACGGACAGGCAGGTGAATAATATGAATAGAGGGTTGGTGAATTATTTGATTTCTGTAAAAACAGGTAAAAAAGATTATGCTGGTACCGGAAAATATGTTGCAATCCAAATTTTTGGAAAATTAGGCACTTCTGCCATTATTGAGCTCTCTGACTCCGGAAATTTTGAGAAAAATACGGTGAAGGAGTTCGAGCTAAAGCTCGAAGACCTGGGTACTTTGGAGAAAATAATAATATTCAATAATAACTATGACCATAAAGTCAAAAATCCGGGATGGTTTCTTGATAAAATCGACATTACGGCAGGTGCCACAAAAATAACTAAGAATAATCCACATTATTATAGTAATAAATTTGTGCTGGACAACTGGCTAAAAAATGATAAAGGTTTTGATACTAAAGCTGAAATTCAAGCTTAATTTTGCGAGTCAGAAAAAGATAATTAATGTCTTTTTCTTTAAATTGAAAAATGAAATTTTCTTCCCGCTCGCACTGGTTTGTAATCCGTGTGAGCGGAGAGATGTTTCATTGTAGAAGATTCAAAGTACGGCACGGCTCAGATTGGTACAGCAGTGGATCTTAAAAAAATAGAGATACATGAAAGCAATAGGCAAATTTATATTACTTGATCTGCCGGAGTTCGACTCCTGGCTTCAGGCACAGATCGTGAAACGGAAAATAATGTTGGTGCAACAGCATCATACCTATATTCCGGCCTACAAACATTTTACAGGGACTAACCATTTTCAGCTTTGCCAAAGCATGGAACAAGCTCATAAGGAACGCGGTTTTGCCGATATAGCACAAAATTTCACCACTTTTCCGGACGGAAAAATTATGGTGTGCCGGAATCTGGATACTATTCCGGCAGGAATTAAAGGAGCAAACAGCTACGGCATTTGTATCGAAAATCTGGGAAACTTCGACAAGGCAAAAGATAACATGAGCAGCTTGCAAAAGGAATGTATTATTCATATTACGCGCTCCCTGCTTACCCGGTTCAAGTTAGTGCCAAGTGAAACTACGGTGGTTTATCATCATTGGTACGACCTGAATACCGGAAAACGAATACTGAAAGAAGGCACCGGCTCTACCAAAACCTGCCCCGGAACAGACTTCTTTGGCGGAAATACGGTGGAGGCTTTTAAAACGGGGCTGTTGCCGTTGTTGAAATGATTTTTACAAATGCATTATGGGTTACAAGCATTTGCTCAAAAAGATGATTAAGTCGATTAACCCATTTATTGATTTGTATTTTGAAAAAGTTATTTCCTTATTACCGTCAACACGATGCGATGGATTGCGGTCCTACCTGCTTACGCATGGTGGCGGCGCATTATGGGCGGGTGTTTTCGCTTGAAGGCTTGCGTGAGAAATCGTTGATAACCCGTGAGGGAGTATCCATGTTGGGAATCAGTGAAGCTGCCGAGCATATTGGTTTTCGTTCTACAGGCGTAAAGGTTTCGTTTGATGATTTAAAAGAAGCGCCGTTGCCCTGTGTTGTACATTGGAATCAGCAACATTTTGTGGTGGTGTATGATATAAAAGAGAAGCGAGGTAAAGAAACAATTTATATAGCCGATCCTGCTGCCGGGAAACTGCAATATACCCGGGAAGAATTTTGCCGGTGTTGGATAAGTACAAAAAACGAAGGAAAAGATGTGGGCGTGGCTTTGCTGTTGGAGCCTTCGCCTGATTTTTACGAACAGGAAGATGAGAAAGTAAACAGAAAAGGGTTCTCCTTTCTTTTTTCTTATCTGCGGCCGTATAAAAAACTGATAGTTCAGCTTTTTTTAGGTCTTCTCTTTGGCAGTTTATTGCAGCTGATGCTGCCTTTTCTAACGCAGTCCATTGTCGATTTTGGTATAAGCGGGCAGAATATTGGTTATGTTTATCTGGTGCTGATAGCTCAGTTGGTTTTGACTACCAGTAGTTCTGCGGTTGAATTTATCCGAGGTTGGATACTGTTGCACTTGGGTACGCGTGTCAATATTGCCCTGATCTCCGATTTTCTGATAAAGCTGATGCGCCTGCCCATGGGCTATTTTGATACCAAAATGGTGGGTGATATCCTGCAACGCATCAACGATCATACCCGTATTCAGACTTATCTGACCAATTCCAGTCTGAGCATTCTTTTTTCCGTTTTCAATATTATCGTTTTTAGTGCTGTATTATTGCTTTACAGCTTTACGATTTTTGCCATTTTCTTTATTGGCAGTGTCTTGTATTTCTGCTGGGTATGGCTGTTTATGAAACGGCGGGCAGAACTGGATCATAAAAGTTTTGCACAAAACTCAGCCAACCAAAGTAATGTGATACAGCTGATAACCGGCATGCAGGAAATAAAGCTCAATGCTTGTGAGCAGCAGAAACGTTGGGAGTGGGAGCGCATCCAGGCTAAATTGTTTCGCCTGCAAATAAAAGGATTGGCCTTGTCGCAGTATCAGGATTCGGGTGCAGTACTTATCAATCAAACCAAGAATATTGTTATCACCGCTTTGGTAGCCAAGTTGGTTATTGATGGTAGCATGACGCTGGGTATGATGGTGGCTGTGCAATATATCGTAGGGCAGCTAAATAGTCCTATCGATCAGCTGATCACATTTTTCCGGCAAACGCAGGATGCCAGACTCAGTTTGGAGCGTCTGAGTGAAGTGCATGATAGAGACGATGAAGAAGCAAAAGATGAAAGCCGCATACGGGAAATACCAACTAACAAAGATCTGATTCTTCGTAATGCGACCTTTGGTTATGATGCCACTTCCATAGGCGAACCCGTCATAAAGGGAATTCAACTGAATATCCCGGTGGGTAAGCAGACAGCCATTGTAGGTACCAGTGGCAGTGGAAAAACCACGTTGATTAAATTGCTGTTGGGCTTTTATCCTTTGCAGAAAGGAGATATTCTGCTGGGCGAAAACAATATGAAAAATTACAGCATACGTGAGTGGCGCAAACAATGCGGGGTGGTGATGCAGGATGGTTTTATTTTCTCGGACTCTATAGCCAAAAACATTGCTCCCGGAGCTGAAATCATTGATAAAGAAAGATTGCTTCAGGCCGTAATCACAGCCAATATTCGGGACTTTATAGAAACATTGCCCTTGTCGTACAATACTAAAATAGGAAATGAGGGGCATGGACTGAGTCAGGGTCAAAAACAACGGATACTTATTGCCCGGGCAGTTTATAAAAATCCGGCTTTTGTTTTTCTGGATGAAGCCACCAATGCGTTAGACACAAATAATGAGCGGGTGATTATGGATAATTTGCAACATTTTTTTGAAGGACGAACATCGGTTGTTATTGCTCACCGACTCAGTACGGTAAAAAATGCCGATCAGATAGTGGTGTTGGAAAAAGGTGAAATTGTAGAAATAGGTACACATCAGGAACTCACGAAGAAACAGGGAGCGTATTATTGGTTGGTGAAAAATCAACTGGAACTATGATGTGGTGATTAGTTGATGTGATGATGTGATGATGTGATGATGTGATGATGTGATGATGTGATGATGTGATGATGTGATGATGTGATGATGTGATGATGTGAT
>WSSedL1CaDRAFT_10000050_pt1 | contig 67778 bp, 58 predicted proteins | sample WetSurSL1Cattail_FD_9464 | JGI IMG/M metagenome (IMG submission 9464)
TTTCGCCCAAAACAGATCACTTCGTTCCGCCCTTCGGGCTCCACTTCGTGATCTGTTTCAATTCCATTTACACAAACTATTTTACACTCCCTTCCCTACTTTAACTTAAAGAGTATGCCAGTGTATTGCTTAATTTAGACAAGCAGTTTTTTAAACCTTACAATGATAGTTTTAAACTTGATCTATAGCTCTTTCAAATAAATAACTCTGTTATCCTTTTATTGCTTATCTAATTAAATTCCAAGTTTTTTCATCTTTCTCCAAAGCGTAGTTGGATTCATGTTTAATTCCATAGCAGTTTTGGTTTTATTCCCATTGTTTTTTTTAAGCGTATTTATAATTATATCCTGCTCTGCTGCCATAAATTGATTTTGATTTATAAGCATATTATGTGAAATAGTTTCAGCTTTTTTATTTCTTAAATATTTTGGCAAGTCGTCTTCCTGAATTATATCGCTCCGGCAAAGAACAAAACTATGTTCAATGACATTTTCCAATTCACGAATATTTCCCGGCCAGTCATAGTCCATTAATATATCGTAAGCCGATGAAGAAAACTGTCTTATAGTTTTATTAAATTTTTTGTTGAAAGACTTTATTAAGCGCTCAACCAGCAAAAAAAGATCGTCTTTCCTTTCACGCAGCGGAGGTAAATGAATATTGATAACATTTATTCTGTAAAAGAAGTCCTCTCTAAATCTACCAGCTTTAATTTCTTCTTGTAGGTTTTTGTTAGTAGCTGCAATTATCCGGGTATCCATCGCTATGCTTTTATTACCGCCTACGCGCTCAAATAAACGCGTTTCAATAACTCTTAGAAGTTTTGTTTGAATAGGAAGCGATATGTCTCCAATTTCATCAAGAAACAAAGTTCCCCCCTGAGCTAATTCAAATTTCCCAATCTTTGTGTTAACCGCTCCTGTAAACGAACCTTTCTCATGCCCGAATAATTCGCTTTCGATAAGAGCTTCAACAAAGGCGCTGCAATTAAGGGCAATAAATGGACCTTTTTGCCTTGCGCTTCCCAGGTGTATACTACGCGCTATCAGCTCTTTCCCCGTTCCGCTTTCTCCGGTAATAAGGACAGAGCTATCTGTTTTGGACACGCTTTCTAAAAGATAAAAAACTTTTTCAAGTTCCTTATTTTTGCCGATTATATCGATATAGTGAAATCTATCTTTTAGATGCGCTGACAAATTTTTAATTTCTGATATATCAATAAACGTCTCAACTGCGCCAGACTTTTTATTCTGATTGTTAATTAAAATCGCTGAGTTTACACGGATAGGGACAACTTTACCATTTTTATTGATTATTTCTAGTTCGTTGCCTATTGTAGATTTTCCCTTGAGCATTGTTTTTTCCATGTGGCAACCATTTCTGCAAAATGACGAATTGAAAATCTCCCAGCATTTTTTGCCTATTGCCTCTTCTTTTTTATACCCTGTTATTTTTTCGGCTGAATAATTAAACGAGGTAACCTGCCAATTATCATCAATTGTAAATGTTCCTTCTATGTTACTATTGAAAATAGCATCAAGCCTGTTCTTCTGATCAATTAATTCCAATGTTTTTTTGTCAATTTCTTCGGCCATAGAAAGCATCTCTTTAGTATCCCTAAAAATAAAAACAACGCTTAATACTGTCTCGTCCTTTTTAACCGGAGTGAAAGAGGCAAGAACATTCTTATTTTTTCCGTTTTTACACGTGATGTCAATTCCCAGATTTGAAAAAGTTCTATTCTCATCGAGCGATTTTTTGAACAAACTTAGTTCTTCTTTACAATTCTGAAAAAGTATTTTAACATTTTTACCAATAACATCATTTCCCTTAAATCCCGAAATTCTGGAGGCGGCTGCATTGAATACAATTACTTTCTGATCTCTACCAACCACAACTATTCCGTCAGTGATAATAAGAGCTTCTTTATTCTTATTGATAGTATTTTCTATTTCTTTCATATTTCTCTTTGTTTGTCAAAGGGAAAGTAAACATACTACTGCATATATGCAATAGCATTGCATCACTATTGTATTTATGCAGGATAACGCATGGTAATTACGTCTATATAAGCAATAATCCGTTTGGCATAAAATTGGACTAACTTATAGCAAAAAACGAATCAACAAAGGAACATATCGATTGAGATAAAGAAAAATCTTGTGGAAATTAAATTGGAATTGAAGGAATTAAAATTTGAGAATTATAAAAAATCACATAGCGGTATATTCCGACACAATCGTTCAAAAAAGAACAATGCCGATTAAAGATTTTTACAACACATTAGACGAAGTATATAAAATTGGAGAGTTCTTGATTACTCTCAATTGTAAAGCATCATTTTTTACTACGCCAGTTCGCCCTCCTGCTAAAAAATATGCCATAGCTCCGGACGGGAAAAGGCTAGATGAACTCGCAGAGTACATTAAAAAGAAAATTTCTGCTTCTGAAATTCTGCTTAATGCCCGCCGACTTGAATATAAAACAGCCGGAAATATAGAAAGCGAGATACTGAATATAATGTCTGTACATCCTATAAATTTTGATTCACTTGAGAATATATACAAATCCCAAGGCGGGAATTCATCAAACATAAAAGATTTAATTCGCCGTGGAGTTATTAAAGAAATGTCTTATGACGGCGTGAGCTTCATCTATAAAGGCAAGATGGCAAAATCTTATTGATAAAAGGATAAAGAAATACTTATATGACTGTTTTTGATTCAATCTGTGTCCCATGCATTCTAAATCAATCATTAAATGCAGTAAATAATTCAGCTCCATTTGATGAAGGATTCAAGAAAAGCGTTTTAACAGAAGTGTGCAAAAAGATAATAAATTCAAAAGAAGGAACCACAGCGCCGCATCTTTCTGCTTTTGTTCAAAAAATGATTTCAGAATATAGCGGAATTGATGACCCATATTCTAAAGCGAAAAGAACGAACCTGAGGAACACCCTGAAATTTGAAGATTCACTGTATTCATATATTAATAATTCAGAGAATAAACTGGAAATGGCCTTGCGGATAGCAATTGCAGGTAATACTATAGATTTGGGAGCTAATCCAAATTTTAATATACAAGAGGAAATTGATAACTTATCTTCAGATAACATTAACTTAATAGCATTCCCTCAATTTGAAGAAGATGTAAAAAAAGCAAAAACAGTATTATATATAGCCGATAACCTTGAGGAAGCAGTTTTTGATAAATTTCTTCTTAGACACTTGCAGCCTAAGAAAATATATTTTGCAGTTCGTTCAGAACCAGTATTGAATGATATCACTTATAAAGATGCTATTGGTCTTGGTATTGATAAACTATCTACAGTCATAGAGAGCGGAAGTAAAATACCAGGCTCCGATATAGATATGTGCACAGAGGAGTTTAAGGATTTGTTCAAGTCTGCTGATATTGTGATTGCCAAAGGGCAAGGGAACTATGAAACGCTTCTTAAACGAAAGCGAACTGTGTATTTCCTTTTCAAAGTAAAATGTGTGGCTGTAGCAAAACGCTGCGGTTTTGAAATTGGGAAAAGTGTGATTTATAAAAGCAATGTTAACTAAAATATTTACAGCTGAGGGAAATATGAACCAAGAAGAAAAAACAAAATTATTAAATGCGGAAGCTGATAGAATTACAGATACAATTTCTAAAATTAAATACCGCATCGCGGTTTTTAGCGGGAAAGGGGGCGTTGGTAAAACAACAATAAGCGTTAATCTGGCTTATGGTTTATGTGTTAATGGTTTTTCAACAGGACTGCTTGATGCTGATATAACGGGTCCTAATGTAGCAAAAATGCTTGGATGTGAAGAGGGTGTTATTTATATAAATGAGTCGATTGTTCCCTTCGAAAAATATGGCGCAAAAATGATCTCGATGGCAAGTTTAATTCCTAAAGGTCAGCCTCTTATTTGGCGGGGTCCTATGCGGTCAAAAGTAATCAATCAATTCTTAGCTGATGTTGACTGGGGCGAATTGGATTATTTAATAGCTGACTTACCACCTGGCACGGGAGATGAAATTCTAACGATAGCCCAGGAGATGAAGCCTGATTGCGCTGTAATTGTTACTACGCCACAGGAAGTTTCAGTTATGGATGCAGAAAGAGCGGTTAATATGGCTAAACAAATGGGAATCCCTTTTATAGGGATAGTTGAAAATATGTCGGGCTTTTCTTGTCCTCATTGCGTAGCTGAGATAGATTTATTAGGTAAAGATGGCGGTCTTAAATTAGCAGATGAATTGGGAGTTCGCTTTTTGGGTAAAATCCCTTTTGAAATTGAAGCCCGGAAGCAGTCCGATATAGGCAAGCCTGCTATTCTGAAAAATCCTAATTCCCTATTCTCCAAAAGCATTATTGAAATAGTAAATAAAATTAAAATAAACCAACAAGTGTGATTATTTTTTAGTTTAAGATTGATAAAAACAATATAAGGAAAATAGATATGAGTATAAGAATAGCAATTGCTATTGAAGTAGTTGGATCAGAAGAAAAAGTAGCTGAACATTTTGGTCAATGTGCAAAATTTAATGTTTGCGAGATTAACGAAGATAATAAAATTGTAAAATATGAAAGCTACTTCAATCCTTTAACAGGCGATCATGGCGGCGCTTGCCAGTTACCCGGTTATCTTAATCAATTTAATATAAAGGCCATTATTGCAGGTGGAATGGGGCAGCGAGCTGTTACAAACTTTCAAAAATTTGGTATTGAAGTAATTACAGCGCCCGGTTTGAAATTTGATGATGCGGTTAATCTTTTTATCCAGGGAAAACTTAGCGGGTTTGAAGTATGTAAACATGAACATGAGCCTGGACATCACCACGAACACCATCATGAGCATGAAGACAACTAAAAGTAAAAAACAGAATATTTGTTTCCTAATAAGACATCTAATTATAAAGGAGTTATATAATTTGTACGTCCCCACAAAATTATTTTTTACAAAAGGAGTTGGCAGACATAAAGACTACCTAAGCTCTTTTGAAGCCGCTTTAAGACATGCAGGAATTGAAATTTGTAACCTTGTAACTGTAAGTAGTATCTTTCCTCCAGGGTGTAAAATAATTCCCCGCTCACAGGGTCTTAAACATATTAAACCCGGACAAATTACTTTTGCTGTTATGGCAAGGAATTCTACAAATGAGCCTAACCGGCTAATAGCCGCTTCTATTGGAGTAGCAGTGCCTGCTGATAATATTCAATACGGTTATTTATCTGAACATCATCCATGTGGCGTAAAAGAAAAGCTCGCAGGAGACTATGCGGAAGATCTTGCAGCGCAAATGCTTGCTACTACTTTAGGCGTAAATTTTGACGCCGAAGCAGATTGGAATGAAAGAGAACAAGTATTTAAGATGTCTGGCAAAATCGTCAAGACGCTTAATATTACCAAAACTGCCGAAGGACACAAGGACGGCCTGTGGACTACTGTTATTGCCGCAGCTATTTTATTACCTTAGCTATGTTTTTTTGTAATATTACAAATATGGAACGCTAAAAATGGATATTTTTAAAAGCATCTTATTTGAATCTCTTAAAATCACATTACTTGTTCTTATTATGATGATTATTGTAGATTCAATTAATACCTGGACAAAAGGGAAAGTGGCGCTACTTTTAAAAGGGAAAAGCGGATTTCGACAATACTTTATTGCATCATTTATCGGAACAATCCCAGGATGTATTGGCGGATTTACAAATGTTACTTTATATATTCACGGGTTAATCAGCTTTGGAGCGCTTGCCGGTTCCATGATTTCCGTTTCCGGTGATGAGGCTTTTGTTATGTTGGCTATGTTTCCCAAAGAAGCTATTCTTCTTTTTGGCGTTTTATTTGTCCTTGGCATTGTTGGCGGTAAAACAGTTGATATAATCGTAAAACGATTTAAGATTAAGACATGCCAAAATTGCAACGAATTGATTGTGCATCAAAATGAACATGGTCTCCAGCATTTTTCATATTCACATATTTGGTCGCATATCATTAAGAAACATATTTGGAAAATATTTTTATGGACGTTCTTTGCCTTATTAATAGTAGAGGTGGGTTTAAAGTATTTTAATCTTCAGAATATTTCTTCACAACACAAAATTGTCTTTTTATTCTTGGGAGCTTTAGTAGGTTTGATTCCTGAATCAGGACCGCATCTTATTTTTGTTACTTTGTTTTCAACCGGGCTTATTCCATTTTCAGTATTACTTACAAGCTCAATTGTGCAGGATGGACATGGAATGCTTCCTTTGCTTTCGTATTCTTTAAAGGATTCAGTAAAAATAAAGATGTTTAATTTTATAATTGGGCTCTCTTTGGGACTTGGTCTATTTGTTTTAGGTTTTTAGTTATTTTATAAATTAAAAAATATATTTCTCACATTATATAGGAAATGATTATGATTATTGGATTAAGTTCTGATGGAAAACTACCTGATAGTAAAATTGCAAAAAGGTTTGGTCATGCAGAGTATATACTTTTGTATGATACGGAAACATGCGTTTATACCTCTGTTATAAATGAAAAAGAACACTCCCATAAAGACCTTGAGAAATATATTTCCTCAGGAGTGAAAGTATTCATTGTCGGGAATATCGGGCCTAATTCCTTTTATACATTAAAGGAAAATGAAGCAAAAATATTTTTAGCCCGCAATATGAAAGTTAAAGACGCTGTTTCTACTTTTATTAAAAACGAGCTTCTTGAATTATCAGAACCTACTTTAAAAAAGAGCTTTGCGCATTCAGAGCATAGCAAACATGACGCACGCAATAATGAAGAAAACCATTGTCATCATGAAGGATGTGAAAATCACAATAATAAATAAGACGGACTACTGCAAAATGAGAAATAATAAACTTATTCCAAAATCACAAAGCGATAGGATACTTGAAAATTGGGGATACGATCTGGTAGAGGAATATTACCAGCTTATCTCCTCTGCAAATTTAAATACCGGTTCTCCAGTGTTTGACATTGCTACAGGTACCGGAAGAGCGGTCTCGGTACTAACCAGGTTAGGATATGACGTTATTACTGGAGATTATGATTTTAATAAAAAAAACGAGACGGATATAAGAATAACTTCTGACTTTCTTGAAAAAGTGAAATTTATGGAGCTTAACATCGAAGAGCTTCCTTTTAATGATAACTATATGCAAAGTATTGTTTGTATAAACACAATGCATGAGCTTGAGAATCCTATTAGAGGATTATCTGAATTAATAAGGGTTCTTGCTTCAAATGGAAAGCTGCTGATTGCCGACTTTAATCCGGAAGGCTTTGATGTGATGGACAAACTGCATTTACAGCGGTTTGGCAAGTTGCATCCAAGAGGAATTATTTCGAACGATGATATTTACAAAATACTATCAGAACATTTTTCGGCTGTAACTAAAATTCATACTCAATTAAATAACGCTTTTATTGTAGAGAATAAACTTACATAAGGATATTATGCTAAATCCGGATAGAAAAATAGAAGAGCGTTCCGCCGAACTGCCTTTGGTAATTCGGACTTATGATATTGACATAGCAGGGCATGTTAATAATATTGTATACGTAAGATGGATTGAAGACCTTCGGTGTTCTTTTTTTGCGAAATATTTGTCTATTGACTTTTTGATGAAAAAGAACTTATACCCGGTTGTTATTAAAACCAATGTATCCTACAAAAGACAATTAAAAATGCAGGATAATCCACACGGGATCATAAATCTAAAATTTGTAAAACATGGTATAATTGGGTTTTCATTTTTGATCTTGAATGAAAATTGTACTTTTGCATACGCCGAACAAAATTGCGTTCTAATGAATTTGCTAACTGGCAAAATGGATAAAGACTTTTACATCAACTTGGTTTGAGATGACAAGCAAAGATAGAATAGAGTTAACGCTTGTTTTGGAGATAACTTTATGGGAAATATATTCAAATAAAGAGATCAGCATTTAATTATACCCTTTATTAAAACTTACTTTCAATTGTGAAATTAGAGTTTTGTTAATTAATCTTTGGTGATAATAAAATATTGGGAAATTTAAATTAGAAGATGACTTTTTAGGGCTTTACCGTAAGAATAACGTAAGTAAAGCCCGTAAGTCTATATAAAACAACACGGATTGTGGAGCTAAGCGGAATCGAACCGCTGGCCTCTTGAGTGCGATTCAAGCGCTCTCCCAGCTGAGCTATAGCCCCAATACTTACTAAGTAAAAATCGTTAACAAACTTACATAATAACGTTTAAATTTTCCACTGTTTTTATGCCAATTCCAAAATAAATATTGTGTCGTTCGCTAAATAAGTTAATACACTTTATAAAGATATTGTTATGTTTTTTTACTAATTAATTTTGGCAAATTAGTTAACAAATGATTTTTTATATTTTCTGCTTGAACCTTACAAAACTTAGGCGGTAAAGCATTTCCTATCATTAATGCGATTTTTGAAATAGGCGCATCTATTGGAAATTTATAATTATCCGGAAAAGACTGCAACATTGCAGCTTCTCTTGCAGAAATACACCTATCCTGTTCGGGATGCAAAAATCGCCCTTTTGACGGATTTAAGCAACCTCCCGTGATTGTAGTAGAATAATCATCCCAACGTAAGCGTCCGTAAACATCATGAAACCCGATGTTTTCCTTTTGGTGACATTTCAGTTGTCTATCTTTATCTAAATCATTAAGGCTTCCTCCATCATGGGGAATATCTTTCACTAATTGTTGAATTCGCAAAGTATGCTTTGGAAATATCTTGTGTAATAAATCCTCTGATTTTTCCGGCAATGGTAATTTTTCAATAACTTTCCTAACCGTCATTTTTTCATTTTTTGGTTCCGCAACGTTAATTGGCCCTAAACGCGAACCAACCATTACCAATCGTTTTCTGTTTTGTGGTACTCCATAATCGCGGACATTAACAACTTTATAATCAACATTATACTTAAGTTTTTCTTCTAAAAAAGTTTTAGCTTCATGAAATGCATCCGATAAAGCTAAACCTGGAACATTTTCCATCATAAAAGTATAAGGCATAAGCGCTTCAACAAATCTGACATAGTCCTTAATTAAACTATTTCTATCATCTTCAACTGGCTGCGCCCTATTTAATCGTCGGATAGAACTAAATCCCTGACAAGGCGGGCAACCTGCAAGTAAATGAATCGTTTTTCCTTTTAACTTTTTCTTAATATCATTAGTATCTACATTTCGAATATCTGCTGTAATAATTTCAGTTTTTGGATGATTTAATTTATATGCTTTTGAAGCCAACTCATCAATTTCAAAAGCCATCTTGGTCTGAAACCCAGATTGCTCAAGACCTTCTGTCAAGCCTCCGACACCGGAAAATAAGTCAATTGATATTAGTTTCATAAATCTTGTATTCTTTTATCATTCGGATTTCTTTGTTTTATCAATTCAAGATATTCTTCCCATTGATTTTTTGCTTGTTCAATTAAAGAATCCCATGACAAGATAAAAATATTATCATCTCTACTAAGTTGTTCAATTCTTGTCGTGAATAAATCTGAATCGATTTTCAATTCAGTGATTAAGTATGTTGAGTCAATACGTTTGAATCTGCTCCCGGTTTCTTTTTTTAATCCTTTTCTAATTCCATCAACATAATAAAAAATCCTCTCCAAATGCTCACGATCTATTGGCAATCCTGGCCTCATAAATTCTATTAATAATAAATTCTCACCTGAAGATAGTACTAAATCAACACGCCCATTGAATGCTTCAACGTTTAATTCTTTGTCAGCAATATCACTAATTAATTTTGAGACAAATCTTTCTTTTTTATAACTTTCCCATTTAGGGTGAATTAACCAAGGATGATCATAAATAAAATTTCTAACTGAATTTTCTAATTCTTTAGCCATTACTCTTTTCTTCAACTCCCCAATAGTTGATATTTTCGTTTTGATTGATTCTGCAATATTTAGCGCAGTTAAAACATCCGCTTCAGAAAATATTTCCAAAAGCTTAATCGCACTTAAATTTTTTGTCTCCGAAATTTCTGTGATCAAATTTCTTAATCTGCCTATTTCCCATGATGTTAAAATATCGTTACACAATTCTTGAAATCTTGGATGTCCCAATCTTGGAAATGAGGCTATTTTTTTCAAAACCGATTCAATTGTTTTCCTTTCGGAAGAAGGCAATTTATCTAATCTGTCTCTAAATCCAGAAACTTTATTATTTAACTCTTGTAATCGTTTTTCAGATCGACGAGTTTTCCAGATTAATCCAAGTATTTTTATTATCTCTATCCCCCAAGTTCTAATGCTTCTTCCTAATTCTGTCTGTAAATTTATCCTTTGCCTTTCTGTTGAAATCAAGTCATTATTACCTTCATCAATAAAATCCATCCTAATTTGCCCAGTCATATATTCAAGAGCATTTTGTCCCGAAATACCTCCTGTTAAATCGAAGAAAAATGGTTTCTGTGCAAGTTTTCCTTTTGCATAAATGCTGAGACCTCTTAATTCTTCAATTTTTATTGTATCTTCGTAAAAACCAATTCTCCATTGAATTTCTTTACCTTGAAACGGCTCTTTTGCCCAACCATTTTCGAAAGATACCACATTAGGGAATTTGGCTTTTTCCGCATCTGTAAAATCTCTCGGGAAAACGAACTCCATTTCAGAGTTAAAATTATCAGGTAACTTTTCATCATTAACTAGTATCTTAAAATCGTCATAGAATTGGGTTAACAAGAATCTCCGAGATAATTCGGTACTAAAATCACTTACTAACTGACTAGTAATCTCTACATTGAGCCCATCTAAAGTCACAGTAGTACCACATAATGACTTATTTTCCTCATTTGGCTCAATATATTCAGTAACAATAATTGGTTTTTCATTTTCATTTCTGGAATCATGCTCAAGAATTGAATCAATTTCCATTTGGAAAACAGTTTTTTCCCCATTAAACTTAGAAATAGTTTTTATATTAATTGTTTTTGCAATTCCAAATCCTGCAAATTTTCCAATACCTTTTCGTCCAAGAATAGGTCGAGACCTCTCTTCAGATATTTCTTTCCCTGTATCTTCTCGTCTATCTCTCCCAACAGTAAGATAACAATCCTGACATTCGTCAAAAGTCATTCCAGACCCATTATCGGAAATTGTAATTTTCTCTTTTTCTAATTTAATATTTACAATTTCTGAATCAGCGTCCCAAGAATTTGCTACAAATTCTGAAATAACATCAACTGGTTTTTGATACATTTTGATACCCAAATGATCAATCACTCTTGGCTGAACAATTAATTTCAATTCTTTATCAATCATCTTTTTGCATCCCTCTTTATAAAGCTAGAAACTTTTACTTAAGTTTTTTTTCTTTTAGTTATATATTTTTAACTTATTATTTTTTCTTTTCTTATGTAGACATTTTCAACTGGATTAATAAGGCTAAGGACTTCAATTACAAAATTTATATGCAATTTATGTTAAATGGAATTGTCTGTCAATAATATAACGCAGTATTATTTTTTTTCGTCGCGAGGATATGCAAATTTTTAGAGTATAAAAAGAAACATAGGAATATAATCAAATAGTTTAGGATAAGTTTTTGTAATTGAATAAAAAAGCCCTCAGAACCAGTTGTTCCAAGGGTTTTTCTGTGTGGAGCTAAGGAGGATCGAACTCCTGACCTCTTGAATGCCATTCAAGCGCTCTCCCAGCTGAGCTATAGCCCCATAATTGAGCAGACAAAAATAAACAAGTATTGTTAGTTTGTCAAACTAATTGAATTATTTTATTAAAATAATTTTATTATCTTTAGAATAGTTCAAAATAAGAGCTGAAAATGCAGTAAACATTTTTTGGCTTCCCCCGCTTTTGCATAAACGGTTTGCTGCTGCAAAAAAAAGCGCATTAAGTATTTTCATTTTGGACTTAGCTAATAATTTTTGACGTCAACAAAAGAAAGAGACAATGAAAAACATAATAAACTTCTTATGCTTCGGTTTAATATTATTTTTAGGCTGCGAAGACTCAACCAGCGTTAAAGATTTAGATAAAGTTGTAATTCCATCTGCCAACGTCAGCTACTCGCAATATATTCAACCCGTATTTAATCTTAAGTGCAATAATTCCGGCTGCCACGACGACGCTGACAGAGCCGGAGGATTAAGTCTTTCTACATGGGCTAACGCAACTGCAAGCGCGTCCATAGTTTTTCCTAAGTACCCGGGCAACAGTAAAATGATATGGGCTATCAAAAATCAGTCGGGCGCAACCCAAATGCCCCCGCTAGGGCAAGCCGCGTTAACTGCAAATCAGATAAGCGGCATAACAACATGGATTAGCGAAGGAGCAAAAAATAATTAAAAGCCGGTTTTACAGCCAGCCTACGCTTTTATACCATTCAAGAGTGCGTCTAAGCCCTTCTTCAACAGGGATGTTTTGATGGTATCCAATTTCCTTAATTGCCTTAGACGTATCGCATATCCATTTAGCCTGAGTAATATCTCTGGCTTTTTCGATATTAAGCGTAGCAGGTTTTGAACTGAAATTAGAAAGCAATTGCGTGACAGCAGAAATGCCGTACACTAAAAAGTGCGGCACTTTTACATGAAGCGCTTTTTTATTAAGAAGCTTTCCAGTCAGACTGCCAATTTCTTCCCATGTATAGAACTTTTCTGAACTGATAAAATAGGTTTCGCCAATGCCGTTAGGGCTGGTAGCGGCTAAATAAAATCCATTAACAAGATCGCTCACGTGAATAAGACTTAGCGCTTTTTTATCAAAACCTAAAGTAGTAAAAAGTCCGCTATTATAAGTTTTGAAGAAGATAAGAATTTCAGTGTCTCTTTCTCCAAAAACAGCGGGAGGACGGCAAATAGTAATAGGGAATTTATTCATAAACTTATGCGATATTCTTTCTTCTTCTAATTTGCTTCTTCCGTAAGTAGTAATAGGTTTGCACTCGTCTTCTTCAGTAATTGGAACGTCCCCCAAAGTAGGTCCGGCTGCAGTTTGACTGCTTACGATAAGAAAACGCTCTATAGTATCTTTAAATTCTTCGGCAGTTTCTAACAGCACCTGAGTATTTTCCACATTGCCTCTGTAATAGCCGTTAGGGTTCTTGGATTTAACGACCCCGGCCACATGATATATATATGAAGCTCCGGCAAAAGCTTTTCTAAGTCCTTCTTTATCGAACAAACCGCAATCAAAAAATTCAACTTTTTTTCCGAGAAGCCATTTAAGATCGCTCGACTTGCGAACAATACACCTTACGACGTATCCCTTCTCCAAAAGCAAATCGACAAGATGACTTCCTACGAACCCATTAGCGCCAGTAACTACTGCAATTTTATTATTTTCCATAGTATTAAATTATTTGATTTTATGATTAATTAAACATAGATTTTGCATTGTTATTTTGTAAAATAAACAAAAATACGTTAAAATTAAATATATTTACATTTTTAGTAGGAGATTATTTTGGATATTTTCAAAAAATGTCTCGAATTTACCAGGGCAGATGAAATAAAAGCAAGCGGATTATATCCATATTTCAAAGCAATTGAAGCAAATGAGGGTCCTGAAGTTCAGATAGAAGGAAGAAAAATAGTGATGGCCGGGTCAAATAATTATTTAGGATTAACCGCTCATCCCAAAGTAAAAGAAGCCGCAATTAAAGCTATTGAAAAATATGGCACCGGATGTTCCGGATCACGTTACCTTACCGGAACGCTTGATTTGCACAATGAACTTGAAGCGAGACTTGCAAAATTCTTTAAGTCGGAATCCGTTCTTTTATTTACAACCGGATATTTGACCGCTCAGGGAATCATTCCTACTTTAGTGCAGAGAGGCGACTATGTAATCGCCGATAAAGACGACCATGCATGCATCGTTGTAGCAAATCTTATGGCTAAAGGCGCTGCCGCTGAAATGGTTAGATACAAACATAACGACATGGACGATCTTGAAAGAGTAATTGCAAAACTGCCTGCCGATGCAGGAAAATTAATAGTCAGCGACGGAGTTTTCAGCACAGGCGGCGAAATAGTCGAGCTCCCACGGTTAAATGAAATTGCAAAAAAATATGGCGCAAGAATTCTTATTGACGACGCTCATGCAGTAGGCGTTATTGGCAAAGGCGGAAGAGGCACTGCAAGCGAATTTAATTTGGAAAGCGAAATTGACATGACTATGGGAACCTTCAGCAAAACTTTTGCTTCGCTTGGCGGTTTTGTTGCAAGCACAGAACGAGTAATAAATTATTTAAAACATAACTCCCCCGCTCTTATTTTTGGCGCTTCCCCAACTCCTGCTTCGGTAGCTTCAGCTCTTGCGGCTCTTGATATTTTAGAAGCTGAACCAGAAAGAGTTGAAAAAGTTGTAAAAAACGCAACCAGCGCGCGCGAAAAACTCAAGGAAGCAGGCTTTAATGTTATTGACGGTCGCACAGCCGTTGTGCCTGTTATTATTGGAGACGACGCATTAGCTTTTAATATGTGGAAGCTATTATTTGATTACGGCGTATTTACTAATTTATTTATTTCTCCAGGCGTTCCTCAAGGCAGACAAATGATGAGAACCAGTTATATGGCTACTCACGAAGAACGTCATATTGATTTTATTGTCGAGGCTTTTGTTAAAGCCGGGAAAGAGCTACATATCATATAACAATCTTTTTTTTCTAAGCAAAAGCATACTTTCAAAAGTATGCTTTTTTTTAACTTGTAAGGATGAAGCAATGAGCGATATTATTATTAAAAAAGTCGAATCAAAATCGGATTTGATGAAATTTATTAAAATGCAGTGGTACATCTATAAAGGAGACGCTCACTGGGTTCCGCCTCTGATTATGGAACGAAAAAAAATATTAGACAAAAAGAAGCATCCATTTTATAAACATTCAGAAGCCGACTTCTTTTTAGCGGAAAAAGACGGAATAATTGTTGGTAGAATTGCCGCTATTAAAAACGATATACATAATAAATACCATAACGATAAAACAGGTTTTTTTGGTTTCTTTGAATGTATTAACGATCAGACTGTAGCTGACTCATTATTTGATACTGCCGGCAAATGGCTTAAAGAAAAAGGCTGCGATATTATGCGCGGTCCGGCTAACCCCTCCAGCAACGACGAATGGGGCATGCTGCTTGAAGGCTTTGACGACGAGCCAAGAATATTGATGACTTATAATCCTAAATATTATTTAGACCTTTGCGATAATTACGGTTTTTATAAATCAAAAGACCTTGTGGCATATAAATTAGAAAATGAAAAAGTTGTAGCTTCAGAAAAATTAAAACGCGTAGCTGAAATTGCGAGAAAAAGATCAGGTCTAACTATATTAGAGTTAGACAAATCGAATATAGAATCCGAAATAGAAAAAGTAAAAGACGTTTACAATAAATCGTGGGCGCCAAACTGGGGCTTTGTTCCTATGACAAACGACGAGTTAGACGCTATGGCAGACGACCTGAAAACGCTTGCCGAACCTTCGTTAGTTCTGTTCGGTCAGATAGACGGTAAAAATGTCGGTTTTGCATTAGTGATGCCCGACTATAATCAAATATTCAAAAAAATGAACGGAAGACTCCTCCCTTTCAACTTTCTGAAACTTCTATCGCGCAAAGAAATGCTGGCTACTAAATGGGTCAGAATTATTGCTCTTGGGCTTATTCCTGAGTATCAAAAGAAAGGCTTAGACGCAGTTTTTTATTGGGAAATTGTAAACCGCGCAGCCGCGCTTGGTAAAAAACTAGGCGAAGCGAGCTGGATTCTTGAAGATAACGCAATGATGAACCGCGGAGCAAAAGAAGTAATGAATGGCGAGATTTATAAGAAATACAGGATTTACGATAAAAAATTATAACCGCTACAATTTTACAAAATAAAAAAAGCGTCTGCTTATAAAATAGGCAGACGCTTTTTTATTTCATAATTTCTAATGTTAATTTGCCGGGTTAGTCATTGCCTCTTCATATTTTGCCGAGTGAGGCGGATCTATTTTTTTCAATGTTTTGAATATTTCTTTATCAGGGTAATCCTTAAGGCATTCTGTTATTTCGCTAGATTTAGCTTCAAAAAAAGTAGTAGTTAAAACTCCTTTAATATCCGCTTTCTTCCTTTCCGATTCCAAATTGGTTATTAGCTTAACAACTGCATTCTGCGCAGCCTGTTTGTTTTGCGCGTAAATATCAATACCGTTATAATGATAATCAAAAAAATCCTGCCTGAATGTTTTAAACTTTTCATTAAGCAAATCTTCAACAATTCCTCGTCTGCTATAAACGGAACTATTTTTTTCCCAACCCTTTTGGAACTGCGTGTTTGCGCTGCCGAGCAAAGCTATATCGTAAGCGGTTTTATAATATTGGGAACCGTTGCATGATTTATAAGAATCTTCGTCATACCCAAGAATTAAGTATGCATAGAAATCGAGAAAACTTAGAAGAGGATTAAAGACTTGCGGCTGGAAATAAAACGACTGCCCTTTTTCGTAAGTAAAACTCCAGTTAGCGTCAAGTATTTTAAGCATAAGCGAAGTTCTGCTCGATTTATAAACAGGCCTCTTGCTTGTTAAAAAAATCTGCGCTGTGTAGGCGTTTTGTTCTGAAGTCGATTGCAGTTTAATCATCATTGAACACTTTATTCTATCTCCATCCCAGCTTCCCCCCGTAAATTTATTATTGTTAAGATAATCTTGCACAAATGGACCGAAATTAGCTAAAATTTCTTTATTAGCGGCAGATAGTCCGTCTAAATTTGTAGTTACTTCAAACTCCAATTCCTGAGCGCAAAGCAGCCCGGTAAAAAGCATAAAAGTTAGAAATAAAGTTTTCATTAGTTATCCCAAAATTGTATTTTGATGCTAACAATATATATATTTAGTTTTAATCTATCAATACAGTAAAATCTTTTATTGATGAAAACAATATTTTGGTTTATCCTGTTGTTGATTCCTATTAATTCTATCGCCCAATTCAATCCGGGGGCAAAACAAACAGCCTTATCAAATTCAGATGCGGCTATGAGCAACGATGTATTTGCTCTTTTCAATAACCCGGCCGGCATAGCTTCTCTCGCAGAGCGGGAGTTCGGCGCATTTTATTCCCCTTCCCCATTTGGTCTAAAGGAATTAGCGAACGGATATATTTGCTTTAACCAGCCTTTTACTTTTGGTTCTTTTGCTTTAGGACTTTCTACTTACGGTTTTGAACTCTACAAAGAGAACAAAATAACCCTCTGCTTTTCAAAAAAGTTTTTTAACGATTATTTAGCGGGCATCTCTGTAAACTATCTAAACGTTTCAATTAAAAACTATGGCAGTTCAGGAACGCTGATTTTTAATGCAGGTTTTCTGTGCCCGGTAGATAAAGATTTATATTGGGGCGTCTATATAAATAATTTCACAAGAGCTTCTATAGGTTCCGATAACGACCAACTGCCAGTAGTGTTAAACACGGGCTTTTGCTTTATGCCTATTGATAAGCTTTATTTGAATGCTGCTGTTGAAAAAGACATTGACTATAATCCGTCTCTCCGGTTTGGAGTTGAATATACTATTATCGATTTGCTTTCTCTAAGAAGCGGATTTTCAACTGAACCGGATTCTTTTTCTGCAGGAGTTGGAATCAACTATTCCCGCTTCAATTTAGATTATGCAATTATCAGTCACCCTGATTTGGGGTTTACTCATCAATTCGGAATTATAATAAACATAGACAAATAAAATATTACAATAAATGGTCATACTATTTTTTGCGTTATTTTTACTGACTTCAGGTGCTCTCTATAGCCAGGAAGACCTGACGTTTACAGAACAGGAAACAATTTCCGACCGGTTCTATGAAGCCTCGTTGGCCTCTGAAAACTCTTCTTCTTTGTTTGATTATTATGAAAGCGCGACTATAATACGCACAGAAATTAACTCAGCTTCGCTTGCCGATTTAATGAGAATCCCTTTTCTTAGTTATAACGCCGCCAGATTAATTTCAGATTACAGAAAAAGCTATGGCGTTATATTTTCTTTACGGGAATTATATTCTATTGACAATATCGACACGACCTCGTTAAAACTAGCTTCTCCTTTTTTTCTTATAAATGGCAAATGTTTTAGCTGCCCAGACACAAGCGGCCTTTCCAAATTTAATTTTCTAATGAGGAACAGTCTTTCATTTGATCTTCAAAACAGGAAAGGATTTATCGAAAATAAATTCGAAGGCGACAAAATAAAATCGTATCAGAAGATCTCAGCTCAATTTAGAGATAAATATAGTTTTACTTTGGTCGCCGCAAAAGACCCTGGAGAAAAATCGTACTCTGATTTTTCTTCTTTCAGTTTTTTTATGAAAAATAGCGGAATTATAAACGAGCTGGTACTTGGCGATTACCTTTTGGAATTTGGTCAGGGACTAGCATTATGGAATTGCTATGGCTTTTACAGAAGCATTGACGCGGCCGCCGATACAAAAAGAACTGAAAGAGAAATTGCGCCATATAGCGGAGCCAACGAAAATCAGTTTTTCCGCGGCTCTGCCATACAGTTAAAATACAAAAAATTTTCCGTGGATTTATTTTATTCATACAATAAGTTCGACGCTGGAATTGATACCGCATCTGGATTAATTGTTACTCGTCCGGTTTCCGGATTGCATAGAACGGTTACAGAACTGCTTTATAAAAAAAACGCATATGATAAAATAAACGGCATCAATTTAGGATTTGCTAACGAAGCCTTAAATGTAGGCTTATTGTTCTACAATAGCTCTTTAAGCGCAAAACTTGCGCCAAACTCCCGTAATATTCCGGAAAAGAAAAATTTTAATTATACGTCGTTCTATTATAATTTTTATTCCGACATAATCGATTTATTTGGCGAAACTGCTTACGACGGATTTTCTTTTGCCGGGATTAATTCTTTAAATTTTACCGCAAATAAAAACGTATCTTTTTTAGTTTCAGTAAGAAATTACTCCGGTTCTTATTTTAATATTCATTGTTCAGGTTTTGGCAAAAATTCCACTTCGGCTCAAAATGAAACAGGCGTATACTGGGGAGCGAAAATAAATACTGAAGCGGGTATTTTCAATATCAACTTTGACATGTACAAATTTCCGCAGCCCATATATAACTCTGTATTTCCTTCTAGCGGAAGCGATTTTGTTTTTAATTTTTTCAGCAGAAAAATATTCTCGGTTGTGGTTTCGGCAAGATATATTTTGGAAAACAGCGAAACAAGCTCCGCAGATAGCCAGCAAAAAATAACTAAACAGAATTTTAAATTTCAGTGCTCTGATATTACTTTTGGAAATACTACATTAAAAGAAGTATTTTCTTACACGGATTATAAAGTAAAACCAAACATCCTACGCGAAAAAGGCTATGCGTTTATACAGGACGTGACGTATAGACTAAATTCTTTGTTATCTGCCTCGGCCAGATTTGCGCTTTTTTCAACCGATTCATATAATACCGCAATCTATGAATACGAAAAGGAAGTCCCGGGAACTACTTCTAATCCAGCTTTATACTTAAAGGGCGAAAGATTTTTCATTTTACTTAGCTATACCCCCATCCCCCGACTTTATTTTTATTTAAAATACTCCGAAACCGTAAAACCGCTTGAAAAAACGTTAAGTTCTGCCGATAATGAAATATTGGGCAATATTGACAACAGATTCAGTTTTCAAATTGATATTAAATTCTAATATTTGTTATTTATTTTGAAAATTTTTACTAAAGACTTATCTTGGATTCATTAATGAAAACAGATTTATAATTTTACTGGAGCAAAATATGTCAAAACTAAAATATTATATTTCCTTAATATTGATTTTATTTACGTCAAATTGCTTTGCTCAAGTCAGATATTTTGATTTTAACATTCTACCGCTTCCATCGCTTGATATTGGTTCTATTGTCGTGCTAAACAATCTAAAAAACAGCCAGACAATATTTCAGGTAACAATTGAACCTTCAGGGCTTCCGGTAATTCTTGAAGGAAAGATTGCATGGAAAGACAATAATGCGTCTTCCTATTCCGAAGTTTTTTATTTCAAGACCAATAAATTCATTTCAAGAAATCTTTCTAATAATGATATAGGCAATTCAGATATAAAAATTGCAGAACATAGAACAAATTCCGATTTAATAAAGGAAGTTATAAAACGAGGCAAACCGACAGGAGACTATCTTTTTACTATAAATCTGCTGACCCAAAACGGCGAAAGCTATCCCGGAATAAATAGTAGTATCGAGCGTCATTTACAATTTTCAAACCCTGCTCCTACTTTATCTATTAGCTCGCCAGAAGCTAACAGCGTTCAGGATGAAGGAAATGTTTTGGCTCAATGGACTCCAGTTATAGGGGCGTCAGATTATTTAGTAAAAGTTGGCGTAAGAACAAACTCTTCGCAGGGACTTGAGGACGCCTTAAGCTCCGGTACTCCGTTAGCCAACAATAAAAGCGTAGGCAACGTAACAAGCGTAAATTTAAGAACCGTACTTGACCGCCAATGGTCACGAGATCAGGAAATTGTTTTTCAGGTTATCGCTATTGCGCAGGGTTCAGGCGGAGATAATAAAATATACAGTCAGCCGGTAAATTTCAAATTTAACAATGGAAACTCCGACTCATCTAAAACTACAAACGCAATCAGAAATAAAATGCAATTTGACGCTCTAAAAGAAAAACTTATGCATTTCAATAATTCTGCGATTCAGAAATTTTTTGCAAACGGCGCGTCTATTATTGGGACCACTGATGAGAACGGCTCTCAAATATCGGAAACCGATCTCCAAAAGATTATTGACTATCTAAATAACAATCCTGATAAAATTACTGGCGTAGACTCCAAATAAATAAAGAGAAAAATATGAAAAGTATATTGACAATAATTTGCGCTGTTATTTTACTGCAAAACATTTCTTTAAGTCAGGATAAAGCAAAAGCTAAAGAAAATGCAGTCGGCTATATAGATAAAATAATTAAAGAAATTCTATATTCAAGAAATGGAAAAGACTGGGAAAAACAAACAAAAAAAGGGCAAGCGCTAACTCCGTCTAATGAAATAAAAACGGAGAAAGACTGTTTTGCCATTGTTAAGTTTACCGATAATTCCGTATTAAGAATCCGCGAAAATTCATATCTTAAAATATACGCCGATGCCGCCGGAGAAGGGCGGAACAAAGGAATTAAGAAAAACGCTTATATAGATAAAGGCAGCGCGGGATTTAAGGTAGAAAAACAAAAAAACAATAATGAGTTTAAATTTACTACTCCAACTATGGTCGCGTCCATAAGAGGCACGGAAGGATTAGTTAAAATTGAAAGCGATACTTTGAGCATTTTAGCAGTCGAAAAAGGATTAGTATTTGTTGAAGGCTCTGGCGGTAAAAAACAAAACGGCAATGTGCCAGGCGGCAGCTATGCGCAGGTAAATGCCAGCGGAGAAGTATTAATAAAAGATATTGACCAAAACATTCAGAAAGAAATAGATAAAGCAAAAGAGATAAAGCAGCTTATCATAAAGACTGATAAGGGCGATTTAATAATTGATTATAAATAGAGCCTGTTACCGATAACTAAAATAAATTAATCCGATTAATAAATATTTCACGGAATGTTAATGAGATATATTAAATACTTTATAATTCATATTAAAATTATGCTCCTCCTTTGCGGATTGTTGTTTACGGTCAATAGCTATGCGCAAATAAGCAAATCAATCTCATCAATCACTAATACTCCCCCATTGCAAAATAGCGAATTAACCTTTAACATTGATTTATTTCAGTCGAACATGATTTCCAGAATTGTGTTTTTTTATAAGCCTTTTGGAGGCTCAGATTTCAAATCGCGCGAGGCTGTTCTTTCCGGCGCAAAAGCAGTAATTGTAATTCCTAAAGAAGACGTTAAACCCCCTGAACTTGAATACTATGTGACAATTGAATTTAAAGACGGCAGCTCAGAATCTTATCCGCTCGATTACCAAAAGACTAATGTGCCTGTAAATTTAAAAATAGATTTCTCCTTCCCTGAAGACGACGACGTAATTTTACTTAGCCCTGAACCGGGCTTCCGGTCTTCTTCAGCGGAACTTTTGTTTTCTATATCTTTATTGCACGCTTCATCTGAAGTGCAAAAGGACTCTACCAAAATTTTTATTGATAACTTTAATGTTACCGATAGAGCTCTGCTAATGGGCGATTTGATAAACTACTGCCCCGATAATTTTGAGCCTAAAATTCAATCCGGCGTTCATACTTTAAAAGTTGTTCTATACGATACCTTAAACAGGGAGTTTCATACATTCAGGAGTAATTTTACAATTATCTCCGAAGATGAAGCCTCAATTGAAAAGACTCAGCTTTTCTATCATTTAGACGCTACTGGCGAAATAAGAAACGAAAATATAAGCGCGCGTAATACTTTTTATAATAATCTTGGCGTAAATTTTACAGGCGAGTTAAGCGATTGGAAAATGTCAGCCGGAATTTATTTAACTTCAGAGGACAAGAGCTATCTTCAGCCGTATAATAGATATTCTCTTTCAATACAGAATAATTTTGCGCAGCTTGCTGTTGGCGATATAATGCCCCGTTTTCCAAGTCTAATACTTGACGGAAAAAGAGTAAGAGGCGTTTATGGCGACGTAAAAGCAGGCTCCGTAGAGGTCAAATCCGTTTACGGAGAAGTTACAAGAGGAACTGACGGCAGACTTCTTCAAATGTTTACCGCGTCTGACGCGCCTTTAAGTTCTGATGTTATAAATATTGATTCGCTGAAATATGGGTATTCCAAAGGACAGGTTGTTTTAGGCGCGTATAAAAGGGATCTTTTAGCCGTAAGAGCTTCAATAGGCAGCGAGAACAGCTTTATTTGGGGTTTGTCTTATCTACACGCAAAAGACCAGATTAGCTCTATAGAGTTTGGCTCGGCTCCTAAAGAAAACTTAGTACTTGGAACAGATTTTTCCTGGAGTCTTGATAATAACAATATTGTGCTTGCCGCTCAGGGAGCTTTTAGTTTAAATAATAACGATATTTCAACGGGAGCATTGAGCGACGAACTTATAGATTCCTTATTTAAAAAGGACGGAGGCTTAAATGCCGATCCGCAAAAAGTAAAAGACATAAAAAAAATTTTTGGAAAGTTTATTACTGTAAATCAGTATATAAGTCCTTTAAACCCGGCACAGCTTCCTACTTTGGCGGCCGAGTCTTCAATCTCGATTAACTATTTAGCAAATTCCTTAAAGGCTTCATATATATACCGCGGCAACGACTTCCAATCGTTCGGACAGCAATATACAAGAACGGACGTAGCAGGTTTGAATCTGAGCGATAGAGCGCGCCTGCTTAGCGATAAAATATTCCTTTCGGTAAGTTATGAGGACTTGAGGGACAACCTGCAAAACACAAAATTTGCAACGACCAATTATAAAACTTTTAATTCGTCAATCTCCGTTTTCCCTCGCAATGAGTACCCTAACGTAGTCTTTGGATATAACAGATATAACAATGATAACAATCTTGTTACAACCGATACCAATAAAATGAACTATATTGTAAACGACGTAACTAATAGATACTATACTCAGATCAGTTATGATTTTCAGCTGGGCGTTAAACAGCAGGCTTCTTTAAGTTATTCAATTTCTAACCGCGACGATAACAGTCCTGCTAATTACGACGTTAATAACACTGCCGTGTTTATGCAGTTAAATTCTTTTTGGGATCAGGGATATAATACGTTTGTTAATATCAGCGTAAATAATTCCAAGATCAAAGAATATGAATTAAATTATACCGGATTTTCTATTGGAGGCAGTCGTTCATTTTTAGAGAAAAAGCTTGACATTTCAGCCGATATAAACCCAATTTTCGGAGATTTAAAAAGAGTCGCATATGAGTTGAGTGCGCAATACTCTGCATATACAAATTTAATGTTTACTCTTCAGTTCAGGTTCTTAACTTATCCAAATCAGCCGAACGATATAATTGCCGGATTAACTACACATTTTGGACTTAATTAAACTTAATGAACCGGGATAAACATAAAAACCGAACCAGGCTGATAATCGTAGTTTTATCGGCAATTTTTGTTATGCTTTTAACTCAATTGCCATTGTTAAAAAACAGTCCGATAAAGGAGCTGGAATTAAAATTAATCGATTCCCGTTTTGCCGAAAGAGGTCCGATTGCGAACAAAAACGCTCCCGGCGTAGTTTTAGTGGAGATAACAGAGAATACCTATAACGGTCTTCCATTTCCGCATGACATAAAATCATGGCCAAGAAGCATATTTGCAAAACTTATACGAAACCTGACAAACGCAGGCGCAAAAGCTGTAGGCATAGACATAATAATGTCAAACCCCGATTTAATTTCCGCTAATAACGATTCAGTTTTGTTCAAAACAATTAAAGAATGTAAAAACGTAGTTTTAGCCGGAGAAATTCCGGAACAAAAAAGCGACAAATACAATCTTACAAATCTACATGAAAATTTCGGGAATATATTCTTCCCTGCCGATAGTTCCTTAGGAACAGTTCAGGTAGTTCAGGATAACGACGGCGTGTTACGCAGCTATATCCCTTATATGATATACTCTACCAACAACAACGATAACGCCGAAGTAAAAATTCCCACTTTCGGATTTGCTTTGCTAAATAAGTTTTTTGGAGCGGCCAATAGTTATACTGCTATAAACAATTCTTCTTATTTTTTATATGACGGTAAAACCATCCCCAAATTTAACAGCAATTCATTTTTAGTAAATTTCTACGGAGAAAAAAAATATTTCCCCACATTTGATTTTTTAGATATCGTGGACGATAAAAGTTTTAAAACCGCTGATGAAATTAAGACGAACGAAGAGATAAATACGTGGGACGACCCAGGATATGGTCTTCTTAACAGCGGATTATTCAAAAACAAAATTGTTATTATAGGATCGGGCAATTACTTAGATAGAGATATCTTTCATGTTTCATATGCCGAAGGAATAAAACAGCCAGGCGAAGATAATTCAGCGGATTCAAAAAACGAAAACAGAATGTATGGAGTTATGTTCCATGCTACGGCAATTCAGAATATTCTAAACGGCGATTATATAAAAAAAGAATCCGGCTTTATTGAGTCCATAATCGTTTTATTATACGTTTTTGCGAGTTTTTATCTTACATACTACATCAAAAAAATAAAATCAAAATATAGTTTAGCTATTGAGTTTATTTTTCTTGCAGTATTAGCCGGACTTTTCTTTGCTATAAAAGCAATTTCATTTTACGCTTTTTCACATTATAATTATTTAATGTCCGTTTCAGCTCCCTGCCTTGCGTTAGTTATTGGTTATGTGAACAGTTCGGCATATGAATACATAGCTGAAAAAAGGCAAAAGGTAATTATAAAAAAAATGTTCAGCCAGTATGTAAATTCAACCATAGTAGACGAGCTTGTAAACAACCCTGATAAGCTAATGCTTAAAGGGGAAATGAAGGACATTACCATACTATTCAGCGACATAGAAGGTTTTTCTTCCTTTTCAGAATCTATGGAGCCAGAAAACCTGGTGCAATTTTTAAATGATTTTTTTGACGAAATGACCAAAATAGTAATTGAAGAGAACGGAACGCTGGATAAGTTCATAGGCGATTCCGTCATGGCTTTTTGGGGCGCGCCTCTTAGTATCGAAAACCACGCTCTATCTGCCTGTAAAGCGGCTCTTAAAATGCAAAGCAAACTTGACGAACTACAATCCGGCTGGAAAGCGAAAGGTTATCCGGCATTAAAAATGAGGATAGGAATCAACTCCGGTGAAGCGATTGTTGGCAATGTAGGGGGTAAACGAAGGTTTAATTATACGGTTATGGGGAATAACGTAAACATAGCTTCGCGCTTAGAAGGCGCAAATAAACAATACGGAACTAAAATTATTGCAAGCGCCGATACTTATAAAAGAGTGATGAACAATTTCGTTTTTAATGAACTGGGCGGCATAACGCCTAAAGGGATATCCAAAGAAATACGCATATATGAAGTCCTAAATGAAATGTAGTTGAAAAGTATATATTATTTTATCCTTTTCATTTGATTTTCATAATTTTTATATTTGTTATTGTAATTAATTTAATCACCTTCGGGCAAAGTTTCATTTAGCACAAAAGGATAAAAATGCTTACGGCAAATATCGATTTTTTGAACAAGTTTAACGAATTATTAATTCTTGCGCAGAAGTCTAATTCAAATTTTGCTGACGCCATTTGCGAGTTCTTGGTTTCGGAATATGAGCTGCAGGCTGTAGTACTTTTCAAAGTAACTGAAGAAAATAAATTCGCAGTTTTAGGAAAGTCGAACGGCGCGCGAAAATCGTTTCTTAAGGATTCTGTTTTTGATTGCCAGGCTTGCAAAATTAAAAACGACACGCTAAATAAATTTAGTTTTAATTCCGATTCTGAATGCGAACTACAAACTACTGATTTTGTAATTTATGAAGCCTGCATTTTGTTAAAAGTTAATTACGCTGATAAAGCATTTTTAAAGCTATCTAAAAAAACTCCTTTTACGCAAACTGATAAATCCAGCTTTGAAATCATTGGCGACTTTATATGCAGCCTGTTAAAAATATGGTTCGGTCATAAAGGCTCATCCGAAGGGCTTATAAGCAATATCATTACCGATATTGCGCACGAGCTCAGAACTCCTACGAACAGCATAATGGGCTTCGCTTCCCTGCTGAACGAAGATAATCTTAGTTCTTCTCAGGCTGAATATGTAACTACGCTAAAGGAGAACGCATTCAATCTTTTATCTCTGATAAATGATCTTATTGATATTGCTAAAGTCGAAAACGGCTTAGTAAAAACAGTTCCTTCGGCCATAAACATTAGAACGGCTATTGAAGATATCATTAAGGTTTTTTCCGAAAAAATAAACGGTTCCGACATTGAATTTCTTCTAAATGTAGAAAAAAGCATTCCCGATATAGTAAAAGTTGATGCGCAAAAGCTCAGATATATTCTGTTGAACATCCTTTCTACTTCTATCCGTTTAACCGAAAAAGGAAAAGTTTCTATTTCAGTCAGCCTTCCTGTTGCAAATAAGCTGCATTTCAGAATAACAGATACAAGCGGCGGACTTTCAGCCGCTAAAGTCAAAGAGATATTTAAACCATTCGCTTTAAGCGACTATGGTTATCAGAAATTTGGAAATAATACAGGCTTAGGTCTTAGCCTTGCAAAAAAGTATATAGACTCTCTCAACGGCGAAATTGAAGTTGCAAGCGCGTTTGGGAAAGGAACATCTTTCAGCTTTTCCGTGCCGTTAGACTTGCTTTCATCCATTGAAGGACATCTTAGCGCGCTGCCAAAACCGACTAAGAAAAACAAGGTTCTCGTAATTGAAGACGATTACGCAACTTCAAAACTTCTTAGCAATTACCTTAATAAATGGGGCTACGAACCGTTTATTGTAAATTCCGGAGAACAGGCTCTTAAATTAGTTGAGAAAGAAATGTATCTGGCAATATTGATGGATATAGTTCTTCCAGACACTAACGGTTTTGAATTAATTAAAAAAATTAAAGAAAATAAACTCAACAAAAATACTCCGGTTATTGTCTGTTCGGTTGAAGCGGAACAACAAAAAGCCTTTCTAATGGGAGCCGTAGAGTATTTTGTAAAACCTATTAAGTATAAATTTCTTGTTGAAGTGCTTGCAAGTTACAGATTAAAAAAAGATTCAAACATTCTTTGCGTAGACGACGACTTGCCGACGCTTAACCTGATTAAAGAAGCTATAAGTCAATCCGGTTTTAACGTAATAGCAGAATCTCATTCTTCGCAGGTAATGGGAATAATTGGGAATATGCATCTTGACCTTGCAATTATTGACCTTGATATGCCTGAGTTAAATGGTTTTGATCTTATTAAACAGATTAAGAGCAATCCAAGATTTTCTAAACTGCCAATTATTATTTATACTGGTAAAGAAAATTATCAGGAAGAGATTTCCAAGATTGACGGTCTTTTTTCCGATCTTTTACACAAAAGCAGTTCTAAAATAGAAGATCTTGCAGATACTATTAGTCAAATGATTAATAAAGACGAAGACCTTACGCCTCCTGAAGAGATAATAAAACAAACCGACGTAACAAAAATTCTTTTAGTAGAAGATTATAAACATTCTCAGATTATTGTAACCCGTCTTTTGAAGAAAAACGATTTTGATTCAATTGTAGTTGTAGAAAACGGCGCTGAAGCGGTTGAACAGGTGAAAAAACAAAAGTTCGACCTGATACTAATGGATATGCAGATGCCGGTTATGAACGGCTTTGAAGCCACTCAGAATATCAGAACTATGCCGGAGTACAAAGAGACTCCTATAATTGCTTTAACGGCTTTTGCCATGAAGGGAGACAGAGAAAGATGCCTTGAAGCAGGCGCGACTGATTATATTGCAAAGCCGATTGACAGCCAGGAATTTATAGAAAAAGTAAAATATTACACTACAAAAAATTAATCCTTTTGCCTATTAAAATAAAAAAGCATCGCTTGCGATGCTTTTTTTGTTATTTTATAAGCAAATTGACTATAAACTAATTTCGATTTTAAGTATATTATAAATAAAATATTATGGTAAAGTATGATTAGCGATTGTCCCAGAGTCAGATTTGCTCCAAGTCCGACCGGTTATTTACACGTTGGAGGTTTAAGAACAGCATTATATAATTATCTTTTTGCAAAACGCAATAACGGTAAGTTCATCCTTAGAATTGAGGATACCGATCGCGCGCGGTTTGTTGAAGGAGCTGTTGAAAATTTAATATCGACATTAAAATGGTGTGGACTCGATTATGACGAAGGTCCGGCTAAAGGGGGCGAATACGGCCCTTATGTTCAATCTGAACGTTTAGCTATTTATAAAGAAAAATGCGAAGAATTAATAGCACAGAAAAAAGCTTATTATTGTTTCTGCACTCCTGAAAGATTAACAGAATTAAGAGAGCGCCAGCAGAAAACTACAAATCAGTCAAAATACGATAAACATTGCCTGAATCTTTCTAAAGAAGAAATTGCCGACAACCTTGCTAAAGGGCTTCCTTATGTAGTAAGGCTTAACGTAGAGCCGGACGTAATAATTGCGTTTGACGATATTGTAAGAGGCCATGTTGAGTTTAACAGCAATACAGTTGACGATCAGGTTCTGCTTAAAAGCGACGGTTACCCGACGTACCATTTAGCAAACGTAATTGACGACCACATGATGAAGATTACTCATGTTATCCGCGGCGAGGAATGGCTTTCGTCTACGCCTAAACACGTTTTACTTTATGATTTTTTCGGCTGGGAAAAACCTGTTTTTGCTCACCTCCCTCTTTTGTTAAATCCAGATAAATCAAAATTAAGTAAAAGGCAGGGCGACGTTGCGGTTGAAGATTACAGAACTAAAGGTTTTTTAAAAGAAGCTTTGCTTAACTTTGTAGCTCTATTAGGCTGGAACGCTGGAGACGATAAAGAATATTTTAGTTTGCAGGAAATGGTTGAATCTTTTTCTCTTGAAAGAGTTAACAAATCCGGCGCAGTCTTTAACGTAGAAAAATTAACATGGCTGAACTTTGAACATCTGCGCAATCTGCCAGACGCCGAAGTTTTGCAGGCGCTTAGAGACGCTTTAGCGGATTCTGAGTTTAAAGACGGAGTTTATACTGATGAATATCTCCTTCATGTAATTACGGCTATGAAAGAAAGAGTTTCATTCATTAAGGAATATATTGAAAAGAGCCCTTATTTCTTCAAAGCGCCAGAAAGCTTTGACGCTGACGTTATCAAAAAGAGATGGAGAGAAGATACGCCAAAGCATTTGGCAAAACTTGTAGAAAATTTTTCTGCGCTTGTTAATCCGGTAAAAGAAGATTATGAGCAGGCTCTACATAAAACCGCCGAAGAATTAGAAATTGGGAATGGAAAACTAATTCATACAATACGGTTATCTGTTTCAGGAATGGGAGTAGGTCCTGGTTTGTACGACCTGCTGGTTATTCTTGGCAAAGACGAAGTTATTTCCAGAATTAACAAAGCAGTTCAAACAATTAAAATACAATAGCAAATTGATATTTTAGCAGTTATTTATAATTACTAAAACAGGATAATTATGAACGAAAGTAATATTAACAATGTAAATGAAGAAAATCCGGAAAATAAAATTACACCATCAAATTTTGTACGAGAAATAATCGACGAAGATTTAAAGACAAATAAGTTCGGCGGAAAAGTGCATACACGCTTCCCTCCCGAACCGAACGGATATCTTCATATTGGGCACGCAAAATCTATCTGCCTTAACTTTGGCATAGCGGCGTCTTACAACGGCGTTTGCAACTTAAGGTTTGACGATACAAACCCAAGCAAAGAGGATGTAGAATATGTAGACTCAATCCAGGAGGATATACGCTGGCTTGGTTTTGACTGGGAAGACAGAAAGTTTTACGCTTCAAATTACTTTGATCAATTATTCGAATACGCCGTTCAATTGATAAAAAAAGGGAAAGCTTACGTTTGCGATTTAAACGCTCAACAAATGAAAGAATACCGAGGCACATTAACTGAACCGGGTAAAGACAGCCCATACAGAAACCGAAGCGTTGAAGAAAATCTCGATTTATTTATAAAAATGCGCGACGGAGAATTTGAAGACGGCTCCCGCGTATTAAGAGCTAAAATAGATATGGCTTCTCCAAACATGAATATGCGCGATCCCGCTATTTACAGAATTCTACGGGCTACTCATCACAGAACAGGCGATAAATGGCGCATCTACCCTATGTACGATTTTGCGCACGGCATATCGGATTCGATTGAAGGCATCACTCATTCTATCTGTACGCTTGAATTTGAAGCTCACAGACCTTTATATGACTGGTTTTTAGACGAGCTTGAAATATATCATCCTCAGCAGATTGAATTTGCACGGTTAAACCTGAATTATACAGTTATGAGCAAAAGAAAACTGCTTGAACTTGTAGAACAAAAATATGTAAGCGGATGGAACGACCCAAGGATGCCTACAATTTCCGGTTTAAGAAGAAGAGGCTATACGCCTGAATCAATCAGAAATTTTGCCGAAAGAATTGGAGTAGCAAAACGCGATAACACTATCAACGTGGCTCTGCTTGAGCATAGCCTGCGTGAAGACCTTAATAAACGCGCTCCCCGCGTTATGGCAGTGTTACGGCCGTTAAAAGTAATTTTTGACAACTACCCGGAAAATCAGGTAGAAGAACTTGAAGCTATCAATAATCCTGAAGATTTATCGGCTGGGACAAGAAACATTCCATTTTCAAAAGTTATTTATATCGAGCATGACGATTTCCGCGAAGATCCGCCTAAAAAGTTTTTCCGCTTATCCCCCGGCAATGAAGTAAGATTACGCTACGCATACATAATAAAATGCGAAAGCGTTGTGAAGGACGAAAAAACCGGAGAGATTACAGAGCTGCATTGCACATATGACCCTGAGACTAAAAGCGGCACCGCTCAGAGCGGCAGAAAAGTTAAGGGCACCATTCACTGGGTCTCGGCTCAGCATGCTGTTAACGCGGAAGTACGGCTGTATGACAGGCTATTTTCGGTAGAAGACCCGTCAAGCGGCGATTATAAATCGTTTCTTAACCAAAGCTCTTTAGAAACTCTAAATGACTGTAAAGTTGAGCCTGGTTTATTAAGCGCAAAAGTTGACGAAAGGTTTCAGTTTGAAAGACAGGGATACTTTTGCCTTGATTCAGAAGACTCAAAACCGGGCGCTCTCGTATTTAACAGAGCGGTTCAGCTAAAAGACGCCTGGGCAAAGATAGAAAAAAAATAAAAAGTATTGATTAAAGATAATAAGTTTACTATTTTAGGATTCTTAAAAAAAATACTTGCCGAAGTGGCGGAATTGGTAGACGCGCTGGACTCAAAATCCAGTCTGGCTCACACCAGGTGCCGGTTCGAGTCCGGCCTCCGGTACAAGTTAAAAAAAGCTCCCGAGAATACTCGGGAGCTTTTTTATTGTGTTTTTAAGCTTATTTAACCAGGTATAGTAAACCTAAATTTGCTTCCTTTGCCTAATTCAGTCTCTACCCAAATTTTACCGCCGCTTTTTTCTATAAAATCCCGGCAGAGTATCAATCCTAACCCTGTTCCAGTTTCTTTATTTGTGCCGGATTTACTGAAGTTTGTTTTTATATTAAAAAGTTTTTCCGCTTCCTCCTGAGTTAGCCCAATTCCATTATCCTGAACAGAAAAACATATCTTTCCGCTAATAATTTCCGCCGACGTTTTAATTGAACCGTTAACGTCCGTAAACTTAACCGCGTTAGAAATTAAATTTCGAAGTACGGTATTAAGCATATGCCTGTCGGCAAATGCTTTCATTTCTTCGCTAATTTCATTAGTTATCGTAATATTTTTTTGTTCAGAATTAAATCTGTAAACATTAATTAAATCGTCTACTAACTCTTTTACTGCAAGTTCTTCCGGAAGGAAACTAATTTTATCAGATTGAATTCTAGCCCAGTCGAGAAGGTTTCTTGTAAGCGCCAAAAGATTTTTAGAGGATTCGTTTATATTTTTAGAATATTGCCTAATTTTTTCCGGTTTAATATTTTCAACTTCGCCGTATAGAATTTCAGAAAAACCAATAAGAGCCTGAAATGGATTTTTAAGATCGTGCCCAATAATAGAAAATAACTTATCTTTAGTATTATTTATTTCATTCAGCTCTTTATTCTGGCTATCCAATAAAGAATTTAACTTCTCTAGTTCGTTTTTTTGTTCAACTATTTTAATATTATTTATCTTTTTCATATGATATAGCCGATAAATAAAAACTATAAAAATCAAAACAACAAGAGAAAATGCGATCATGAAATTTTTCAATAACGTTTGTTTATCAATTTCGCTTTGTTTGGACTCATTTTCTTTTTTCAGAATATTATTTTCTTTTATCTGTTTTTCAACTTCATTTTTTGCCCGCCAGTTAGCCACGTCGTTAATAAGCTTTTCGGTATAAAGAGTATCTTTCAAATCGTCATAAAGTTTTCTGTATTCATAAGCTTTCTTATAGTCTTTAAGTTTGAAATAATTATCTGAGATGACAAAATAATTATCTTTAATTAACTCTTTTAGCCCCTGAGACGAAGCAATAGAAAGGCTTTTATCCAAATAGCCAATCGATTTCTGATATTCTTTTAATTTATAGTATACTCTACCAAGATTTTCTAGCGTTTGAGACTGGGCAAACCTGTCTTCGCCGCTTAAAGCGATATTATAAGATTTATTATAATACTGAATTGCAGACATAAAAGAAGATAGGTTCTCATAATTTTTCCCAATAGCGTTTAGTGATGAAGCAATACCGCTAAATTCCTTCATAGCGGAATAATTATCTAAAGATTTTAGATTATACGAAAGCGAAGTTTTATTATCCCCCTTTTCATCATAGAACACTCCAATATTATGAAGAGAATAAGCCTTACCATATGTATAATTTAGATTTTCAGATTTTTTTAACGCTTCGTTAAAATATTCATATGCTTTGTCTGAAAACTTAAGCTTCTGAAAAACTAAGCCGATATTATTCAGCGAAATAATTATTCCCTTTTTATCGTCTATTTGTTCTTTCATCTGCAAAGATTTCTGAAAATATTCTAAAGCTTTTTCATAGTTTCCCTGACGCCAATAAAGAGAGCCTATATTATTCAGCGTAATTGCAACCGAAGAATTTAGTTTTAATTCCTGCCTTATTTCAAGAGCTTTTGTAAAATATGGGAGAGCTTCTGAAAATGCTCCGTTCCTCCAAATAATCAGACCAATATTATTAAGAGAAATTGCCATTTCTTTTTTTTGGTTAGAACGCTGAAATATTCCTAACGCTATTTTATGAAAAATAAACGCGCTGTCATATTTGCCAAATTTTTCATATAAATTGCCAGTATTGGAATATACCAATCCTATGCGAACAGAATCTTTTAATTTCTTAAATATTTCCAAAGAGGTTCTATATCTATCAGGAATTTCATTATATTTTTCCATATCATATAAAGCCAGACCGACATTCAAATTAGATTCGCCAATCCCTTTAAGATAATTTATTTGTTCTGAATATTTTAGACCAATCATAGCAAAATCAAATCTATCTTTAAGCGAATTGCCTTTAACAGCTTCATATGCTTTATTCAGATAATCCGCTTTTTGTATCCCCGATAAAGCGCCCGCTTTTTTCTTCAAACTATCAACATTCACTTCTGCAAAAACTGACGTATTAACGCTTAAATATAATATTATATAAAATAACGCTTTCATATTCACCTCGTAGAAAAGAGTATTAGTGGCAACAGTCAACTTCAGTTGATTGAGTCGTTGATTGAAATAATTTGGGACTTAAATAAGGAATGCCCAGGTTTAATCCCCTTAAAATAAAGATGGCCGCAAAAATAAATACAAATACCGGCATAAGCCTCATTATTTTTTTTCGTAGACTAAGATTTATAAAATTTCCTGCAAGCGTAGCGGCAAACATAACAGGAGCTGTTCCCAGCCCAAAACATGCCATAAACAAAGCTCCGTCTAATGCGCTCCCTAAAGAAACTGCACCGGCTAATGCGATGTAAACAAATCCGCATGGCAAAAATCCGTTTAACACCCCAATTGCAAAAAACGAATAAGCCGTATCCTTTTTTAATAGCAGTATAAACTTTGATTTAATATTTTTGTTATAAATCATATAGATTTTTGTAGAGAATAACTTCCCTTTTAGTTTGCCAGGAAAAAATAATTGAGCAAGTATAACGCTTCCAATAATTATGGACAGAGCCTGTTGAAATCCAAACAGTTTAACTCTTTCTCCCAATAATCCAAAGAGTCCCCCCATTAAACTATACGTAAAAACCCGCCCAAGATTATACAGAAATCGCCGAATAATTGTTTGACGGTTAAAAGAAGCTCCTGTCGGCAATGCAAGCGCTATAGGGCCGCACATACCTATACAATGGAAGCTTCCTAAAAAACCGACAATAAATCCTGCTAAAATATTCATAACTCCCTTTTAGATAAAAACTGATTCTTCGTAATAGTATTCTCTATTATTGCAGCTCCAATTTATTTGTAACTTCCATATTCCCTTGTCTAATTTACTAAGAATAATTCTTTGTTTCTTATTTTTTTCTAATGCAATATTCAGAATAAAATCTTTACCGGAATCAGACGGTCTATAAAAATGTATCGTCCCTTTTACGGAGTCTGGATTTACAAATTCCGGGAAGCTAATTTTTAATTCTTTTGCATTAATTTCAATTCTAATTTTTTTATCTAAAGAATTAGAATTTTTCTCCCGCTCAATTTGCTGTTGATATTTAAGCTCTTTATCATAATAGTTATCGGTAACAAGATCGACTTTTTTTGTCATAGAGAATACGACAAGCCCAATTGTAAGCAGGGCAAAGCCCGTATACAAAATGAATATTCCAACGCCCCAGTTAAACTTCATAATTATTCTTCCTTAATAACGCCAAGAAAAGACGTGTTAATAGTAGATATTAATTTTCCGTTTTCGTAAACGCCTAACGTTAACGGCGTGTTTAGTTCTTTCAAATCGTTTTTATTTAGTATCAATAAAAGTTTTGTCTCAAATACTCCCTGAGATTTAACTTCTAACTTTTGTCCAATTATTTTTATTTCGCCTTTCATGTTTAAAAGTTTTATATCAATGGCGATAGTCCTATAAGTTTTATTAACAACTTCTATATTATAAAGGTTGCTTATCCTGTTATCAGGCTGTTCCTGCGAAAGGAGTCCAGGCGTTCTTAATACTTCCACATCTACTTCTTTTCTGTTTACAAGCAATAGAGAAAATATGGTTAAAAGAACAACTAATAAAACGGAATAACTTATTACGCGTGGAGTAATTCTTTTTTTTGCTTTTTCTTTTATGCCTTTCAAAGAATCGTATCTTATTAGTCCCTTAGGCTTATTTGTTTTTTTCATAACATAATCGCATGCGTCAATACAAGCGGTACAGTTAACGCATTCAAGCTGAACGCCGTTTCTTATATCTATGCCCGTTGGACAAACGTCGACGCATAAGCCGCAATCTATACAATCGCCTTTAGTTCGGTCTTCGTTCTTTTTAATTTTGCCTCTTGGTTCGCCTCTAACATAATCATAAGCTACAATAATTGAGTTTTGATCTAACAATACCCCTTGGAGCCTGCCGTAAGGGCAAACGATGATGCAGGCTTGTTCCCTGAACTTTGCAAATACAAAATAAAACACTCCTGAAAATATTACAATTGCAATAAATCCAGTTAAATGTTCTGACGGAGGCGATTGAACAATTTTAAACAGATTGTCAATCCCAATTATGTAAGCAAGAAAAGTATTGGCTATAAAAAAAGATATTAAATAAAATATTATATGCTTTGAAGTTTTTTTTAAGAATTTTGAACCGCTTAATGGCGCTTTGTCTAACTCCCGCTGCTTTGCCGCGTCCCCTTCAATAAGGTATTCTATTTTTCTGAATACCATTTCCATAAACACCGTTTGCGGGCATATCCAGCCGCAAAATATTCTGCCAAACACCGCGGTAAAAAGAACTACAAAAACAATAATTGTTATCATAGCAAGAACAAACAAATAAAAATCCTGCGGGCCAAATGTAAGACCAAATAAAATAAACTTTCGTTCAAGAACGTTTAACAATATAAACGGATGACCGTCAGTTTTAATAAAAGGCATAATAAAAAGGATAGCAAGCAGAATTACGCTTACAAAAGTTCTCGCGTTTGTAAAATATCCTTTGGGTTTTTTAGGATAAACCCAGGCTCGTTTTCCTTTTTCGTTTATAGTAGCAATAGAATCGCGAAACGAGTCGTTTTGTCCTTCAGTGTTTTCCATTCTTTACATCTTTTTTATATCAACATTTGAAGAATCTGCCGCGTCCTTATATTCCGTTCCTTCCGGCGGCTTTCCGTTAGGCGGATTTGTACCATGAAGCGATATAACATAGCTTGCAGCCTGCTGCATCTGCTTAGGGCTCAACTGCGTTTGCCAGCTTAGCATGCCTTTTGCAACTACGCCATATTTTATTGTAGTAAATATATTTTTAATCCCGCCGCCATGGAGCCAGTAATCGTCAGTTAAATTAGGCCCTACAATGCCTTCCCCCTTGCCGCCATGACACGGAGAGCAGTTAGCGCTAAAAATCTCTTTCCCCTTTGATAAAGATTCCACGTCTTTTAGGAGCGTTACGCTTGTTTCGCTTATAAACGCGCCTGTTCTAATTAGTTCAGCTTTTTGAGCGTCTGCAACTTGAACTTCTTCTTTATACTCGTCTGCCATAGTTTTGTTTTTAGAAAACACATGAAAATTTAACAAGTAAGCGGCCGCAAAAACAATGGTGGCGTAAAACAAGAACTTCCACCAGGGGGGCAAATTATTATCAAGCTCTTTTATGCCGTCAAAATCATGCTCAAGAAGAATATCGTTTTCTTTTTCAATAGGAGCAGCGCCTGAAAGCTTTTGAAGAATTAAAGCTATCGCTTTATTTTTATGAGCGATTTTAACTTCTTCTTTTTTATCGTTAAGAAATACTATTCCAAGAAAAGTTAACAGTAGTAAAATTAAAAACATAACTGCGGAAAAGTTCATATAACCGTCCAAAGAAGGATCTGACGTTTGCGCCTGTAAACAAGGAGCTCCCATAGCCGTTAAAATAAATATTTTGCGATATAAACGTTTAGCTCTAAAACCCGGCTGATGGTTCTTAAACTCAAAAGCATTAAAAAAACTTATCATCTTTATATCCTTTGATTATTTTCTAAATCATTATTCAGCCCGCTGCCATTTTGTTCAAGAGGCAGGTTTTCCATTTTTGTTATGTAAGTTTTATCTACCTTTATTACCCAATAACACAATCCGATAAAAAAGGCAAAAAATATGATTAACGATATTATCGGATATATTTCAATTCCTTCTATACTGCTAAGATAATTACTAAACATAATTTTCCTTACTTAGTTAATGAAGTATCTGCTTTTATATCGGTTCCAAGCCTCTGTATATAAGAAATTAAAGCTACAATTTCTTTTCGTTTTGTAACCGGCGCGCCGTTTTTTCTCAGGTCTTTGGCTATAACTCCCGCCTGATTCATTAATAAGGCATTTGCAATATTTTCATATCCATCAGGATATGGGACTCCAAGTTTACGCATTGCGTTTATTTTTGCAACAGTAGTGGAAGTATCAAGCTCCTGTTCCGCGAGCCATGGATAAGAAGGCATTATTGAACCGGGAGACATTGTCCTTGGGTTAACAAAGTGGTTATAGTGCCAAAGGTTGGGATATTTCCTTCCCTCTCTTTGCAAATCGGGTCCGGTTCGTTTTGACCCCCATAAAAACGGATGATCATAAACAAATTCGCCAGCTTTAGAATACTCGCCATAGCGTTCCGTTTCAGAACGGAAAGGCCGTATCAACTGCGAATGACAATTATTACAGCCTTCTCGTATATACAAGTCTCTTCCCTGCAACTCAAGCGGCGTGTATGGCTTTACGCTTGCTATAGTAGGTATGTTTGATTTAATCAAATAAGTAGGAATCATTTCCACCAGACCGCCAATTAAAATTGCGACTAATGAAAGTATCATAAATTGTATTGGACGGCTTTCAAGCCAATGGTGCCCTTTTTCTCTATTTGCAGCGCTTTCTTTTACCAATGCAGGCGCTTCGGCGTCTTCATTTGCTAGAAAACTCCCCTGCATTGCGGTTTTTACAAGATTATACGCCATAACAATTACGCCTGAAAAATACAGAACTCCGCCTATAGCTCTAATCATGTACATAGGAATAATTTGCAAAGTTGTTTGCAGAAAATTAGGATACTGCAAAATGCCAAACGAATTAAACTGCTTCCACATCAACGATTGCGTTAAACCCGACCAGTACATTGCAGAGGCATAGAAAACAATGCCTATAAAGCCAATCCAGAAATGAAAATTGGCAAGCTTACGCGAGTACAAATTTGTTCTGTATAACCTCGGTATAAGCCAGTATAAAATTCCAAACGTAAGAAAACCATTCCAGCCTAATGCGCCTATATGAACATGAGCGATAATCCAATCGGTAAAATGCGCTAAGGCGTTTACATTTTTTAATGATAACATTGGCCCTTCAAAAGTAGCCATACCATAAGCCGTAATTGCAACGACCATAAATTTCAAAACAGCGTCTTCCCTCACCTTATCCCACGCTCCTCGCAAAGTAAGCAAACCGTTAATCATACCGCCCCATGAAGGCGCAATTAACATGATTGAAAACACCGTGCCCAAAGATTGAGCCCAGTCAGGCAACGCAGAATATAACAAGTGATGCGGCCCCGCCCATATATAAATAAATATTAAAGACCAGAAGTGTATTATAGAAAGACGGTAGGAATAAACAGGTCTGTTTGCCGCTTTTGGTAAAAAGTAATACATAAGTCCAAGATAAGGAGTAGTTAAAAAGAACGCCACAGCGTTATGCCCATACCACCACTGTACTAGCGCGTCCTGCACGCCTGCATAGACAGGATAGCTCTTTATCCAGGTAACAGGCAGTTCTATTGAGTTTACGATGTGAAGCACTGCCACAGTAGCTACAGTTGCAATATAAAACCATATTGCAACGTACATATGTTTTTCTCTTCTCTTTAGTATCGTGCCCATCATATTAATGATAAAAACGACCCAGACTAAAGTTATCATAATATCAATAGGCCATTCAAGTTCGGCATATTCTTTACTTGAAGTAATGCCCAATGGAAGCGTTACAGCCGCAAGAACAATTATAAGCTGCCATCCCCAAAAATGTATTCTGCTCAGCAAATCGCTGAACATTCTGGCTTTGCACAGCCTTTGAAGAGAATAATAAACCCCCATAAAAATACCGTTGCCTACAAAAGCAAATATAACGGAGTTTGTATGCAAAGGGCGTATTCTGCCAAATGTTGTATACTGCGTCCCTAAATTAACCGCGGGAGAAAATAACTGCGACGCAATGAGTAAACCAACTAACATCCCGACGATCCCCCAAATAACCGTAGCGATTGAAAAGTCGCGGACGATTTTATTATCGTAGCTGAATTTATCGATCTGCATTAACTATTCTCCTAATATAATAGAATACTAATCTTTTTTTGTTTCTTTTACGTCGTCAAACAATATACGAATAGAGGGAGTATATTTATCTTCAAATTGCCCGGATTTAACAGCCCATAAAAAGGCTGCTAAAAAGCCAAGAGCTACTAACAAACTAAAACATATTAAAACAGCTATTACGCTCATAAATTATATCAATCCTTTTCTTTTAGCGGTATAATTTGTAGATACGGTAGCAAACACTACTACAGATACTGAACTTAACGGCATAAGTACAGCCGCAAATAAAGGAGACAACATTCCCTGTACTGCTACAACCAGTCCAGCAAGATTATAAAGAAACGAAACGGCAAAGCTAACTTTAATTATAGTTAAACTTGTTTTGGCAAATTCTATAAAGACAGATAGTTTCTTAAACGAACCCGCGTCTAATATAGCATCGCACGCGGGAGAAAAATTTGAAACATTTTCTGATATCGAAATTCCTACGTCGCTTTGCAATAAAGCTCCCGCGTCGTTTAATCCGTCGCCAATCATCAATACTCTATTCCCGCCAGATTGCAGTTTTTTTATAAAGTTCAGTTTATCTGATGGAGACTGATTAAAATATAATTCTGATGCAGCCGGAAAAATTCCGCTTAATTGTTCCATTTCATCATTGTTATCGCCGGATAAAAGAAAGAGTTTATATTTCTTTTTTAACGAACTTATTACTTCGCTCAAACCGTTTCGGTAATCGTTACATATTGCAAAATGCCCTTTTATTTCGTCATCAATTTTAACAAATACTTTGGAGCTTTTTTTGACGCCGATTTTTCCTTCATCGGCAGTTTCATTAACGCCTACAAATTTATCAGAGCCTATTTTTATTAATCGGTCGTCTACCAGCCCTTCAATTCCCTTTCCAGGAAATTCTTTATAGTTTAAGACGGATTCATTTTTTACTTCCGCCATATAATTATTTATTTTTACGCTTAACGGATGAGTTGAGTTTTTTACAATGGACTTTACCAAACTTTTTTCATATTCGCTCAAAACGCCCCCCGAATATTCAACATTTGAATTTCCAGATTGAGTAATTGTTCCGGTTTTATCAAAAACAAAAGCGTTTACCGCAGCTAAAAGCTCGATTACAAAAATATTCTTCAGGTAAAATTTATTCTTTCCAAATATTCTTAACGTTGAGCCCAATGTAAACGGAGTAGACATTGCAAATGCGCATGGACACGCAATTATTAAAACTGAAGTGAACGCATTTACCGCAGTATTAATATTTATCCCCGCCCAATAAATAAATGATAAAGACGCAATAACAAGGATAGAAATAGTAAAGTATTTGCTTGCTGTATTAACTAAAGAAGTTATTCCCCGTTCTTCCATTTTGGGATAATTGTTGTTCCATAACTGCGTAAGATAACTCTGCGAAACTTCTTTTATTACTTCAAGTTCAATAGCCTGACCTAAATGCTTACCCCCGGCATAAACAGTCTCTCCGCATGTTTTTATAGTAATATCCGATTCGCCTGTAACAAAACTATAATCAATATTCCCCTGCCCTGAAAACAAAATAGAATCAGCAGGAATAAGTTCGTTATTACGTACGACTATTCTATCGCCTTTGGCCAAATCGGAAAGAGGAATAACTTTTTCCAAGCCGTTTTTTATCTTAGTTACCGAAATTGGGAAATATGATTTATAGTCTCTTTCAAAGTTTAAAGTATCGTATGTTTTATTTTGGAATAATTTCCCAAGCAATAATAGGAATAACAAACCTGCAAAAGAATCGAGATATCCAGGGCTTGAATTGATGAATATTTCATACAAACTGCGCAGATACAAAGCCGTTATACCAAGCGATAAAGGAAAATCGATATTAATTATTTTTTTTCGTATTCCCTGAAATGCAGAAATAAAATATCCGGATGAGCAGTAGAATAATACCGGCAGAGAAAGAGCTACGTTTACATAGCTGAAGAACTGTTTTAATTGTTTATCAGAAGGATTAAGAGATAGATACTCAGGAAAACTAAGAAGCATAATATTGGCAAAAACAAATCCTGCAATCCCTATTTTATAATATATGCTTTTGTCGTCGGCGCGTTTGGTTTTATCTTTTATATTCTCATAATTAATTTCCGGCTCGTAACCAATTGAAGTTAACAGTTCGACTACCTGCCTTAAAGAAACTTCCTGTTTTTTGAAACTTATATAAATTTCTTTTTTTAGGAAATTTACTTTAGAATCCGTTACGCCAGAGGAAAACTTGTATAGCAATTCCAGCAGCCAGACGCAGGAGCTGCAATGCATTTGCGGCAGAATAAAAGTGACTTTAGAAAAATTGCCGTCAGAATAATCCAATAGCTTTGAAATTATTTTTTCGTCGTCAAGATATTCAAATTTATTTTTTGAGACAGGAGTGTTTTGTTTTAAGCCGGGAGCGGAGTCTAAAGTATAATAATTACATAGATTGTTTTCATTAAGAATTTCGTAAACTGTACGGCATCCTGAACAACAAAAATATTTGTCGCCGGTTTTTATCTGTTCATCCGGGCAAACGTCCCCGCAATGGAAGCAGATAATTTCTTCTTTGACCGTATTCAACTCAGTTTCCAAAAATAAGGCCTCTGTTTAACCATTAGTTACAAAAAGGCTAAGAATAAAAGACAATCAACAAGCCGTTTAAATTATTAATTCTGCAATTCCTTTTTAAAGGATAAGCGTTTTCAAATAAAACGCCACTAAATTAACCGAATAAGATAATTATTAGTTCCGATAAACTTCTATTTTGAAAATAAGTATATATATAAATTTTTAATGACTCACGTTAAGCGGAAACAGTAAACACACATTACTTTATAAGCGAAGTTAACTAACGTTGTTTTAAATTTCAATTAATTTAACTAAGTTTGTCAATAAATATTTTAGGAACAAATGAAAAATTTTAATAAAGCGGCAATATTTTTTTGCGCATTATTTATATTGCAAACCAATATTTTTTCGCAAAACATAGATAAAGACTGGAAGAAAGTTCAATCTACTGACAGAAAGATATGGTATTATGCGCCGTCTCTTGAAAACGTTAAGGACAAAAAGTTTACTCTCCGCATAATAGAGCTGTACACTCCCCCGATTACAATTACCTATGTAACTCAGCCTATCTCAAAATCGATAACGGAATATAGAGTTAATTTAAATATTGCGCGCTATGGAATAGTAGAAATAAGTTATTATAATTCTCACGATAAATTAATTACGCATTACAACTACGATAATCCCAAAGAACAAACCGATTACAAATACACGTATCCAATTACAGACGACAATACAATAGTCTCCATAATAAAAAAATATATCATCAACAACGAACTGAAAGCCAAGTGAAAAAAGTAGAAAAAACATACGCAGATAATATATTCGTAAAAGACTCCGCTATCCACGGCAAAGGGATATTCACTTCAGCGTTTATTCCCAAAGGCGAAATTATAATGGTAATAGAAGGAGAAATGATTTTAGAAGACGAGTGTATACGCCGGGAAGAAGAGGAAGACAATGTTTATATATTCTGGAACGGCGACACGTATATAGACACAAAAGATACGGATAAGATAAAATACATTAACCATAGCTGCGATTATTCATGCAGCGTTCTTGAACGGGATGAAAAAAGCCTATATTTAGCTGCTCAAAGAGACCTAAATATAGGCGAAGAGTTAACAATTGATTACGGTTACGAAGAAATCTATGATCTCTGTAACTGTAATATATGCAGACCGACAAATTAGACGAGTTTACTTTTCGTCTTTTTGCGCTTTTTCAGATTCTTCAAGTTCAGCCTGGTCTTTTGCCTTTTGAGCTAATCTTGCATTTTTACGATCCATATCGCTCAAATAACGTTTTCTGATACGAATAGACTCAGGAGTAACTTCAACATACTCGTCGTCAGTAATCCACTCAATAGCCTGTTCAAGCGAAAGAATACGGGCAGGTTCCAATCTGATAGCTTCATCTGCGCCAGATGAACGCATGTTAGAAAGCTGTTTTGTTTTAGTTACATTCACGCCCATATCATTGCTGCGGGAGTTTTCTCCAACAACCATACCTTCGTACACTTTTGTAGTAGGGTCGATAAAAAATACCGCTCTTTCCTGCAATTTAAACATTGCATAACCTGAAGCGATACCGCCTTCCATAGCGAATAACGCGCCGCGCTGACGCTGAGGAATCTCGCCTTTAAAAGGCTCATAACCGTTAAAGTTATTGTGCATAATTCCAGTTCCTCTGGTATCGGTCATAAATTCTGCGCGATAGCCGATAAGACCTCTGGATGGAATGAAAAACTCTAATCTTGTATTTGCGTCAAAGGTAATCATGTTTTTCATTTCAGCTTTACGTTTGCTTAATTTTTCAATAACAACGCCTACAAATTCTTCAGGAACGTCAATGATAACGTGTTCAATAGGTTCGCAAAGGACGTCTAAAATTTTCTTAAAAATAACCTGAGGCTTGCTCAACATAATTTCGTAGCCTTCGCGTCTCATATTTTCAATTAAAATTGAAAGATGCAATTCTCCGCGTCCGCTTACTTTAAATACGTCAGGCGAGTCAGTCATTTCAGCTCTAAGGCTGACGTTTGACTTAAGTTCTTTTGAAAGTCTTTCGCTAATATTTCTTGTAGTGACGTATTTGCCTTCTGTGCCTGCAAAAGGAGAAGTGTTTACCATAAAATTCATAGTAATACGCGGCTCGTCAATTTCAACGCCTTGCAAGGCTTCTGGTTTAAGCGGGCTTGCAATAGTATCGCCTATATCAACGTCTTCCATACCTGCAAATGCGCAAATATCGCCTGCGGCAACTTCAGGGACTTCTACTCTTTTTATTGTCTCAAAAGCATAAAGCTTAGAAACCTTAGAGGTTATTTTATCGCCGTCTTTATTAATCAAAATTACATTATCGCCGGCTTTAATAACTCCGTTTAATACTCTGCCTATTCCAATTCTTCCAAGATAATCGTTATAATCAATAGCCGAAACAAGCATCTGCAACGGTTCTTCCGAATTAGCTTCAGGAGCTGGAACATACTTAACGATTAAGTCGAATAATGGAGTCAGATCTTTTCCTTCGTCTTCCAGTTTAAGTTTAGCTATGCCCTGTTTTGCAATGGCATAAATATAAGGGAAATCGAGCTGCTCGTCATTAGCGCCAAGCGAGACAAAAAGGTCAAACACTTCATTAAGCACTTCATCAGGACGGGCGTCTTTTCTATCAATTTTATTAATTACTACAATTGGTTTAATTCCAAGATCTAAAGATTTCTTAAGAACAAATTTAGTCTGCGGCAAAGGTCCCTCGGCTGCGTCGACCAAAAGCAAAACGCCGTGAACCATTTTAAGAGTACGTTCAACTTCCCCTCCGAAATCAGCATGCCCAGGAGTATCAATTATATTAATCTTTACATCGTTATACTTTACGCTAAGATTCTTAGCCAGGATAGTAATTCCACGTTCCTTCTCAAGGTCGTTAGAATCCATAATTCTTTTATCAACATGTTGATTGTCTCTGAATGCGTGAGTCTGCTTCAGCATATAATCAACAAGAGTAGTTTTACCATGATCAACGTGGGCTATTATTGCTATATTTCTAATGTCTTTTCTATATTGCTTCAAAATAAGTCCTTATTAGTTAAAAAAACAGTACTATTAACCGATTAGATTGTGAAAAATATTTAAGAAGAATACTAAGCTATTATTTGCGTATTCAAGGCTATTTCTTCGAGAATTGAACTAACTTTGAGGCACTCCTGAATCATACCAGTAAATACCAAGCTTTTCCCTTTAACATGTACTTCAAACGCATAGTCACGGGCTGTCGCATAGGAACACTGAATCGCTTTAATTAGCTGTTCGATCACTTCGTCAAAAGTATGCCAATCGTCATTGAACAAGACAACTTTTAACGGCAACCCCGTTATTGTTTCCTCTTCAATATTTTCATAGGATGACGGCTTATTTCCTATCTGATTTTCCATCACATTTTTTCTAATCGTAAATACAAATTTAACATTTTTTTAGGTTTTTTACTACTTTTAATGTTAATTGATTTTATAATATGTAAATTTTAACTTTAAATCAATAATAATTCTTAATTAAGGTATTTGATGAAAATTGCTGTTTGCGTTAATTATGTCCCGGATACGGCGTCAAAAATTAACATTAATGAAGATAATATATCTATTGATAAAACCGGAATTGCTTTTGTTCTTAATCCTTATGACGAGTATGCAATTGAAGAAGCTCTAAAAATAAAAGAACATTCCGGAGGCGAAACTTTTGTTATTAGCGCCGGATCAGAAAGCAATAAAGAAGCCATTAGAAAAGCCTTAGCTATGGGAATTGATAACGGCATATTGTTAATAACCCGGAATGAATTGGATTCATACAGCGCGGCTTACGCTCTTGCAGACGAAATTAAAAACATAGGCGCAGACGTCGTTCTGCTTGGCAAGCAATCCGTAGATTACGATAACTCTATTGTAGGTCAAATTACAGCCGAAATATTAAACTATCCATGCATTACCGTTGTTACAAAATTAGAACTTGACGGCGAAAAAGTAATAGCTGAACGCGAAATTGAAGGCGGAAAAGAAATTGTGGAAACTCATCTGCCTGTTGTTATAACGGCTCAAAAAGGGCTTAACGATCCTCGTTACGCTTCGCTTAAAGGCATTATGACGGCTAAGAAAAAAATTATTGATGAAAAACCTATAGCGGCAATTGATAATTTTACCGAAACAATCAGCATTATAAAACCCGCCCCAAAACAAAAAGGACGGATACTCGGCTCTGATAAATCAGCCGTAAAAGAATTAGTTAATTTATTACACAACGAAGCTAAAGCGTTTTAGGAATATCTGAATGGCAAATAATATTATTGTTTTTCTTGAACAACGAAATGATATAATAAAAAAATCCTCATTTGAAACTTTGTGTTTTGCAGAAAAATTAAATTCAAAATTATCAGGCGTTCTTAGCGCCGTCCTTATTGGAAATGAGATTGGCAATTTAGAAGAAATAAAAAAGTATTCGTCCGCAAATATTTTATTCATAAAGGATGAACGCTTAAAGTTATACTCTCCTTCGGCTTATGCGCAGGCGCTTGTAAAAGTTGTTGAAGCCAATGCCGGGGATATTATTCTCTTTGCAAATACTTCTCTTGGACGAGACCTTGCGCCAAAAGTTTCCACTAAAATAAAAGCGGGCTGTTTAACAGATTGCGTCGCTATTGATTATGAAGGGAATGAGTTAATTGCAACCAGACCAGTTTACGCCGGTAAAGCCTTGCTTAAAACTAAAATAAAAACTGATAAAAAAGTTTTTACTTTAAGACCTAATACTTTTCCGCTATCTCCGGTTGAGAATATAAAAGAAACCCAGATAGAAATTTTGAAAATTGATAATTTGGATTTTAGCATAAAAGTTATAGATTTAATAAAGTCTTCCGATAAAGCCGACGTTTCCGAAGCGGAAATTGTAGTGGCAGGCGGACGAGGTTTAAAAAGCGCTGAAAATTTTGTTTTGATTGAAGAATTGGCGCAGGCGCTTAAAGGCGCAGTTGGAGCTTCGCGCGCAGTTATAGACGCAGGATGGAGACCGCATGACGAACAGGTTGGGCAGACTGGCAAAACAGTATCCCCAAAACTTTATATAGCCTGCGGGATTTCCGGAGCGATTCAACATACTGCGGGAATGGCTACTTCTAAATGTATTGTAGCTATTAATAAAGATAACGACGCTCCTATTTTTAGCATCGCCGATTATGGCATAAGCGGCGATTTATTTGAAATACTTCCCGCATTAACGGAAGAAATAAATACAATTAAGAAACAATAACTTAGGGAAGTTACGTGAAAAAAATTAGATGTGAAGTTTTAGGTCTTTCATCAAGCCCGGCTACAGGCGGAGCCTTTGCATTACTATTAAAAGAAATTGATGGAAATAGAAGACTTCCAATTATGATTGGTCATTTTGAAGCTCAGGCAATAGGTCTAGAATTAGAAGGCTCTAAACCGCCGCGCCCTTTGACGCACGATCTTCTTAAAATAATTATTGACGAACTTGGCGGCTCTGTTACTGAAATTACAATAAATGAGTTGTATAACAATACATTTTACGCTAAAATAATTATTGAAGTTTCAACGCTTACAAATGAAATTGACGCAAGACCCAGCGACGCTATTGCGCTCGCTTTAAGAACGGACGCTCCTATTTATGTTGCTGACTCCGTTATGGAACTCGCTTCTTTTGTCCCTTCTGACGAAAATAATCTGGATTCTACAGAAAACGAAAGCGAGCCGGAAAAATACAGCGCGCCTCTTTCAAAGGAAGCGAAGATTGCCACAATGCAGGAACAGTTAAAATCGGCTATTGACGCTGAAGAATATGAAAGAGCCGCAAAAATAAGAGACGATATTCAAAAATTAAACAGTTCAAATTAGTATTTTTAGTTTAGGCAAAGAGTTAACTAATGATAGCAGCGTAGTCGTCCTAAGCGCAGTCGAAGGACGACGGAATACTTAAGCTATGGCAGAAAAGAAATAATTAGTTAAATATTTCTTTTCCTATTTTACATTCTAAGCAATTATTTTTTGAACAATAGTTTCTGAACAGGTCTATCATTCCCTGATATAAAATACTCCTCTTCCAGGAGTCGTTAAGGTGAAGAAGTTCTGACATTTCTTTTACTAAGCTGTTCTCGCTTATCTGAATAAAACTACTATAATACTTTAAAGTTTTTTCAGCAAGCTCTTTTTTATTAAACGTTTCAAAATATAGAAGTACGAACGGCAGAACTACGTTAACTATCATCTCGTCAGCGCGCGAGGCTCCTATAAAATATTTAATCGTCGCTTCTTCGGGGCGTTCAATACTAAAATGTTTACTCCAGAACCCATCCCCTTTTACGATAAGCATTGACTTAACAGAATTCAGAACAGATTTTTCATTCTTGCCATATAGAAATGTATTAATAATTTTTTCAACTAAATTTTCATTTATAATTCTGTTTATTAATCTAGCGCCCCCAGATAGACGAAGGGTTGGAAAATTCTGCGGCCGTGTCTTCATAAAATGCCAGTTTGTAGAGTCAAATGTCGCGCCGTAATAATTATTTTTAATCGCCCCCCACTTTTCTTTAATTCCTTTAAAATAATCATTATCGCTATAAGGCGTATTAGGGTTGGGGATTAAACCCGCCACAGAAAATAATATCGCTTCGGCCAAATCTACAAATTTTTCTTCTTTTCTGTATTCGCGCAAATAATTCAGCGTAACGCTGCGAGAAATTGAAGTCATTATATTTTGATTTTTTGAATAACCGAGAGCGTCAAAAATCAATTCATAAAACAGCTGTTCCCACAGTTCCTTATTTTCAAAATCATTAGCGGCAAATTCTTTTTTATAAAAATCCTGCGGCAATTCAAAATTAATCACCGGCTCATTTGCCTTAAGCTCGCTAATGTATTTAATCTCTTTTAGTCTGCTAAACATCTTCTCTATTTTTTTCCTGAAACGATGAAGCCCCAGATCAAAAAGGAAATCAAGCTTTTCTTTTTCCGTAATCATATGGTTCAAGTCTTCGCAGACAAATCTTGAAATTCGCTTATCGCGTTCAGAGACAATAGCTTTTTGAATAGACTCGCGCATACTCTGACTGATTATAGAAGCGATGCAGACTGTTTCAACTTTTCGTCCTTCTTTAGTATAAACAAAATGCTGGTCAGATTCATTATTTACAATTACATGAAGTATTACGCTGCAAAAACGTTTATTAATATTATGGCCATGGTTCCTCCAATCGGAGTGAAAGCCGTCAATTTCAATATCGCCGACATAAGTCAGACCGTCAATTTTAATTCTTGCATTTTTAAAATCAGGGCCGCCAAACTCAACGTTCTCTTCGCCGCGGTCAAGTATTTCTAATTCTTTACCGTCAACTGTGCAAAGTTTTTTATCAAAATTTTGGTTTTTCCAAATTTCGTAAATAAATTTTTCGGGAATTTTTGTAGATTTACTCATATTAGTTCCTTATAAGAATAATATGCTTCGAAGTGATAATCCGGAGTCGTTATGAATGATAAGATGTAGAGAATCTGTTTCATAAAACGAACAAATGTAATTATTTTGTTCGTTAAAAATAACAATTTTTACATTAAAATAAGAAAATTATGAAAAAATTTCTTCAGATAATTTATTGAATTTAAGTATTTCTTCTTTAGCCGCTTCGCCAAAATTTTCTTCGGAAGAACGATAAATCAAACCGCGGCTGATATTAATAATAAACGAATTGCTGTCAATACTCTTAAATGCTTTACAGACGTCCTCAAAGCTGCCCCCCTGCGCCCCAACTCCCGGAAGCAAAACAGGCATATTGTTAAAAGATTTAATATTTTGCTTTAATTCTTCAAGCTGTGTAGCGCCAAAAACTAGTCCGCAGTTTTTATCTGCATTCCATTCGTTTACCTGTTTAATCACCTGTTGATACAGATAAGCTCCATTTTCAAGCTTTAATTTTTCAAAATCCATAGCTCCCTTGTTAGAAGTTAAAGCGAGAATAAAATTCAATTTCTCTTTAAACTTCAAAAACGGCTGAACGGAATCGCTCCCCATATAAGGGTTAACTGTAATCGAATCAAAGTTAAGATGATTAAAAACCGCTTCAGCATACATCTGCGCAGTGTTTCCAATATCGCCTCGTTTAGCGTCTCCAATAATAAGGACGTTGCCGCCTATATAGTCTACAGTTTTTTTAAGAACGCTAAAACCTTCGGCGCCGAGACTTTCGTAAAAGGCAAAATTTATTTTATAGGCCGCCGCATGCTCAATTGTATTATCAATAATAATTTTATTAAACTCAAACACCGGGTCTTTATATTTTAATAAAAGCTGAGGTATCTTTTTTATATCGGCGTCTAAGCCGACACAGACAAATTTATTATTGTTAGTTCTGTCTAATAATTTTTGTAAAGCGTTCATAATCAAATAAAAATAAATGTTAAAAAATTAAGTGTAATTTTTACGCGTACGGTAAACGTTCGCAACAATACCCAGCATTCCCATATTAATTAGCAAAGAACTGCCGCCATAACTCACAAACGGGAGCGGAATGCCAATTACAGGCATAAAGCCGACTACCATCCCAAGATTTATAATAAAATGAGCCAGGTACACTGTAAAGATGCCAATAATTAGCAGACTAAGAAATTCATCCTTAGTAGAAGTAGCAATTTTTAATATCCTTAGGAATAGAACAACAAAAAGAGCCAATATAATTAAGCTGCCTATAAAACCAAATTCTTCGCCAATAACGCAAAAGATAAAATCAGTCCATTGTTCAGGAATAAACTGCAACTGCGTCTGGTTGCCATGCAGAAAACCTTTACCCAAAAGCCCTCCAGAACCAATTGCCACTTTAGCCTGAATAGCGTTATACCCTGCCCCCAATGGATCAGCTGTCGGGTCGATAAATGATCTGATACGAGTTTGCTGATGTTCGCTTAAAGCCTTATAAACATAATCGGCAAAAAAACCTGCCGCAAGATTAATAGCAAAAACAGCGGCGCTGCTAATAATATCTTTTTTAAAGTAGAATAATGCGGCAATTACAACTACTAAAGCTGCAATAAAACTGTATATGCCAAATAAGGATGCTATTGCAACTAACCCGGGAGCCAGAACAATAAACAATCCAAGCAGGGAAATTCCTTTCCAATACATGAGTACAAGGATAACCGCAAAAAATACAAAAGTAGAACCAAGGTCAGGTTGAACTAAAATAAGAACAACTGGCAGCATACCCATAGCTAAAGTTTTAAGGATGTCCCGGAACGAATCTATTTCAGTATCCTGCTTGCTTAAAAAATTAGATATAAGGAATATCATTCCAATTTTAGCAAATTCAGACGGCTGGAAACCAAAGCCCGCAAAAGTAATCCAGCTTCTCGCTCCTGATATTTTTCTACCGACCACCAGAACAAGCAGCAGCATAAATATCGAAAGGGCATACATATAAATTGAAGAGTCTTTAAAATAACTTGTAGGGAACATATACAATACAAAAAACAAAATTAACGACACTACGGCCGAGAATAGTTGTTTTTCAAAATTTCCTGAAGCGGTTGGATGATGAACTGTAGAGCTGTAAATAGCAATCAGCCCAAATATAGTTAACCCAAGCATCGAAAAGAATAATGCAAAATCAAACTTATCATTTAGATTATAATCAATCCGCAATTTGTTCTCCTTCGGCTTCAAGTTGAAATTTAGGCGCTTTTGCTTCCATTTTTTTCTTTTTATAATCTTTGGATAAATAAGTTTCAATTACGTGCTTGGCTATAGGGCCTGCATACGTAGCTCCAAAACCGACATTTTCAACAATAACGGAAACCGCAATTTGAGGATTATCAAAAGGAGCAAAACCAATAAACAAAGCATGATCCTTGCCATGCGGATTTTGCGCAGTTCCAGTTTTACCGGCCATTTTCACATCAGGAATTTTTAAAGCAGCTCCGGTTCCGCTTCCATTAACCACCAAAAACATACCGCGTTTAACTATGTCATACGTTTTTTGTTTTAAAGGCGCCGTAACTTCTTTAAATTGATACGGAACAATTTTTTTAGTTTTATCGTCAAGATATCCTTTTACAATATGCGGAACGAAAGTCCTTCCGTTATTTGCAATCAAAGCGGTATATTGCGCTAACTGTATAGGCGAAACGTTTAGTTCGCCCTGACCAATGCCGAGACTAACCATAGCTCCTCTTGGCCAATTTGCGCCGTAGTGCTTTCTATAATAAGCCTCGTCAGGCACTAAGCCTGTGGCTTCGCCGCCAATATCTATTCCAGTTTTTTTACCAAACCCAAATCTATGCGCGTAATCAGACCATTTTTCAAGTCCAATTTTTAATATCAGCTGATAGAAAAAAGTGTTGCAAGAGTGTTCAATTGCGTGAATTACATTTAACGTTCCATGTACGCCGTCGCATTTATAGAATCTGCCATAACTGAATCCGCCGCCGCAATAATACGTAGTGTTGGTATCAATAATTCCTTCTTCCAAAGCAGCCATTGCAGCCAGCATTTTGAACGTTGAACCGGGAGGGTTCAAAGACATTACAGCTCGGTTAAATAAAGGTTTTTGCGGATCGGAATATAAATCTCTTAAATAATCTTTTGGAGTTACATATGAGAATTGATTTAAATCGTATTCAGGAGAACTTACAAATGCAAGGATTTCGCCTGTTTTCGGTTCAACTGCTACTATTGCGCCTCTCCTGCCTCTAAGGGCTTCTTCGGCGGCTTTTTGCACGTCGGAATCAAGCGATAAAACTAAATCTTTCCCTTTTATCGAATTTACGTCGTCCATACCGTCTTTGAATCTGCCGATTTCCTTACGCTTTGAATCGACAAGAATACAGTTATAACCCTTTACGCCCCTAAGCTGTTTTTCATAAAATTTTTCTATGCCTGTATTGCCAACATAATCGCCGGCAGTGTAATAGCCTTTTTCCGCCTCGAGCTGTTTAGGATTAATTTCTTTTGTGTATCCAAAAACATGCGAGCCAACAATGCTATCAAGATAACTGCGCTGCATTTCCACAATATAATCTACGCCAGGCAAATGCTCGGAATTTTCCTCAAGCCACGAAACTACTTTAAGATCTATGCCTCTTTTAATTCGTATAGGGATGTACTTTGAATAAGTTCTGTTGTTATACAATATTTTATTTATATAACCTGGCTCTACGTCCAAAACAGATTCAAGGATTGGGTTTAAAGTATTAGCGTATTTATTATATTCTGAAGGAGTAACTCTGATAGTATAAGCAGGATTATTGCTTACAATAAGTTTAAGATTTCTATCGTAAAAAACGCCTCTCAGCGGAATCTGTTCAACGCGCCGGATACTGTTTTCCTGCGCTTTTTCTTCGTAGTTTTTTTGATCTAGAATCTGCATTTGGAATAAACGGAGAAAGACTAACGCCATTACGACAGTTAATGCAATATAAAGAAATGTTTTTCTATTTGTCATAAATATCAATCATTTATCTTGTAGACGCCCGTCGGGAAACAAAAAGCAGCGCTACATTACTAACTACCGCCGTATAAACGGCCGGGATGACTCCCTGTTTTAAAAACAATACAGCTAAGCTATAATCAAAATCGGAACCGGAGAAAAAGGCGAATATTGTCGAATCAATTAGCGAACACAGCAAAACAATTAACGCAAATTTGTAAGTTTTAATATTTGAGTTTTCAGCCCCTTCTGTACTTTCAGTAAAAAAATAACCTCCAATAAACCCAGCAATAGTTTTTGCAAAAGCAGCGCTGCCTAAAACTCCGCCTGAAATTATATCGAAAAGCAGACCGAAAATAAATCCCATAATTGTTCCATACAGCTGTCCTTCTCTAAGAGTAAAATAGATAAGAAGAATCAACAGCGTATCCGGAACTATCCCCTGAATTGAAATCAGAGGGACTACCGTAAGCTGAAAAATAATAAATGGAATAAAAAGCAATAAAGCTATTATATAAGAAGACCGCATTTTAATTTCTATTATAAAAATTCAATTCGAAATTGTTTTTTATTTCGCTGTTTACTATGCCCAAAACAAAAACATGACTTACTCTGTCGAAATCTACATAAGGTTTAATTTTCATTTCTTTAAAAATTCCAGTTTCAACCTTACTGATTTCTTTAACGACTCCAACTGGAATCGGTATAGGAACAATGGAGCTTAGTTCGGAAGTAATAATTCTGTCGCCTACTTCAAAATCGTTAGTCTTTGGAATATTGTAGATAATAATATCTTCGCCATTCCATTTCATTAAAGCGTCGCAGCGGCTTCTTTGGTTTTTAACCGTCAGCTTTACTTCTCTATCTTTAAGGGTTTTAACTATTGAATAGTCGCTTGCAACCGCAGTTACAATGCCTAATAATCCCACATCGGTAATTACAGGCATTCCGCATCTAACGCCCTTATTGGTCCCAACGTCAATTGTAAAAATTGTTTGAGAGTTGGAGTTAGACTTAGCAATTATTTTTGAAGTTATAAGCGGATAGTTTACAGAATCTTTGAACCCAATTAATTTCTTTAACTCCTCGTTTACAATGCCATATTCCCTTAAGCGGTTTACCTGCATCATTAACTGACTGTTCTGATACCGCAAACGGTCGTTTTCATATTTCAGCTGCGTATATGAAATCACATCTGAAATAGCGGAATTAATAAACGAAAAACTTACAAAAGCGTACGACCTGACTTTTTGTATTTTAGCGTTCTTATTGGACGAGAAAATAATTAAGCTCAACACAAGCAACAAGACCAGAACTATATATTCTTTAAAATCATCCCAAAATTTCCAAAAGGATCTTGACATTAGTATCTTCTATTGCGAATTAATACTTTATTATAATGATTAAGATTGTCTATTACTTTGCCGGCGCCTCTTACCACAGCGGTTAAAGGATCGTCTGCAACGTGAACAGGCAGATTAGTTTCCATCCTGACTCTTTCATCAAGTCCTTTTAGCAAAGCTCCGCCGCCGGTAATCATAACGCCTCTATCCAAAATATCAGCGGATAATTCCGGAGGAGTTCTTTCAAGCGACTGCCTTACAGCGTCTACAATCTGAACTACAGCTTCGTTCAAAGCCTCGCGTATTTCAACAGAACTTACTTCGGTAGTTTTAGGAATACCGCCTACTAAATCTCTGCCCTTAACCTGAATAGTAATTTCTTCTTTTAGAGGAACAGCCGAACCGACTTCGCATTTAATAGATTCTGCGGTTCTTTCGCCAATAAGTATATTGTGGTTCTTTTTAAAGAATTGCATAATAGCATAGTTCATTTCATCGCCGGCAATCCGGATAGATTCTTCGTTAACAATACCGGAAAGAGCAATAACTGCAATCTCGGTAGTGCCGCCGCCAATATCAATTATCATATTGCCGACAGGAGCTTCAACCACAATTCCAATTCCAATAGCGGCAGACATAGGCTCTGCAATCAGATGCACTTCCTTTGCTCCGGCATGTTCAGCGCTGTCTCTTACGGCTCTTTTTTCTACTTCTGTAACGCCGCTTGGTACAGCAACTACAATCCTTCTGCTTGAAAGCGCGCCGCCTCTTACTTTTTTAATATAAGCCTTAATCATTCCTTCGGCTATTTCGAAATCGGCAATTACTCCGTCTCTCATAGGTCGGGTAACGCGTATATCTTTGTGTTCTCTTCCCTGCATTTCTTTTGCCTTGTTGCCAAGAGCAATAATTTTTTTAGTGTTTCTATCGAACGCAACAATTGAAGGTTCGTTTAAAACAATTCCTTTCCCTTTTACATAAATTAAAGTGTTCGCTGTGCCAAGATCCATCGCAATATCAGCGGAGAAAAAATCCAAAAGTCCCATTAAAACCTCTTAGTGTTTAAAATGTCTAATACCGGTAAATACCATAGTAATATTATTTTTATCAGCAGCTTCAATAACTTCGTTATCTCTAACAGAGCCGCCAGGCTGAATAACGGCAGTTGCGCCGCAATTAACAATTTCTAACAAACCGTCGGCAAAAGGGAAATAAGCGTCTGAAGCCGCAACAGAGCCGTTAAGATCAAGCCCGTTTTGTTTTGCTTTTATAGATGCGATCTTTGCCGAATCGACGCGAGACATTTGACCCGCCCCAACTCCAAGAGTAGCTTTGTCTTTTACAAAAACTATTGTGTTCGATTTAATATGCTTTGTAAGAGCAAAAGCAAATTTCAAATCTTCCAACTCTTCTTTAGTCGGTTGTTTTTTGGTGACGCATTTCAAAGTTGATTCGTCATAAGTCTTGTTATCCTGATCCTGTAATATTACGCCGCCAGGTATATTCCTAAAGCTTACGCTGTTTTTAGGAAGCTCTTTCAGTTTTTTAATTAAGCGTCTGTCTCTCTTCTTGTACAGCAATGTTAACGCTTCAGGAGTAAATGAAGGAGCGACGATTATTTCCAAAAATAATTCATTTAGTTTAGCGGCTAATTTTTCGTCGACTTCCGTACTGACAGAAACAATTCCGCCGAAAGCTGAAACAGGATCGCACTTAAGAGCCTTTATATAAGCGTCGTAATCGTCAGAGCCAATAGCGGCTCCGGCCGGGTTGTTATGTTTAACAATAGCGCAGGAATTTTTGCCGAGGTCTTCCGTAATTTCAACTGCGGCAACTAAATCTAATATATTATTATATGATATTTCCTTACCGTGAAAAACTTCAAAGAAGCTATAAAAATCGCCGTATACAGCCGCGCTCTGGTGTGAGTTTTCGCCATATCTAAGCGTAAATTCTTTTTTCAAGTTTATTCTGAAATCGGTTTTAGGAAGTTCAAACTTTTCTTCTAATGTGTTTGCAATGTGCGTATCATAATTTGACGTATGAGCGAAAGCCGCAAGAGCAAGCTTTTTACGCGTATCAAGAGAAACGCCGCCTTGTTTTAGCTCGTCAATAAATGAATCATACTGATCTGGATCAGTTAAGATAGAAACATATTTATGGTTTTTAGCCGCAGCTCTTATCAGGCTTGGTCCGCCAATATCTATGTTCTCAATAATTTTATCCATGTCGGAGTTTGGATCAGCGGCAGTTTTAACAAAAGGATAAAGATTAACGCAGATAATATCTATTGGGAAAATGTCATTTGCATTTGCCTGTTCAATATCGCTTTTGTTATCGCGTCTAAAAAGAATTCCGCCGAATATTTTTGGATGAAGAGTTTTAACTCTTCCGTCAAAAATTTCCGGGAAGTTTGTAAGACTTGAAATTTCTACGCTGTTTATTCCGGCTTCTTTGAGGATTTTTGAAGTATTGCCTGTGGCAATTACCTGGTAGTCAAGTTTTTCTAATTCTTTCGCAAATTCAATAATTTTTGATTTATCAGATACGCTGATAAGTGCATATTTTTTCACATTCAACTCGTATTACTATTCTAAAATAATAACTCTATCGTCTTTGGTTACAATTTTACCATCTGCAATTTTACCTATAACATAAGGCAAAATTTCATGTTCTACTTCCAAAACTTTTTTTGCTATCTCTTCAGGATTACTAACGTTCGAAATATCAACGCTCCGCTGCGCAATAATACGACCAGTATCATAACTGTCGTCTATGAAATGCACAGTAGGACCGGATACCTTTGCCGATGAAGCAAAAACAGCCCGGTGCACGTTAATACCATACATCCCCTTGCCTCCAAACGAAGGTAATAAAGCGGGATGAATGTTAATAATTCTGCCTCTGAATTCAGCTACAAAATCTGCCGGAATTAATTTTAAAAACCCGGCGAGGACGATCAGTTCTACATTTAATTTTTTTAACGCGGTAGTTACTTCAGGAAAAGTAGAAAACCCGTCTTTGTTTTTTTGCGACACAGTAAAACAGGGAATTGAGTATTTCTCTGCAATTTCAAATGCTCCGCAGGCAGATTTATCGCTGATAACAGCGGCAACTTCAACTTTATTCTTCAATTCGTTTGATTGAACAATGGCTCGAAGATTTGAACCTCTACCTGAAACAAATACGGCTAATTTCACTTATAATCTGTTAAAAAAAGCTAATAAAATTAATTAATTACTAAAGTATTGTCAATGTCAGATGTTATAAATGTAACGTTAAAACGGAGTTTTTTTCCATTTAATTTGTTTATTTATAAAAATTTACAGCAATAATATAAAAATATTTTCAACTATAATCTAATGATTAATTTTTCTTTTAAAATTATTTATAAAAATATCTAATTTTTTTTCAAAATCATACTTATTTTGGCTTTGAGCCGCGTTAAGAGCCGTTTTACAGCCCGAACTATCCCCTTTTTTAAATAATGCGCGCGCTTCGTAGTAACTGGCAAACGGCCGAGTCCATTTTTCGTCGCCGGGATTCATGTTCCTTGCTTTTTGGGCATAATCAATGGATTCGGAAACGCGCCCCAGCTCATAAGATACGTCGCTCAAATACACGCATGCTTCGGCTTTCAACCGTTCTGTTTTTATAGCCTGCAAAGCTTCCTTTAACTCAGTTTCCGCTTCGTTATACTGCCCCGCTTCAATTAAATTTGCGCCTCGTATGACTTTTTTTTCTGTCTCCGCAATAGTTCTTTTCTGAAATGTTTCGCCAATCCTTTTTGCGTAAACGTCTTCTTCAAAATTCTTATTCCCTTTTTGAGCCTTTTCAAAACATCTTACAGCGCTGTTTCTGTTGTTCGTCATTTCATATGATATCCCAAGACGAAGACTTACTATTCCTGTATATTCATTCAAAGAATTATAATTGAAAAATTTAGAATAGTTATCTATCGCATTTGCAAATTCATTTTTACGGTAATAAATATCGCCTAAAGTAAAATATGAATACGCCGTAATCTGCCGGAATTTTTTATCAGTCTCGTTTCTTATAACTTTGTTTAGTAACTGTGCGGCTTCGTTAAGCTTGCGCTGTTTCATCTGAACAGCCGCGTATGAATATAAAAATAACGAGTTTTGCGGATACTGAACGATTAGTTTTTTTAGCTGTCCAGCCGCGGCTCCGTAGTTGAAAAAGTTATCGGAGTATACCTGCGATAAATAATACTGCGCCTCGGATTTAAAATATTTTCCGCTTTGCGAAGCTGTTTTAAGATAGCTAAGTCCGGTAGATTTATCCCCAGATATCCCCGCTACATTCAGAGCCCATTTGAAGCCTGAAGGTATTTCGCTTAATACAAGGTTGTAAATTCCAAGCCCGTAATAAGCGTCGTAAAACTGTCTGTTTTTTTCTATTAGTTCTTTTAGAAATGAGTTGGCCTTTTTAAATGCCCATATAGCGTTAACGTAGCTTTCTGCGCGCCCAAAAACAACCGCCCGGTAATTGTAAGACGTACCAAGTATAAATAAAGCCGTTTCGTCTTTTGAATCTTTATCAAGTCTTTGCTCGGCTTTTTTTAAGGCTATATCGGATAGCTTAAAAAACTCGTCGTACTCGGTTTGCGCTCTGCCGCTTAAATACGCCCAGGCGCAATTGCGGGATTTATAAAAATATCCGGATGGATCATCCGGATATTTTTCAATTAATTTTTGGAATACTTCGTTGGACTTTTCCCACTGGAAGTTATAAGCTAAATCGGTTCCCTTTTTTATCTGGTTATCTAAATCTGTTTGCGAAAATAAACTAACGCAACTTGAGAACAAGAGTAAAAAGAAGAACAAATATTTTTGCATTAAAAATTATTCCTTCGCTCCGGAATATATTAGCGCCGCTTTAACAAACTCTCTGAATAAAGGATGAGCCTTTGTAGCTCTGGATTTCAGTTCCGGGTGGAACTGGCATCCTAAAAACCAGGGCTGATCTTTAAGTTCGATAATTTCCACCAACGATTGATCGGGAGAAAGGCCGCTAAATACTAATCCTTTTTCGCTTAATAAGCTTCTGAATTTGTTGTTAACTTCAAATCTATGTCTGTGTCTTTCTGAAATCAGACTTGAATTATAGGCTTCATAAGCTTTAGTTCCTTCCTGCACTGAACATGGGTAAGAGCCAAGCCTCATAGTGCCGCCAACGTTTTTAACAGCTCGCTGATCGTTCATCAAATCAATAACGTCAAACTTATTCTTTTTAAATTCAGAGCTGTTGGCTTTTGTTAAGCCGCATACGTTCCTTGCAAATTCAATAACTGCGCACTGAAGACCCAGGCAGATGCCAAAAAACGGAATCTTATTTTCCCTGGCATATTTAACAGCGTTTATTTTTCCTTCAACGCCTCGTTCGCCAAAACCGCCCGGCACCAGAATACCGCTTACCCCAAGAAGGAGTTTAGCCGGATCCTGCTGTTCCAAAGCTTCGGCGCTTATGTAACGGATACTAACTTTTGCGTCGTTTTCCGCTCCGGCATGAACAAAAGCTTCGATAATACTTTTATATGCGTCAAGATGCTCTACATATTTTCCGCAAATTGCAATTTCAACTTTCTTTGCGGGATTTTTTATTCTTGATACAATATTTGTCCAAGACTCAAGTTTGATTTTTCTATCAGGCAGGTGAAGTTTTTCAACTACAATCTGATCTAATTTTTCTTTATACAAACCTAAAGGCACTTCATAAATTGAAGAGGCGTCCTGACATGATATTACCGCGCCTGATTCTACATTGCAGAACAACGCAATTTTATTACGGACTTCCTTAACAATTTTCTTTTCAGAACGGCAGATTAAAATATCAGGCTGTATTCCAAGCTCCAATAAATTTTTAACGCTGTGTTGAGTGGGTTTGGTTTTTAATTCTCCGGCCGCTACAATATAAGGGATAAGAGTAACGTGAATGCTCATAGCGTTCTTTTTGCCGAACTGAAGCATTAACTGCCTCATTGCTTCGATAAAAGGAAGGCTTTCAATATCGCCCACAGTTCCGCCAATTTCGGTTATGATTATATCATAATCGCCAGATTTGGCAATAGCGGTCATACGCGATTTTATTTCGTCGGTGATGTGAGGGATAACCTGAACGGTTTCGCCAAGGAACTCTCCGCGTCTTTCCTTTGAAATAACGTCGTTATAGACCTGACCTGTGGTTGTGTTATTGGCCTTAGTCATATTAACGTCAAGGAAGCGCTCATAGTGCCCCAGATCGAGATCAGTCTCTGCGCCGTCGTTGGTCACAAACACCTCTCCATGCTGGAACGGATTCATCGTTCCCGGATCGACATTTATATAAGGGTCAAATTTTTGGATGGTTACTTTGAAACCTCTTTGTTTAAGTAATAAACCAAGAGATGCAGCAGCTATTCCCTTCCCTATAGAAGATACTACGCCGCCTGTTACGAATATGAATTTTACTTTATTTCTTGCAGACATTTATCTTTTTTTGTATAGCAATATAGGGCTCAGGCTTTACATTTCCAATTTATAAATTCAAATAATTGAAAATAATTTTGCAAACTTCTTATATTTAAGAAATTTGGCGTTTTTATTCTTCTGAGATTTCACTAAGCCGTCAAAGAGCTCTACTCTCCCCTCGGGCGCCACGATTCGACCGCGGCGCCCCAGATTGTTATTTGATAATTAAATAATTAAGCGTTTTTCCTTTCTGCTTGACAAAATAAACAGAAAAGACTATTTTTTTATCTTTATAAAGCTATTGTATTTCACAAACAAAGGTAGTGCGAGGCAAAGATGGACGAATTTATTAAACAGATGTTTTTACGCGATACAATTAACGCTTCGATACAGCACAACCATATTTATAGTAATCAAAACGGTAAAGACGAATTTAAAGAGTGTTGGAAATGTTGGCTTATACAATTATCTGAAAGATATAACATAAACGCTTATACTGAAAAAAAGTATTGCGAGGAAATAGAAAATCTAAAAAATCACTTAAATGATTTTACATCTGAGGGGCATGCAGTTGTTAATATAAACATAGGAACAAGTCAGAAATCTATTTCATTGTGGTTAAAATATTTATGGCTTTCTGGAGACCCAAATAAAAAGCCGTTTTTCCCTCCTATTGACAGCAAAGTAATAAGGTATGCGCAATTAGAAATACATCCTTTGCCGTGTTGGACGAGAATTGGTACAATTCATGAATACTTAAATATTATCCATGCAATGCAAGAAAAGGATTTCATTCAACCAACTTTAACTGATTGGGAATAATATCGTTTTTACCCTTGGGCGCCACGGTTCGACCGCGGCGCCCAAGAGAAATATCTTGTTCATTGTAAAAACTAATTCGCGTTTACATATTCTTTAATCCAGTCGGTTGTGACGGATTTTGGACGCGTGATTGGATACTCCAATGCGCGGGCCATTACTGTTTGCGCCGTTAAACCAAGCGCGCGAGAAACGGCAAAGATAACCGTATAATATGAAAATTCTTTCAGTCCGTAATGGTATAACAGCGAGCCGGAACAGGCGTCTACGTTTGGCCAGGGGTCTTTAATTTTTTGTATTTCTTTTAAGATATCCGGCACAACGTCGTAAAGGTTTGATACCGTATTAAAAACGGGATCGTTGCCGCAGTATTTTTTACCAAATTCAAGGAACAATTCAAAACGCGGATCAGTAATTCTTAGAATTGCATGCCCGTAACCGGGAACTACCCGTCCCGCGTTAAGGGTATCTCTTACATGCTGTTTTAACTGGTCTTTTGTAGGATAGCCGCCGAATTGTTCAAGCGTATCCAGCACCCACATAATACTTTCCTGATTAGCCAAACCGTGTAAAGGACCCGCCAGACCATCAAAACCGGCAGAGACTGCATAGTACATGTCCGATAGAGCGGAGCTGACTGTAGTGGTTGTAAACGCGCTTACGTTCCCTCCTTCGTGGTCGGAGTGAGTAATTAAAAACATTCTTATAAGGTCTTTAAATTCATCCGAAGCGTTATCAACCCCCATCATATAGACGAAGTCCCCCGTAATATCCATAAACGGGTCGGGTTGAATTAATTCCCCTTTATTAAAACGTATTCTGTAAATAGCCGCCGCAATAGAGGGAATTTTTGCAACTATGTTCAAAGCGTCTTCAAGAGTAGGCTTCCAGAATTCCTCTTTTTTAATTCCTTTTTCATACATCCTTGCAAATACCGATTCCTTCTGCATAACAAGGATGGCAGTATTCAGCATAGTCATAGGATGCGAATCCTTCGGCATTGCTTTTAACACGTCCCAAACGTAATAAGGCACATGTTTTCTGAATTTAAGATTTATTACAAAATCATTTAACTCAGCTTCATTTGGCAAATCGCCAGTTAGCAGAAGGTAATAAATTTCTTCCGGAGTATAAACGGAAAGATCTTTAAGTAGCCGGCCTCTAATAGTAAGCCCTTTATCATCAGGCACTTTGGAAGTATCCGTCACTAACGACCTAACGCCTCTTAATCCGCCATAAGCCTGTTTAACGGTTACCTGCGAGATAACCTTATCCCCATGCTCTTTCATTAAAGAAGAAACTTCAGACCGCCACAGCTCAATTTTATTTTCGAGCTTTTCATAAATGTTCATCATAAAGCAAAACCCCTCATCAAGTTAAAGGTTAATTTATTGATTTAATTATAAACGGTTCCATTTTTCAATGGACTAAAAGTCATATAACTTAATAACCAAGTATCAGACAAAAAAAGTTCAATAATTGTAAAAATAAATCACGCTAACGCTATTCAGAGTCAGGAATATTTCAGGACAAGATAATTGGAAATGTATTTGCCGCTTGCAACGGCGCTTTCTATAGTGGACGGAAGATGAGTGTTTGTCCAGTCTCCGGCAATAAAAAAATTGTTTAATTTTGTTTTATAACCGGGTCTTGTATTTATAATCTCGCGAGAAGGAATAAAAGTAGCCCGTTTTTCCTTTATAATGCGCGAGTTTGTTACAGTGTCTGTTTCAATTTTAAGATATTTTTTAAGCTCCCCTTTTACCATAGATATAATATCTTCGTTACTATTTTTAATCAGTAAATCAGCGTCGCTTATAACAATTGTAATATAATCTGAATGATTAAATACCCAATGCACTGGCGAACCAATCAGAGCGTAGAATTTTTCTTTTAATGGATTGTTAATAATTTTTAAATGCACAGATAAAATTGAGGAATATTCTAATGCGGGATAACTGGAAATGTATTCTTTAATGTTTGGCAGAAATTTTTCCGCTGCAAAAAGAGGAGCTGCGGAAATCACGAAATCAAAATCAGTAATTCTGCGCCTGTTAGTAATTACTTCCGCGGCTGAATTATTTTCTATCTTAATTTCAGTAACTTTTTCGGAAACCGAAACTGCCCCATTTTTGCTTTGAATAAAATCAGACGCGTTTTGGCAATATGTTTTGGATAAGCCGTATTCAGGCGTTACAATGAGAGTTGAAGAGTTTCCTCTTAAAAATATTTTTTTCAAAATATCCAAAAACATTTTAGCGTTCGCTTTATTAATGTTTGTATTTAACGCGCTTACCGAAATAAGTTCCCACAGCGCTTTTACTATTTCATCATTTTGGTTTTCATTTTTAAGCCATTCGGCTACTGAAAACTGCTGAACAGAACCGCCGCTTATAAATGGAAATTTAGCAAAAAAAAGGACGACATTTAACCTATCCCTAAACGAAAGAGCTTTATAGTTAAGTATCGCCGATAACAAATTGAACGGGTACGGAAGCCAGGAAGATTCTAGTTTATATTCCGCGCCTGACGCGCCTACAAAAGTTATTGAAAGATTTTTCTGCACGGATAAATTATCATAAGCGCCAATAAGCTTCATAAATTCAAGAGCGGACTTATAACAGCCCATCATAATGTGCTGGCCATTGTCAAGTTCGCAGCCAAAGTTTTCATCTTCAAACGAATATGCCCTGCCTCCTAACTTAGGCGCGGCTTCAATTAATTCAATCCTAAAACCTTTATCAGCAAGAAAAGCGGAAGCGGAAAGACCGGCTAACCCTCCGCCGACAACAATTCCTTTTTTCATTAATAAACTAAACTGTATTTTGCCCAAACGCCTATAGCTATGCCCGCTTTTTCCATCTTGGAAACTTTTACGTCGTTATTAAAAATATCGTATTCTACAGCTTTTATTTTAGTGAGTATTTTATAATAAATATGCTGCATTGCGCGAGCGGCAAACATTGCGCCTTTATCGTCAAGATCAAGAGCGATAGTAGCTTTCTGGAAATAATTATCGGCTCTTGCCGTTTCATATTTCATAAGCTCTATAAAATTCTGATTATAAGAGTGAAGCATCAGGTCGGGTTCAGAGTAGTTAAATTTTGATATATCTTCCTGAGGGAGATATATTCTCCCATTATCGGCGTCTTTTTTAACGTCGCGAAGAATGTTGGTAAGCTGCAAAGCAATGCCAAGGTTAACCGCAAAATCTTTTGCAGATTTATGTTTATAGCCGAATATTTCTATACACATAAGCCCCACAGTAGAAGCTACGCGGTAACAATACAAAGAGAGGTCTTCAAAACTAAGATATCTTTTGGTTTGCAAATCCATTTCCATCCCTTTTATCAGCTCAAAGAAAGGATCGACTGGTATATTAAACTGACGGATAGTTTTAGCTAATTTATTCAGCAAATAAAACTCTGACGAACCCTGGAAAGCTTTTTCAAACTCAATTCTCCATTTACGCAGGTTTTCATATTTAATATCGTCCGGCTCGGTTCCTTCGTCAATAATATCGTCAGTTTTTCTGCAAAAAGCATAGACTGTATTCATTGCGTCTCTTTTATCGTTAGGTAAAAGAGAAAAAGCATAATAAAAACTGCTTTTACTTTTTTGGGCTATTTCTTTAGTTTCTTCTATCATTTTAACATCACGGTCTTTAATAATAAAAACACAAAATCCATTTTATTTAATTCAGGTCTTTGGCTAAGAACAGAGAAATTGTTTTCTCTAATTTTATGAGCTATAGCCATTCCTCCGGCAATCGTCCAGCCAATTTCAAATTTCAGCCTTCCATTTAGATACCCAAGAAGATTTTTACCGCGGATAAACATTTTTTCAACCCGCTCAACCTGAAACTCAACAAGCCTTCGGAAATCTTCGTTTTGTTCATTCAGCTCAAAATAACGTTCAGTTATTCTGAATTTTTCCATTTCGTCTAAGGGAATATAAATCCTTCCCTTTTCAAAATCAATTTTTGTATCCTGAATGAAATTAATTATTTGTAACGCCGTACAGATATTATCGGAATATTCAAACGCTTCTTTATCCCTGACGCCGTATAATTCAAGAATAAGCCTTCCTACCGGGTTTGCAGAACGCTTACAGTAAGAGAGAGTTTCGTCAAAATCAGCATAACGTTTTTTTGTTATATCCTGTTCAAAAGCGGATAAGAGGTCAAAAAATAATTCAGGCGAAAGTTTTTTTTCAATAATAGTAGAGTGAAGAGCTACGTCAAGAAAATCAATATAACTTCCCATAAGCAGGTTTTGCAGCCGCGCGCGGAAGCCGTTTAGTTTATTCAGCCGTTCATTTTCAGTAAAATCGCCTTCGTCGGCAATATCGTCGGCAGTGCGGGCAAACCAATAAATAATAGCTATATGTTTTTGTAGAGTTTTAGGAACGAGAAAAGAAACTACAGGAAAATTTTCGTAGTGAGTTTTTGCAAACTTCAAAGCGTTTTGGTATGCTTTGTCAGAAGAGATTTCGGAATTTTTAATATCCAAAGTTCAGTTGATTTATATGTGTGCCCGGAACAGGACTCGAACCTGCATGAGAATACTCTCACTACACTCTGAATGTAGCGTGTCTACCAATTCCACCATCTGGGCAAATCAATAATTTTTAACCTTCGCAAGTTAAAAAATATTGAGTTAAATAAAAACAAAAATTTACCAGCCGGAGTCTCCTTTTTTCTCAGTTTCCTTCGCAGGAGCGGCTTTGGCTCCTCCCTTATGGATTGTACAATATTCCGGCATGTTTTTAGGATTTATAATATCCATCACTTTGTCAGGGCAAGCGTCAGTGGCAAGTCTTGTTTCGCCGGCCTGAATTGATTCCCTGCAAAAAGCAGCCGTGGTAACGCCAGACGACATTTGAAAATACTGCAACGGAAGATTTAATTCCTTATAAGTA
>WSSedL1CaDRAFT_10000051_pt1 | contig 66674 bp, 42 predicted proteins | sample WetSurSL1Cattail_FD_9464 | JGI IMG/M metagenome (IMG submission 9464)
GCACCCCTGATTTACGCATAGTTTCGCGGAACATCTGGTTAACTTCACTCTTAGGATCTTGTCCTTCGGGCGTAAATCCTGCAGCAGCAAATTCTTTACCTTGTGCAGCTTGTCTGAGTGCCAAGTCTTGCTGACTAATTCCAAGCTGGCCATAGCTAATTCCCAACTGCCCCTTTTGAATGCCCAGTTGTTCTTGTTGCAATGCATTGATAGTTGCTTGCTTAATAGCCTTTACATTCTCTTGATTAACATCGATTGTACCTGTTTCTTTGTTAGGCTTACCGAATATTGTAGTAATCTGTTTACCTGAACCTGGGATCAAAGAATCAGCATACTGAGCATACTTTTGAAGCAGTTCAGGGCGTTGTTTTTCGCCAGCTGCATCCAATAGTGTAGCAGTTGTAGAAAGCAAGTCCTGTGTATATTTCGATGTCTTTAAGTTTCTATCTTGAATATCAGTGCTATTCTTAATTTGTGCAGCATCAGTTTGAAATTTATGTGCAGCAGCAGATTGTGCTTCATTAAAATATCCTGCACTGCTTGCATGGTTAATGATTGCATCCACATTAGGACTACCATCTTGATTGACTAACTTTGCCCTATTTTGAGTGAGCCAGTTATTAAAATCTGCAGCACGTTTCTTAATAGCAGAATCCGCTTCTACTCCTGGCAATGCAGCCATTTTTGTGGCATATTCTGCTTGCAAGTTTTGATTTTGCTGTGCAAGATTTGCTAACTGGGCATACTTAGTGATGTCCAGTCCTTCTGGTGATTTAACACCTAAACTGATATTTGGATCAATTGCCATGTTTATTCCTTATTGTAATCCCATCCAGTTAGCAAGTCCTTCACCGGCTGCATAATAGCCTCCGCCAGTCCCGCTGCCACCGTACTTATTAAGTGCTTGCAATCCCATCCAGTTGTTAAGACCACTGTTGAATGCACCTGTAAGAGCATTAGTAGAACCTACACTACCTGCAGCTTGTGCAGCAGCTCCGCTTGTAAGATAGTTGTTACTTGCAGCAGTTCCTGACATTGTTGTATTTGCTATATTACTACCAGTAGATTGTGCAGCAGTACCAGCAGCAGTTGCAGCAGCACTACCTGGAGCAATAATACCTTGCAAGCGATTGTAGATATTGTTCTGATTTGTTTGATAGCGGTTAAATGCATTCTGATATTCTTGACTTGCAGCGCCTTGTGCGTAGTCATTAATATCTTTAAGTCCTTGTCCAGTCTGTAACATACCAGTAGCAGCACCGGATGCCTTTAATGCTTGTAAGCCTTGATTAAGACGCCATTGATAGCTAGGATCAGTAGTAAGATCGCTAGGCTTAAATGTTCCAGTAAGAGCACCAGCGTATTGATCAGCAGCTTGGTTAAGTTGTGCTTGGCTAGCTCCGTAGTTTTGAGTAGCACCGTTAGTTAATCCAGTTACTGCATTACCCTTAGCATCAACTGTTTGTCCAGCAGCGTTTGTGTAATTACCAGTCTGAGTTCCGCCACTTGTGCTACCTGCTGTGCTCTGTCCTGCATTTAACCCACCCAGTCCCATAGCAGAAAGCAGGGCCTGATAGCCCATCTGCCCGCCCTGCATATAAGGGCTTTGATTAGCAAGTTGTTGCTGATACATTTGCCATTGCAACTGATTTGCTTCTCTTTGTGCTTGCAAGGTATTATTACTTGCTTGAGTGGCAGCATTTGCTTGTGTACTTGCAGCATCGCCAGCTGCCTGTGAACCTAGAATACCTGTAACAACGGATCCGCCGATAGCTGCGGCTGCGACGTTACAATATTTTAAAGTGTCTTCGATCGCATTGCCGAAGCTATCTTCGAATGCCGTGTTAACTTTTTTCATAGTTTATTCCTTGAATAGTGTATTTATTAGATTATTTTCATGTAAGTTTCGTCGGAGTGTGTATAGCCCAGTCTTTCGTGCAATACAGAATTATCTTTGTGACACTTAGTACCAGTAATGATTTTAACTACACCTCTATCTTTAAGGGTTTTCTCCGCAAACTTTAGCAGTTTAATACCTGCCCATCCCCTTCTGTGTTCTTGCTCTACAAAATACAAATCTACCATGCCATGAAGTGTAGATTTATAGTGAAAGTGTCCACCCACAAAAGTAACGTGATATCCAACAAGTTTTCCGTCATGTCTTACTGTAACAGTGTGCAATTTATTATCGCGTTCCATTTGCACATAGCGTTGCCAGTCCATGTCTACAGGTACTTCTTCTCTAGTAAGTCCTAGTTCTGCCCAGTGTAGCGGAACAAAGCGCTGAAATTCTGGGATGCACTGTTCGAAGGACTCTACTTGATACGAATACCCTTGCTTGTATTCTACTTTGTTAACAAGTGGTTGAGTTGTAGTAGTTTTTAAAGTCTTCTTAATATGTTCGAAGTAAGGTGTTCTGATATCAATTATCATTGTAATTCTATCAGCATCAGAGTCGTTTTCTACAGAGTGTGTCTTGCTATTGTCGAAAACAAACAAATCACCCACTTTAGGCTCGAATACTTCGTCGCCGCAAATAAACTTAGCACCGGGTGCTTGTTGTAGTGCTAAGTGAAAGCGCTGATAGTAACTAACTGGGCTACCTGCGTCTACATGTGGCTTTACTTTATGTCCTGGTTTGCAACGTGTAATTACACATCTTCCTATTCTGTCTCCCATGACTTGTCCCATGAGAGTGTGTATTACTGGTGATACTGGCAGCACAGAAGCAGCAGGGTACCAGTAGCTTTCGTAGTCATCTAGCATCTGCAGGTTATTATAACTTATTTCGTTAAATCTGACAATAATGTCATCTATGTCAGTGTGTGGACTGTTAGGATGTGTAGTTCTTATATCTACATAGTTCCACAACTCTTCGTGTTCAGCAAGTGCTAGTAGAAATGGAGTAGTGTCTATACCTTGTGCTATTAATTGAAAATTCTTATACATTGTTTGTTGTCCTGTTTTAAGCACGTAAGCACGGTTTGTGTGCTTTTCGCACTGTATTTACACAGTGGTCTAAACTTTACACTTTGTTTTTTAGCAATCTTAAAAAAGCGTGCTTAACGTGCTTACGTGCTTAAAATGCTGTATCTCATTGATTTATATAGGTTTTTTGTAAGCACGCTTTATTTTTGTACGTGCTTATTTTAAGCACGTTTTACGCTTGTCCTACCTCTACATCAACGAATGCAGACAACATTTGTACTTTTACTGGTTCAGTTACTGTAACTCTAAGCACTAAGTCACGTCCATAACCACAGCGAGGCCAACGTGCTCTAGTCCTGTAAGTACCTATTTTACCAATACGTGCATACATAGGGTTCATCCATGTTTGTCCCCCATCTTTACTAATTTCTAATGTAACTCTAGGATCAACACTAGCTGGAGTATTGACATTGTTTTGCACAAGTCCTACACCGAATGTAAAGTCTACTTCCATAAGTCTTAAGAACATGTTGTTAAGATTTTCACTTACGTGTGGAGACTGTCTTATACGTCTAATCATATTACCGTTGTCAGTATAAGTTTCTAAGTCTAGCATATAGATATTGCCATTGCGATAATCACCAACAATGTGAACGTTGTTCAACACACAATGTCCTTCTGCTAAATTACGTCCTGTAATACCATTAACAGTGCTTTGTCTTTCGTGCCATTGTCCTACAGAAACATCGTAGACCCAAGTGGTATCGTTACCGGGGATGTTTAAGCAATAGAAGTAGTGCCCTTCTTGCTGATACGAATAAGCAGTTGCTTGACTTAAATCCCCTATGTTTTGCAAGTAATATTCTACAGCATTCGTAGAAACTCTAGCGGGTGCTGCATTACTTAATGTGTAGACTACCCCACCGCCCTGAGCATTAGAGCCTAGCCAAAAAATAGTCTCGCCTAAAATCTTAACACTTTGCGGAGCAACACAGCCAATTTGGCTGTTACGTCCATCTTGACGCTGAAACGGCGTGCTACCAGAGGCACCAGAGTCCCACCATATTTCAGTAGTTCTAGCTCCAAGGACATAAAGCTGTCTAGAAACACTAATAACAGCCATAAGAATATCACTGTTACCAGTTTTAGCTGCAAGATTAAGTGCAGGGAAAGTTACATCATACAAGTCACTAATAAACAACTGAGTTGTTCCAACTCTATTAAAAATCAAGTATCCGTCCTGGAATGTAACAGTTGCAGCAGGATAGAAGTTATTAGAGATAATTTGTTGTATCTTAGTTTCACCTATAGTCTGGTAATAGCCATACTGACCATCAACAATCACTACTTGATTTCCGTTGTCAGCAATGCTAACTGGGCCTTCATGTGTAAGTAAATTACCTTCTAGTAATATAGGCTGCGCATTAGCACCACTAATTTGATACACCGAATTACCGCTAACAACAATTGCAACGTCCAAGTTACTAATAGTATACAACCCGCGTATAGGCCCTGTTCCTAAGGTTTGTAGAAACTTTAGCCCTGGAGTTCCGATTAGTGTTGCAGGTTCTTGGCCTTTGCCTCCACCTGTTTCATCTAACTCGATGTAATAGTTAATAAGGCGCTGGCAATCAAATCTATGCACTCTTGAAACGTACGATGGTCCGACAAAACCGGGTATTCTTTTCTTATTTTCTGCCATAATTTTCCTTAAAGAGGTGTAGGACTAATAAATCCTATCCAGTCGTGATACTTACTAAGTGCAGGAATAACACAAGGAGTTCTATACTGTGCTCTAATATATCCCATAACCATGCCGTTGTAATCCTCGATCTGCACGTAATCAATTGCTCTACCACCTAAGGGTATAGTAGCATAGATGTAACCTACAAGATTAGACTCAGGATCATACCACACCTGATCGTAACTAGGAGGACTAGGTGGGGGTGGTACCGGAACCCATCCTGGAACAGTCGAAGTATCATTGCTGGGAGGTTGTGGATTATCACTATTAGGGAACACGAATCCCATCGGCAACCCATCAACTGTGTCTAACTCGAAAGTCATGTTGTCGCCAGGAGTGTTGCGCAACCACCCAGCATCTGAGCCATCATTAAATGTAAACTGGGTATAAGAACCCGAAGTTGCATTTATAGCAGAAGCATACCCAATAAGTTGCCCGTTGATGTCGGTATATTGTTGGCCAGTGTAAGGTAATGACATATTAGTTGTTTCCGAAGGACCAGAAGTTACCTGTTATCCAGTTAAAGTATCGATTACGTCCACTTCTCGACATTCCGCCATCACCACGCATGTAACGAGGAACAGAGTTAAGTCTTTCTAACTCAAGTTTAGCATTTATTGCAGTTTGTACTACTTCTGGGGCAACAGTCTTGCCGTATTCTGCAGCTAATTCTACTGCTAAGTTAAATCTAAAAGCACGTTCATAACCAGGAGGGTATGTAACTGGAGCATCGATGTCAGTCAAATCAAGCAAAGGTTCACGTAACCAAAGCACAATATCAGCAGGGCCGTTAGGAACAGGGAATAAAGTTACATTTCTAAGCGGATAATCACCGTCATCATAGTAAGCAAATGGGAATGTACTAGGTGTGTTCTTAACTGCAACTCCAGCATACTGTTCAACGGTAAGTGGTTGCATTGCAATATCAAGTTGTTGTGGAGAATTAGGCTGCAATCTTGCATAAGCAGTTTCGATCGCCATCGGACGCTGAACATCCCAGTCACCACCGATACCAAGTGTATAAGTCTTTTGTCCAGTAAGTGGGAACACGTATTCTTTAATATTGTAAATCATCAGCCTATTATTAGACCAAGACTCAATTAAAGCATCCAGTGCATAAACAGCAGTGTTCATTTCTTCTGCACTAAGCGACTCGTTTTGCTGAATGATATTAATAAGTCGAGCCGAACTATTAATCATATCTCGTAATGTTTTAGCCATACGTGTTCCTTTTGATATATTTATGCGCAATAAGAAAAGGGGCCGAAGCCCCTTTTAAGTAGTTTATCAGTTTAAGCTAAAAGGCCTAAAGCTTGAAGTGCTGCTACCACACCAGCCACAGTAGTAATACCGGAACCAGCTTGCTGTGCTACACCTGTTGCACCGTAGAAACCAAGAGTTTCTGAAGCCTTTTGACCAACCACGACACCCATTTGCGATCCACCAGTTGCGGTAGGATTGCTTGTGCCTTCAATATTTGGAGCTGCCATAATATATTTTCCTTTAAAAGTGTTAAAATGGGAGGACTATTAATCCTCCCTACTTACTTAGTTAGTTGCGATACGAACACCAAGTTGATCGTACAATGTAGCCCAGGCAAACATCACGTCGAAACGCAAGATTTCTTGGTTTGTACGAATATCAGGCATTTGTTGAACACGAATTGGAATACGTGTTTGATCATCAGTTGTAGTCTTGCCAAGACCAACGCTGTAGGGCATAAGTTCCTTAGCAGCAAGCACAATAGCATCGCGATCGAAAGCCAAAGCGTTCTGAGTTGTAACACCAGAAGCACCAGCGATAGTGATTGCGTCACCAGAAGCAGGAGCACGGGAAACGTTCTGGAAACCACCAGTTGTAACAATAGCTGGGGAAACAGTCATTGTAATTGCACCAGAAGTATCAGAAACAGTGTTAACAACAGTGAATTGCTGCAATGTAGCAATTGTCTGCTTTGTTTGTGCGTTAACCATGTAAACACCAGCGATAGTGAACACGTCACCAGCGTTAAGTGTCGTAGCACCCGATGTCCAACCAGATGTGCTCAATGTAGAGCTTGTAGACCATGTGCTGTTAGCAGGGACAGTCGAAGCAACTACTGGAGTACCACCGTACACACCGTTAGTGTGGGACTGAACAAGCTGGTTCATGAAAACACGGAACGAGCTGAAGTCACCTTGGTAACCAGAAGTATACATCTTACTGATTTCAGCACCTGGGTGGAAATATGTAAGATTCGATGTTGCAAGAACAGAGTTGAAATCCGGATCGTTAAGCAATGTCTTACGACCTGCTTCGTTAGGTGCAAGGTTCTTGTTAAGCAATGCAAGAGCCTTTGTGATTGCAGGAAGAGCGGTACCAGAAGCGCCACCAGTAAGTGCAACACCAGGAGTACCAACCAAGCCATAAAACTTGTTGATAAGTGCTTGACCTTGTGCTTCAACTTCAGAAGCGATACGCTGAACCGATGGCTCAACAACCTTAACGAAGTAGTCTTCTACAGAGAATGTCAATTCTTGCGAAGTAAGCGCATAGTCAGTACCAACTGGGTTAGTAAAGCTAAGTGGGCTGTAAGTTTCAGTAACTGCCTGAATATCAACCACAGAACCTGTACGCACTGTTGGGCGAATAGGACGACGAATGTTGATAGTCTGACCGATCTGAGCGGACTTAACGCCAAAATCAGAGTCGAAATCGCGGTTAACACGCTTTGCTAAGTCAAGAGTGTTACCAAGAACGATAGCAGCATCACGAGAAATCATGCTGATCGTTAAGAGGGTATTAGCTGTCATAATAAAATTCCAAATAAATTAAAAACGTTTCTTTTTAGCCATTCTAAGTTCGCGATACTCGGCTTGCGACAAGTTGGGATCCGTTAAGGACTTTACAACCGGTGCAGCACCTTTTTCAGAAGTAACTGGAGCAGGAGCTCTACTTACTTTAACGACCTTAGCAGGCTTGGTTTCCTTTGCACCCGCATTAGATAACCTATCCTCCAGTTTACCCAGCTCAATGAGTCTGCGATGGCCCGGTAATGCCGCGATACGATCCATTTCATCAGTATTCGTAGCCAAATGATAAGCAATTTTAGGGCCTATATCGGACTCGAATGCAACTTGTAAAAACTCTGGTAACTTGCTTAAATCATAGTCCTCTTGAAGTTCTTGTATAACTTCGTAATAATCGGACTGTGCCTTAGCAAATTCCTCTTCGCGTTGCTTGTAATTTTGCTGAACACTCTTTTGTGTGTTCTTTTGCTCTATTTCTTGCAACTTGCTATTAAGTTTCCACTCAGTAACTGCATCTGTGTACGCTTCGATATCATTGTAATCTTCGAACTTAGGGCGAGTTTCTGTATTTGCGGCAGGTTTAGACTGTTCACCGTTAACTTTCTTAACCAGTTCCTCAATTACACGATCTCTTTCCGCAATCTTTCGATTCATACGCTCGATGCGTTTTTCGAAACCACGCTTGGATTTCTTCTCTGTGTTCGTATCGTTTTCGCTATCAGTGCTATCATCGGCACTGTCATCACTAATGTCGTCCTCATTAGTAGCTTCGGAAGTAGCTGCATCCTCTGCACTTTCCACAGTTTCTGATTCTGTGTCCACAACTTCGGTGGTTTCAGCTGCAAAATGTCTCGGTGTTACATCTGCAACTTCAGTGTTGTTTACCGGTTCGGTAGAACTTACTTGGTTTTCGATCATTTAAGCCAATCCTTTGATTGTAATTTTTACCGGATTAAGACAGTAATCCGTAACTGTTTCTTATTTATATTCTGATAAGTTATTCTAATGACTTATCAAGGCCTTCAGTGTCACCTAATTGCGATTTTTCTGCAATTTCTGGTGCATTCATGCGGTCAATGTGCTGAATTTCTATTTCGTGAGCACCATGCAACATGTCAGTAGCAACTTCTACACCTGCAAGAGCAAGTTTTTCCTTCTCAATAGCAAGTTGTTCCTTTTGAATCTTAATTTCTTGTTCCTTAACCAAGAACTCCAGTTCTGTCTTTTGTTCTTCAAGGGAAAGAGTCTTAATCTTCACGTCGTGATCAAGTTGCACCTTAGTCATGTCAACCTTGGACTTCATCTTTTCTAATTGCAATTCGTCCTTAGCAATCTTAAGTTCCTGTTCTACTTGCATAGCATGAGCATTAAGAGCTTCAAGGTGTTGTTGCATCATTTGCACTTGCGATTTTAACTGCGGAACCAGTGCAGCAGCATCTTTTGGATTTGCCTTACGTGCTTGTAACACTTGTGGAGGTACCATAGCTTCAAGACTATCAGCAATTTGTTTAGCACCAGGCCAGTCCATGTGTCGAACAGCAATATCGGCAACTGCTGGAGCAGCTTGTGGATACACGCTAATAAGATTTGTAACTGCTTCTACAGTTTCTTGTCTCTTTGTGCCGAATCCAGGGCCAGTTTGAATGCTAACAGAGTAATCACCTTCGGTGAGATCGTACTCTACAATACCTGCTTCGTTAGGCTGATTAATTGCAATGCTACGCTTCTTGCCGTCTTGGGACATAATTTGCACATTTCGTGCAGAGTCATAGATAACAGGGATAGCTTCAACAATAATACAACCTACGTGCTGAATAGATCTGCTAAGGTTATCGTAAAAGTGATAGTTCGAGTTGTATGCTTGATGCTGACGTGCTAAAATAGCTTTGCCCGACTCTGGCGCAACTTGTGATTGCGAAGGGTCAAACGTGCCGAATATGCTCTTAAGGTCTTCTTGAGCTTCTTCTACCATTCTAGTGCTAGCTTGTATAGGAACTTCGCCTAAATCTCTGCTAGGTGGAGGAGCACCTTCGTCTTTGTTGTAAGTCATGAAAGCTTGGTTACTAACGTTAATATTAGCCCATTCTTGTTCATAAGTCTTAAACTGTGCAGCAGTACCAATGTAGGGAGCCTTGGGTGCCATTTGCAGCAACTGTGCTCTCCAGGACATAGCATAATTCAATTGCACTTGTGCTTCAACTGCTGGTTCAACAGCACCTACAAGTTTACGCTTGCCTTCTAACCAGTATTCATCGCCCTTTACAGGAACAATAGGAATGTAGCTACCAGGCCACTCTGTCTCTTCAAGAACTTCTACATCGTTAAGTTTGCACCAGCGAATAATAGGTTCGTTTACAAGTCTTTCTTGAATAATACTAAGCTCACCAGCCTTAACCATGTCCTTATCTACATCATCTGTAACAAAGATTTCGCCAGTAAGATTGTTCAAGACTTGATAAAGCTTCTTAGTAACGTAATCCTTGTAGTAATATTCGCAAATAAGAATAGTACCATCGTTAGTCCACTTTTGATCACTAGAAACCCAGCCGATTTCCTTAAGTTCTTCAAGGTCTTCTAAAGTTTCTGTTCCCGATAACTTACGTGCAAGTTTAGTATGTCCATATCTGCGCTTGTAATCTTCAATCGACAGTGTTGTAGAAATGAATGCATATTCGCAGTCGCTGCCATCAAGGCTTTGCTGATTGGGATCCAGCATAACTGTGTTAACATCTTCTACTGCTTCGATAACAATCTCTTGATCCATGGACTTGTTATCTTTGTATTCGGATCTTACGCGAATATAACCGATACCCACGGATGCAGCACTTTCGGCAGCAGTGCAATAAGCAATTTCAGCCTTAGATTCTTCTTGAATGTTGCGAATAAGATCGTTAAGCACTTCTGCTTTCTCTTCGTCAGCATCTGTTCTTGGATCTATTTGAATTTCAGGAGTATTCTTACGGATTTCGTTAGTAATTTGTCTTAGGAAAGTAGGAATACGATTGCTGGTCATTGCAGCATAACCAGCGTTTTCGAAGTTTTGCCTAGCAGTGTAGGTCCATTGATCTCCAGCAATGAACTGCAACAGCTCACTGTTCTTTTGTTTCATTTCAGACCAGTAAGTGTGGCAGTGGTCGTAACGCTTCTTTGCCTCTTTTAGAATTTCGTTATTCTTTGACATATGTTCCTTTTAAGGTGTTCTATAAGCAATTACTTCTTCGGCACCAGCATTATGCAGTTCCTTGCCATCAATCTTTAATGTATAGCAATCCGATTTATAAGCAATTAATATTTCATCACCTTTATTTACTCCGGATTTGGGACCACATGCAATGACTTTGCACCACACTGGCTCGAATTCCTTTGTTACAGTCTTTTTAGCAAGAATAATGCCGGATTCTGTTACTTCTTCTGGCTTTGTAATGTGTTCATACAAGATTGTACCAGCAGTGCAGTTCAATTCGTCGTTGTGTTTATAAGCGATAACCGAAGCATCGCTTGTATTATTCAGCTTCTTGCCGTCTATGTTTAAATCCATTGTCGTTACTCTCTTACTCAATAGCAATTCATCACCAGCAGTAAGCACACTATCGGGTCCTGCTGCCACACACTTAGCCCAACCGGTTTCTTTACTAAGATCCTGTGTTAGGTAAATGCTACCGTGTTTCTTTTCACCTTCGGGTGGCCATTCGAATATTACGTTTGTTGTCGTACACTTAATCATTTTAACCCTTGTTTTTTTGTGCGTAATCTGCAATATGCTTGAAATATATCATTTAAAGAACATTGTAGTTTGCCTTTTTCTTCAAGCTCAAGTATTTGTTTAATTGGTAATTTTATTACAGTATCAGCATAAGCTTTATCTAAGTTGTATAATCCTAAAGGATCCCTAACAAATTTGCACAATGAGTAGTATAGTTTCATTTTGCTTCCTTAAGTGCTTTGATTTCTGCTTTGAGTTTTGCTATCTCTTGAAATGCTTTAGCTGCTACATTTGCTAAAGACTTAGGGACATCATCTATATCTCTAATTCTAATGTTCAAACCTGTTTCTTCATCATGATAGTAAGATTCGTATTTTATAGGTGTTTGGTTCATTTGTTTTCCTTTTTGTTGCCGAATATTTTGTCGTAGTTGTCGCGAAACTTTTGTTGATCTTCGGGGCGTCGCTTGTCCCCTTTGCCGCCGTCACTCATTGTATAGTTCCTTTAAGTGATGTATTTATCGCCTAATTAGCGATTGCGGGCGATACTGAGTTGACACCATACCCGGCATGTAAGGAGCAGGTGCAGCTTGCATTTCGTTCACAGCTAAGTCTCTGCCAGTCATTATGCCATAGCGAAAAGCGTCCATCAAGTGATCCTTTTCCTTAACAATTCTACCCTTATCATCCCTACGATAGATTTGATACTCATCAAAGAATTTCTTAAGGTCATCGAATATCTTAAGTCTTCCACTACTCATTAGTTCCCAACAGGTGTAGAGTCCAGTTTCGACACTCTTATCCGCATTATGCAAATCTAATCCTAAGTCCTTGTACATGTCGAAAAGGTTCTTGCCGTCAATTTGACTACGTCCATGAGCGGCGTGGTCAATAGCAATAGGAATCCACTTACCAGGGAGAATAATACTTGCGGCATGAACAGCAGGTAACTCTCCTTCTCTATAGTATTCGTGATAAGCATAGTGAACACCGGTGTCGGGATTGATAGCAAACCATATTGCAGCAGTCTTGTTACCGACGTCCATGCCTGCATAGCGTTTCCAGTGCTTAGGGATTTCGAAGCGTGGAACTTTAATATCACTCATAGGAATAGGATAAATTGCACCGGATCCCATACTAGGAATACCACGTGTTCTTGCATCACGTTGCCATGGAGGAATAGATGCCATTAATTGCACCTTATCGCTTTCGCTAAGATGCGGAACATCGTCCCAAGTACAGAATGTAGCGTGTTTACCAGGACCTACTTCGCCTTCGCGGAAGTCTGCTCCTTCAAAGAAGTTCTGCACTGTTCCTGAAATGCCATCTAACGGTGTGAAAGTCATCATTAAGATGAGTGGATCTACACTTGTCGAAGCAGTTCTTAGCAAACATTCTGTAAAGATAGGAAGCGGAGGCTCTTCGTCTAACCAAATATTAGCAGCAACTGACTGAAAAGTCCTGCGCCCAGATTCGTAACTCTTAAATTCTATGCTCGAAAATCCACCACTAGCGTGCTTAATCTTAAACACTTGAATGCCAGTATCGGCTTTCTTAGCTTCTTTAAGAGTATCAAAGTCTAAGCAGTCATAGGGTATCATGCCAGTGCCGAATTCACCCACTTTTCCAAGCAAAGCCGGTTGCAATGCTGATTGTATAAGTGCAGAATCAACACCGCACACCCACCAGTTATTAGGGTGTTCAAAGCGCTTACCTTGCCACCAGTGCGGATACCTGCCAGTCACGTGACAAGTAATTTCGAAGCTTGCTGCAAAGGTTTTACCGACACGGTTTGCTGCCTGAAAAAGGCGTAATTTATAGGCCGATCCCGCTTTAAAGAACTGCATATGCTTTGCATAGAGTTCCCTGCGATTTTCGCCAGAATCTGGGTAAAATTTGTCGATAGCGTTGCGTTTAATACGTAGATTGCGCTCTTCGATTAGTTGTAGTAGTTCTATTTTTTCTTCTGTTGTCAGTCCGAACATGCTTAATCCATTAAATGCAATCAGTGTTGTCTCTTATCATTCTAACAATATCGACACCTCTGTTGCCTACCTGTGTATACCACTGTGAATTTACTAAGGAGAGTGCTGCGGATGTGAAGACTTCCATGTTCATTGCTGTTAAGAAGTTCTTGAATGCCGATAACCTTGTTCTTCCAAGATTGTAGCACAAATCCACTATTGCACGTTGTCTTACATCACTAAGCTTATCGAAATTCTTTACTAGAAACTTAGCATCCGCAATTGCTGTTCTAATATCACTGTCGAACCACGTTTGCACCTGTTCTTTACTCACAGTGCAGCCAAGAGGATACTTTGCTGCTTCGTCTCCTATCAGCAAATGTCCTATACCTACAGTGTTAAGGTTCTTTGTATCCTTATAGACAACGTACTTTACACCTTCGTGCTTGCATAGTTGTAGGAATAATTTGTTAAGATCCATTGTCTTCCACCGGTTTCGCTATCGCAGCGAGTGTAAGAAGATTGTTGATCTTGTTATTGAGTTCCGCATCCGTAAGTTCTTCAGCACTGTTGCTTACCGTAACTTCCTGCACTGGTTGCTCTAAGATGCGTTTCGACATATTTTCGTTAAAGATGATGTATTCCTTAACATTTTTGTCATTTTGAAAGTCATCGAAAAGTTTCAAGAAAGTAATTGCTTGAATTTCTTGAAAAGTTTTACCGACGTGTTTCTCGATTGCTTCACGTAATTCCTTTACGTGAACTCTGTGCTGACCTTTCTTGGCCCCAGCACCTGGCCTTGCTCCGCCATGTCCTGCCATACTGCCTATCCTTTAAAATAGTAATTTTACCAGCTGAATGCTAAGATTAGCACTCACTGTAGCATTATTTATTAGAAAGTGCGGAGTTTATAGTTAGAAGTGTGTTCCTACACGATTCATAAGCAATGTTAATGTTATCCGCTTCTAAAGTTAATTTTTGAAGTAGTCCAGTAAAGTCTGCTGGAAGTACCCCGCTTGCTTCGGAACTGTTTGTTGTACTATTTCCGGTGTTGGAGGTAGTTGAACTTGCGGTGTCACTACTGGAGGTATTGTGGGTTGGGAGGCGCAGCCTAATAGAAGCCAGCTGCTTATTAAGATTAGTGATAGTGTTCTTAGCATCGTTGTCTTTAACATCTTGTTGTTCCTTTGCTGTCTTTAGTTGTTCTTCTAAGTGGGAGATGTGTTCAAGTGCATTCTTAGCTGCTACGTCTTGTGCATCCAGTATTTGCTTGTAATAGGCTTGTCTTTCTGTGTAAGCATTGTGGTGCCCTACGAAGTAAGTTCCTGCTAATGAGGCAATAGTTAGTGCAATGATTATTAGAGTTGTGTTCATGCAGATATTTATGGCCATAAAAATACCCCTATACCGGTAAAAGTATAGGGGAAACAAGAATGAGTATTAACTAGACACAAATCACCACACAGCAGGGAGAAAGTCTATGGGCGAAACTTTTACTGCTGTGTAGTTATTTATATTGATTGTAACATCGTGCTTGTGAATTTGCAAATAAAATTTAAACCTTAAAAATAAGGCAAAATTTAGGCATTTTAACATCTCTCGCTGTGCTGCTATTGCTCAACACTGTTGTTCTTGTTTTTAGTGCGTTTTTGTAGCAAAAAACCCTACTGCTGCGTATTACAACAGTAGGGCCCGACAACAAAATGCTTGCAAATCAAGCACACTATTTATTATCTGTGAGTCTTCTTATCGTGTCACTCTGTTCCTTAACACGCTGTACTAACTTTATTGTTCTTGCTTGCTGATACGTTTGTCCTTTGAGCTTTGCTATCAACATCTCTTCTTCAGTAAGATTGTAGCTGTCCATGTTATTTCCAGTTAAATCGTTGTGCATCTCTTTGATACCACTTTGTAAGTCTACTGTCGCAATCTTTGTATTCATCCCTGAACTCTTTGTTTGTTCTTAACAACTGATACAATTCTCCATTAGGTAGATTCCCATACTTTAGTTTAAACATAAGTGCTTGCTCTGTGTTATACATATTGTCCTTGTTGTAGTGTGCTTTACATCATAAAAGTTGCAAAACCCCGGTTTTGCAAAAAACCTCAAAACTCGTGCACAAGTGCGGCAAAAATCTTAAAAGTTGTTAAAATACATTGTTCTGTTTTTATAATTTACTAACTTATAGTTATTTGTAGCTAAAAGCGTGTGCACGTTTTGTGCATTGGGCTATTTTTGTGTGCACAAACTGCCTCAACTTGTGCACAAACTTGCGTTAATCCTTGTTGTAGATGATATTTTCTGGAAAGCTCAACAGTATCTCTAAGTTCTTTAAATCAACAGGCTTCTTAAAGAGCACAGTGCTGATATCAAAGTCTCTATCACTGCTATTTGCTATCACATAGCTTGTTGCTTGCTTAGTTGCAACGATGTTACTCTTAAAGTTGTATTCAATTCTAGGACGTGCATTACCTTCTAAATATTCATACTCGATCTTGTTCTTTTCAAGATATAGCTTCCAATCATTCTTAAGTGAAGCATCTTTGTAGTTTTTAAATCCAGTGAGTGTAATTACAGTATGTTTCAGTACTTCCCAAGGTAAGCAGCTATTCTTTTGTAATACGCTAATCATGAAGTCGAATATAAGATCTTTGTTGCTCTTCTGATCACCAAAACGTGCCTTGTAATCTTGTCCATGCAGTGGAGACAAAACATCCATACTAGCAACATCGTGTTTCATTATGATATGCGCAAGCCACTTACCTACTTCTGATCTGTTCTTAATAAGAGTGTTGATACTATTCACAAAGACTTTTGCTTCCATTATATCCTTAGCAAATCCTTGTTTCATAGCTTCATCAATCATTACTAAATTAGTAGTCATCACACTATATCGTCTATCTTCACCGCCTATACCAGTACCAGCTAACTTAACAACACCGTTCTGATTATTACTAGTGAACAGAATGTTGTAATTTCTGTCAGCTACAGTAGCATCGATACCCTTCTTTTCGATTCTAAGATCTTCGCTACCTGTTGCATTCTTTAACTTCCCTTCTGGGAGTTCGTTCTCCTTAGGCTCATCATAGTGCAGAACAATAGCCATTTCCCAGTTTGCATTAAAACCATCCATGAGTTCTTTATATGCAGCAGGTTGCATGCAAGGATTAGTAAAAATAGTCTTCATTAGCTCCGCATATCTGCCCTTACCGTTACCGCCAGGATTGCCGCCAATGTCTAAGTTAGGAGTGTTAGCAACTTTATCGGGATTAAGATACTTAAATGCAATCCACTGTTCTAAGTGATTAATATTCTCTTGCTTGCCACCACCAATACAATTAAACAAGAAATCAAATCGCTTATCATAATTTTGCATGCCATCAAAGTCAGGTTGTACCCAAAACTTAGTAATAACACTTGCCTTGTTATAGATGTCGACCTTGTCCCACTTGCTCTTATTAAAGCTACAAGTTGTAATAAGAAAGTCTCTATTAAGTGTCTGAACATAATCTGTAAGTTCGTTTCGCATTTCGGCCTGCCCGAGTGTTAATAAAGACCCTGCAAACTTGTTAAACATTCTGCCTACTTTATTAGCATCGATCATTTCAAAGCGAGGATTACAGATGTTATCGTTTCCCTTTTCCGACATGTCTTTGCAATAGATAAACTTATTTTCTTGAATAAGATATCCGATATGATACTTCTCTACAAGTGATTTAATAATTTCTTGCTCTTTTTGTATCTTTACATCTAAACTATCTTTCTTGTCTGCATTTGTAAGATTAGCCTTATCTTTGTTCAGTTCTATGATTGCTTGTTTTGCATTCTTAATAGCTTGAATAGCAGCATGTTTTTCGACATTATCCATAGGCAAAGACTTGCCCATAGTCTTTCTTAAATCTATTTCGGTTAACTTCTTATTCTCTTCCGCAATAATATGGGCTTGCGCATCGATTTGTTCTTGTATTTTCTTTAGTGTCTCTTCAATCTGCATTCTCGTATTTCCTCATTATTTGTTCTTTTATTTCTTTCGCACTCAATTGTTTCTTAGCCATTTTAAAATTAGGCTCATACTTTCTAATCATGTAGATAAGTGATCCTATGCCCAAGGGTCTACTTCTACTTCCCTTTGTGTTAACTTTTCTTTTGTACTCTCCCTGTTCTCGTTCTGGCCATAACTGCGATAGCAAGTTAAGTCCTGCATTAGTTCCTATTTCATTAGTAGTTGCAAAGATAATAGTAATCCACTGTGTGTAGTTAGGGTTAGGATAATATTGCTTAACTTTTTGCAGCACTACTTCTAAATCAGTTTGTGCTACGAAATTATGCTCTTGCACTTCTCTTACTGCAGGTTCTCTACTTTCGAAGTTATCGGGACTTATTATTGCTCCTTTGTTCCATATAGAATAAGCAAAGTTTCTATTAGGACCACTGTGCAGATAAAAGCTCTGACTCACACTAAAACTTGCTGGATCTACATCCCTAAAAGTTTCTAGTATTGAGTCCTTCTTAAGATCGAACTCCTGCTTAGTCATCATTCTACTAAAGGGCAGCACTACCCTAAATCGTTCATTAGTAGGAGTGTGCCCAAAAGTTGTGTAAAGAACATACTCTAAGCCTGTAAGATCAGCAGTCACATCTGCTATTGTTACATCCTTATCGTAATCGAGCATTAGCGCCCAAAGTCCTTCAGCATTCTCAGTGCATCTACGAATAGTACCGGGAATTTCTTCCCATGTACTTCTATCAGCACTTGTATATTTTCTGCCAGGTTGCCCATCTTGCTTGAATTGCCATGTGTTGAATAGCATAATGTCTTCTTTAACTTTTGTTTCATTAAAAGTTGTAAGCACTTCTGCTATTTCTTCCCACTCAGCATCTAGATTTGTGTCATTAGTGGAGTATGCTTGTTGCACACTTCCGAACATCGTTAGTCTCATTCTTCTCGATACCTTGCTTTTACATACTCTTCTACAGTCCAATGATGTGATTCTATAATTTGTTCACAGTATTTTCTGATGGCAGTTTGAGTATCAGTTAGATTAATAGTTGTATAACCATTACCATAAGCATTCGCACCACCATATAACAATGAAGTTAAAATATGATATAAATCAACTTTAGTAGCTAAACAGCCATCAACTGCATCGAATACTGTTTGTGGATCACTTCTTTTAAGATGCCTTGCAAGTTTGTCTTCTTCTGATTCATTCATTGTCATCGTCCATCATCCTGCCATAAGCATCAATAAATTCATCTCTGGTCCAATAATTCTCTTCTAGCAACTTTGTGATGACTGGATCATGCGCTTGTGCTTGACCTCCGTGCTTATATTTTGGAATACCTGGATGCCATGTTGTTGGTCTATTAGGGTAGTTGTTGATTATGGTTATCATATCGTGGAGATTAGGTTTCTTAATGTGTCTGGCAAGTTTGTCTTCAGGAGTTTCGTTCATTTGTTTTCCTTGCCTGTTTCATTAGACTATCAAACACATTAACCATGTTATCTTGAATTTTACGAATACTATATCCAAGATATTCTTCAGAGGTCCAACCGTATGGTTTTAAGTATTCTGCTAATTCTTCACCTTTAATTTTAAACAAAGGTTCCGGTATATCTTCGAAGTTTGCTTTTTGTAATTTCTTAAATGTTTTGTCTTCTGGTGATTCACTCATTTCTTTTTCCTCTTTTCTAATAGTGCTCTTGTTCCTGCACTCATAAATCTATCTTGCGGTTTCTCAAAAGAATACAAAGGCTCTTGCCAGTCGAATAAATCTACACCTGGGTAGCCTGTTCTTGTTTTCTTAATTAGATTAGCGGCCTTTTTACGTGCTTCTGCTTCTTGAATTTCGCGGTCTCTTTCTTGCAAAAATTCTGCAGCAGTTGTAAACTGTTGGCCTTTGCCTCGCATAACAAGTATAGCGTCTCGTTCGGCTGCTTGCAACGAATCCCCGGCCTTCATGTTGGTAAGGTCATAGCCTTCCATGAGCAGGGTGTAGACCCAAAAGTCTTCATAGTGCTCAGTACATGGGCCCACTTCCGCTAAGGGTACAAGCTCCCATTGCTTGCCTTCTGCTTCTAGTTTTCGTATGTGCTGATACTTTGCTTCCGTGCCCTTAGTTTTGCTATAATTGTGTTCACGCAATCTGCGTGTCACATCTTTAGTTCTTCCTACGTAGAACGGAGCACCTTGTACTTCACACAGTGCATAAATTGTTTCTATCATATAATTCCTCGTTAAATCCCACCTAGTGTTTAAAGAATATACTTGCTGGCCAGCAAGTATATTCACATGAGGTAAGATACACTAACAACTGAGTGCTAATGTACTGAATAAAGTTCAGTCTAGTATTTATAATGTGAGTACAAAATTCGGGTTTAAACAGGCAAAAAATGGCCACTTTATAAATATGTAGTCAACAAAGGAGCCTTATGACAACAAAACAACCCCAATCAACACAAGTTATGAAATTTATTTCTAAAGAACAAGTCTATGCAGCCTATGCTAACGGAGTCTTTGACGAGGATATCATAGCAGAAGACACGTACGATACCTATGAAGAAAATCGCTTGCAAAATCCTTCAGGTCTTAGTGAGTGGAAAGTAAAGCAAGTCCTCGAAACTAACAAAGCAATCGAACTCTGGATGCTAATGGAAACTGATTACGATGTAGATTACACCGATGATATTATTAGCAAGTGGACACAGCTACCTATAAATCTTCGTAAAAAAGACTTAAATTCTGTCTCTAAACAACGTCTCGCACCCGTAACACCATTTAAGGCTGTTATGAACAAAATTAGCGCGAAAAAGGCAGAAAAAACAAAGCTAGCGCGCATCGTAAAAGTGTTTACTAACGGGGATACAGAAGTTGTAGAGGCAGAAGAGCAAGACTCAGATGGTCCAAGACTGGGCAAAGAAGTGTGCTACAAAGGCACAGTGATTGAATCGATAAGTGAGGCAGCACGACAGCACGGAGTAACACGCAATCACATTCGTGCGTGGTGCAAAAAAGGAATTAACGGATGGAGTTTTAAGTAATGGCAAGACCTTCAAGACCAATAGAATTAACTTTAGATGGAAATACTGCGGCCACTACTATTCAGTTTGCAGATACTTTGTATGTTATTACTTACAAAGGTAGATTTATGACAGAATGTCAGACTAGATACTCAACTAATCTACCTAGAATTAGATTCAAGACATTTTGTTCTAAGATATCTGCAGTAAAATCTGCAAAGAAGTTTAATGAGAAATTTAAAGTTAGCGATTTTGGCGTTCAAGAAATAACCATGGAGATGCTTAATGAGCTTTAATGATGAAGAAATTACTGCTGAAATAATGGGATCAGAGCTCTGGGAAAAGTTCAACACTGAATTCCCCGATCTAAAGAACAAATTAGAATCTGTTTACGTAGCAATGTCTTATCGCAACAGGGCTATAGAAAAGAGAAAAATTGAACTAGTCAAGAAAAATGAGTTGTTAGGACAGGCAATTCAAGATCTTGCAGCATCTGAAAATCTTACTGAGAAAGAAAAAGATGCTAAAGAGCGAAAGATAAATTCTTTCATTATGCATAATGAAAAATATGCGAATCACACTCAAACAATCACCCAGCAAAGAGATGTGCTAAAGAAGATTGTCGATCTTGCTAACTTAGCATTCGGCACAAGTGTTCATGAAAAGAAAGAAAAAACTATCGAGCCTTCTAAGCCTATTGAAGGAAAAGTTAGTCATAGCTTTATCTTTTATAGAAAAGTAGACAAGGAGTGGATTACTATTAAGGCAAATGCTAGGTACCACTAAAAGAAAAGCCCCAAAGCTTCTTTACGCGATGGGGCTTTCTGTTGACGCCTTAGCCGGGACTATCAACGGTACCAAGGTAGTGGTATTCTGTGAGTAGTGATAATAAAGACAGTTGCTCCAAAACTGAGTTCTTTTTCCATATTATATAATCTTCAAGTTATTTATTAGTTTTTGTAGCTTTTGGCTTTAATAGCTTTTCTTTTAGCTCTTCGACCATTGGCGCAATATCGGAGTGCTTATACTGCTTTGCTTCTTTCTCTAAAGTAGCGTAGCGATACATGTCGCCATCACTAATGCTTATTACACGCCAGCCATCTTTAGCTTCTTCTGTGCATAATTTTTCAAGTGAGTCATAACCGTGCCCGGTGTCTTTTATTCGTTTGTATTCGTACATTACAGTTTCTGAATCAATGAGTTAATTAGAGGAGATGCACCGTTCTTACTAGGGGGAACAAGAATACCTGCTTTGACTGCCGACAACTCTTGTAGAGTCATTCCGCTGTCATCTAGCTTTTGCTTGAAGTCATTGAAGATGTTTACACGCGAAGTATGATCATCTTCGCTCTCACCTTCATAGTAGTTGGGATAAGATAGGAATGCGTACAGATCATTAATCTCTGTAGGCATTATTTTTGGAGGTGCTTTAAGTTTTTGCATAGTTACCCTGTTGTTGAGTAACTATTTATACAGGCCACTTAATTTTGATTCTTATTTACGGCGCTTGCGCAGATCTGCTCTACGTGCTTCCATATCTTCTTCGTACTTCTTGTGATCTGAGTGCTTCTTTTCGTACTCACGCTTTTCAGAAAGAGCTATGGCCACCGCTTGCTTCTGCGGCTTGCCTGCTTCTACTTCTTTCTTAATATTTTCGCTAACAGTTTTATCTGAGCTACCTTTCTTTAATGGCATAATTATTCCTTTGTATTATCGGTTGATTTTGGCATACTACGTTCTATATATCTCTCAAACGAGGTATGTCCAGCTATAAATGCCAAATAGGCAATGTAGTATTCGGGATTAAGTGTTCCTGCCCAAGCAAGCTTCAACACAATAACCATTGCAACAATGTGTCCTATAATAGCAAGATAGCGGCGTATTAGAATACTACCGCGATTGCCATTAAGCGGATTTGTCTTTTTCGTCTGTACTGGTTTTTTCTGCAGCATCACATGTCTCCGGATCACTTGCTCTATTATGGAAGTGACCACATACTGGGCAAACTTTTGGCTCAAGTGATGGCTTAATTAGCCTATCCCACACCCAGCCTACAATCATCAAAGAGGTGTAAATCACTGTAAGCAAAATAGCCCACTGACTAAGGGGAACACCGAATAGAATTAATCCCGCAGTTGCCACCGGTGGTATAGTTTTTATCATAGCTGATCCTGTAATAGCATCTGCTGCACTTGAAGTAATCTCATCACGCATTTCTTGTCCCTTTAGTTTTATATTTAGCATATTTTTACCTTCAGAAGATTAAAAACATCCTTGTTGGAGTCAATCCTGTAGGCGCAACATATTGTTTTGCTCCCACAAATGGCACCCCATTATAAACGAAGTCGAGTGAATTTGTGTTCTGCCCGACTTTCGATTCCACTTGAACAAAAGGGACTCCTTCATATGCGAAGTCCAATGTTCCTAAATCATTTGCTGTAGGTAAACTCATGCCTGGCTCACTGTGAAATCGTCAACATAAACACTTGCATTAGCACCATAACATTGAACAAATAACTGAACCACACCTTGCACACTTGGTGTAAATGTAATTGTCAATTGTTCCCACGTATTGATCGCAGCCGATGCCGATGCCGAAGTAGTAGAAACACCCGCAATTTGCCCACCGGGACATACAAAGTTTGTTGTCAATGAAGTAGATGTTCTATAAACCCATATGCTTGCAGTAACTAAAGAAGAAGCATTGCAAGCAACAGTAGCCACAGGGAGACTAAGCGGCGAAGTACTGGTTGCAGCACCAAGAACAGTTGCAGCATTATTGCTTGTCATCTTCCAGCTAATACCGCTTGCAGTATGTCTTGTGCTTGTATCGGTTAAGATATTTCCGCGATATGTAGGATAGTAAATTCTATTATCAGTAGAAGATGCATTATAACCTTGCCAGTAAACTGTAGGAAGTTCTGGCTGTGATGTAGATACTGTAAAAGTAGCAACAGTGCCCGAAGAAGAAGTGTTATTTAGTAACAGTGTTGAATTGCCATACATCTGAACTGCAGAAGCAGTTCCGCTTATTGTTCCATAATTTATAGTGTTGGAACCGTTACTTACACAAGTAACACCATAAGAAGTACCGGATACTGTAATACCACTTAAATTGACAATATTGTTCACTCCGTTAGCAAAAACAATATTCGAAGCTAAACCGGTTGCAGATGGTGGCGCTGTCATTGCTGATGTGACATTGATTATATTGCCTAATGTAGATACTGTGATACTTCCTATAATGATATTTTGCGAAACATTATATTCAACTTTGCCAAGATTATAAGTGCTGTATGATCCACCAATTGACAATCCATATGAGTTAACTGTGGTTGTGTTACCACCGTTTCTTCTACAATTTGTTATTGTATAAGTGTTGCCTGTAGAAGTTCCCGGCGATGATGCCAACAAATCTGTCTGTTGATTAGTAAGCCCACCACTCGAATTACTATTTAAATTTACAACTGTAACCGATGACTGAAAACCACCAGCATTGGAATTTCTGATACCAATGGTAGCCTGTTGAATATTATTCACAGAAAGTGTGGAATTAGTAAAAGCACTGGATGTGTTAATTCCATAAGTCAATCCACATAAATTATCTGCAGTAAATGATATATTAAGTGGTCCACCACTTATATTCACACCTGCGTAAAATTTAGAAAAATTTATGTTCGAGAATGTAACATAAGAAGCACCGATAGATAAAGCATAACCTTCACCATTATAACTTGCAATATAAGTATCACCGGTTTGTGTACTCATATCAGTAGTATTCCACCCACCACTAAAGGTAATAGGATTACCGGACGCACCACCTTTAGTAATATTGCCAAATGTTGTACCAGTAATTGAACTATCAACCAGCGAACTAGGTAACACAATGGATTCGCGCTTGTATAATTCTACAGTTCCTGTAGTTCCAGAATATCCTTGTGCTTGAACAGTTGATAAGTCTTGGTTGAAAGCTTGCATTAACGAAATTGTGGTACCATTAATAGAATCAATGTTCCACCAGCCTTCTGTACTAGTATTTCTATTACTAATTAAGGAACTCAATGTTATAGAATCAGCCGAACTACTTGCTTTACAAGCAAGAATGTTGTTCAACAAAATAGTAGTGGCGCCGCGGTTTTGTGTCCTATACAAAGCAATAGATTGAATAGCAGAACCAAGTGCTCCACCAGTATCTACTGTAATACAATTCCATGTTGCAGTAGCTTTAATATATGGAATATTAATTGTATTCACAACTGTAGAACCGGCAGTGTCTGAACATAAGCACAATTGATAATCATTGTCTGCTGCCATTGACCCTGCAGACATATACAACCAGAAACTAACCTGTTGATACGAACTAAAGTTCTGCGAAGAACCTAACGCAAAATAGGCAATTAATCCAGTTGTAAAAGAAGCAGTTGCTGATATGCTGGAACTAGTGGCACCCAATTTACGAGTTGTGCTAGTTGTAGAAGATGCGTTTGCATTTGTAGACCAAGCACCGGTAGCCTGAGAAATATTGCTTGTTACAGCCGTAGTCAAAGTAACAGTCTTAGATCCATCAGTCCATGTTGCATTCTGACCAGTATCAGTATAGGCTGGACTAGCAATAACACGCACTGAATCCCCAGATGTAGGTGCTTTAGCAGACCATCCTGTAAAACTTTTTAAGCGTGTAGCAAAAGAGGTGCCAGCAGAGGCATCATTGCCACCGGTAGGGTCAATATACCATGTTGTTGCCATTATTCAATTACCTCTTGCGTTATTACAGAACCGTCAGGAAGTGTATAAGCACTACCATCATCGTTCGGTGTTAATTCCATTGCTATTTTATTCTCCAGAGTGTCATCCATTAACGCCCTGAAGAAGTTATCTATTTGTTCACGGGTAAAAATGCGATCATTCGCTATGATCGCATCAAGTAATTCTCTTGCTGTCATTAGTATCCTCTTGCGTAGCTTACTACGTTGTACTTACTATTTACGCTGGAATAAATCAAGCCTACAAAGTCCAAAGAACCAACCGCTGTGCTAGGCGTGAACGAAGTTACATCGGTACCAAACTTGGTTTCAGAAGTGAAACTTACTGTGTAACTACCGGAACCACCTTGCTTAATTTGCAAGTCCATTCTTTGACCATCAACAGCACCAGTGTTAGTGATTATGATGTTACCGGTTAAGGTAATAGTTGTTGTATTCACACCAGTCCAGTTGATTGTCTTATTAGCAGCATAAGTTTCTGGATTAACAACCGGTGTTACAAAACCATTTATAGCAGTGCTGACATCGATATTATCGGCATACAAAGTACCAGAACTAATATCGAATGTTAATGTATGAGCACCAGATGAAAGTCCAAGTGTTCCCGATCCTGTGCTTGCACCTAATGCGACACTGTAGGTACTGCTTGTGAAAGAGCTAACAGTGTACTGAGTAGAAGTTCCACTAAAGTAGTTTGCATACAAAGTACCGGTACTTGGCTGATAACCAAGGCTACCGGAGTCAGCCTTTAATGCTTGATTGCCAGAAGTAGCACCAACAAATGTAGGATACAAGATGCTTGCAGAAGTGCTATCATTTGTAATGGCCGATGTCGTAGAATTGATGCTTGTTGCATTACTTGCAGCAGTAATTCTACCATAAGCATCAACTGTGATACTTGCTGGAGAATAAGAACCAGCAGTTACAGCAGTAGTTGCAAGATCAAGAACAGGTGTAGCACCTCCGGTAGAAGTGATTCTACCGCTTGTTCCGCTTACCGATGTAACTACAGAACCATTGCTTGCTGCGGTTACACGTCCATAAGCATCGACAGTGATATTTGCAGCAGTATAGCTACCAGCAGTTACAGCAGTAGTTGCCAAGTCAAGTGTAATACTTCCCGAAGAAGTAATAGGACCACCTGTGTTTGTAAGTCTGCTGGAGTTAGTAAGAACAGCAACGTAAGTTACAGTTCCGTTACCACTACCTGGAGTATAACCAAGAGCAGTTGTAACGTCTGTAGAGGTAAGTGTGATAGCCCCAGTTCTGCCATTAAAGCTTGATACTGAAGAACTTGCTCCGTTACTTGCAGCAGTGATTCTGCCATACGCATCGACAGTAATATTCGCACTTGTGTAACTACCAGCACTCACTGCGGTCGTAGCAAGCGATAAAGTAGGAGTTGTAGTACCAGTTACTGTAATTTGTCCACTTGTTCCGCTTACTGAAGTTACAGGAGCAGTTCCGCTACTTGCAGCAGTGATTCTGCCCTTGGAATCTACAGTCAAGGAAGCATAGGTATAGCTGCCAGGAGTTACGGCAGTTGTTGCAAGGTTAGCAGTAATAGAACCAGAAGTAGTAATTGGGCTACCGCTGATAGTAAAATCAGAACTAATCAGACCTACGCTTGTTACAGTACCAGTGTTGGTTGTATAACCAGCAGGGTTTGTAGCATTGTAAGGAGTGTAACCAAGTGCAGAAATAACGTTAGCACTAGAAGCACTAGAAGCAGCAGTTAAGCGTCCTTTGCTATCAACAGTGATATTCGCAAGCGAATACGTTCCGGCACTTACCGCAGTGTTAGACAAGGTTGTAGCAAAAGAACCAGTTCCGCTACCGGTCACATCACCGGTTAAGGTAATTGTCTGATCACCAGTGTTTGTTCCGCTAAGGTTAGAAGCAGTAATGGTTCCAGTTGCAGTTACATTTCCGCCAAACTTAGAGTTACCTGCAGCAACATGCAATGCATATGGATTAGTAATTGTTACATTATGTCCATTTGTAGGAGCATTCTCGATGTACAGTGTACTCGCTTCAGTATAAGTTACACCAGTATTGACTGCATCAAGAGTTAATCTACCTAAGCTAGCAACTACACCAAGTGAGTTTGTTCCGCTTGTGCTTGTGCTATTATCGTAGATTGTATCAGCAGGAGATCTAAATGCAGTACCCAGAGAGATATTCGATGCGGGCATTGCACCAGGGGAAGCAGAATAGAATGTGCCTGTCTTAACAGTTCCGTAGATACCACCGAACACATTGCCAGCAAGTTGCCCAGTTCCATAAACTTCGAAGTCACCAGTGTCACCTGCTCTACCTGCAAATGCATATCTCTGTCCAAATATAATCTGACCTTGAGTTGTAATAGGACCAAGGTTAGTACCGGCAGTGTTGACAGTAAATGTTCCTGCACTTGCAGTTAAGACAGTGTAATTTCCATTGTAACCACTTGGCACAATACCACTTAAAGTAACAGTTTGCCCTGCAGAAATAACTTGCAAACTACCAGCGTAGTTGATAGTAGCAGTATGCGAAGCACTTGTTCCGCTTGTTGTGTTGATCTGAGTTGCACGATTGATATAACCAAGGGCACCACTTGTTACAACCGATCCAGTTGTAGTATTCGCATAGCTTACGCTTGTAGAAGTAGAAGCAGTTACAATGTAACTTCCATTAAATCCACTAGGTGTAACACCGTTTACTGTGATAAGTTGTCCAACTGCGTAAGGACCGGAGAATAAATTAAGAGTAGCAGTAGTACCGTTACCAGAACCACCGAGCACAATGTTGTTACCACCGACTGCATTATAGAAATCAGAGATAATACCGATATCAGCACCATTGTCAGTAGTGATCCAGCCACCGGACGAAGTGTTTAACGAAATTGTTGGGTTAACATAGTTAGTAACCGAAGAGTTACTTGTTGTAGTTGTCCCAAGAACGTTCAGGTTACCGCTAATTAAAGTATTTCCGTTTACTGACAAGTCACCACCGACTGTTACACCATCAGTTGTAGAAACACTGTAAGGAGTAATTGCGTTAAGACCGAAAGTTAATGTTCCAGAAGAAGTAATTGGGTTACCGGAAATTGTAATTCCGTTGTTCGCAATCACGTCTACCGAAGTAACAGTGCCAGGAGTATAACCAAGAGCAGTTGTAACGTCAGTAGAAGTAAGTGTGATAGCACCTGTTCTTGTATTAAAAGATGTAACTCCTCCACCAGTTCCGTTAGTAGCGCTTGTAATACGTCCTTTGCTATCGACAGTAATATTCGCGTTTGTATAAGAACCAGCAGTTACACCAGTTGTATTCAAATTAGCAGTTATTGTTCCGCTAGAGGTAATAGGACTTCCGCTAACAGTCAAATCAGTGCTAGACAAAGCAACCGAACTTACAGTTCCTAAAGGTGTAGAACTTCCGTTTACGTAAGCACCGGTAGAATCTACCTTAAGTCTAAGTGTGTTTGCAGCGCCAATAAGCACAGTATCGGTCATTGTCGAATTGCCGTAAAGGTTACCGATGATAGTGTTATTGCCATTTGTTGTTACAGAGTAACCTGCTTGAACACCGATTAAGATGTTACCGCTACCGGATGTAACTGCATTGCCGGCATCGAAGCCGAGGAATGTGTTGTTAGAACCAGTTGTTAATGAGTTATCAGCAAAAGAACCTACACCGACGTTGTTACTACCAGTAGTAACATTACCTGCAGCACCGTAGCCTAAGAATGTGTTCGAAGAATCAAACTTGATATTACCATTAACTGCTGTATTCACATCAGCGTTTGTTAAAGTAATGGCACCTGTTCTTGTATTAAAGGATGTAACTCCGCCACCTGTGCCATTGCTTGCAGCAGTAATTCTACCGTAAGCGTCAACAGTAATATTCGCATTTGTATAAGAACCTGCAGCAACAGCAGTTGTCGAAAGATCAACAGTAATGCTACCACTAGAAGTAATTGGGCTACCGGATGTAGTAATTCTACCGCTTGCTCCATTAACTGAAATGCTTGTTACTGAACCTGGAGTGTAACCAAGAGCAGTTGTAACGTCTGTAGAAGTAAGAGTAACAGCACCTGTTCTAGAGTTAAAAGAAGTAACTCCGATAGGTGTAATCCACTTGAGTTGTCCACTAGAACCTTGTGAACTAAGAACTTGTCCACTAGAACCATAGCCATTTCCTGCAGTTCCAAGATACAACGCACCAGAACTATTGTATTCGTAACTTAACGTTGGGCCTAAGTAGAAAACAAGATTAGTATCGGCATCGAAAACAATGTTATTTGCATTTATTCTTGCAGTTCCGCCAAGTCCTGCATTAACACTGTCACCTGCATTGATAGTAACGTCACCACCAGTACCGGACGTATTAGTCCCTGCATAATTTCCTGCGCTAATATCGATATTACCTGCTTGAGCAATACTTGTTGTAACTCCAGAACCCACTGCACCAGCATCGATGCTGATGTTCTTGTTATAGATAGTAGAAGTATTAGAGATGTTACTTGCAAAGATAGCAAGTCCGTTATTGTAAGATTCAATACCGGGTGCAACGTTAGTAGAGAAGTTACCATCGCTAGGAACACCAATAGTAAGCAAGTTAACACCGGTGCCACTATTTGTTGTGAAAATTAACTTGTTGTCACCTACAAGAGTACCGGCACTATTTCGCTGAACAGAACCAAGCACACCAGTAGGAGTTGCTCCACCACCTGTGCCATTGCTTACAGCAGTAACTCTACCATATGAGTCAACACTGATATTCGCATTTGTATATGAACCTGGTGTTGCTCCCGATGGAGCAAGACCCATTGTAATTGTTCCGCTAGAAGTGATTGGACCACCGCTAGAAGTAAGTTGTCCTGGAGAACCTGCAACTTGAACACTTGTAACTGAGCCAGTTCCGCCACCAACTAAGTGACCACCGGGTGTTACACCATCTTGCAAGAACAATTGATTTGTGTCAGTCGCAACAAGCAACTCACCAGGAGCACCTACTGTTACAGCAACTTGGGCCGCAGTGCCGTTTCTTAATATAACTTCTGATGCCATTTATATTCCTTTATTTCTTATCTAATTATTGTTCCGGTAACCGATCCCAGATTTACTACAACATTGGGAAGATCTGTTACCGAACCAAAATCAATTCTTGCTGTAACAATTTCTGTGACTTTTCCGCAGTTTAAGTTGCCAACTATTACACCACTTTGAGCAGATCCACTTCCGCCACTTGTGGCTGATATCACTCTACCTTTCGAATCAACTGTAACAGTTGCATTGGTATAAGTGCCAGGAACTACTGTAGTATTGGACAGCGTAGTATTTATAGTGCCGACACCTACACCAGTTACATCTCCTACTAATGTCGTTGTGCTACCAGAACCTCCACCTCCCCCGCCACTAGAACCACCTGCTTGAACAGCTTGTAAAGAAACATTAGTTATACGTCCTTTACTATCAACTGTGATTACAGGATAGTTATTAGGATCACCGAATGTTCCTATTGCTTTGTTAACAGTGGAAAGTTGAAGATTGTTGCTACCGACAGTATTATAAACGTCGCCAGTAAAGACAGGGAGAAGTTCAGTCCACGAAGTTCCATTACTAACATAGGTGTTGCCACTATCGTATGCTAGGTAGACTGAATTAGAATTTGTAGGTGCGCTAGGTAGATTTGCTTGTAAACCTACCTGAACATTGTTTGCACCGTTTGTTGAGTTATTACCAGTAGATTGAAACCAAAACGCCCACGGTTGAGTAACTCTCCCGTTTGCGTCAGCAATATTAAATCCTAATGGTATTTGAGATGTATTCGACATCTACTATTTATTAGTATTCGACGATGCATAATCCTGCAGTTCCGTACCCATTAGGACCAGTGCCTCCACCGAATAAAGAACCAAGAGGCCCAATGCCTGCTCCACCCTTACCAGCAGTACCACCAACAATAGTATATGTTCCTACACCTACTCCGAAAGAACCAGTAATAGTAGCGCCATTTGCTCCGTCGGCTCCGTTGCCAGAACTAGAAGCACTCTCACCGCCTCTGCCACCAGAAGCAACAGCAATAGTTCCGAAACTACTTGTTCCACCAGTTCCGCCTACGCTTGCGCTAAGATCGAATGCAGAAGTTCCTCCTGCTCCGATAGTTACAGTGTAGACCGTGCCAGCAGTAGTTTGAACAGGAGTTACTGCAACTCCGCCATCGCCGCCGCGCCCGCCTGCATAAGTAGTAGCACCTTCGCCACCACTAGAACCTGCTTGTCCGTTACCGCCGCCACCACCTACAACAGTAACCTTTAAGTAGTTTACTCCGCTAGGTACTGTAAAAGTTCCACTGCTTGTAAAGACATAGATACCATGTCCTGAAGTAGTGCCACCTCCACTTGTGCTTACATTATCAGCAACTTTGTCAAGCAAAATAAAGTAAGTTCCATTGTAAGCAACTTGCGACACCATACCTGTGTAAATTACAGGACTGGCAAGAGTACCATCGCTATTGTATTGCTTGATATTCAACGGACCAATGTTGTTAATATTCAGTGTGCTTGCAGTTCCGCCATTACCAGCACCGAACTGAACAACAAATACTTGTCCAATCGAATAGCTTGTAATTGCAGCAAGTGCAGAAGCAGTGTAGATATTAGTACCATACGCGGTAGTTACTTTGTAACCTTGCAATATGGAATCACTAAGACCTTGAATATATCCCTTAGCAGCATTCAGTGCATTGCCTACAGTTCCTGCAGTCGTATAAGCATTTAGCGGATTGTAAGTTACAGCACCAGAATCTACTGTAATTCCGTTAGCAACAAGAATACTCCATGCTACCGCAGTCATTGTTGTGCTCAAAGGCAAGCTGGTATCAGTCTGCACTGTTACCTGAGTATTAGGAGCAGAATAATTTACAGCAGTTACAGTTCCGTAAGTAATCGGTCCACTAGAGTTAGTAATTTTCACTCTATTGCTAATTGCGAAATTTACACTCTGATCTCCGCTAAGTAAGAACTTATTCGAACTTACGAAAACAGGTGTAACTCCAGCATCAGTCCACACAGGAATTGTAGGAGAAGTTTGTGTGTTACTTGCTTGAACACCGATTACATTATCGACGTAAGTAAGAACAGTAGTACCATCAGCAGCAGTAAGAACCAGGTTATATGCTAACCCATTTACTAAGTAAATTTCTGTAGGAACTCTACCACTACTATCCAATACTATAGGATTTGCATTAGGAACAACAGCGGAAGCATCAGTGTAGGTTGTTTGCTGAACACTTGTGCTTCCCGCTTCATATTGCCACAACTTTCCACCAGCCAGTGGTAGGCCATTGTTATCGAATGCCTGATACCCGTTGAATACCGGGCTGATAGAAACTTGTACTGTCATATTAGTTGTGGTTTACAACGGAGAAGAATGTGTTGACGTTTGCATAGCTACCATACTGAGCAGCACTTACAGTAATACCGGAAGTTTGCAAGTTAGCAACGATAGCAGCGTAGAACAGCTGGTCACCAGCACGGTATTGTCCAGCACCAGTAAACGAAGCAGTTGCTGTAAGAACGCCGTGAACCGCATCCCAGTCTTGGCTAGTTCCGCCTGCGTAACCAACAACGGTACCACCATAGTTCAAGAATTGTCTGAACAACACGTTACCGCCGTTCTGGTTCTGCACGGTGTAAGCCTGTCCGCCAAATGTAGCAGTAGCGATAACATTACGACTGAATGTAAACACACTGTTAGCAGGGAAGGAAATAGTTTGTGTGCTATTACCAACAATGGAGATTGTAAACGAAATGGGTGCTGTATTCCAAGAACCATAGTTGGTTGCTGCACCTACGTTATCCCATGCGATAGGGGTGATTGTAGCAGTGTCGGTGCCGTTTGTATAACCCAAGTTCTTACTGTAAACAGTATTTGTAAGGTTAATACCACCGAAGCACTCTTGCACAGTATTCTGTGCTTGAATAATACCTGCATTTACCATTGCTGTCTGAAGTGCAGCATTTTGTGCAGAAGTAGAGGTATTAAGTGATTGAGTAAGACCCGCTACTGCCTGCGGTACTGTGACGATTGCTGTCATAAAATTTCCTTTAAAAGTTAAGCGGGTGGGAACCCATATCCGATTGTGATGTTATTTGGATCAGTAAAGATCTGTGTCATGCCATTTGCTGAGTATGCACTAAACCACCCAGCAAAACTATTGTACTCATCCAGATCACATGATTCATAGCTATTTATCGATGCATTGCTAGGTACAAACCCTGTAGTGAACCCCAACACAATTCCGTCCATATCATGTAAAGGGGTTCCTAGCGCAGGAACAGAAGTAGTGCCGACACCTATTATATCATCGATCTCATCTAAAACTGTTATTCCGTCTGCTGCGGTAAGAACAATGTGATAGGCGACAGAAGTGTCCAGCCATATTGCGTAAGGAGGTCTTCCACTGCTATCCAGTACAATGGGATTAGAATTTGGTACATTGCCATCTTGAGTTGTATAAGTTGTTACCTGTGTTGAAGTAGAACCCGCTAAGTAGGTAAAAATCTTACCTCCGTTAAGGGGTTTTCCGTTGTTATCGAAGTACTGAGCTTCGTTGAATACCGGCGATAATGCGACTGATGCCATTAGAATTCCTTTTTAATCTGTTGCTGCAAACTGCTAAAGCAAATATAATAACTACATACAAACACAACAGGAGCTATTATGATTGTCTTTATTGCTATATTTCTCATTATTTTCTTCTACACTCTTCTTACTTAACGTAAGGATTAGAGAGATTATTATCAGGATTTAAGTATGAGTTGCTGTCATAGACATCATTCATTGCTCTAAATCTATCAGCCTGTTCTTGCAAACGTGTCTTAGGTGCCCTACTTAATTCAGTAAGAGCAGGTGTAACAGCACTTCTCATTACTGTAGAAGGCACTGTTGCTATTCCAGGATTAACTGCTGCATATGGTCCAATTGCAGCTTTACCCGCTGAACCAGCAATCTTGGCAAGAGTGCCACCAGCAATACCGTAACCCATGTCTTTAAGTGGGTCTCTGCCAGTTACTGCTGATTCTGCAGCACCTAATGCTGCGCCTGAGAGTGCGCTTGGTGCAACTTGTCCGACTGCTTTGCCTGCTGCATTCAGCCCAAGCCTTACAGGACTAATCTGAGGTTCACTCTTTATAGTCTCTTTAATAAACTCTGGTGTTAACTTATTGCCAGCAAGGTTATAACCAGGATTAGCAGGATTTTCTGCAATCTTCATCTGAGAACCTGCCCATGCTTTTCCGGCACGTTCAATCACGCCTTCCATAACTTTACCTAGTCCAGCAGTTGCTGCGCCAAAAGTGCCGCCTAGTATTCCGCCTAATATAGCATCATTAGGGTTTTTCCTAGTTGCATAACCTTCATTGGCACCTGCAACTACGCCCATGCCTATTTGTGGCAATAAACCAAGTCCACTTGTTGCAGCAGCAGTTCCTACACTTCCTGCAACATTACCTGCCGTAGCAGCAATAGGGTGCTGTCTTTCCTCTTCAGCATTATGATAACCAGGCAGGTAGTTAGTTAATCCTAAAGAAGCACCTTTAAGCACATTCTTAGCAAAAACTCTAGAAGCATCCTCGTACGGAGCCTTTGCGGGTACTCCTTTAGGTGCTGCCGCATTAGGATTAACCATGGGAGGATTTATGTTGCCGCGACCAGAACCGCCCTGTTCATAATCTTCTTCCCATGGCATTTTACCCGCAGTAGTTGCAGGTGTAGTATCGTAGTCTTCTTCCCATGGCATCATAATTATTTTACCTTCACGTAATTATTCTTGTCCTTAGGGTCACCACCCTTGAACACATACTTGCTTCCATCAGATGCAGTTATAATTTCATTCTTCTTAGGCGGTGCCTTCTTACCAGTACTAGTTTCAGCGGGGGCTTCAATCTTGCCACCAGCACGTTGAATTTCACGCTGAATAGCGGCAATATCCTCTTTACTGTTACCTGGTTTATTAAGTTCAGAACGCAAAATAGCAAGTCTATCAGCATCTCTTGCAGCTTGTTCATCCTTACTAACTTTTGTAGGCATACCTGCAACACTAGATGGAGAACTGTTGCTAGGGAATTGCTGAGCACCTACAACATTAGACTGTCCCGATATCTTATTCTGCACAAGGGCCTGATCAGCCTGTAACTTGCGAAGAATTTGTCTTGGCGACATCATTGTAACATCGATCTGATCATCCTTGAACAATGGATTAGCATTGTGTACTTGAACAAGAGTTCTCATACCTGCAAATTCAGGGTCATTTTCGAATCTAGAACGCAGAGCATTTCCGATTTGTCCGATCTTAGTATCGTAATCCTTATCCTTAGCTAACTTTGAAGAAGCATTAATACCAGTCTGAAGTTGCTTGTTATAGCCTTCTAACTCACCGATATTGGCAAGTGCTCCAGCACGAGTAGCAGCAGGAACAATTTGACCAGTTTGTGCAGCAGTTGCAGTTTCTTTAGTACCAGCAATTTGCTGTGCTTTCCAGATAGTCATGTTATCATCAACAGGCACCCCTGATTTACGCATAGTTTCGCGGAACATCTGGTTAACTTCACTCTTAGGATCTTGTCCTTCGGGCGTAAATCCTGCAGCAGCAAATTCTTTACCTTGTGCAGCTTGTCTGAGTGCCAAGTCTTGCTGACTAATTCCAAGCTGGCCATAGCTAATTCCCAACTGCCCCTTTTGAATGCCCAGTTGTTCTTGTTGCAATGCATTGATAGTTGCTTGCTTAATAGCCTTTACATTCTCTTGATTAACATCGATTGTACCTGTTTCTTTGTTAGGCTTACCGAATATTGTAGTAATCTGTTTACCTGAACCTGGGATCAAAGAATCAGCATACTGAGCATACTTTTGAAGCAGTTCAGGGCGTTGTTTTTCGCCAGCTGCATCCAATAGTGTAGCAGTTGTAGAAAGCAAGTCCTGTGTATATTTCGATGTCTTTAAGTTTCTATCTTGAATATCAGTGCTATTCTTAATTTGTGCAGCATCAGTTTGAAATTTATGTGCAGCAGCAGATTGTGCTTCATTAAAATATCCTGCACTGCTTGCATGGTTAATGATTGCATCCACATTAGGACTACCATCTTGATTGACTAACTTTGCCCTATTTTGAGTGAGCCAGTTATTAAAATCTGCAGCACGTTTCTTAATAGCAGAATCCGCTTCTACTCCTGGCAATGCAGCCATTTTTGTGGCATATTCTGCTTGCAAGTTTTGATTTTGCTGTGCAAGATTTGCTAACTGGGCATACTTAGTGATGTCCAGTCCTTCTGGTGATTTAACACCTAAACTGATATTTGGATCAATTGCCATGTTTATTCCTTATTGTAATCCCATCCAGTTAGCAAGTCCTTCACCGGCTGCATAATAGCCTCCGCCAGTCCCGCTGCCACCGTACTTATTAAGTGCTTGCAATCCCATCCAGTTGTTAAGACCACTGTTGAATGCACCTGTAAGAGCATTAGTAGAACCTACACTACCTGCAGCTTGTGCAGCAGCTCCGCTTGTAAGATAGTTGTTACTTGCAGCAGTTCCTGACATTGTTGTATTTGCTATATTACTACCAGTAGATTGTGCAGCAGTACCAGCAGCAGTTGCAGCAGCACTACCTGGAGCAATAATACCTTGCAAGCGATTGTAGATATTGTTCTGATTTGTTTGATAGCGGTTAAATGCATTCTGATATTCTTGACTTGCAGCGCCTTGTGCGTAGTCATTAATATCTTTAAGTCCTTGTCCAGTCTGTAACATACCAGTAGCAGCACCGGATGCCTTTAATGCTTGTAAGCCTTGATTAAGACGCCATTGATAGCTAGGATCAGTAGTAAGATCGCTAGGCTTAAATGTTCCAGTAAGAGCACCAGCGTATTGATCAGCAGCTTGGTTAAGTTGTGCTTGGCTAGCTCCGTAGTTTTGAGTAGCACCGTTAGTTAATCCAGTTACTGCATTACCCTTAGCATCAACTGTTTGTCCAGCAGCGTTTGTGTAATTACCAGTCTGAGTTCCGCCACTTGTGCTACCTGCTGTGCTCTGTCCTGCATTTAACCCACCCAGTCCCATAGCAGAAAGCAGGGCCTGATAGCCCATCTGCCCGCCCTGCATATAAGGGCTTTGATTAGCAAGTTGTTGCTGATACATTTGCCATTGCAACTGATTTGCTTCTCTTTGTGCTTGCAAGGTATTATTACTTGCTTGAGTGGCAGCATTTGCTTGTGTACTTGCAGCATCGCCAGCTGCCTGTGAACCTAGAATACCTGTAACAACGGATCCGCCGATAGCTGCGGCTGCGACGTTACAATATTTTAAAGTGTCTTCGATCGCATTGCCGAAGCTATCTTCGAATGCCGTGTTAACTTTTTTCATAGTTTATTCCTTGAATAGTGTATTTATTAGATTATTTTCATGTAAGTTTCGTCGGAGTGTGTATAGCCCAGTCTTTCGTGCAATACAGAATTATCTTTGTGACACTTAGTACCAGTAATGATTTTAACTACACCTCTATCTTTAAGGGTTTTCTCCGCAAACTTTAGCAGTTTAATACCTGCCCATCCCCTTCTGTGTTCTTGCTCTACAAAATACAAATCTACCATGCCATGAAGTGTAGATTTATAGTGAAAGTGTCCACCCACAAAAGTAACGTGATATCCAACAAGTTTTCCGTCATGTCTTACTGTAACAGTGTGCAATTTATTATCGCGTTCCATTTGCACATAGCGTTGCCAGTCCATGTCTACAGGTACTTCTTCTCTAGTAAGTCCTAGTTCTGCCCAGTGTAGCGGAACAAAGCGCTGAAATTCTGGGATGCACTGTTCGAAGGACTCTACTTGATACGAATACCCTTGCTTGTATTCTACTTTGTTAACAAGTGGTTGAGTTGTAGTAGTTTTTAAAGTCTTCTTAATATGTTCGAAGTAAGGTGTTCTGATATCAATTATCATTGTAATTCTATCAGCATCAGAGTCGTTTTCTACAGAGTGTGTCTTGCTATTGTCGAAAACAAACAAATCACCCACTTTAGGCTCGAATACTTCGTCGCCGCAAATAAACTTAGCACCGGGTGCTTGTTGTAGTGCTAAGTGAAAGCGCTGATAGTAACTAACTGGGCTACCTGCGTCTACATGTGGCTTTACTTTATGTCCTGGTTTGCAACGTGTAATTACACATCTTCCTATTCTGTCTCCCATGACTTGTCCCATGAGAGTGTGTATTACTGGTGATACTGGCAGCACAGAAGCAGCAGGGTACCAGTAGCTTTCGTAGTCATCTAGCATCTGCAGGTTATTATAACTTATTTCGTTAAATCTGACAATAATGTCATCTATGTCAGTGTGTGGACTGTTAGGATGTGTAGTTCTTATATCTACATAGTTCCACAACTCTTCGTGTTCAGCAAGTGCTAGTAGAAATGGAGTAGTGTCTATACCTTGTGCTATTAATTGAAAATTCTTATACATTGTTTGTTGTCCTGTTTTAAGCACGTAAGCACGGTTTGTGTGCTTTTCGCACTGTATTTACACAGTGGTCTAAACTTTACACTTTGTTTTTTAGCAATCTTAAAAAAGCGTGCTTAACGTGCTTACGTGCTTAAAATGCTGTATCTCATTGATTTATATAGGTTTTTTGTAAGCACGCTTTATTTTTGTACGTGCTTATTTTAAGCACGTTTTACGCTTGTCCTACCTCTACATCAACGAATGCAGACAACATTTGTACTTTTACTGGTTCAGTTACTGTAACTCTAAGCACTAAGTCACGTCCATAACCACAGCGAGGCCAACGTGCTCTAGTCCTGTAAGTACCTATTTTACCAATACGTGCATACATAGGGTTCATCCATGTTTGTCCCCCATCTTTACTAATTTCTAATGTAACTCTAGGATCAACACTAGCTGGAGTATTGACATTGTTTTGCACAAGTCCTACACCGAATGTAAAGTCTACTTCCATAAGTCTTAAGAACATGTTGTTAAGATTTTCACTTACGTGTGGAGACTGTCTTATACGTCTAATCATATTACCGTTGTCAGTATAAGTTTCTAAGTCTAGCATATAGATATTGCCATTGCGATAATCACCAACAATGTGAACGTTGTTCAACACACAATGTCCTTCTGCTAAATTACGTCCTGTAATACCATTAACAGTGCTTTGTCTTTCGTGCCATTGTCCTACAGAAACATCGTAGACCCAAGTGGTATCGTTACCGGGGATGTTTAAGCAATAGAAGTAGTGCCCTTCTTGCTGATACGAATAAGCAGTTGCTTGACTTAAATCCCCTATGTTTTGCAAGTAATATTCTACAGCATTCGTAGAAACTCTAGCGGGTGCTGCATTACTTAATGTGTAGACTACCCCACCGCCCTGAGCATTAGAGCCTAGCCAAAAAATAGTCTCGCCTAAAATCTTAACACTTTGCGGAGCAACACAGCCAATTTGGCTGTTACGTCCATCTTGACGCTGAAACGGCGTGCTACCAGAGGCACCAGAGTCCCACCATATTTCAGTAGTTCTAGCTCCAAGGACATAAAGCTGTCTAGAAACACTAATAACAGCCATAAGAATATCACTGTTACCAGTTTTAGCTGCAAGATTAAGTGCAGGGAAAGTTACATCATACAAGTCACTAATAAACAACTGAGTTGTTCCAACTCTATTAAAAATCAAGTATCCGTCCTGGAATGTAACAGTTGCAGCAGGATAGAAGTTATTAGAGATAATTTGTTGTATCTTAGTTTCACCTATAGTCTGGTAATAGCCATACTGACCATCAACAATCACTACTTGATTTCCGTTGTCAGCAATGCTAACTGGGCCTTCATGTGTAAGTAAATTACCTTCTAGTAATATAGGCTGCGCATTAGCACCACTAATTTGATACACCGAATTACCGCTAACAACAATTGCAACGTCCAAGTTACTAATAGTATACAACCCGCGTATAGGCCCTGTTCCTAAGGTTTGTAGAAACTTTAGCCCTGGAGTTCCGATTAGTGTTGCAGGTTCTTGGCCTTTGCCTCCACCTGTTTCATCTAACTCGATGTAATAGTTAATAAGGCGCTGGCAATCAAATCTATGCACTCTTGAAACGTACGATGGTCCGACAAAACCGGGTATTCTTTTCTTATTTTCTGCCATAATTTTCCTTAAAGAGGTGTAGGACTAATAAATCCTATCCAGTCGTGATACTTACTAAGTGCAGGAATAACACAAGGAGTTCTATACTGTGCTCTAATATATCCCATAACCATGCCGTTGTAATCCTCGATCTGCACGTAATCAATTGCTCTACCACCTAAGGGTATAGTAGCATAGATGTAACCTACAAGATTAGACTCAGGATCATACCACACCTGATCGTAACTAGGAGGACTAGGTGGGGGTGGTACCGGAACCCATCCTGGAACAGTCGAAGTATCATTGCTGGGAGGTTGTGGATTATCACTATTAGGGAACACGAATCCCATCGGCAACCCATCAACTGTGTCTAACTCGAAAGTCATGTTGTCGCCAGGAGTGTTGCGCAACCACCCAGCATCTGAGCCATCATTAAATGTAAACTGGGTATAAGAACCCGAAGTTGCATTTATAGCAGAAGCATACCCAATAAGTTGCCCGTTGATGTCGGTATATTGTTGGCCAGTGTAAGGTAATGACATATTAGTTGTTTCCGAAGGACCAGAAGTTACCTGTTATCCAGTTAAAGTATCGATTACGTCCACTTCTCGACATTCCGCCATCACCACGCATGTAACGAGGAACAGAGTTAAGTCTTTCTAACTCAAGTTTAGCATTTATTGCAGTTTGTACTACTTCTGGGGCAACAGTCTTGCCGTATTCTGCAGCTAATTCTACTGCTAAGTTAAATCTAAAAGCACGTTCATAACCAGGAGGGTATGTAACTGGAGCATCGATGTCAGTCAAATCAAGCAAAGGTTCACGTAACCAAAGCACAATATCAGCAGGGCCGTTAGGAACAGGGAATAAAGTTACATTTCTAAGCGGATAATCACCGTCATCATAGTAAGCAAATGGGAATGTACTAGGTGTGTTCTTAACTGCAACTCCAGCATACTGTTCAACGGTAAGTGGTTGCATTGCAATATCAAGTTGTTGTGGAGAATTAGGCTGCAATCTTGCATAAGCAGTTTCGATCGCCATCGGACGCTGAACATCCCAGTCACCACCGATACCAAGTGTATAAGTCTTTTGTCCAGTAAGTGGGAACACGTATTCTTTAATATTGTAAATCATCAGCCTATTATTAGACCAAGACTCAATTAAAGCATCCAGTGCATAAACAGCAGTGTTCATTTCTTCTGCACTAAGCGACTCGTTTTGCTGAATGATATTAATAAGTCGAGCCGAACTATTAATCATATCTCGTAATGTTTTAGCCATACGTGTTCCTTTTGATATATTTATGCGCAATAAGAAAAGGGGCCGAAGCCCCTTTTAAGTAGTTTATCAGTTTAAGCTAAAAGGCCTAAAGCTTGAAGTGCTGCTACCACACCAGCCACAGTAGTAATACCGGAACCAGCTTGCTGTGCTACACCTGTTGCACCGTAGAAACCAAGAGTTTCTGAAGCCTTTTGACCAACCACGACACCCATTTGCGATCCACCAGTTGCGGTAGGATTGCTTGTGCCTTCAATATTTGGAGCTGCCATAATATATTTTCCTTTAAAAGTGTTAAAATGGGAGGACTATTAATCCTCCCTACTTACTTAGTTAGTTGCGATACGAACACCAAGTTGATCGTACAATGTAGCCCAGGCAAACATCACGTCGAAACGCAAGATTTCTTGGTTTGTACGAATATCAGGCATTTGTTGAACACGAATTGGAATACGTGTTTGATCATCAGTTGTAGTCTTGCCAAGACCAACGCTGTAGGGCATAAGTTCCTTAGCAGCAAGCACAATAGCATCGCGATCGAAAGCCAAAGCGTTCTGAGTTGTAACACCAGAAGCACCAGCGATAGTGATTGCGTCACCAGAAGCAGGAGCACGGGAAACGTTCTGGAAACCACCAGTTGTAACAATAGCTGGGGAAACAGTCATTGTAATTGCACCAGAAGTATCAGAAACAGTGTTAACAACAGTGAATTGCTGCAATGTAGCAATTGTCTGCTTTGTTTGTGCGTTAACCATGTAAACACCAGCGATAGTGAACACGTCACCAGCGTTAAGTGTCGTAGCACCCGATGTCCAACCAGATGTGCTCAATGTAGAGCTTGTAGACCATGTGCTGTTAGCAGGGACAGTCGAAGCAACTACTGGAGTACCACCGTACACACCGTTAGTGTGGGACTGAACAAGCTGGTTCATGAAAACACGGAACGAGCTGAAGTCACCTTGGTAACCAGAAGTATACATCTTACTGATTTCAGCACCTGGGTGGAAATATGTAAGATTCGATGTTGCAAGAACAGAGTTGAAATCCGGATCGTTAAGCAATGTCTTACGACCTGCTTCGTTAGGTGCAAGGTTCTTGTTAAGCAATGCAAGAGCCTTTGTGATTGCAGGAAGAGCGGTACCAGAAGCGCCACCAGTAAGTGCAACACCAGGAGTACCAACCAAGCCATAAAACTTGTTGATAAGTGCTTGACCTTGTGCTTCAACTTCAGAAGCGATACGCTGAACCGATGGCTCAACAACCTTAACGAAGTAGTCTTCTACAGAGAATGTCAATTCTTGCGAAGTAAGCGCATAGTCAGTACCAACTGGGTTAGTAAAGCTAAGTGGGCTGTAAGTTTCAGTAACTGCCTGAATATCAACCACAGAACCTGTACGCACTGTTGGGCGAATAGGACGACGAATGTTGATAGTCTGACCGATCTGAGCGGACTTAACGCCAAAATCAGAGTCGAAATCGCGGTTAACACGCTTTGCTAAGTCAAGAGTGTTACCAAGAACGATAGCAGCATCACGAGAAATCATGCTGATCGTTAAGAGGGTATTAGCTGTCATAATAAAATTCCAAATAAATTAAAAACGTTTCTTTTTAGCCATTCTAAGTTCGCGATACTCGGCTTGCGACAAGTTGGGATCCGTTAAGGACTTTACAACCGGTGCAGCACCTTTTTCAGAAGTAACTGGAGCAGGAGCTCTACTTACTTTAACGACCTTAGCAGGCTTGGTTTCCTTTGCACCCGCATTAGATAACCTATCCTCCAGTTTACCCAGCTCAATGAGTCTGCGATGGCCCGGTAATGCCGCGATACGATCCATTTCATCAGTATTCGTAGCCAAATGATAAGCAATTTTAGGGCCTATATCGGACTCGAATGCAACTTGTAAAAACTCTGGTAACTTGCTTAAATCATAGTCCTCTTGAAGTTCTTGTATAACTTCGTAATAATCGGACTGTGCCTTAGCAAATTCCTCTTCGCGTTGCTTGTAATTTTGCTGAACACTCTTTTGTGTGTTCTTTTGCTCTATTTCTTGCAACTTGCTATTAAGTTTCCACTCAGTAACTGCATCTGTGTACGCTTCGATATCATTGTAATCTTCGAACTTAGGGCGAGTTTCTGTATTTGCGGCAGGTTTAGACTGTTCACCGTTAACTTTCTTAACCAGTTCCTCAATTACACGATCTCTTTCCGCAATCTTTCGATTCATACGCTCGATGCGTTTTTCGAAACCACGCTTGGATTTCTTCTCTGTGTTCGTATCGTTTTCGCTATCAGTGCTATCATCGGCACTGTCATCACTAATGTCGTCCTCATTAGTAGCTTCGGAAGTAGCTGCATCCTCTGCACTTTCCACAGTTTCTGATTCTGTGTCCACAACTTCGGTGGTTTCAGCTGCAAAATGTCTCGGTGTTACATCTGCAACTTCAGTGTTGTTTACCGGTTCGGTAGAACTTACTTGGTTTTCGATCATTTAAGCCAATCCTTTGATTGTAATTTTTACCGGATTAAGACAGTAATCCGTAACTGTTTCTTATTTATATTCTGATAAGTTATTCTAATGACTTATCAAGGCCTTCAGTGTCACCTAATTGCGATTTTTCTGCAATTTCTGGTGCATTCATGCGGTCAATGTGCTGAATTTCTATTTCGTGAGCACCATGCAACATGTCAGTAGCAACTTCTACACCTGCAAGAGCAAGTTTTTCCTTCTCAATAGCAAGTTGTTCCTTTTGAATCTTAATTTCTTGTTCCTTAACCAAGAACTCCAGTTCTGTCTTTTGTTCTTCAAGGGAAAGAGTCTTAATCTTCACGTCGTGATCAAGTTGCACCTTAGTCATGTCAACCTTGGACTTCATCTTTTCTAATTGCAATTCGTCCTTAGCAATCTTAAGTTCCTGTTCTACTTGCATAGCATGAGCATTAAGAGCTTCAAGGTGTTGTTGCATCATTTGCACTTGCGATTTTAACTGCGGAACCAGTGCAGCAGCATCTTTTGGATTTGCCTTACGTGCTTGTAACACTTGTGGAGGTACCATAGCTTCAAGACTATCAGCAATTTGTTTAGCACCAGGCCAGTCCATGTGTCGAACAGCAATATCGGCAACTGCTGGAGCAGCTTGTGGATACACGCTAATAAGATTTGTAACTGCTTCTACAGTTTCTTGTCTCTTTGTGCCGAATCCAGGGCCAGTTTGAATGCTAACAGAGTAATCACCTTCGGTGAGATCGTACTCTACAATACCTGCTTCGTTAGGCTGATTAATTGCAATGCTACGCTTCTTGCCGTCTTGGGACATAATTTGCACATTTCGTGCAGAGTCATAGATAACAGGGATAGCTTCAACAATAATACAACCTACGTGCTGAATAGATCTGCTAAGGTTATCGTAAAAGTGATAGTTCGAGTTGTATGCTTGATGCTGACGTGCTAAAATAGCTTTGCCCGACTCTGGCGCAACTTGTGATTGCGAAGGGTCAAACGTGCCGAATATGCTCTTAAGGTCTTCTTGAGCTTCTTCTACCATTCTAGTGCTAGCTTGTATAGGAACTTCGCCTAAATCTCTGCTAGGTGGAGGAGCACCTTCGTCTTTGTTGTAAGTCATGAAAGCTTGGTTACTAACGTTAATATTAGCCCATTCTTGTTCATAAGTCTTAAACTGTGCAGCAGTACCAATGTAGGGAGCCTTGGGTGCCATTTGCAGCAACTGTGCTCTCCAGGACATAGCATAATTCAATTGCACTTGTGCTTCAACTGCTGGTTCAACAGCACCTACAAGTTTACGCTTGCCTTCTAACCAGTATTCATCGCCCTTTACAGGAACAATAGGAATGTAGCTACCAGGCCACTCTGTCTCTTCAAGAACTTCTACATCGTTAAGTTTGCACCAGCGAATAATAGGTTCGTTTACAAGTCTTTCTTGAATAATACTAAGCTCACCAGCCTTAACCATGTCCTTATCTACATCATCTGTAACAAAGATTTCGCCAGTAAGATTGTTCAAGACTTGATAAAGCTTCTTAGTAACGTAATCCTTGTAGTAATATTCGCAAATAAGAATAGTACCATCGTTAGTCCACTTTTGATCACTAGAAACCCAGCCGATTTCCTTAAGTTCTTCAAGGTCTTCTAAAGTTTCTGTTCCCGATAACTTACGTGCAAGTTTAGTATGTCCATATCTGCGCTTGTAATCTTCAATCGACAGTGTTGTAGAAATGAATGCATATTCGCAGTCGCTGCCATCAAGGCTTTGCTGATTGGGATCCAGCATAACTGTGTTAACATCTTCTACTGCTTCGATAACAATCTCTTGATCCATGGACTTGTTATCTTTGTATTCGGATCTTACGCGAATATAACCGATACCCACGGATGCAGCACTTTCGGCAGCAGTGCAATAAGCAATTTCAGCCTTAGATTCTTCTTGAATGTTGCGAATAAGATCGTTAAGCACTTCTGCTTTCTCTTCGTCAGCATCTGTTCTTGGATCTATTTGAATTTCAGGAGTATTCTTACGGATTTCGTTAGTAATTTGTCTTAGGAAAGTAGGAATACGATTGCTGGTCATTGCAGCATAACCAGCGTTTTCGAAGTTTTGCCTAGCAGTGTAGGTCCATTGATCTCCAGCAATGAACTGCAACAGCTCACTGTTCTTTTGTTTCATTTCAGACCAGTAAGTGTGGCAGTGGTCGTAACGCTTCTTTGCCTCTTTTAGAATTTCGTTATTCTTTGACATATGTTCCTTTTAAGGTGTTCTATAAGCAATTACTTCTTCGGCACCAGCATTATGCAGTTCCTTGCCATCAATCTTTAATGTATAGCAATCCGATTTATAAGCAATTAATATTTCATCACCTTTATTTACTCCGGATTTGGGACCACATGCAATGACTTTGCACCACACTGGCTCGAATTCCTTTGTTACAGTCTTTTTAGCAAGAATAATGCCGGATTCTGTTACTTCTTCTGGCTTTGTAATGTGTTCATACAAGATTGTACCAGCAGTGCAGTTCAATTCGTCGTTGTGTTTATAAGCGATAACCGAAGCATCGCTTGTATTATTCAGCTTCTTGCCGTCTATGTTTAAATCCATTGTCGTTACTCTCTTACTCAATAGCAATTCATCACCAGCAGTAAGCACACTATCGGGTCCTGCTGCCACACACTTAGCCCAACCGGTTTCTTTACTAAGATCCTGTGTTAGGTAAATGCTACCGTGTTTCTTTTCACCTTCGGGTGGCCATTCGAATATTACGTTTGTTGTCGTACACTTAATCATTTTAACCCTTGTTTTTTTGTGCGTAATCTGCAATATGCTTGAAATATATCATTTAAAGAACATTGTAGTTTGCCTTTTTCTTCAAGCTCAAGTATTTGTTTAATTGGTAATTTTATTACAGTATCAGCATAAGCTTTATCTAAGTTGTATAATCCTAAAGGATCCCTAACAAATTTGCACAATGAGTAGTATAGTTTCATTTTGCTTCCTTAAGTGCTTTGATTTCTGCTTTGAGTTTTGCTATCTCTTGAAATGCTTTAGCTGCTACATTTGCTAAAGACTTAGGGACATCATCTATATCTCTAATTCTAATGTTCAAACCTGTTTCTTCATCATGATAGTAAGATTCGTATTTTATAGGTGTTTGGTTCATTTGTTTTCCTTTTTGTTGCCGAATATTTTGTCGTAGTTGTCGCGAAACTTTTGTTGATCTTCGGGGCGTCGCTTGTCCCCTTTGCCGCCGTCACTCATTGTATAGTTCCTTTAAGTGATGTATTTATCGCCTAATTAGCGATTGCGGGCGATACTGAGTTGACACCATACCCGGCATGTAAGGAGCAGGTGCAGCTTGCATTTCGTTCACAGCTAAGTCTCTGCCAGTCATTATGCCATAGCGAAAAGCGTCCATCAAGTGATCCTTTTCCTTAACAATTCTACCCTTATCATCCCTACGATAGATTTGATACTCATCAAAGAATTTCTTAAGGTCATCGAATATCTTAAGTCTTCCACTACTCATTAGTTCCCAACAGGTGTAGAGTCCAGTTTCGACACTCTTATCCGCATTATGCAAATCTAATCCTAAGTCCTTGTACATGTCGAAAAGGTTCTTGCCGTCAATTTGACTACGTCCATGAGCGGCGTGGTCAATAGCAATAGGAATCCACTTACCAGGGAGAATAATACTTGCGGCATGAACAGCAGGTAACTCTCCTTCTCTATAGTATTCGTGATAAGCATAGTGAACACCGGTGTCGGGATTGATAGCAAACCATATTGCAGCAGTCTTGTTACCGACGTCCATGCCTGCATAGCGTTTCCAGTGCTTAGGGATTTCGAAGCGTGGAACTTTAATATCACTCATAGGAATAGGATAAATTGCACCGGATCCCATACTAGGAATACCACGTGTTCTTGCATCACGTTGCCATGGAGGAATAGATGCCATTAATTGCACCTTATCGCTTTCGCTAAGATGCGGAACATCGTCCCAAGTACAGAATGTAGCGTGTTTACCAGGACCTACTTCGCCTTCGCGGAAGTCTGCTCCTTCAAAGAAGTTCTGCACTGTTCCTGAAATGCCATCTAACGGTGTGAAAGTCATCATTAAGATGAGTGGATCTACACTTGTCGAAGCAGTTCTTAGCAAACATTCTGTAAAGATAGGAAGCGGAGGCTCTTCGTCTAACCAAATATTAGCAGCAACTGACTGAAAAGTCCTGCGCCCAGATTCGTAACTCTTAAATTCTATGCTCGAAAATCCACCACTAGCGTGCTTAATCTTAAACACTTGAATGCCAGTATCGGCTTTCTTAGCTTCTTTAAGAGTATCAAAGTCTAAGCAGTCATAGGGTATCATGCCAGTGCCGAATTCACCCACTTTTCCAAGCAAAGCCGGTTGCAATGCTGATTGTATAAGTGCAGAATCAACACCGCACACCCACCAGTTATTAGGGTGTTCAAAGCGCTTACCTTGCCACCAGTGCGGATACCTGCCAGTCACGTGACAAGTAATTTCGAAGCTTGCTGCAAAGGTTTTACCGACACGGTTTGCTGCCTGAAAAAGGCGTAATTTATAGGCCGATCCCGCTTTAAAGAACTGCATATGCTTTGCATAGAGTTCCCTGCGATTTTCGCCAGAATCTGGGTAAAATTTGTCGATAGCGTTGCGTTTAATACGTAGATTGCGCTCTTCGATTAGTTGTAGTAGTTCTATTTTTTCTTCTGTTGTCAGTCCGAACATGCTTAATCCATTAAATGCAATCAGTGTTGTCTCTTATCATTCTAACAATATCGACACCTCTGTTGCCTACCTGTGTATACCACTGTGAATTTACTAAGGAGAGTGCTGCGGATGTGAAGACTTCCATGTTCATTGCTGTTAAGAAGTTCTTGAATGCCGATAACCTTGTTCTTCCAAGATTGTAGCACAAATCCACTATTGCACGTTGTCTTACATCACTAAGCTTATCGAAATTCTTTACTAGAAACTTAGCATCCGCAATTGCTGTTCTAATATCACTGTCGAACCACGTTTGCACCTGTTCTTTACTCACAGTGCAGCCAAGAGGATACTTTGCTGCTTCGTCTCCTATCAGCAAATGTCCTATACCTACAGTGTTAAGGTTCTTTGTATCCTTATAGACAACGTACTTTACACCTTCGTGCTTGCATAGTTGTAGGAATAATTTGTTAAGATCCATTGTCTTCCACCGGTTTCGCTATCGCAGCGAGTGTAAGAAGATTGTTGATCTTGTTATTGAGTTCCGCATCCGTAAGTTCTTCAGCACTGTTGCTTACCGTAACTTCCTGCACTGGTTGCTCTAAGATGCGTTTCGACATATTTTCGTTAAAGATGATGTATTCCTTAACATTTTTGTCATTTTGAAAGTCATCGAAAAGTTTCAAGAAAGTAATTGCTTGAATTTCTTGAAAAGTTTTACCGACGTGTTTCTCGATTGCTTCACGTAATTCCTTTACGTGAACTCTGTGCTGACCTTTCTTGGCCCCAGCACCTGGCCTTGCTCCGCCATGTCCTGCCATACTGCCTATCCTTTAAAATAGTAATTTTACCAGCTGAATGCTAAGATTAGCACTCACTGTAGCATTATTTATTAGAAAGTGCGGAGTTTATAGTTAGAAGTGTGTTCCTACACGATTCATAAGCAATGTTAATGTTATCCGCTTCTAAAGTTAATTTTTGAAGTAGTCCAGTAAAGTCTGCTGGAAGTACCCCGCTTGCTTCGGAACTGTTTGTTGTACTATTTCCGGTGTTGGAGGTAGTTGAACTTGCGGTGTCACTACTGGAGGTATTGTGGGTTGGGAGGCGCAGCCTAATAGAAGCCAGCTGCTTATTAAGATTAGTGATAGTGTTCTTAGCATCGTTGTCTTTAACATCTTGTTGTTCCTTTGCTGTCTTTAGTTGTTCTTCTAAGTGGGAGATGTGTTCAAGTGCATTCTTAGCTGCTACGTCTTGTGCATCCAGTATTTGCTTGTAATAGGCTTGTCTTTCTGTGTAAGCATTGTGGTGCCCTACGAAGTAAGTTCCTGCTAATGAGGCAATAGTTAGTGCAATGATTATTAGAGTTGTGTTCATGCAGATATTTATGGCCATAAAAATACCCCTATACCGGTAAAAGTATAGGGGAAACAAGAATGAGTATTAACTAGACACAAATCACCACACAGCAGGGAGAAAGTCTATGGGCGAAACTTTTACTGCTGTGTAGTTATTTATATTGATTGTAACATCGTGCTTGTGAATTTGCAAATAAAATTTAAACCTTAAAAATAAGGCAAAATTTAGGCATTTTAACATCTCTCGCTGTGCTGCTATTGCTCAACACTGTTGTTCTTGTTTTTAGTGCGTTTTTGTAGCAAAAAACCCTACTGCTGCGTATTACAACAGTAGGGCCCGACAACAAAATGCTTGCAAATCAAGCACACTATTTATTATCTGTGAGTCTTCTTATCGTGTCACTCTGTTCCTTAACACGCTGTACTAACTTTATTGTTCTTGCTTGCTGATACGTTTGTCCTTTGAGCTTTGCTATCAACATCTCTTCTTCAGTAAGATTGTAGCTGTCCATGTTATTTCCAGTTAAATCGTTGTGCATCTCTTTGATACCACTTTGTAAGTCTACTGTCGCAATCTTTGTATTCATCCCTGAACTCTTTGTTTGTTCTTAACAACTGATACAATTCTCCATTAGGTAGATTCCCATACTTTAGTTTAAACATAAGTGCTTGCTCTGTGTTATACATATTGTCCTTGTTGTAGTGTGCTTTACATCATAAAAGTTGCAAAACCCCGGTTTTGCAAAAAACCTCAAAACTCGTGCACAAGTGCGGCAAAAATCTTAAAAGTTGTTAAAATACATTGTTCTGTTTTTATAATTTACTAACTTATAGTTATTTGTAGCTAAAAGCGTGTGCACGTTTTGTGCATTGGGCTATTTTTGTGTGCACAAACTGCCTCAACTTGTGCACAAACTTGCGTTAATCCTTGTTGTAGATGATATTTTCTGGAAAGCTCAACAGTATCTCTAAGTTCTTTAAATCAACAGGCTTCTTAAAGAGCACAGTGCTGATATCAAAGTCTCTATCACTGCTATTTGCTATCACATAGCTTGTTGCTTGCTTAGTTGCAACGATGTTACTCTTAAAGTTGTATTCAATTCTAGGACGTGCATTACCTTCTAAATATTCATACTCGATCTTGTTCTTTTCAAGATATAGCTTCCAATCATTCTTAAGTGAAGCATCTTTGTAGTTTTTAAATCCAGTGAGTGTAATTACAGTATGTTTCAGTACTTCCCAAGGTAAGCAGCTATTCTTTTGTAATACGCTAATCATGAAGTCGAATATAAGATCTTTGTTGCTCTTCTGATCACCAAAACGTGCCTTGTAATCTTGTCCATGCAGTGGAGACAAAACATCCATACTAGCAACATCGTGTTTCATTATGATATGCGCAAGCCACTTACCTACTTCTGATCTGTTCTTAATAAGAGTGTTGATACTATTCACAAAGACTTTTGCTTCCATTATATCCTTAGCAAATCCTTGTTTCATAGCTTCATCAATCATTACTAAATTAGTAGTCATCACACTATATCGTCTATCTTCACCGCCTATACCAGTACCAGCTAACTTAACAACACCGTTCTGATTATTACTAGTGAACAGAATGTTGTAATTTCTGTCAGCTACAGTAGCATCGATACCCTTCTTTTCGATTCTAAGATCTTCGCTACCTGTTGCATTCTTTAACTTCCCTTCTGGGAGTTCGTTCTCCTTAGGCTCATCATAGTGCAGAACAATAGCCATTTCCCAGTTTGCATTAAAACCATCCATGAGTTCTTTATATGCAGCAGGTTGCATGCAAGGATTAGTAAAAATAGTCTTCATTAGCTCCGCATATCTGCCCTTACCGTTACCGCCAGGATTGCCGCCAATGTCTAAGTTAGGAGTGTTAGCAACTTTATCGGGATTAAGATACTTAAATGCAATCCACTGTTCTAAGTGATTAATATTCTCTTGCTTGCCACCACCAATACAATTAAACAAGAAATCAAATCGCTTATCATAATTTTGCATGCCATCAAAGTCAGGTTGTACCCAAAACTTAGTAATAACACTTGCCTTGTTATAGATGTCGACCTTGTCCCACTTGCTCTTATTAAAGCTACAAGTTGTAATAAGAAAGTCTCTATTAAGTGTCTGAACATAATCTGTAAGTTCGTTTCGCATTTCGGCCTGCCCGAGTGTTAATAAAGACCCTGCAAACTTGTTAAACATTCTGCCTACTTTATTAGCATCGATCATTTCAAAGCGAGGATTACAGATGTTATCGTTTCCCTTTTCCGACATGTCTTTGCAATAGATAAACTTATTTTCTTGAATAAGATATCCGATATGATACTTCTCTACAAGTGATTTAATAATTTCTTGCTCTTTTTGTATCTTTACATCTAAACTATCTTTCTTGTCTGCATTTGTAAGATTAGCCTTATCTTTGTTCAGTTCTATGATTGCTTGTTTTGCATTCTTAATAGCTTGAATAGCAGCATGTTTTTCGACATTATCCATAGGCAAAGACTTGCCCATAGTCTTTCTTAAATCTATTTCGGTTAACTTCTTATTCTCTTCCGCAATAATATGGGCTTGCGCATCGATTTGTTCTTGTATTTTCTTTAGTGTCTCTTCAATCTGCATTCTCGTATTTCCTCATTATTTGTTCTTTTATTTCTTTCGCACTCAATTGTTTCTTAGCCATTTTAAAATTAGGCTCATACTTTCTAATCATGTAGATAAGTGATCCTATGCCCAAGGGTCTACTTCTACTTCCCTTTGTGTTAACTTTTCTTTTGTACTCTCCCTGTTCTCGTTCTGGCCATAACTGCGATAGCAAGTTAAGTCCTGCATTAGTTCCTATTTCATTAGTAGTTGCAAAGATAATAGTAATCCACTGTGTGTAGTTAGGGTTAGGATAATATTGCTTAACTTTTTGCAGCACTACTTCTAAATCAGTTTGTGCTACGAAATTATGCTCTTGCACTTCTCTTACTGCAGGTTCTCTACTTTCGAAGTTATCGGGACTTATTATTGCTCCTTTGTTCCATATAGAATAAGCAAAGTTTCTATTAGGACCACTGTGCAGATAAAAGCTCTGACTCACACTAAAACTTGCTGGATCTACATCCCTAAAAGTTTCTAGTATTGAGTCCTTCTTAAGATCGAACTCCTGCTTAGTCATCATTCTACTAAAGGGCAGCACTACCCTAAATCGTTCATTAGTAGGAGTGTGCCCAAAAGTTGTGTAAAGAACATACTCTAAGCCTGTAAGATCAGCAGTCACATCTGCTATTGTTACATCCTTATCGTAATCGAGCATTAGCGCCCAAAGTCCTTCAGCATTCTCAGTGCATCTACGAATAGTACCGGGAATTTCTTCCCATGTACTTCTATCAGCACTTGTATATTTTCTGCCAGGTTGCCCATCTTGCTTGAATTGCCATGTGTTGAATAGCATAATGTCTTCTTTAACTTTTGTTTCATTAAAAGTTGTAAGCACTTCTGCTATTTCTTCCCACTCAGCATCTAGATTTGTGTCATTAGTGGAGTATGCTTGTTGCACACTTCCGAACATCGTTAGTCTCATTCTTCTCGATACCTTGCTTTTACATACTCTTCTACAGTCCAATGATGTGATTCTATAATTTGTTCACAGTATTTTCTGATGGCAGTTTGAGTATCAGTTAGATTAATAGTTGTATAACCATTACCATAAGCATTCGCACCACCATATAACAATGAAGTTAAAATATGATATAAATCAACTTTAGTAGCTAAACAGCCATCAACTGCATCGAATACTGTTTGTGGATCACTTCTTTTAAGATGCCTTGCAAGTTTGTCTTCTTCTGATTCATTCATTGTCATCGTCCATCATCCTGCCATAAGCATCAATAAATTCATCTCTGGTCCAATAATTCTCTTCTAGCAACTTTGTGATGACTGGATCATGCGCTTGTGCTTGACCTCCGTGCTTATATTTTGGAATACCTGGATGCCATGTTGTTGGTCTATTAGGGTAGTTGTTGATTATGGTTATCATATCGTGGAGATTAGGTTTCTTAATGTGTCTGGCAAGTTTGTCTTCAGGAGTTTCGTTCATTTGTTTTCCTTGCCTGTTTCATTAGACTATCAAACACATTAACCATGTTATCTTGAATTTTACGAATACTATATCCAAGATATTCTTCAGAGGTCCAACCGTATGGTTTTAAGTATTCTGCTAATTCTTCACCTTTAATTTTAAACAAAGGTTCCGGTATATCTTCGAAGTTTGCTTTTTGTAATTTCTTAAATGTTTTGTCTTCTGGTGATTCACTCATTTCTTTTTCCTCTTTTCTAATAGTGCTCTTGTTCCTGCACTCATAAATCTATCTTGCGGTTTCTCAAAAGAATACAAAGGCTCTTGCCAGTCGAATAAATCTACACCTGGGTAGCCTGTTCTTGTTTTCTTAATTAGATTAGCGGCCTTTTTACGTGCTTCTGCTTCTTGAATTTCGCGGTCTCTTTCTTGCAAAAATTCTGCAGCAGTTGTAAACTGTTGGCCTTTGCCTCGCATAACAAGTATAGCGTCTCGTTCGGCTGCTTGCAACGAATCCCCGGCCTTCATGTTGGTAAGGTCATAGCCTTCCATGAGCAGGGTGTAGACCCAAAAGTCTTCATAGTGCTCAGTACATGGGCCCACTTCCGCTAAGGGTACAAGCTCCCATTGCTTGCCTTCTGCTTCTAGTTTTCGTATGTGCTGATACTTTGCTTCCGTGCCCTTAGTTTTGCTATAATTGTGTTCACGCAATCTGCGTGTCACATCTTTAGTTCTTCCTACGTAGAACGGAGCACCTTGTACTTCACACAGTGCATAAATTGTTTCTATCATATAATTCCTCGTTAAATCCCACCTAGTGTTTAAAGAATATACTTGCTGGCCAGCAAGTATATTCACATGAGGTAAGATACACTAACAACTGAGTGCTAATGTACTGAATAAAGTTCAGTCTAGTATTTATAATGTGAGTACAAAATTCGGGTTTAAACAGGCAAAAAATGGCCACTTTATAAATATGTAGTCAACAAAGGAGCCTTATGACAACAAAACAACCCCAATCAACACAAGTTATGAAATTTATTTCTAAAGAACAAGTCTATGCAGCCTATGCTAACGGAGTCTTTGACGAGGATATCATAGCAGAAGACACGTACGATACCTATGAAGAAAATCGCTTGCAAAATCCTTCAGGTCTTAGTGAGTGGAAAGTAAAGCAAGTCCTCGAAACTAACAAAGCAATCGAACTCTGGATGCTAATGGAAACTGATTACGATGTAGATTACACCGATGATATTATTAGCAAGTGGACACAGCTACCTATAAATCTTCGTAAAAAAGACTTAAATTCTGTCTCTAAACAACGTCTCGCACCCGTAACACCATTTAAGGCTGTTATGAACAAAATTAGCGCGAAAAAGGCAGAAAAAACAAAGCTAGCGCGCATCGTAAAAGTGTTTACTAACGGGGATACAGAAGTTGTAGAGGCAGAAGAGCAAGACTCAGATGGTCCAAGACTGGGCAAAGAAGTGTGCTACAAAGGCACAGTGATTGAATCGATAAGTGAGGCAGCACGACAGCACGGAGTAACACGCAATCACATTCGTGCGTGGTGCAAAAAAGGAATTAACGGATGGAGTTTTAAGTAATGGCAAGACCTTCAAGACCAATAGAATTAACTTTAGATGGAAATACTGCGGCCACTACTATTCAGTTTGCAGATACTTTGTATGTTATTACTTACAAAGGTAGATTTATGACAGAATGTCAGACTAGATACTCAACTAATCTACCTAGAATTAGATTCAAGACATTTTGTTCTAAGATATCTGCAGTAAAATCTGCAAAGAAGTTTAATGAGAAATTTAAAGTTAGCGATTTTGGCGTTCAAGAAATAACCATGGAGATGCTTAATGAGCTTTAATGATGAAGAAATTACTGCTGAAATAATGGGATCAGAGCTCTGGGAAAAGTTCAACACTGAATTCCCCGATCTAAAGAACAAATTAGAATCTGTTTACGTAGCAATGTCTTATCGCAACAGGGCTATAGAAAAGAGAAAAATTGAACTAGTCAAGAAAAATGAGTTGTTAGGACAGGCAATTCAAGATCTTGCAGCATCTGAAAATCTTACTGAGAAAGAAAAAGATGCTAAAGAGCGAAAGATAAATTCTTTCATTATGCATAATGAAAAATATGCGAATCACACTCAAACAATCACCCAGCAAAGAGATGTGCTAAAGAAGATTGTCGATCTTGCTAACTTAGCATTCGGCACAAGTGTTCATGAAAAGAAAGAAAAAACTATCGAGCCTTCTAAGCCTATTGAAGGAAAAGTTAGTCATAGCTTTATCTTTTATAGAAAAGTAGACAAGGAGTGGATTACTATTAAGGCAAATGCTAGGTACCACTAAAAGAAAAGCCCCAAAGCTTCTTTACGCGATGGGGCTTTCTGTTGACGCCTTAGCCGGGACTATCAACGGTACCAAGGTAGTGGTATTCTGTGAGTAGTGATAATAAAGACAGTTGCTCCAAAACTGAGTTCTTTTTCCATATTATATAATCTTCAAGTTATTTATTAGTTTTTGTAGCTTTTGGCTTTAATAGCTTTTCTTTTAGCTCTTCGACCATTGGCGCAATATCGGAGTGCTTATACTGCTTTGCTTCTTTCTCTAAAGTAGCGTAGCGATACATGTCGCCATCACTAATGCTTATTACACGCCAGCCATCTTTAGCTTCTTCTGTGCATAATTTTTCAAGTGAGTCATAACCGTGCCCGGTGTCTTTTATTCGTTTGTATTCGTACATTACAGTTTCTGAATCAATGAGTTAATTAGAGGAGATGCACCGTTCTTACTAGGGGGAACAAGAATACCTGCTTTGACTGCCGACAACTCTTGTAGAGTCATTCCGCTGTCATCTAGCTTTTGCTTGAAGTCATTGAAGATGTTTACACGCGAAGTATGATCATCTTCGCTCTCACCTTCATAGTAGTTGGGATAAGATAGGAATGCGTACAGATCATTAATCTCTGTAGGCATTATTTTTGGAGGTGCTTTAAGTTTTTGCATAGTTACCCTGTTGTTGAGTAACTATTTATACAGGCCACTTAATTTTGATTCTTATTTACGGCGCTTGCGCAGATCTGCTCTACGTGCTTCCATATCTTCTTCGTACTTCTTGTGATCTGAGTGCTTCTTTTCGTACTCACGCTTTTCAGAAAGAGCTATGGCCACCGCTTGCTTCTGCGGCTTGCCTGCTTCTACTTCTTTCTTAATATTTTCGCTAACAGTTTTATCTGAGCTACCTTTCTTTAATGGCATAATTATTCCTTTGTATTATCGGTTGATTTTGGCATACTACGTTCTATATATCTCTCAAACGAGGTATGTCCAGCTATAAATGCCAAATAGGCAATGTAGTATTCGGGATTAAGTGTTCCTGCCCAAGCAAGCTTCAACACAATAACCATTGCAACAATGTGTCCTATAATAGCAAGATAGCGGCGTATTAGAATACTACCGCGATTGCCATTAAGCGGATTTGTCTTTTTCGTCTGTACTGGTTTTTTCTGCAGCATCACATGTCTCCGGATCACTTGCTCTATTATGGAAGTGACCACATACTGGGCAAACTTTTGGCTCAAGTGATGGCTTAATTAGCCTATCCCACACCCAGCCTACAATCATCAAAGAGGTGTAAATCACTGTAAGCAAAATAGCCCACTGACTAAGGGGAACACCGAATAGAATTAATCCCGCAGTTGCCACCGGTGGTATAGTTTTTATCATAGCTGATCCTGTAATAGCATCTGCTGCACTTGAAGTAATCTCATCACGCATTTCTTGTCCCTTTAGTTTTATATTTAGCATATTTTTACCTTCAGAAGATTAAAAACATCCTTGTTGGAGTCAATCCTGTAGGCGCAACATATTGTTTTGCTCCCACAAATGGCACCCCATTATAAACGAAGTCGAGTGAATTTGTGTTCTGCCCGACTTTCGATTCCACTTGAACAAAAGGGACTCCTTCATATGCGAAGTCCAATGTTCCTAAATCATTTGCTGTAGGTAAACTCATGCCTGGCTCACTGTGAAATCGTCAACATAAACACTTGCATTAGCACCATAACATTGAACAAATAACTGAACCACACCTTGCACACTTGGTGTAAATGTAATTGTCAATTGTTCCCACGTATTGATCGCAGCCGATGCCGATGCCGAAGTAGTAGAAACACCCGCAATTTGCCCACCGGGACATACAAAGTTTGTTGTCAATGAAGTAGATGTTCTATAAACCCATATGCTTGCAGTAACTAAAGAAGAAGCATTGCAAGCAACAGTAGCCACAGGGAGACTAAGCGGCGAAGTACTGGTTGCAGCACCAAGAACAGTTGCAGCATTATTGCTTGTCATCTTCCAGCTAATACCGCTTGCAGTATGTCTTGTGCTTGTATCGGTTAAGATATTTCCGCGATATGTAGGATAGTAAATTCTATTATCAGTAGAAGATGCATTATAACCTTGCCAGTAAACTGTAGGAAGTTCTGGCTGTGATGTAGATACTGTAAAAGTAGCAACAGTGCCCGAAGAAGAAGTGTTATTTAGTAACAGTGTTGAATTGCCATACATCTGAACTGCAGAAGCAGTTCCGCTTATTGTTCCATAATTTATAGTGTTGGAACCGTTACTTACACAAGTAACACCATAAGAAGTACCGGATACTGTAATACCACTTAAATTGACAATATTGTTCACTCCGTTAGCAAAAACAATATTCGAAGCTAAACCGGTTGCAGATGGTGGCGCTGTCATTGCTGATGTGACATTGATTATATTGCCTAATGTAGATACTGTGATACTTCCTATAATGATATTTTGCGAAACATTATATTCAACTTTGCCAAGATTATAAGTGCTGTATGATCCACCAATTGACAATCCATATGAGTTAACTGTGGTTGTGTTACCACCGTTTCTTCTACAATTTGTTATTGTATAAGTGTTGCCTGTAGAAGTTCCCGGCGATGATGCCAACAAATCTGTCTGTTGATTAGTAAGCCCACCACTCGAATTACTATTTAAATTTACAACTGTAACCGATGACTGAAAACCACCAGCATTGGAATTTCTGATACCAATGGTAGCCTGTTGAATATTATTCACAGAAAGTGTGGAATTAGTAAAAGCACTGGATGTGTTAATTCCATAAGTCAATCCACATAAATTATCTGCAGTAAATGATATATTAAGTGGTCCACCACTTATATTCACACCTGCGTAAAATTTAGAAAAATTTATGTTCGAGAATGTAACATAAGAAGCACCGATAGATAAAGCATAACCTTCACCATTATAACTTGCAATATAAGTATCACCGGTTTGTGTACTCATATCAGTAGTATTCCACCCACCACTAAAGGTAATAGGATTACCGGACGCACCACCTTTAGTAATATTGCCAAATGTTGTACCAGTAATTGAACTATCAACCAGCGAACTAGGTAACACAATGGATTCGCGCTTGTATAATTCTACAGTTCCTGTAGTTCCAGAATATCCTTGTGCTTGAACAGTTGATAAGTCTTGGTTGAAAGCTTGCATTAACGAAATTGTGGTACCATTAATAGAATCAATGTTCCACCAGCCTTCTGTACTAGTATTTCTATTACTAATTAAGGAACTCAATGTTATAGAATCAGCCGAACTACTTGCTTTACAAGCAAGAATGTTGTTCAACAAAATAGTAGTGGCGCCGCGGTTTTGTGTCCTATACAAAGCAATAGATTGAATAGCAGAACCAAGTGCTCCACCAGTATCTACTGTAATACAATTCCATGTTGCAGTAGCTTTAATATATGGAATATTAATTGTATTCACAACTGTAGAACCGGCAGTGTCTGAACATAAGCACAATTGATAATCATTGTCTGCTGCCATTGACCCTGCAGACATATACAACCAGAAACTAACCTGTTGATACGAACTAAAGTTCTGCGAAGAACCTAACGCAAAATAGGCAATTAATCCAGTTGTAAAAGAAGCAGTTGCTGATATGCTGGAACTAGTGGCACCCAATTTACGAGTTGTGCTAGTTGTAGAAGATGCGTTTGCATTTGTAGACCAAGCACCGGTAGCCTGAGAAATATTGCTTGTTACAGCCGTAGTCAAAGTAACAGTCTTAGATCCATCAGTCCATGTTGCATTCTGACCAGTATCAGTATAGGCTGGACTAGCAATAACACGCACTGAATCCCCAGATGTAGGTGCTTTAGCAGACCATCCTGTAAAACTTTTTAAGCGTGTAGCAAAAGAGGTGCCAGCAGAGGCATCATTGCCACCGGTAGGGTCAATATACCATGTTGTTGCCATTATTCAATTACCTCTTGCGTTATTACAGAACCGTCAGGAAGTGTATAAGCACTACCATCATCGTTCGGTGTTAATTCCATTGCTATTTTATTCTCCAGAGTGTCATCCATTAACGCCCTGAAGAAGTTATCTATTTGTTCACGGGTAAAAATGCGATCATTCGCTATGATCGCATCAAGTAATTCTCTTGCTGTCATTAGTATCCTCTTGCGTAGCTTACTACGTTGTACTTACTATTTACGCTGGAATAAATCAAGCCTACAAAGTCCAAAGAACCAACCGCTGTGCTAGGCGTGAACGAAGTTACATCGGTACCAAACTTGGTTTCAGAAGTGAAACTTACTGTGTAACTACCGGAACCACCTTGCTTAATTTGCAAGTCCATTCTTTGACCATCAACAGCACCAGTGTTAGTGATTATGATGTTACCGGTTAAGGTAATAGTTGTTGTATTCACACCAGTCCAGTTGATTGTCTTATTAGCAGCATAAGTTTCTGGATTAACAACCGGTGTTACAAAACCATTTATAGCAGTGCTGACATCGATATTATCGGCATACAAAGTACCAGAACTAATATCGAATGTTAATGTATGAGCACCAGATGAAAGTCCAAGTGTTCCCGATCCTGTGCTTGCACCTAATGCGACACTGTAGGTACTGCTTGTGAAAGAGCTAACAGTGTACTGAGTAGAAGTTCCACTAAAGTAGTTTGCATACAAAGTACCGGTACTTGGCTGATAACCAAGGCTACCGGAGTCAGCCTTTAATGCTTGATTGCCAGAAGTAGCACCAACAAATGTAGGATACAAGATGCTTGCAGAAGTGCTATCATTTGTAATGGCCGATGTCGTAGAATTGATGCTTGTTGCATTACTTGCAGCAGTAATTCTACCATAAGCATCAACTGTGATACTTGCTGGAGAATAAGAACCAGCAGTTACAGCAGTAGTTGCAAGATCAAGAACAGGTGTAGCACCTCCGGTAGAAGTGATTCTACCGCTTGTTCCGCTTACCGATGTAACTACAGAACCATTGCTTGCTGCGGTTACACGTCCATAAGCATCGACAGTGATATTTGCAGCAGTATAGCTACCAGCAGTTACAGCAGTAGTTGCCAAGTCAAGTGTAATACTTCCCGAAGAAGTAATAGGACCACCTGTGTTTGTAAGTCTGCTGGAGTTAGTAAGAACAGCAACGTAAGTTACAGTTCCGTTACCACTACCTGGAGTATAACCAAGAGCAGTTGTAACGTCTGTAGAGGTAAGTGTGATAGCCCCAGTTCTGCCATTAAAGCTTGATACTGAAGAACTTGCTCCGTTACTTGCAGCAGTGATTCTGCCATACGCATCGACAGTAATATTCGCACTTGTGTAACTACCAGCACTCACTGCGGTCGTAGCAAGCGATAAAGTAGGAGTTGTAGTACCAGTTACTGTAATTTGTCCACTTGTTCCGCTTACTGAAGTTACAGGAGCAGTTCCGCTACTTGCAGCAGTGATTCTGCCCTTGGAATCTACAGTCAAGGAAGCATAGGTATAGCTGCCAGGAGTTACGGCAGTTGTTGCAAGGTTAGCAGTAATAGAACCAGAAGTAGTAATTGGGCTACCGCTGATAGTAAAATCAGAACTAATCAGACCTACGCTTGTTACAGTACCAGTGTTGGTTGTATAACCAGCAGGGTTTGTAGCATTGTAAGGAGTGTAACCAAGTGCAGAAATAACGTTAGCACTAGAAGCACTAGAAGCAGCAGTTAAGCGTCCTTTGCTATCAACAGTGATATTCGCAAGCGAATACGTTCCGGCACTTACCGCAGTGTTAGACAAGGTTGTAGCAAAAGAACCAGTTCCGCTACCGGTCACATCACCGGTTAAGGTAATTGTCTGATCACCAGTGTTTGTTCCGCTAAGGTTAGAAGCAGTAATGGTTCCAGTTGCAGTTACATTTCCGCCAAACTTAGAGTTACCTGCAGCAACATGCAATGCATATGGATTAGTAATTGTTACATTATGTCCATTTGTAGGAGCATTCTCGATGTACAGTGTACTCGCTTCAGTATAAGTTACACCAGTATTGACTGCATCAAGAGTTAATCTACCTAAGCTAGCAACTACACCAAGTGAGTTTGTTCCGCTTGTGCTTGTGCTATTATCGTAGATTGTATCAGCAGGAGATCTAAATGCAGTACCCAGAGAGATATTCGATGCGGGCATTGCACCAGGGGAAGCAGAATAGAATGTGCCTGTCTTAACAGTTCCGTAGATACCACCGAACACATTGCCAGCAAGTTGCCCAGTTCCATAAACTTCGAAGTCACCAGTGTCACCTGCTCTACCTGCAAATGCATATCTCTGTCCAAATATAATCTGACCTTGAGTTGTAATAGGACCAAGGTTAGTACCGGCAGTGTTGACAGTAAATGTTCCTGCACTTGCAGTTAAGACAGTGTAATTTCCATTGTAACCACTTGGCACAATACCACTTAAAGTAACAGTTTGCCCTGCAGAAATAACTTGCAAACTACCAGCGTAGTTGATAGTAGCAGTATGCGAAGCACTTGTTCCGCTTGTTGTGTTGATCTGAGTTGCACGATTGATATAACCAAGGGCACCACTTGTTACAACCGATCCAGTTGTAGTATTCGCATAGCTTACGCTTGTAGAAGTAGAAGCAGTTACAATGTAACTTCCATTAAATCCACTAGGTGTAACACCGTTTACTGTGATAAGTTGTCCAACTGCGTAAGGACCGGAGAATAAATTAAGAGTAGCAGTAGTACCGTTACCAGAACCACCGAGCACAATGTTGTTACCACCGACTGCATTATAGAAATCAGAGATAATACCGATATCAGCACCATTGTCAGTAGTGATCCAGCCACCGGACGAAGTGTTTAACGAAATTGTTGGGTTAACATAGTTAGTAACCGAAGAGTTACTTGTTGTAGTTGTCCCAAGAACGTTCAGGTTACCGCTAATTAAAGTATTTCCGTTTACTGACAAGTCACCACCGACTGTTACACCATCAGTTGTAGAAACACTGTAAGGAGTAATTGCGTTAAGACCGAAAGTTAATGTTCCAGAAGAAGTAATTGGGTTACCGGAAATTGTAATTCCGTTGTTCGCAATCACGTCTACCGAAGTAACAGTGCCAGGAGTATAACCAAGAGCAGTTGTAACGTCAGTAGAAGTAAGTGTGATAGCACCTGTTCTTGTATTAAAAGATGTAACTCCTCCACCAGTTCCGTTAGTAGCGCTTGTAATACGTCCTTTGCTATCGACAGTAATATTCGCGTTTGTATAAGAACCAGCAGTTACACCAGTTGTATTCAAATTAGCAGTTATTGTTCCGCTAGAGGTAATAGGACTTCCGCTAACAGTCAAATCAGTGCTAGACAAAGCAACCGAACTTACAGTTCCTAAAGGTGTAGAACTTCCGTTTACGTAAGCACCGGTAGAATCTACCTTAAGTCTAAGTGTGTTTGCAGCGCCAATAAGCACAGTATCGGTCATTGTCGAATTGCCGTAAAGGTTACCGATGATAGTGTTATTGCCATTTGTTGTTACAGAGTAACCTGCTTGAACACCGATTAAGATGTTACCGCTACCGGATGTAACTGCATTGCCGGCATCGAAGCCGAGGAATGTGTTGTTAGAACCAGTTGTTAATGAGTTATCAGCAAAAGAACCTACACCGACGTTGTTACTACCAGTAGTAACATTACCTGCAGCACCGTAGCCTAAGAATGTGTTCGAAGAATCAAACTTGATATTACCATTAACTGCTGTATTCACATCAGCGTTTGTTAAAGTAATGGCACCTGTTCTTGTATTAAAGGATGTAACTCCGCCACCTGTGCCATTGCTTGCAGCAGTAATTCTACCGTAAGCGTCAACAGTAATATTCGCATTTGTATAAGAACCTGCAGCAACAGCAGTTGTCGAAAGATCAACAGTAATGCTACCACTAGAAGTAATTGGGCTACCGGATGTAGTAATTCTACCGCTTGCTCCATTAACTGAAATGCTTGTTACTGAACCTGGAGTGTAACCAAGAGCAGTTGTAACGTCTGTAGAAGTAAGAGTAACAGCACCTGTTCTAGAGTTAAAAGAAGTAACTCCGATAGGTGTAATCCACTTGAGTTGTCCACTAGAACCTTGTGAACTAAGAACTTGTCCACTAGAACCATAGCCATTTCCTGCAGTTCCAAGATACAACGCACCAGAACTATTGTATTCGTAACTTAACGTTGGGCCTAAGTAGAAAACAAGATTAGTATCGGCATCGAAAACAATGTTATTTGCATTTATTCTTGCAGTTCCGCCAAGTCCTGCATTAACACTGTCACCTGCATTGATAGTAACGTCACCACCAGTACCGGACGTATTAGTCCCTGCATAATTTCCTGCGCTAATATCGATATTACCTGCTTGAGCAATACTTGTTGTAACTCCAGAACCCACTGCACCAGCATCGATGCTGATGTTCTTGTTATAGATAGTAGAAGTATTAGAGATGTTACTTGCAAAGATAGCAAGTCCGTTATTGTAAGATTCAATACCGGGTGCAACGTTAGTAGAGAAGTTACCATCGCTAGGAACACCAATAGTAAGCAAGTTAACACCGGTGCCACTATTTGTTGTGAAAATTAACTTGTTGTCACCTACAAGAGTACCGGCACTATTTCGCTGAACAGAACCAAGCACACCAGTAGGAGTTGCTCCACCACCTGTGCCATTGCTTACAGCAGTAACTCTACCATATGAGTCAACACTGATATTCGCATTTGTATATGAACCTGGTGTTGCTCCCGATGGAGCAAGACCCATTGTAATTGTTCCGCTAGAAGTGATTGGACCACCGCTAGAAGTAAGTTGTCCTGGAGAACCTGCAACTTGAACACTTGTAACTGAGCCAGTTCCGCCACCAACTAAGTGACCACCGGGTGTTACACCATCTTGCAAGAACAATTGATTTGTGTCAGTCGCAACAAGCAACTCACCAGGAGCACCTACTGTTACAGCAACTTGGGCCGCAGTGCCGTTTCTTAATATAACTTCTGATGCCATTTATATTCCTTTATTTCTTATCTAATTATTGTTCCGGTAACCGATCCCAGATTTACTACAACATTGGGAAGATCTGTTACCGAACCAAAATCAATTCTTGCTGTAACAATTTCTGTGACTTTTCCGCAGTTTAAGTTGCCAACTATTACACCACTTTGAGCAGATCCACTTCCGCCACTTGTGGCTGATATCACTCTACCTTTCGAATCAACTGTAACAGTTGCATTGGTATAAGTGCCAGGAACTACTGTAGTATTGGACAGCGTAGTATTTATAGTGCCGACACCTACACCAGTTACATCTCCTACTAATGTCGTTGTGCTACCAGAACCTCCACCTCCCCCGCCACTAGAACCACCTGCTTGAACAGCTTGTAAAGAAACATTAGTTATACGTCCTTTACTATCAACTGTGATTACAGGATAGTTATTAGGATCACCGAATGTTCCTATTGCTTTGTTAACAGTGGAAAGTTGAAGATTGTTGCTACCGACAGTATTATAAACGTCGCCAGTAAAGACAGGGAGAAGTTCAGTCCACGAAGTTCCATTACTAACATAGGTGTTGCCACTATCGTATGCTAGGTAGACTGAATTAGAATTTGTAGGTGCGCTAGGTAGATTTGCTTGTAAACCTACCTGAACATTGTTTGCACCGTTTGTTGAGTTATTACCAGTAGATTGAAACCAAAACGCCCACGGTTGAGTAACTCTCCCGTTTGCGTCAGCAATATTAAATCCTAATGGTATTTGAGATGTATTCGACATCTACTATTTATTAGTATTCGACGATGCATAATCCTGCAGTTCCGTACCCATTAGGACCAGTGCCTCCACCGAATAAAGAACCAAGAGGCCCAATGCCTGCTCCACCCTTACCAGCAGTACCACCAACAATAGTATATGTTCCTACACCTACTCCGAAAGAACCAGTAATAGTAGCGCCATTTGCTCCGTCGGCTCCGTTGCCAGAACTAGAAGCACTCTCACCGCCTCTGCCACCAGAAGCAACAGCAATAGTTCCGAAACTACTTGTTCCACCAGTTCCGCCTACGCTTGCGCTAAGATCGAATGCAGAAGTTCCTCCTGCTCCGATAGTTACAGTGTAGACCGTGCCAGCAGTAGTTTGAACAGGAGTTACTGCAACTCCGCCATCGCCGCCGCGCCCGCCTGCATAAGTAGTAGCACCTTCGCCACCACTAGAACCTGCTTGTCCGTTACCGCCGCCACCACCTACAACAGTAACCTTTA
>WSSedL1CaDRAFT_10000052_pt1 | contig 65525 bp, 35 predicted proteins | sample WetSurSL1Cattail_FD_9464 | JGI IMG/M metagenome (IMG submission 9464)
CAAAGTTCAGAAACAAGCTCAAACCGGAGGCGACAAACAAGCCAAAGCTACATACGATATATATCTACAATATAAAGAAGCTCTGTTGCAAGGAAAATCAGCCCGTACCGTAAAGCTGGACCCTCTGGATAAAAAGCTGGTAAAAGATTTATATTTGCTCACAGACAAACCCGTTATGTATGTTTGCAATGTGGACGAAGCGTCTGCAAAAAACGGAAATGCTTACGTAGACGCTCTACGCGAATCAGTAAAAGAAGAGAATGCCGAAATTTTAATCGTCGCAGCTGCTACCGAAGCCGACATTGCCGAACTTGAAACTTACGAAGAACGCCAAATGTTTCTGGAAGAAGTCGGGTTGACAGAATCCGGAGTTTCACGCTTAATTCGCGCAGCATATCATTTATTAGATCTGCAGACTTATTTCACCTGTGGAGTACAAGAAGTCCGTGCATGGACTTTTGAACGCGGCTGGAAAGCCCCTCAATGTGCCGGCGTAATTCACACCGACTTCGAAAAAGGCTTCATCCGTGCGGAGGTTATCAAGTACGAAGATTTTACTACCTTAGGTTCGGAAGCTGCTTGCAAGGAAGCCGGGAAAATGAATGTAGAAGGAAAAGAATATGTGGTCAACGACGGCGACATCATGCATTTCCGGTTCAATGTATAGGTTTTAGACAAAAGAATAAAGACAAAATAGGCCTGCCGATTAATTTCAGCAGGCCTATTTTTTTTACTATCCGGTTACTCCAGCACTTGTGATAGCTTAAATAGTAGAATCTCAATCATTTTAATGAGAGAAATGGACTTATTTATTGTTTTTATGGAAAAGTTCACTAAATTTGCGTCTCCTGGTGTGAAATTCAGAATCTAGTAAATCATATATGAAACAATTACAAGCAATTAGACAGAAACTATGCACAAAACCATTGAAGAAATTAATATTGAGTTAGCAAATCTCAATTTAGTAGTAGATGGTCAAAGCCGGACCCCTTTCGACACATTTCAGTCTGTCTACAAATACCTGAATGAAGTAGAAACGATTGAAATTGCATCACGTAAATACGGCATTACTAAATATGTAGGCAAATACGAGAACATTATGATTAAGATCGATAAAGAAGAATGGAGGTCGATGCTCTCAAAATATTGTTCCGATGGGAAATTATTGGGTACATTCAACATTTCCATAGAACTCAGAGATGCTAATGAAGTGAATAGTGGATGGTGTGTCTATAAGTTTGTGGATGTAACGCTAGAGAAAACAAAACTGATATTCACCAAAAAATCTATTTAAAAATATTAATATTTGTGTATTCGATATAATTATTGTATCTTTGTGTGGAATTTAAATAAATATAATGATATGAACACAAAGACAAATGAAATAAGGTATTCAAAAGAAATCATTGAACTTTTCTTGATTGAAAAACAACAAGAAAAAATTAGAATGAACAATCTTGTAGAAAAATATCGAGAAGCTTTAAATCAACCGAAACTTAATGTAAGTCCCGAGATAAGAAATCTATTGTTACCAAATGTAAATATTGAGGCATTGTCATACCTAAGTCATTTACGGTCAAAACTTCCTTCATATGATCCAATGCTACCCGCCATGATAAGATCCTATAAAAAAAATCTAGACTTATCTTTCCGCCGAAAGTGAAGTAGTCTGTATTTTTTACGATGTTCCTTTCCTTGTCCAAGTATATTGAAAATGTGTATAGGTGGATGGTTCACAAATTAAAGGGGATGAAAAACCTTTGTAATAATGGAAAAGAACTGTTTATTGACTATTTAAATTATTAGACTCCATCAAAATAAACAATTACTATGATAAGCAAACAAACAATTATCAATGAAATTCATTACGAAAGCTCAAACTCTTTGTTTAGTGCTATTTCCTATGATGGAGATTTACATGAAATAACTAACGATGGTTTCGTATTTCGAGGACATGCATCAGAAAAGTATCAATTAATTCCGAAAGCATTACGACCAAATGAGAAAGATGCTTTTTGGAAATTAGTAAGAGATACCGTCCCAGATGAAAATAAAGATGTAGAGTTTTATCAATGGAATATCGAATATCGTCTGCTACAGTATTTTTATATGCAGTGTGATAAAAATGGATTAAGAGTTCCGAGAATAGATCGTCTTTCAAACGAGTCATTTAGTGGATTCGAACGCAAAAGCATTAACTATAAGGAAAGATGGTTGCCTAAAGATCTTTATGAATTGGCTGGACTAGCTCAACATTACGGAATCCCGACCAGACTTTTAGACTGGACTCAAGATATTTACGTCGCTCTTTATTTTGCGGCAACAGATGTATTACAAAATAAATCTGTAGAAAATGACAATATCATAATTTGGGCTCTAAATGTTCCATATATAAACTCTCAAAAAGAGAAGGGCAGAAGAACAAACCTAAAAATTATAAAACCAGAATACTGTGGGAACCCTAACTTGGCAGCTCAACAAGGCTTATTTACACTTTGGGAAATAGACAAGGTCACCGAAGTATTTGTTGAAGAGAGCCGAACAACGATCCCTAATTTGAAGCATAAAACAGACCGCACTCCACTTGATCAACTTTTACAAAAAGGTTTTGATAATTGGTCTCACGACTACACTCAAAACATAATGACTAAAATATCTATCTCTAATCAATTTGCGGAGGATATTTTAAAATATTTACATCAGATTAGATATGATGCTTCTCGGATATTTCCCGGATATGGTGGTGCTGCAAAAAGCGTATTAGAAGTGTTCCCAATCTTACACACTTCGCCAGTTAGTCAGATATAAGAGTACCTGCAAAAATATCAAAAATTAGTTCTAACGATACACACAAAAGAATCGAAAATGGAAAACCTATTTTACAATCAGATTGAGGACTCTGTAAAAGAGAAGTGTTGGAAATTAAGTTCATATATTCTTGCTGAATATGATTTTCGAAATCTCAGACATCCGTGGGATGAGCCTTGGTGTTTCTTTGCTAGCACTTTTAGTGAGAAGTTTGAAAATACATTTATAAAAGAGTTGATTGAAATGGCCGCTTTGATGAGGAGCTTACAAGATGTTCATAGCAATGATAACAATGAAGAATCCAATGCATTTCCTTCAAATGATATTGGCTTACTAATCCATAATGATGGAACACAAGAAGTATTAGACTTTAGAAAGGCATGTAATAAAATTATACATGCTCTTGAGTACTCTATAGACCTTACATTTAGCAATGAACATCCATTATCTAATGGGAAAGATGGCTACAATGACTCCACTTTGGATAACTTTAAATCGCCAATTATCATCACAAGAGGAAAATATGGCAAGCTAGAATGGCAAGCCAGTATCTATTTTTTCAAATTTATCGAACAAGCAATAAAAACAGTTTCATAATCAACTAGACGCATTTTACATGCTACATATTTAAAAGTAGCAGTCTTTAATTTACCGAATAAAATTGAACCCCTAAGAAAAGATACCACGGTGGGTTATCAGGGTGATGACAACGATGGAGTAAATTTTGTTTTTTTAATGGAATGTCTAAAATAGGGATTTTAAAACAAAATGAAGTGGTGAGAAGGTTGGTACAGCAAATATAAAATTGTCTGCTGTATGGGCCAAACAACAGGTGCACTGTTGGATTTATTTTTCATCTACAGATGAAAAAATAAATTCTGATAGTCAGTACGATCTTATACAACTATAGAGTATCTACATGAATTTAAAAAAGGCCTGCCGAAATTAATCAGCAGGCCTCTTTTGTATCTATCATACCTTTATTTAAACAAACGTTTCAACGTCGTCCGCACTAATACTTGGGCCTCCCAAAATAATTAACCGCTCGACTACATTACGCAACTCACGAATATTTCCAGTCCAGGAACGCATTTTCAGCAATTCAATTGCGGCTTCATCAAATATTTTTGGTTGAATACCCTGTTCGCCGCAAATAAGTTCACAAAAATGGCTTACAAGTAAAGGAATGTCATCTTTGCGCTCATCCAATGTCGGGACACGAATAGGAATTACATTTAATCGATGAAATAAATCTTCTCTGAAATTCCCATTTTGAATTTCCCTGGCCAGATTCTTATTGGTGGCTGCTAATACCCGAACATTCACTTTAATGACCTTATCACTACCAACTCTCGTCAATTCGTTTTCCTGCAGCACACGAAGCACTTTCGTTTGAGCAGAGAGGCTCATATCGCCAATTTCATCCAAAAAGATAGTACCACCATCAGCCTGTTCAAACTTTCCGATACGTTGCTTTATTGCCGATGTAAAAGCACCTTTTTCATGTCCGAAAAGTTCACTTTCAATCAACTCTGATGGAATTGCAGCACAATTTACTTCTACATAGGGAGCTTCCGTACGATTGCTCTGTTCAAACAGCAATCTCGCTACAACTTCCTTCCCCGTCCCATTATCACCGGTAATCAAAACACGTGCATCTGTAGGAGCAACACGCTCAATCATCTTCCTTACTTTTTCAATAGGCAGCGAAGCACCAATCATTTGATGGCGTTTAGCAACTTTTTTCTTCAGCGTTTTTGTCTCTGCAACCAGGGTGTTTTTTTCCAACGCATTCCGAACAGTTATCAGCAGTCGGTTTAAATCGATAGGTTTTACAATAAAATCAAAAGCTCCTTTTTTGATACATTCTACAGCAGTCTCGATGTTTCCATGGCCGGAGATCATAACAATGGGAGCCTCTGTACCTATCTCACTCAGATGGACAAGAAGTTCGATACCATCCATTTCCGGCATTTTAATATCAGAAAAAATCAAATCAAAGAAATTATTTTGAGCAAATTCAAATCCTTGTTTTCCATTTTCAGCCAGTGTTACCTGATGTTTCTCAAACTCCAAAATATCTTTCAGCGTATTTCGAATACTTCGTTCATCATCAATTACCAATATTTTTGCCATTTCTGCTAGAAATTTAAGCCTATAAGATGTATTAAATGATCAATAATAATTATTGATATGTGTAGGCTACATTCAGATAAACAGTCTTGTAACTCGTAACTATTTACTTGTAACTACTTATTTAAAGATCAAAACCAATATCAGTTCTGAAATACTTTTTATCGAATTGAATTTTTTGTGCATTGGCAAATGAAAGGGCAAGAGCCTCCGATTTGTTTTCGCCGTAAGAACTCACAGCCATTACACGTCCGCCATTAGTAACAATTTTTCCAGCCCGTTGAGCTGTTCCTGCATGAAAGACAATGCTTCCGTTTACACTTTCAAGTCCACTAATTTCTTTCCCTTTTTCGTAATCTTCGGGATATCCTCCCGAAACCAACATAACCGTTACTGCAGAACGGTCATCAAATTCAATATTTTTTTCGTTCAGATTTCCATTTGCCGCGCCTTCAAGCAAATCAACAAAATCACTCTTTATACGCAGCATCACCACCTCTGTTTCAGGATCGCCCATTCGAGCATTATACTCAATAGTATACGGTTCATTATTTACTTTAATCAAGCCAAAGAAAATAAACCCTTTGTAGACAATTCCCTCTTCTATCAGTCCTTCTACAGTTGGTTTTATAATACGCTCTTCCACTTTTTGCATAAATTCGGCATCAGCAAACGGAACCGGCGAAACAGCACCCATACCACCCGTATTTAAACCTTTGTCGCCCTCACCAATGCGCTTATAATCTTTAGCCTCCGGAAGAATTTTATAATTCTTCCCATCCGTAATAACAAACACCGAGCACTCGATACCAGAAAGAAACTCTTCAATCACCACGGTCGCGCTGGCCGAACCAAATTTTCCATCAAGCATGGCTTTTAGTTCTGAGATTGTTTCATCTAAATCGTTTAAAATCAAAACCCCCTTTCCGGCAGCCAGGCCATCAGCCTTTAAAACGTAAGGCGGTTGAAGGCTTTTAAGAAAGTCTACCCCTTCTTCAATATTTTTATTAGTAACACTCAAATATCCGGCTGTTGGGATATTATGGCGAAACATAAACCGTTTCGAAAAGTCTTTACTTCCCTCTAATTGCGCCCCAACCTTATCAGGTCCCACAACCGGAACATTTTTCAATTCAGCATCTGCTGCAAAAAAGTCAACGACCCCTTTCACTAAAGGATCTTCCGGGCCAACAACCACCATATTAATGTCATTTTCCAGCACAGTATTCTTTATAGCTTGAAAATCGTCAACCGCAACAGGAAGATTAACTCCGACCGTAGCTGTACCGGGATTTCCGGGTGCGATAAAAAGAGTAGAAAGTTTTGGACTCTGGGCTATTTTCCAAGCCATAGCATGTTCGCGTCCACCGGAACCAAGGAGAAGGATGTTCATAGGATTTGTAAATGGGATTTATGTTGCAAAAGTAGCATTTTTGTTTCAAAGAGCCAAGAACTTAAAAGGACACAACCTGCTGTTTGAAATAAAACATAGATTTGAGGCAAATGAATAGAAAGGAAAGAGATCGGTGAGCAAAACAAATAAGCAAACCCCTATAAAAGACGAAAGGTAGCTCACCTCACGGTGTCCTACCAATCTTTTGTTAACCTTAAATCTAATACTATGAAAAAATCACGATGCAAAAATACGGCAAAATCAAACACACTCCAAACAATTACTGTTAATAATCACGCACCGCACAGTTAAAATACATACAATTAACCCAACGCCGTTAATTTAAAGAGCAAAACCCTAGTATATTAACAAACAAAAACGAAAAATTGAGTTGACTTGATATGAATATTGAGTTTTATACACATTTAGAATCAGGAAGAGGTTCAGCCAAAACAGTAGCGAACCCCTATAAAAGACGAAAGGTAGCTCACCTCACGGTGTTCTACCAATCTTTGTTAACCTTAAATCTAATACTATGAAAAAATCACGATGCAAAAGTACGGGAGAATTCAATACATTCCAAACAATTCTAGTTAAAAATGCATGCTAAACATGTTTTATAACACACATTTTACTCAATTAACGGGATCCAACTACAAAAGACAAAACGAATTCAGCTTGACTTTTTAATGATAGTATAATGTCCACTCATACGGAGCTTACAAAAAAGACTATACAACCACATACCATCAGAACATCGTTTCTCCGAAATTCCGAAGATGCTCCGTTAGAAGCAAAATATTACGGCAGCAATATTTATTTCATTGAAACGAAAGATCTGTCGAAATGATAATATCAAAAGTCAAAACCACTTCAATAAAAAAAGGCTATTCCGGTAAATACCCTGAATAGCCTTTTGGTTATATATCGATTCATGAACAAATCCGAAATTGTTATTGTGACCCCCTATAAAACGCGAAAGGTAGTAACGCCTTACTACCAATCTTTGTTAACCTTAAATCTAATACTATGAAAAAATCACGATGCAAAGATAGAGTGTATTTTGGACACCCGCAAGTGTTTTCCGAAATATTTCTTCTAAAAACATGTTTTATAACATTTTTTCAGAATATAAGTACTAAGATAATTACAACACTCCATGTTGATTTAAGTCCGGAATACTAATTTCAGTCCAATTATCTCCAGGTCTCAAACAAAAATAAGACACATGTAATACGCTTTATTACATCAAATTGGGCTACAAAATTTTGCACATTATGACTATAAATCTATCCCCGAAGCCTTACAATACGTAACTTTTAACCGGATCACTCCAGATGCGTGACGGATCTGTACGTGCCGCAGCAATGCGAAAGCAATATTCCTTTCCGCTAATCAAACCGTCAATCAGAATTTTTCGCTTGGAACTTGTCAGATGTACCCACACGCTATCCGGCCCCATAGGCGCCAGGCAATATTCAAACACATAAAACAGCGCTTTATCCACAACAGCGCAACTAAGCCAAAGACTACCTTTATAAGGCCCCACTTCCAACTTAACGAACGTTGGTTTGTCCAACTCCCCTACCCGCGATGGTTTCTTATGAATATCAAATCCGGCGCTCAAGAGAACAAGTGCATTGCCCTTACTGACTTGTTGCACATAATCTGCCAATTCTTTCAGATACTCCTCCAACTTTTTCCGGCAATTGACCTTGATGGCTGTATTAAGTCTACCGCCCTGATTCGATTCGGAAATGGCCATTGTATAACTTTGAATTTTAGCCCTTAATTCATCCAGTCTCGATTGAACATTGGGGAAATAATCATTATCAGTCATACGTTCGAGCACAGTTCCGGCTTTTTGCAACAATTTTGAATCTGTGTATTTCTTTGGAGAGAACGTTTTTGAAACAGTAGCTTTATCCATATCGCGAATTTTATATTAGATTTTACTTATCCTTAGTATGTTTAGACCGCTATTGAACATGATTAAATTATTAACGACAAACTATCTTCCATTCATGCAATACAACTCTCAAAAGCATATAACTATCGCATTATTAATTACCAAGAATACCCAGTTGTAACCCATGTATACCATTTTCTGTTACTACAATACAGCATTCCTTGCCATTAATACAAAATTTCCAATAAGAAATATAGTATATTCCATGGGAAATATTATATTTCCTATATATAATAACACATTAGTAATTTAAAATGTTCTATTTGTCAATAGAAATAAATAATTTCTTACTAGAAATACTAAATTTTATATGAATATTATTCCATTTACCATGAATAAAACTATATTTCCCATGGAAAATATGATAAAAGAAAGGGGAAATACAAGAATTTGGGTAAAGAACTGAATGTTCGTGTAACTTAGTATCGATAAATTTGGAATGAACGCAATGGAAATAACTAATGCAAGCTCATTTGTAACACAAGATGCAGCATAAATGCTAATGAATATAGGAATCTTGGAATAATAATGATAGAAAGAATTAATGAATACCACATAAATAAAGAAGAAAAGATAGAAACAAAGAAAGAAACAAATAGGTAATAACATTTAATGATCTGTTTTCTGAAAGCAAAATTCAGATAAGCAGTCTTGTAACTCGTAACTGTTCACTCGTAACTACTTACATAATAGTATAAACAGTACTCCTGAAATTATTTCAACAGATTAAAATGAGAGAGAAATTGATAGAAACTGGTGGATGTTTAATGTTGATTGGCAACTAAGATCTGCTAAAATAATGATGCTTTCAGAAAAAAAAACAAAGAGAAAACAGCATTTGGAAACATCTATAAATAAATTATAAGCATTTTGGTATATAATACTACAATTATTATTATATTTGCCACAAATATAAATTGCTGTGAATTAGCCTTTGAGAAATATACGTGTTTAATCGTCTGTAAAGCATTGACAACCGATAATACTGTTATGAATGACATTAAATGCGGATATTGTAAATAATCAGAAGAAAACGATTTCAATATATTTAAGTCTATTTCAAGAGCTATAGCGTTACATATAAACAAAAATCTGATTGCAGGAAATAGAAATGCTAAAAAAAATGACAATATGTCAATCTATTAACTATTTCTATACCAATTGCAAATCAGAGTCGAAGTAATTTGATAAAAATCGATACAAAAGGAACTGACATACCAATAAAGATTAAATTTGTGGCTGCTCGTAAAACAAAGATCCATTTCTAAAAAATAAGAAATGGCAATCAAAATTGTATGCTTTGATGACAGTAGCATTAAAAAACTATCACGAAATTAGGATCAAAAAAGAGAAATATAAAATTATACTATGAGAGAAAAAAGCAGATCCATTGTTGAGCTGATTTTACGAAAAGAAAAAACGGATATTTCTAAATATGATTTGAGTTTTTTAAATAAATCTATCCGGACGAGAATGGATGAAAATCAGTGTGTTTCACAACAAGAATATCTTTTTCTAATCAATAAAAATCCTATTGAAAGGAAACTACTTATTAACTCATTGAATGTTTCTTACAGTGAATTTTTTCGCAATCCACTGACTTTTTCCGTATTAGAAAAAATCATTATCCCTTCGATCATAATGAATAAGATTAGCTCTCAAAGAAAAGAAATACGAATTTGGTCTGCAGCTTGTGCCGCAGGGCAAGAAACTTATAGTTTGGCTATATTATTAAAAGAATTTTCTATCGCAACAGGTGAAAGAATAAATTTCCGTATTTTTGCTACAGATCAATCAGAAGCACAAATAAAAGAAGCACAGCAAGGAGAATACGACTATTTATCAATAAGTAACTTATCACTAAAAAGAGCAGACCAGTGGTTCACAAAAAGCGAAAATAGATACCATGTAAAAGACGAGTTAAAAGAGCACATTGATTTTTCAGTTTTTGACTTGCTCAATGAACAATATAGTTGTCCACCTTCAAGTATTTTTGGTGACTTTGATTTAGTATTATGTGCTAATCTTCTTTTTTATTACCAACCAGAATTCAGAGCTAAAATTATTGAAAAAACAAGCCATAGTTTGTCAAACATTGGTTTTTTGATAACAAGCGAAACAGAAAGAGAGACCCTTTTACGTTCTCATTTCATAGAAATATTTCCACAATCAGCTATTTTTAGACGATCTTCTGAAAATATTTGCCTATAAACAAAAACACCCATCAAGTATTGCTTTACAATCAAACTATATTTAGAAACTCACTAACAGATAAAAAAGTATAAACAAATGAAATTGAAAGATATAAAAATTGGGACTCAGCTTATTCTTGGATTTTGTACTATGATATTGTTTGTATTTGTCTTAGGCATAGTTTCTAACATACAATCTGATAAGCTGCATCAGCAAACTAAGGCCTTATATGATCATCCACTACAGGTAAGAAGAGCAATCAGCTGTATTGAAATTAATATTTTAACTATGCGTATCGCCACAAGGGATGTAATGATTGCTACTAACGAAAATGAAAGACAGGCTGCGTTGCAAGAAATTGAATTATCTGCTGCAGATATCCCAGTGCAATTTAGTACTTTAAATGATAGGTATTTAGGTCAACATACAGACATAGATGAAGCTTATAAAGCTTATCTGAGTTGGAAAACTGCATGTGAAGTGAATATCAAACTGGCTATGGCAGGTGATATTGAAGCTGTAAAAAAAAACGTTGCGGCTGAAGGTAGCGTAGGTGTATACAGAGAGAAAATGATGGCAAAAATACAAGTAATTGACAATTTTGCTTTAAAAAAAGGAGGAACTATATATGCAAATTCCATCAGGTTAAAAAATACATTACAGTTTGATTTAATCTTATTAATAATATGTATATTAGTCCTCTCTACAATTATTATATATTTAATTAGCAAAAACGTCAACAGTCCCATTAAAGAACTGATAGACACTGTAAAAAAATTTCAACAAGGAGATTTGAGTGCACGCAGTTCAATAAACTCAAAAAATGAATTTAGGATTCTATCTGATTCATTTAACCGAATGGTAGAGTCTATTGAGATGAATATTGAACTCAATAAAAAAGCCTCTGAACTCTCAACAATCATGTTACGAGAGGAAGAACCACAGAAATTCTTTAACTACTTGCTTCCTACACTAGCCTCACTTACAAATTCTCAAATGGCGGCAGTATATTTATTATCCGAAGATAAAAAAACTTTTGAACATTTCGTTTCCTTCGGGATGTCTAACTTGGCAAAACACTCATTTTCGATAGAGAGTTTGGAAGGAGAATTCGGATCTGTCCTTTCAACACGAAAACTAACAACAATCAAACGTATTCCAAAGGATACGAGATTCATATTTAATACTGTCAGCGGGAAATTAGTCCCGCGCGAAATTATTACAGTCCCCATAATCTCCGGTAAAGAAATTATTGCCATTATTTCGATTGCAAGTGTTCGTACATACTCAAGTCAAGCCTCCTTATTAATAAAGAACACTCTTGACACTTTAACATCGCGGATTGAAGGCGTGTTATCTTATCAAAGGATTCAGGATTTTTCTAAAAAACTTGAATTTCAAAACCGAGAACTGGAAGCTCAAAAAATAGAAATGCAAGCTCAATCGATTGAACTAACGGAACAAAACCGAGAATTGGAAATGCATAAAATTCAATTAGACGAAGCAAACAAACTAAAAACCAGTTTTCTATCGAACATGAGCCATGAACTTCGAACACCACTCAATTCTGTTATTGCACTATCAGGCGTTCTGAGCCGAAGGCTCAAGAATAAAATACCTTCTGATGAGTTTAGTTATTTAGAGGTTATTGAACGGAATGGCAAACATCTACTTACACTTATAAATGATATCTTAGACATATCAAGAATAGAATCTGGTCGAGAAGAAATTGAAATTTCAAGATTTACCTCCAACGATCTGATTTCTGATGTTGTGAATATGATTAAACCTCAGGCTCAACAAAAACAAATTAAATTAATTCAGAAGAACTCAGACGAAATATCAATAACATCAGATTTTGATAAATGTCGTCATATACTTCAAAATCTGGTAACAAATGCAGTAAAATTCACAGAGAAAGGTGCTGTTGAAATTGGAGCTATTTTAAATGAAAATAATCTTGAAATCTCAGTAAAAGATAGCGGAATTGGGATTTCAGAGAATCATATTGACCATATTTTCGATGAATTCCGACAAGCTGATGCCGGAACATCTCGTAAGTTTGGAGGAACTGGTCTGGGATTATCAATTGCAAAAAAATATGCTAATTTGCTTGGAGGAAATATAAGCGTAAAAAGCAAATTAGCTGAAGGATCTGTTTTCACCGTTGTATTACCGCTTAATTATTCAGATGAAAACAGAATAGTAGAGCCACCCATTAAATTAGATTCAAATCTACAATTGGGGACGATCCAAGCCTCGCTTCAAAGCTCCATTCCAAAAACTATCTTGGTAGTTGAGGATAGTGAACCAGCTATCATTCAGATAAAAGATTTTTTAGAAGAAAGCGGATATAAAATCTTAGTCGCAAATGGTGGAAGCAAGGCACGTGAAATAATATCGCATACCATACCAGATGGCATCATCCTGGATTTAATGATGCCTGAGGTTGATGGATTCGAAGTACTTCAAACTATTCGTGAAGCCGAATTAACTGCTCACGTACCGGTACTTATTCTTACAGCAAAACATATAACTAAAGATGATCTTAAATTTTTAAAGCGAAATAACGTTCATCAACTTATTCAAAAAGGAGACATTAATCGCTTGGAATTGCTTGGAACGGTTGCAAACATGCTATCTCCAGAAAAAGAAGAAAACGTAAGCCCAGCCATTTCAAGACCTACAAAAACTGAAAAACCTCAGATTCTAATTGTTGAAGATAATTTGGATAATATGATTACGGTTAAAGCATTGCTCGGAGATAATTTTAGAATTTTAGAAGCCGAAGATGGTGCACAAGGAATTATGATGGCAAAGAAACATAGACCTGATCTGATTCTTATGGATATAGCTTTACCGGGTGTTGATGGGATTGAGGCATTTAAAGCTATTCGAAATGATGACAACCTACCTCGCATACCAATCATTGCACTTACAGCAAGTGCGATGGCTTCAGACAAAGAAACTATTTTAGCACATGGTTTCGATGCCTATTTAGCAAAACCTATAAATGAAAAAGTATTTTTTAATACAATAGATGAAATGCTTTATGGAAAATAAAAAAATAAAAATTCTGGCAATCGATGATAACCAGGATAACTTAATAATTATTCAGGTCTTAATAAATGAATCATTTCCAAATGTCGAAATTTTCACGGCTTTAACTGGAGAGCAGGGAATTGAATTAGCGGCTTTGAAAGACCCAGATGTAATTCTTCTTGATATTATCATGCCAATTATGGACGGTTTTGAAGTTTGTAGCCGGCTTAAGAGTGACAAGAACTTGAGTGACATTCCTGTTGTATTTGTAACTGCACTAAAAGGAGATAAAGAAAGTAGAATTCACGGACTTGAAGTTGGTGGTGAGGCTTTTCTTGCTAAACCGATAGACGAGAGTGAGCTCGTAGCTCAAATCAGAGCTATGGTGAAGATAAAAAGTGGAAATGTCCAAAGACGAAATGAAAATATTCGTTTGGCAGCAATTGTAGAAGAACGAACCCTTGAATTAAAAAAAACGAATATTGAAACCTTAAAACTATTAGAAGATTTAAAGAACGAAAACGAAAACAGAAAAAGAACAGAAGAAGCGCTACGCGATAGCGAGGCTCGTTTAACAAGAGCCGAACTGGCATCAAAGTCAGGTAATTGGGAGTTACACCTTGATTCCCAAATTATTGTTTCCTCTATTGGTGCTACTAAGATATATGGGACTGCCAGTGGCAATATTAAACTTGACCACGAAGATGTCAAAAAAATAGTGTTGCCAGAGTATCGCCCAGCGCTGGATGCTGCACTGATAAATTTAATAGAAAAAGATGAGCCGTACAATGTAGAGTATAAAATCAAAAAAATTAATTCTTCAGAAATAATTGATGTACATTCAATTGCATTTTTTGATAAAGAAAAAAGAATTGTTTTTGGAATCATTCGCGACATTACTGAACGAAAAGTAGCTCAAGACGCTCTATATAAAAGTGAAGAACTTTATCGTTCGGTGATAAATGCCTCGCCCGATAATATCACAGTGACAGATTTGAGGGGTAATATATTAATGGTTTCTCCGAAGGGATACAATCTTATTGGATATAGCTTAGAAAACCAAATCATTAATCATAATATTATTGAATTTTTGGCTTCCAAAGATCAAGATCGTGCTGAAAAAAATATTTTGGAAATGTTCCGAGGTGTGTTTAACGGACCAGAAGAGTACTCTTTAAATAAATCTGACGGCAGCACCCTTGATGTGGAAATAAATGCTGAATTTGTACGAGACCTGAACGGTCAACCTACCGGATTAGTCTTTGCTATCCGCGACATATCAGAGCGTAAACAGGCTCAAAATGCACTTCGCGAAAGCGAGCTTAAATACCGACTAATCACAGAAAAAATCACAGATGTGGTTTGGATAATGGACTTAACAGGAAAGAGCATTTTCGTCTCCCAATCTATAGAAAAGTTTACCGGATATTCTATTGATGAATATCTGGCACAAAGCATTGAAGAAAGATTCACACCGGCTTCATCTAAATTTATTTTACAAGCGTTAAAGCAAGAAATATTTGATTACAAAGCTCGGAAAGCATTAAAAACCAATTATCAAAGACGATTGATTCTTGATTACGTTTGCAAGGACAAAAGTATTAAAACAGGAGAATTACTTGTCACTCCGTATTTTAATGAACATAATGAATTAACAGGTTTACATGGTGTCACCAGAGACATATCAGAACGAAAACAAGCAGAAAAAGCTCTTCTTGAAAGTGAAGAAAAATATCGCTTCATGACCGAAAACACATCAGATGTTATCTGGCATATGGACCAAAATTTTTGTTTCGACTATGTTAGCAATGCTGCTAAACGAGTTCTTGGATACGAGCCAATAGAATTAACAGGACAGTACCTCTGGAAATTGCTAAATTCAAATGGAGTAAAATCTGTTGAAGATAGAATCGCTGAGTATAGTTTGAGTGAAGCGGGCGTACCAAACGAGATGCAATTTGAATTCGAATCTAAATGTAAAGATGGAAATTGGATATGGGTAGAAGTAAGTGTTTCGACACACAAAAATGACAAAGATACTATAATCGGATTTTATGGTATAACAAGGAATATAACCGAACGAAAATTAGCTGAAGATGCACTGAAAGAAAGCGAGGATCGTTACAATACATTTATCAATAATAACATTGATATGATTTTTGTCAAAGATGAAAATCTTCGATATTTAATAGCGAATAATTCGATGGCTCGTTTTTTCGGAAAAACCAGCGAAGAGCTATTAAATAAAACAGATCTTGAACTAACAGAATCCGGACAAATGCTTCCATGCTTATCATCAGATAAACGAGCATTAGACACTAATGGAGCTGTCATTATTGAAGAACAACTAGGAGATAAGGTCTACGAAACGGTCAAGTTTCCAATGCTATTGAAAAACAATAAGAAAGGAGTTGGAGGCATACTGCGGGATATTACAGCACGCAAACAAGCAGAAGAGAGATTACAACATGTAACCCGTTTATACGCACTTTTAAGCCAGATAAATCAAATTATTGTCCGTACAAAAAATATGGATGAATTATTCCAGTCAATTTGTCAATATACTATTGAATTCGGGCAATTCCGAATGGGTTGGATTGGCATTTATGATGAAATGGAAGACATTATAAAACCTAAGTATTTTGCAGGAGATAATAATGGATACCTCGACAATATAATAATTACACCAAGAAGAACACCTCAGGGTTTTGGACCTACCGGTTCTGCACTGCGTGAAGAGAAAATAGCATTTTCCAACAACATTGCCATTGATCCGGCTATGAGCCCATGGAAAGATGCAGCACTAAGTCGCGGCTATCAATCTGCCTTTTCCGTACCCTTCTTTCGCAAAGGAAAGACCTTTGGCACTCTGACACTTTATGCCTCTGAAATTAATTTTTTTGATGAGGATGAGCAAAAACTCTTATCAGAGATTGGCGAAGATATATCTTTTGCTTTAGACGCAATGGATTCTGACAATGACCGAAAATTAGCCGAAATAGCTTTGCAAAACAGCCGGTCAGAGCTAAAAACAATTTATGATCATGCGCCGGTTATGATGTGTGTTGTAGATAAAAACAGACGAATTCTTTTTGCAAATAATGCATTCACGTCATTAACTCAAGCATCAGAAGATATAGTGAAAGGAAAAGTCGTAGGGGGAGTAATCGGTTGTATCAACTCAATGGATACTCCCGGAGGATGTGGTCATGGCATAAAATGTAGTAAATGCGGTTTACGAATTGCAATGGAAGATACATTTAAAACGGGAATAGGTCTTAGTAATATTGAATATCAGTCTACTCTAAATATCGGAGGTAAATCGCAAGAGATTTCACTATTAGGGTCAACAGCTCTCATTCAAACATCAGAACACGAAAGCCTTTTAGTGTGTTTGTATGATATTACTGATAGAAAGCTTGCAGAAGACGCGCTACATAAAAGCGAAATGTTGCTCCGTACGTTTATTGATAACACTCCATTCGAGATATGGGCACGAGATAATGACGGTGTTGGAATTCTTGAAAATAAAAAATTGATTGAACATTCCGGATCTATAATAGGTCAAACGCTCAGATCCAATTCAAGAATGGACAAAAGAACATCTGACCTTTTAGTCAACATTAATAACCGGGTACTGGAAGGTGAAGTTATTGATGAAGAATATGAATTTGGGATAAATGGTGAAACCAGAATATATCAGCAAATTGTTTTTCCTATTAAAAACAACTCAAAAATCATCGGCATAGCCGGCTTTAATATTGATATTACAGAACGAAAACGGGTTGAAGAAGCTTTACATAATTCAGAAGCTCTTTATCATTCATTTGTTGAGCATATGCCGGCCGGTGTATTCAGAAAAGACAACAAAGGCAGATTTATATTCGTAAATTCAATTTTTTGTGACCTTAAAGGATTATCTGCAAACGATATACTAGGAAAAACTAGAAATGAACTTGCAAGCTATATAGACGAGGTACTGCAAAACAAGCCAAATAAAATAAGATACATCCAAAGTCCATTCTTATTCGACAATGAAACTGATCATGAGTTGATAATGAAGACCGGTAATCCAATTGAAACGGAAGAGATTTATACAAATACAGACGGAACAAGTTTATATTTAGATGTTGTAAAATCACCTGTATTTTCATCAACCGGAGAAGTGATTGGTACACAAGGAATCCAATTTGATATAACTCAACGGAAGCGAACCGAGGAAGCCTTAAACGAATCGCAAGAACAATTGAAGAAGTTTGCTGCTCATCTCCAAAATATTCGTGAAGAAGAGAGAGTTGCATTAGCCAGAGAAATACATGATGAGCTTGGGCAAATTTTGATTGCCATAAAAATTGACATGGGAATGCTAAAACAAAGCTTATTAAAAGAGACCGATATAAATAGCTCACACGAAATAGTAACAAAACTTGAGAACCTATCCGGCTTAATTGATACAACAATTAAAACGGCCAGAAAAATCATGACAAATCTACGACCTGAGGTATTGGATTTACTTGGATTTACAGATGCTGTAAAACAACATCTTAAGAGTTTTCAGGAAAGATATAAAATCAGTTGTAAATTTGAGAGTTCCGCAAAAGGGATTCAACCGAATTCACAACAATCAGTCGCCTTATTTCGTATTATTCAGGAAGCATTAAACAACGTGGCAAAACACTCGAAGGCAACAGAGGTGAAAGTTATTGTTAAGCAGAATAATGAGAAACTGATTTTAGAAGTCACAGACAATGGAATTGGATTTGATCCAAACCAAAAGAAAAAAAATGATTCGTATGGACTAATAGGAATGAACGAACGAGTTTTTTTACTTGACGGAGAATTGTCTATTAAAAGCGAGATCGGTAAAGGAACAACAGTAAAATTACAAATGCCCTATGTAAATTAATTAGCAGATACTATTTCTTCAATTTTAAATAATATACAATGATCAACTCAACAAACATTCTTGATTTTACCCCCGAAATCGATAACGATGTTCGGGTTACTGATATTTTTGATTTGGATGAAATTCAGCGGATGCAAGACTTATTTGCAGATGCAACCGGTGTTGCTTCGATTATTACTCACCCCAATGGAGCTCCCATTACGAAACCAAGTAATTTTTGCAAGTTATGTGAAAATATAATCCGTAATACTGAAAGTGGACGTATTAATTGTTTTCAATCCGATGCTGCCATTGGTAGTCAGAACTTAGCTGGTCCGACATTACAACGTTGTCTGAGTGGAGGATTATGGGATGCCGGTGCAAGTATTACTGTTGGAAATAAGCATATTGCAAACTGGTTAATTGGGCAAGTGAGAAATGAGGAAGTGAATGAAGAATGCTTGATGAGATATGCAGAAGAGATTGGTGCAGATAAAACAGAGTTCATTAATGCCTTTGCTGAGGTTCCGGTTATGTCACTCGATAGATTTAAAAAAATTGCTGACATGCTATTTGTATACACAAATGACCTCTCCGATAGAATTTATAAGAATCTACAAATGAAGCGGCAAATTGAAAAACAAGTAGAAACGAATGAATTATTGCACAAAAGCGAGCAATCGCTTTCTATTACATTGCAATCTATTGGTGACGGAGTGATTTCAACAGACAACAATGGATTGATTATTAACATGAACCCTGTGGCTGAGAAACTCTGCGGATGGAGCCTGACTAAAGCCAAGGGGAAACCACTCACCGAAGTTTTTTATATCATTAATTCCGAATCAAGAATTCCCGTTGAGAATCCAGTCTCGAAGGTGCTTGAAACTGGCCGAATAATTGGACTGGCCAATCATACTGTTTTAATTTCAAAGAACGGAACTGAATACCACATTGCCGATAGTGCAGCACCAATCCGAGATGATAGTGGTAAAATTTATGGAGTAGTTCTTGTATTTTCGGACATAACGGAAAAATATATTGCTGAAGAAAAATTAAAGGAAAACGAACGAAGTAAATCGGTATTATTATCAAATCTTCCCGGTGCCGCCTATCGTTGCAAGTTTGACCTAAAGTGGACTATGGAATTTATTTCGGAAGGAGTACAGAAATTAACCGGATACAAACCGACAGATTTATTAAATAATAATCTCATAAGTTTCAATGATCTGATTCTCCCTCAATATCGGGAATATGTGTGGAAAAAATGGGAAAATGCCGTCAAACATAAAGAATTAGTGCAACTAGAATATAAAATAATAACAGGAGAGAAACAAATCAAGTGGGTCTGGGAGCAAGGTATGCCAATATACAATTCGAAAGGCGAAGTAGAAGCGTTGGAAGGTATAATTATGGATATTACCGAGCGCAAGCACATGGAAGAATCATTAAGGAAAAGTGAGTTCTATTTAAAAAAGACGCAGGAAATAGCGCAATTAGGGACTTACACATTTGATATCCGATCCGATCGATGGAGTAGTTCCGAGGTGTTGGACAACATATTTGGTATAGATAAAAATTTTGTGAAGACTTCTGGTAGCTGGATTTCAATTGTACATCCCGAATGGGAGCAGATAATGACTACTTATCTGATGACAGATATCATTGCAAATAAAAATAAATTCGATAAAGTATATAAAATCACCCGACAAAATGATAAGCAGGAACGATGGGTACATGGCATGGGTGCACTGGTGTACGACAACAACCTAAATTCTGTGAGTCTGATAGGAACTATCCGGGACATTACCGAGCGCAAAAACACCGAAGATGCCTTACAAAAAAGTGAAGAGAAATATCGCAGCATCTTTGAAAATGTTCAGGATGTTTTTTATCAGGTCGATATTTCCGGAAAATTCAACAACGTCAGTCCATCCATAAAGTCGTTTGCCGGTTATAGCCAAAATGAAATTCTGGAAGGCTCCATTGAAAAACTGTATGCCAATCCCGAAGATCGTCAAAAAGCGCTAAATAAATTACTGAAAGATGGACAAGTAACCGATTATGAGGTTGATTTTAAAGCAAAAGACGGAATCATCAAACACACTTCGCTTAATGCCAAGGTAGTATATGATTCCACCGATAGCCCAAGTTATATCGACGGATTCATACGAGATATCACCATCCGAAAAAAGGCTGAAAAAGCATTACAGGAAAGTGAGAAATTTTTGAAAGATACCCAGACAATTGCGGTTATAGGAAATGGAAGCTATGATTTCATTTCAGGCGTATGGAAAAACTCTGAGATTCTGAATTATATTTTGGGGCTTGAACCCAATGATCAAAAGTCGATGGATGAATTATTACAAATGGTGCACCCTGACTGGCAAGAACAATTTATTAATCAGTTTCACGTTGATTTTACTCAAAACCGACAAAAATTCAATAGAGAATTTATAGTTATCCGCCAGAGCGATAAAGCCGAGCGATGGTTACATGCCATAGGCGAAATACAATTTGGAAAAAATAAAAAACCTTTGAAGCTGATTGTAACTATACAGGACATTACTGAACGAAAAAAAATCAGCATTGCTCTTCGGGAAAGCGAAGAATTATATCGTTCCATTCTGAACGCGTCGCCGGACGCTATAGTCATTGTAAATATGGATGGGAAAATCCGAATAGTATCTCCGGCTGCGTTACCCATATATGGTTGCAGAAAGGAAGAAGACTTACTAGGACAGAATATGTTTGACTTTATAGCTCCGGGCGATAAAGAACGGGCAATTAAAAATGCCGAACTCATGTTTAATGGATACATGGGAACTGTCAGTTACCAAATTAAGAAGGCGGACGGAAGTTTCTTTTTTGCCGAAGTGAATGGTGATATTATATGGAATCAAAACAATCAACCGGCAAGGATGATTTTTATTATCCGAGATACTACCAATAGGAAGTTGGCCGAAAATGCATTAAAAAGCTCTCAGGAGCAACTTAAGAAATTCGCCTCCCACCTTCAAAATGTCCGGGAAGAAGAAAGAATTCTGTTGGCTCGCGAAATTCACGACGAACTGGGTCAGATTCTCATTGCGCTGAAAATTGATTTGGGAATGATGAAACAAAAAACATTAAAACTTATCAAAAAGACAGATGCTGAGAATATTTTGATTAATTTTGATAACCTTTTTGGTTTAGTTGATAACACAATAAAAACAACTAAGAAAATTATGACGGATTTAAGACCGGAAGTATTATATTTGCTGGGTTTTATTGAAGCAGTAAAATTACAGGTTCATAATTTTCAAGAAAGATATAGTATAAACTGCTATTTCGACTGTTCGGTGCCCAAACTCAATTTAAACACGCAGCAATCGGTAGCATTATTTCGGATAGTACAAGAGTCATTAACCAATATCGCAAAACATTCGAAAGCAACTTCCTCAAAAATTCTCATATTTAAGGAAGATGACAAACTGATTCTCGAAATAAGTGACAACGGAATAGGGATGAAAGAGCCCCACAAAGCCAAACAGGGTTCCTATGGATTGATTGGGATGAGAGAGCGGGTGTTTTTGCTCGATGGAGAGTTGACTATTTCGAGCCAACAGAACGAAGGAACAAAAATTAAGATAGAAATGCCGTACACACAAAACAATTCTCTGTAAACGGTCATTATAGTATAACAAGGAATAGAAATCTAAATTATAAAAAGCAGGTATGATTAAAGTATTTATTGTAGACGATCACGAAATTATTCGTGAAGGACTAAAGAAAATTTTGAAAGAAGAAACTGATCTAATAGTGGTCGGTGAAGCCCAGAATGGCGATGAAGTGTTGGAGCATATTAAAGATATTGACTGTGACATTATGTTGTTGGACATGAACATGCCCGGACGTAGCGGACTCGATTTAATTGGCGACCTCAAAAATTTGAAACCAAACATGCACATTCTTGTGCTGAGTATTCACCCCGAAGATAAATTTGCACTTCGCACTCTTAAAGCCGGCGCATCAGGTTATGTCTGCAAAGACACGGCCCTCGAAGAACTGGTAATTGCCATCCGCAAAGTATTCTCAAAAGGCAGATATATCAGTACTACCCTAGCCGAGCAACTGGCATTCGATTTTATGCCCGATAAAGAACAACTTCCTCACGAAACCCTATCGGGCAGAGAACAGGAAATCATGGTTATGTTGGCTACAGGTAAAAAAGTAAAAGACATAGCCGCTGATTTGAACCTAAGCATAAGTACCGTTTTCACTTATCGGGTTCGTATATTCGAAAAACTGAAGATCAAAAGCAACGTTGAGCTGACACACTATGCAATCACCAATAAGTTAGTGGATTAACATCTAAGACAACCTTATCTAGCGTTTAAGATTTGGAATAAGATTGGATACCATCTACTTGCTTAGGTATTATCAAAAAGAGGATTTCTCCCTGATATGGGAGTTATCCTCTTCTTATTTTCCCCTCACATTGAAAATGTATATAGTATCGTAGCCAACTTTGTACAATTTGCAACTGTTATATCAATGTCGTTTAGATAAGGATTCGCACACAGAATACACGGATTAGACGAAAAAACACAGAATAGAAATTCCATTTAAAATGCACATTATCAAAAATAGAATAATCAAATCAACTTTGCATGTTCTGTAAAATCTGTGTATTCTGTGTGCCTAACTAAAAGACATTGACTGTTATATCCATAATAAAGAAAAACAGATCCATCCATTTAGCATTTAATTTCAACAGATGACGGTAACAAATTACCCGATTTAAATTATAATCAAAACAAAACCGGATAAAGAATAGGGTTGAAACAAAGTTAAATTCATCGTTTTTTCTATCTGCAATAAACTTATTGATTAGTAATAATCTGACTGACTAAAGCCCGCTTTAGCCCTATTCAGCGGCTTTCTGTAACAGTTTAGATAGTTTATTGTAGTAAAAAATACAAATAAATGAGGCTAACTCTTTTACAATCACATTTATTTGTGTATATTTGCACGTTTTTTCAGCTTACGATTTAAACCATCAAAGCCTTTAAGAAGATGATGAACAATTTTACCCATTCCTCATTAAAATTATTTAACCCCCTGTTTTTAATCAGCCAGCTGATTAAAAAGGTTTGTTGCAAAAATACGTCAAAAGAGTGCATAAACAATGAAATATCACTTTTTGCTCAAAACTACAGCAAGCCCATGAGACTTTCGAAAGGAATATTCAGTCTCATAATAATCATAGCACTGAGTCTAAATAACGCATCAGCCACAATCACACAAGTGGGAGGTGTACAAACACAATCTACCAACAACGCATCTTCCGTTAATATATCCATGCCTTCTGGAGTTCAGAAAGGCGATATTCTTATAATCAACATGACAAAATACGATTCTAATTCAGGCACCTATGGAAGTGCTGCAATGGATCCGATAGTATACTCTGCCACATGGGGAGGACTGACATGGAACACCGTTGCCTCTTCTAAATTAAGTGGTGATGCCTCCTATAGAGGCATAATTATATACAGAATTGTTGACGGCACAGAAGGGTCAAGTCTTAATGTTATTCCAGGGGGTTCTTGGTGGCCAAACGTAACGTCAGAGATAAGTCTCATGGCATATACCGGAGTTAATTCTGCTTCTCCTTTTGATGTTACACCAGGAAATATCACAACACCCTCGGGCACCGCCACAACAGTTAATCCAGCAAGTATCAATACCGTATCCTCAGGAGCACTAGTCCTTTTATATGGAATGAGCTTCGGGACTTCTTCAACTCCAACTTTTAGCAATTGGTCTGTCGCCACTTCACCAGCCTTGACTGAATTATACGACACAGGAACAAACGGAGCATCAGTCGGGTTGGCAACAGGAATCAAAGTAAGTACAGGTGCTACCGGCATCGGATCATTTCAAGTTTCAAACACATCATACATTGGTGGTATATTATTGGCATTAGCCCCTATTAAACAATTTCGATCAATCCAATCAGGCAACTGGAATGCCACCTCAACATGGCAACAATCAATGGATAATGGTATAACTTGGGTGGCTGCTACCAGCACACCTACTAGTGCCGATGGGACAGTAATTATTCAGCCTACACATGTAGTTACCGTTACAGCCAACGTTAACGTAGATCAGGTTACAGTAAATGCCGGTGGACAAATAACAGTCAGCAACGGGATTACCTTAACGATTGTAGATGGTGCAGGAATTGATATGTCAGTAGATGGTACAATGGTAAACTCTGGAGCTACAATTACTACTACAGGTACATTGGCTTTTAATAGCGGATCAGTCTATAATCATGCTACGAATGGAGGAACAATTCCTTCAGCAGTTTGGGATGCAAATTCAAACTGTAATATAATCGGGATAACGAGCAATGCTCCTTCTGGTATAATTCAAGAATTTGGAAACTTGACATGGAACTGTAGTGGGCAAACTTCTGATATAAATATATATTCTAATGGTCTTCCAGATACATATGGGAATTTCACGGTTGTAAGTACAGGATCAAAATCAATTATATTATCACAGAATACAAACAATTATCAGTTTTACATTTATGGAAATTATATCCAGTCTGGTGGTATTGTAAATTTATCATCGGGCAATGCTTCGGCTACCTTATTTGTCGGTGGTAATTTTACTATTTCAGGAGGTAAGCTGACTGAAACCGGAAGTGGATCTGGAAGAATTGAATTTAACGGAACAGGTACCCAAACTTATACATCAGGCGGCACAGTTTCAAACAGAATAAACTATACCGTGGATACTAACTCGTATCTACAAATGGCCGATGCGAATACTACTGTAACAGGAGGAGGTTCATTTACTCTATCCTCAGGTGCAACACTAGGCATAACATCCCCAAACGGAATCGTAGCAGGAAATACAGCATCAGGCAACATACAAGTAACTGGTACGAGAACTTATTCTACAGGAGCAAATTATATTTACAATGGCAGTGCTGCACAAGTTACAGGAAACGGACTTACAGGAGCTAATAATCTAACAATAAATAATGCAGCAGGTGTTTCTCTTTCTAAACAAACAACAGTTTCAAATAATCTTATTCTTACAAATGGAATCCTAACAACTACTACAAACCTTTTATCTATTTCCAACAACTCAACAACAGCTGTTACAGGAGGAGGACCCAGTACATTCGTTAATGGACCTTTAGCATGGGTATTACCTGCCACAACCACCGGCTCTACCTATAACTTTCCCGTAGGAAGCGGTACTACTTATCTGCCTTTTGCTATTTCGAGCCCTACGACAGCAGCTACAGCACAAGTACAAGCATTCGTAGCAGCATCAGGAGGAACTGCGAATGTGAATACAACAGATCTATCGGCGAAAAGTAATACAGAGTATTGGCAATTAACTGCAGGAACTAACAATTTTACAACAAGCTCTGTTTCTGTTGGAAAAGGAACTACTGCCATATATCCTTATGATGTAATTGCCGGATCAACCAACCAAACAGGAACATACAGTAGCTTAAATGGAACAACCGGTACTTATGGAGTTACCGGATCAGATGCTATCGGAACAGGAGCAAACAGATATTTCGTATTAGCAACAAGTAAAACAGCTAAATTAAACGTATCGACTACAGCACTGAGTTCATTCAATTATATCTATGATTTTGGTCCTTCAGCTTTACAATCCTTTACTGTAAATGGGAATTTACTATCAAGCGACATAACCATTACACCTTCTGCAGATTATGAGGTTTCAGTAGATGCTGGAAAAACCTTTTCATTGACAGCCGTAACAGCACTCAAAGGCAACAATACAACAGTTTATGTTCGCCTAAAAGCAGGATTAGCGGTTGGAACTTACAATGCAGAAACAATAACAATAGCAACTACCGGATTGTCCGCAAAAACGATTATATGTAGTGGGTTTGTATCTGCCACTGCACCTTCCATTGTTGCGGGTGGAGGAATTGATTGTAGTACGAATACTATAAACCTAACAAGTACATACTCGTCAGGAGTTAGCAGCATATACTGGACCGGACCAAATAGTTTTTATTCTACCACTCAAAATCCATCCATCGCAAATGCCACATCAGTAAATGAAGGGACATACACTGTATACGGTAACGTATTAAGTGGAGTTAATCTGGTTACAAATGGTAATTTTGAATCAGGTGCTACCGGATTTACTTCAGGTTATTCTTATAAGACACCTAACGGAGGAGGAACACTTTGGGATGCAGCAACCTATACAGTGGCTGCAAATCCGAATAGTGTTCATTCAAATTTTTCCAGCTGTTCAGATCATACAACAGGTGGAACAACTCCTGTGGGTCAACAAATGATAATCAACGGGGCAAGTGCTGCAAATATTTCTATATGGGGGCAAAATGTACCTGTTACTCCTAATACTATATATCAATTTACTTATTGGGTACAGAGTGTTACGGGAAGTAATCCGTCGCAATTGCAGTTATATGTAAATAATGCATCGGCTGGTCCTACTTATACGGCGGATGCATCAACTTGCAGTTGGAAAAAGTTTGTATACAACTGGAATTCGGGATCAGCTACTACAGCAAACCTTTCCTTGGTTAATCAGAATACTAATGGAGATGGCAATGACTTTGCTTTAGATGATATTGATTTTGAAGCCGTGCTGCAAATCTCATCATCAGTTAAAGTGACATTAGATAAAGCTCCGTCATTATTAATTGTTACTGCAGCAGCAAATCCGGTAGCTGCTGGTACCAATGTTACTTTTAGCACCGTTCCGACCAATGGAGGTACTGCACCTACATTTCAATGGTATGTAAACGGAACTGCGGTAGCAGGTGCAACTAGCCCTACCTATAGCTATGTACCAACAAATGGTGATGCGGTCACCTGCGTAATGACGCCGGTTGGAGCTTGCGTTTCCACCCCGGTAACATCTGATCCTATAGTCATCATGATCGTAACATCTACTCCCAACTATTGGATTGGAACTTCAAGTACAAACTGGAGTGTTCCAGCAAACTGGTCTACCGGAGTTGTACCAAAGACGGGTGATGATGTAATCTTTGCAACAGAAGGAAATAACGGGATAGGTAATGCCGCAAAAAATGATTTATATGCTGATGCAAATCATACTATCGGGAACTTGACCAACAATACTACAAATAGAAAATTGGTAATCCAGCCAACTCAGGTTGTGGTTGTAAATCAAAAAATAACAACAAATAGCGCGGATCGTATTTATATTCAATCGAGTCCTACACTGGCTAACGGATCTTTGATATTCTATAATGATCAGACAACATCGCCTGTTCAAGGGACAGTAGAAATGTATTCAAAAGCGAATTACAATGCAACCGGAGTCGTATACAACGGAAATACTTATAACTACACATGGCAATACTTTGGTATCCCAATAGAAGCCATTACAGCCGACCCGACTTTTAACGGATCGTGGGTGCGCAGATGGAATGAAACGGGAGCAGACATGACCAGCCACTGGGTACAACTTGGCAACACCGATCAACTAAATCCATTTTATGGTTATGAAATTACGCAGCAAGTAGCGACGGGCAAAACAATCGTTTTTCAGGGGCAATTGGTGAACAGAAATTTCACTACACCACTACTAGCCTATACCAGCACGGCTCTATTTCCGGGACAACATATTTTGGCCAATCCTTACACAGCAGCCATAGATATTAAGAAGTTCCTGACTACGAATGCCAGTGCTGATTTCGATGGATCGGTTTATTTGTACAGCACCGGATCATACGCCGACTGGGGAAACACAGGAGGAGAAGGAGGCACGTATGGAACAAGCCCCGGACAATATCAAGCAGTAAACAATACTGCAGGTACAGGTGGGTTGCCATCTCAAATTCCGTCTATGCAGGGCTTTTTAGTTCAGGTGGTCACAGGTTCCCAATCTAATTCAACGATAACCTTTAATTATAACGATGTTGTAAAAAATTCTGAATTACAGCGCGTAAAAGGAGCGGTAGCCGCATCAGCAGAGGATATGGTTAGCACCAGAGTTGAAGTAGCAGGGACAAATTATTCTGATAAGATGTGGATATTCACCGATTCTACATTTACAAAGAAATACGACAAAGGATGGGATGGAACCAAAATGTATGGTAGTGCTCTGGCACCTCAATTGTATGCTGTAGGGTCGGATGGAATATATCAGATAAATGCAGTAAATGATATGAATAATACAGTTTTGGGATTTGAGCGAGGAGTAGATGACACATACACATTTACATTTACTCATGAGAATGCCGATACACGCTATTCCGGTATCTATTTAGTTGATTCCATTGAACACAAAACAATAGATATAACTGCCAGTGGAACTCAATATCAGTTTACGGTTGATTCGAATGGTGTTTATCCAAATCGGTTCAAAATTATAACGCGCAGTTATGAACAAAATGACCCTGAAGCCAGTTCTAATATTAAGGTTTTTAACTCTAATGGAATGGTTTTTGTCCAGAACCTAAGTAGCGAGCAAGGACAATTTAGCTTGTACGATATGACTGGTCGCCAACTGAACAGAACCCTGTTTGGACCCAACAGTGTAACACAGGTTTGTACTGTTGCACAGCAAGGTATTTATGTGGGTAAAGCTGCTACTAATAGTGAAAAGAATACTAAACGTTTTATAGTTCAATAAAGAATACGTGAATAACAAAAAGAAAAACATATTAGTTTGGATATTTGTATGGGCCGGATTGCTCATAGCGGTACTTTATTCTCCAATCGGAAGTCCGGACTTATATTCAACAAAAGGATATTTTGTGGGAAATCAGAGTGTCAACTTTAAAGATGGCGTCATTGAGAATGCACCAAAGGGAGGAGTATTTACAAATGATGATAACAACAATCAAATTAACGTTCCAGATTATAATAACTCTGAAGATAATCCACCAAAATATGCTGTAAACAGTTACAGTACGGCGGCAAGTACATCCGTGTCAACAACATCCGACTCTTATAATGCTTCCCAACCATCAGTATACCAAAATACCAGTGGAAGCAGTTCATCTGGTAGCATAGCAGGTGGTGGAAGCACGTTTATATCCCATAATAGTTCTAAAAGCAGTAATGCCTCATCAACAGTAACAATGAGCACTGGAGGAATTACCACTTTATCAACCGATTTAACAAGCACAAGTTCCACAAAACAAGCTGCTTTATCACTTGGCGGACATGGAACTGACCCGGGAGGTAACCCTACCGGTCCTCCGGTCCCAGTTGGTGACGGTTGGATATTCTTATTACTGCTGGCTGCCGGATATGGAGCATGGAGAAAGAAATTTAGAGTAATAACAAAAACACATATAGAAGAATAAAACAGAAAGAAGGGCTAATTTTACAATTGGTCCTTCTTTATATTTAAAAAGAGTAAAGCTGGAAAGCACAGGAAAATGAACATGAATAGAAATGGCATTTATGGCAAATTCTCCTTGCTGCATTAGTACCTCTACTAATTCACTATTAGTACCACTACTAACACACCATTAGTAGTGGTACTAACGATGTATTAGCAGCTATCCTTTATTTTAGCTTACTTCCGTCACCTCATAGCCAATATTATCAACAGCAGTTTTGATTGTTTCATCACTGACGTCTTTCGAAAGAATCAGTTTAGCCGAGTTGGATTCCAGATCCACTTTTGCTTCTACACCATCAATGGCATTAAGCACCTTTTCTACACGAGCTGAACAATGTCCACAGCTCATGCCTTTAATTTGCAATGTTTTTTCTGACATAATTGTAATTGAGTTATTGATGATTTTATTTACTTGTTGGTTCGATTGAAGAACTTGTTTTTCAATATATTTATTTCCCGGAATTCCTGTTACTTGCGCAGTAGGCTTAAATCGCATCAACCGAAGAGCATTCAGTACTACTGTAACCGAACTGAAACTCATAGCAGCAGCTGCAAACATAGGATTCAATTTCCAACCCAGCACGCCATAAAAAAGTCCCGCTGCCAATGGAATACCTATTACATTATAAAAGAATGCCCAAAATAAGTTTTGCCGGATATTAAGCATTACAGCTTTACTCAGCCGAAGTGTTGTAACAGCGTCAAGCAAATCGCTACGCATCAACACTACATCGGCCGATTCAATGGCGACGTCGGTTCCGGCACCAATTGCGATACCTAAATCGGAACGTATCAAAGCCGGCGCGTCATTAATACCATCGCCAACCATCGCTACGGTTTTGCCGGCAGCCTGCAATTTGATTATTTCTTTATCCTTATCTTGCGGCAACACTTCGGCCACAACGACTGAAATTCCAAGTTGCCGTTGTATAGCGGCAGCCGTTTTAACATGATCGCCGGTTAGCATTACGACTTCAAGACCCATATTTTTAAATTGATCAATAGCCTCTTTACTTGTTGGTTTCACAATATCCGCCACAGCAATTATTCCTAAAATATAGGAATCATTAGCAATAAATAATGGAGTTTTACCTTCATCGGCCAACCGATTGGAAAGATCAGCAGAATCATTCAAATCAATGTTTCGCTCAATCATTAGCTTTTCGTTTCCAACACTGTACTTTTTACCAAGTATAGTAGCTTCAATTCCTCTACCGGGTATGGCCTGAAAAGTTTCAATATCTTTGATCTTCAGCTTTCGGTTTTCCAGCTCCAGCAATATAGCTTCGGACAATGGATGCTCCGATTGTTTCTCCAACGAAGCAGCCACCTCTATCAAATCGTTTTCAGAAACAGAGCTTATTGCAAACACATCGGTTACACGTGGTTTTCCTTCGGTCAAGGTACCGGTTTTATCGAGAACCACCGTATCTATTTTACCGGCCATCTCGAGCGATTCTGCCGATTTAATCAAGATATTATGCTCTGCTCCTTTTCCTGTCCCCACCATGATGGCCACAGGAGTTGCCAGTCCCAATGCACAAGGGCACGAAATAACCAACACTGCAATACCAATAGACAGTGCAAAATCAAACGGATAGCCGAGCAATAACCACACAACTGTTGCCAGCAAAGCAATACCCATGACCACCGGAACAAAAACAGCACTGATTTGATCGGCCAGTTTAGAAATCGGGGCTTTCGATGAAGAAGCATCCTCTACCAATTCAATGATATGAGCCAGGGTCGTATCTTTACCTACTTTAGTTGCCCGAAGTGTAAAATAGCCCAATTTATTAATGCTGGCCGACATTACCGAATCTCCTTTTTCTTTAAACACCGGTATACTTTCGCCCGTTAATGCCGATTCATCTACCGATGAGTTTCCGCTTTCCAAAACGCCATCTACCGGAATACGTTGCCCGGGCTTTACAATCACCATATCGCCAACAACTACTTGCTCGACGGGGATTTCCACTTCACTGCCATCACGAATTACAACGGCTGTTTTGGGAGCCAGGTCCATCAGTTTGGTAATGGCATCCGACGTGTGGCTTTTCGATTTGGCTTCAAGGTATTTTCCTAATGTTATTAGCGTAAGTATTGTTGCTCCTGATTCAAAATATAAATCGTGCGAAAATTGATTGACCGTTTCCATATCGGCATGCCCCAACCCATACCCAATCTGATAAATGGCATAAATACCGTAAACAATAGCTGCCGAGGATCCAATGGCAATCAACGAATCCATATTAGGAGCGGCTTTAAACAAAGTTTTAAAACCCGTCTGAAAATACTTTTTGTTGACAAAAGCAATAGGCAACACGAGCAAAAACTGAGTGAAAGCAAAGGCTAAGGCATTTTGCGGATCGTGAAATGCATGGGGATAGGGTAACCCAAGCATATGCCCCATAGAAATATAAAGCAATGGAATAAGAAAAGCCAGCGATATCCACCACCGCTGTTTCATTTCATCTTGCTCTTGTTGCACAAAGTCTGTTTTCGGAGAAGGATTCAGCGTAACATCACCCGCCATTGGGCGACTGTGAGCCTGATATCCGGCGTCTTCCACAGATTGTTCTATAGAAGTGGAAGTAAGTTGAGCATCATCATAATTTACAGTCATACTGTTAGTAAGCAAATTGACATTCACGGTTTTTACGCCTTGCAATTTGCTCACACTCTTCTCCACATGTGCCACGCACGAAGAACAAGTCATGCCTGTAACATCATACTTTTCGGTTTTCATTTTCAAAATTGAGTTTCTGTTCACAAAACATTTCAAATAAAGTTTAGTTCAACACTAATGTTTAAGCTTCTGCAAAATTAGCGAAAATATAAATGTACACATTAGAGATCATTCATCGGGATGATAATGAATAATCAAGGAAACGAAAAAAGTCACATATCAACTAACTTTTTTATCACTCACTACAGGCAATCACACTTTAGTTTTACCGTTTGTAAGTTAAATATGAACTTTTCTTCTTTTTCTACATCCAAATCATGCTATCATTACGTCTAAATAGAAAAACAAGTACTAAATTTACACTTCAAAACTTGGAATTTATGAAACGACTAGGATTATTTTTATTGGTATTAATGGTCTTTGCAGGAGTACATGCTGCCGAAAAAGGCATTAATATGGACAGCTTAAAAGAAGCTATTATCAGCAATAGTAAAGAGATACACGACATTCAAAAAGACTCTGTCATGTACTCAAAACTAACTCCCGATCAACTGATGGAATTAAAAAAGCAGGAATTGGAAGTAAAAAAGAGACAGGTAGAAAATGACGGACGCAGTGACATGCCATTTAACGGGTTCGAATTAGTTTTGATTTGCATACTACCATTCGTTTTTGTGGTTGTAATTATTGCAGTTCAAGTCAGGGCAAAAAAAGAGGAATCAAGGCGCAGGTACGATTTGTATACCAAATCGCTAGAGATGGGACAAAGTGTTCCCGATCATTTCTTTGATGAACCGAAGAAGGCCAATCCGATTTCCGATTTGAAAAAAGGAATTCTATGGCTGGTTGTCGGGATAGCAATTCTCATTTCATTTGTTGTAATGCATAAAACAAATGGTCTGATAGTCGGTATTGTTCCCACCTTTGTTGGAATTGGTTATTTGTTGGTTCATTACCTTGAAAAGCCTAAAACCAATACAACCATAAACAACGATGAGCAACACGGATGATATCCGATGGGTAGCACAAGTTGCTTTGCTTGGTGATAAAGGCGCATTTGATAAACTCACTTGCAAATACCAATCGTCCATACGTCGGTTCTTCCTGAACCTGACTATGGGCGATGGTCCGCTTAGTGACGATCTGGCGCAGGAAACATTTATTAAGGCATATCTTAACATTACCAGCTTTAAAGGGATATCGGGGTTTTCTACCTGGCTGTACCGGATAGCTTACAATGTTTTTTACGATTCGGCACGAGCGCGAAAACATTATGATGATATTGACGAACAGGTGATAGACAGTCAACAGCATACATCAAACGAATTCTCAGCCGAGAAGATGGATATTTATAAAGCGTTGAAAATGCTCCGAAAAGAAGAACAAACGGCTGTTCTGTTGTTTTACATGGAAGATAAGACGCACAAAGAAGTTGCAAAGATAATGGATTGCCCACTGGGAACAGTCAAAACATACATTCTGAAAGGAAAAGAAAAACTAAGTGTTTACCTAACAAATGCAGGATATGGAAACAACTGATACGGATAAAATGCTGAAAAGCTTCTTCAATGAGCAAAAGCAGAAAGTCGAAGATAACGGATTTAGCCAACGCACATTACGAAATTTGCCTGAACAAATCGATCGGACATGGATTGTATGGATTTTTGCCCTGATAGGAGTAATTATAGCCACTGCTATAGGGATCAATATGGGTTTGATCAACCAAACATGGCTACTCATCCAACACATACCCGTGTATTATTGGTTAGCGGCTGTTTTTTGCTTTCCTTTGGTGGGAGGAATCGGATTTTACTTTGGGCAAAACAGGAATTACCGGTTCATTTGATCGGGGAAATCGTTTCAGGAAATATCCTCATACACTACAAAGGGAGCCGCTATGTGCTCCCTTTTTTAATATTAATTGATTAATATTTTTCTTGTTCCACTGGTTCCATTCATACAAACGATATAGGCTAAATAAATTCCCGTTGGCCAGCCTGTCGTGGAAATAGTAACTTTATCGGAGGATGTACGTTCTGCATACATTCTCTGGCCGGAGACTTTAAACAGTTCGATGAAAGAAAGCGAACCGGTAATTGTCAGTGACTGGTCTGATGAGGAATAACTCAGATAGACATCCAGACCTGCCACGGGCGATGCCGGAATATTGGTGAGGCCTGAGGCGTACTCATACGCTCCAAGATCGGGTGCCGAGCCTTTATAAGCAAGTCCGACATCGGTTCCCTGATCAATCATTCCGCTGGTGGACACTAAGTGAAGAAAAGTAACTTCGGGTAGCGACCCATCGGCCTGCCGGTCGTTCAGTATCTGTGTAAAATCCAGACTTACGAAATCGGCGGATGTACAAGAGAATCCTGTATTCCACGAATTATGATCCTGAGTCACCTGTTTACAATTAAAACTATTTGATTTTGCTGAATTGAGCGAGGCACAGTTCTTAATAATCAGTGTGCCGTAACTGCTATTTTGAAAACCATAATTAGTCTGATTGTTGTAACTTATACAATTATACAGGATCATTGTGCCATTATTATTATTCTGATCAAAGCCTTTAACTGCATTAGATACCGAGATACAGTTGTGAAGTGTTGCGTTGTTTGCTGTGTAATTGCCTCCTAATTTAAATCCGTTACCATTTCCATAGTTTTTTATAAGGTATCGGCCTGAAGCATTCCTGAACTGATAAAACCAGGATGCACTATCGGTTTTGAAGCGTATGTGGTTTGTCATATCAAAAGAATCGGGTGCCATGGCGTAGCATGTACAACTATCATATACTGTATTCCCGACTTTTTCATAACTATCCCATCCGTCATCGCCGTTTCTCCACGCGCGACATCCTTTGTAAGTATTTGTCCCGGTATTCGTGTATTGTTTGTCGGCAAAACCGTCAGCATTTCCGCCATAATCGGGGCTGCTTGTTCCGCCGGATTCATAATCGAAGTTTTCGTACGAATCACAGTTAAGTATCAGGTTGTCACTTCCTGTTTTGAACTGAAAACCCGAGTCGCAATTCCAACGTGCAGTACAATGCTCAATCACATTATTACTTCCTGTTACCTGAATGCCGTTATCGCCTGCTCCCTGAACAAATATTCCTGTAAAGCGGATATAACTGCCCGATATTTTTACACCCTGATTACTGCTGTTGTAGGATTGTGTCCGAAAATCAAGTATGGGAGTCTCGTTGGGGTAAGCAACGATTTGGAGGAGATTTCCTTCCAATCCTGACTTCGAGATTTGTTGTAGGGTGCTAAAGCTATACAGCCCACCGCGTAAAATCAACGAATCTCCTCCTGTCAGAGATTTAGCAATGGCAGCTGTAAAACTTAAAGGTTCGGAAATGCTACCGGCGGCTGCAGTTGTACCCGTTGGTGAAACATAATAGGTAGTTGCACAAACGGTACTTGGACTTGCAATGCAGTTTAGCAATAACGACAAGAATAATAAGCCCGGTTTTTTTATTTTTTTCATATACGCTGATTTAATCCTGCAAATGTAGTTTCTATAACCCAATACGCTGTGGATTTATCTGTATTTGATGTGGATATATTGAAATTAGAAGTATTTCCATGCTATTTTTATTGTTGGTTTATCCGGACATCAATATGTAGTTTATCAAAACCTTAATGCAAGTTATTTTTATGGAATTATGTTCTACAACATCATTTTCGACCTTAGAAATACCCCGTTTTTTGTGTTATTTTGCGTACCAAATTAATAAATGTACAAAATACAATTAAAAATAACTCTATTATGACAGTACAAGAATTAAAATCGGCTTTCGAAGCTGCTTATGGAAGAGCTGCAGAGGCTGTTTACTTTTCTCCGGGACGTGTAAACCTGATTGGCGAACATACCGATTACAATGGCGGTTCGGTGTTTCCATGTGCGTTGAGCTTTGGAACTTATTTGTTGTTGGCCAAGAACGACAAAAAAGTAATGAACTTCAAATCGTTGAACCAACCTGAACTTGTCACGCTTGGATTCGACAAACTAACCACTCCGCTTGACAAATCGTGGGTAAATTATCCACTGGGTGTTATTGCTCAGTTTGTAAAACGCGGCGTTGCAATCAAAGAAGGTTACGACATGCTGATTTGGGGAAATGTTCCTAACGGCGCAGGTTTGTCTTCATCGGCAGCATTGGAAGTGGTAACTGCTTTTGCATTTAACGACCAACTCGGAACCGGTTATAACCGTACTGTACTTGCTCAGATAGGTCAGAAATCGGAACATGAATTTGCGTTGGTAAATTGCGGTATCATGGATCAGTTTGCTTCGGCCAACGGTGCTAAAGATCATGCAATCCACCTGAACTGCGACACACTGGAATTTGAACTTGTTCCCGTGAAACTGGAAGGCATCAAGATCCTTATTTCAAATACTCACAGCCCACACAAACTGGATTCGGGTGCATATAACCAACGTGTGGCCGAATGTAAGCTGGCTGTTGAACAGTTGAACAAAGTTCGCCCGTTGAAATACCTGGCTGAGCTTACCGAAGCCGAATTTAAATCGATTGAATCGGCTATTACCGACCCTACAGCCCGCAAACGTGCCCGTCACGTAGTTGGCGAAGTACAACGGACTTCAGACGCAGTAAAAGCGTTGAAAGCCGGTGATATTATCAAATTCGGTCAATTGATGAACGCTTCGCACGTATCGTTGCGCGACGATTACGAAGTGACGGGACTTGAGCTGGATACTATGGCCGAAGAAGCCTGGAAAATACCCGGCGTAATCGGTTCACGTATGACCGGCGGTGGTTTTGGTGGTTGCACCGTATCGCTGGTAAAAGATGAAGCTATCGATACCTTTATCGAAAAAGTAGGAGCTGCTTACGAAGCTAGAACCGGATTAAAACCCGAGTTCTACATTGCCGAGATAGGCGACGGAGCATGTAAATTGTAAGAATTTATTGAACCACAAAAGGCACAAAAGAAACACAAAAGAAATATCTCAACAAACAGAAATAAACTCTTTTGCTCTTTTGTGCCTTTTGACGTTTTTACTGCTTTACGCTATGGAAATAACTAAATCATATTTAAAAGATTTGACATACAAAGTGACCGGAGCTGCTATTGAAGTCCACAAAAGACTTGGTCCCGGATTAATGGAAAGCATATATCACACGTGTTTGGCAAAAGAACTGGAAATACAGCATATAGCTTTTAAATCTGAATATAGAATTCCATACAATTATAAAGGTTATGATTTAGACATTGATTTACGATGTGACTTCTTGGTCGAAGATACTCTTGTAGTTGAATTAAAGTCAGTGACAAGCATTTTACCTGTATTTGAAGCCCAAATCATAACTTACATGAAACTATTAGAAGTACCAAAGGGTCTTCTAATTAATTTCAACGTTGAAAATCTATATTATGACGGACAAAAAACATTTGTCAATGAGTTGTATAGAAACTTAGAAGATTGAGAAATAAAAAAACTACCTTATGCTCAAAAGATCTGAATTTGCTAACTAAAACTTTTGTGTATCTTTTGTGCCTTTTGTGGTAAAAAAAACTAAATATGAAAACAGTAAAAGATTTAGAAATTGAATTAAACGGTAAACCGATATCGCTTTACACTCTGTTCAATAAAAACGGCGTGTCGGTAGATATTACCAATTACGGTGCTAAGATTATTCGCCTGATGGTTCCGGATAAAAACGGAAAATTTGACGATGTGGTGCTTTCTTTCGACACATTGGAAGAAGTGATTGAAAAAGAAATTTACTTCGGTGCTATTTGCGGCCGCGTGGCCAACCGTATCAAGGACGGTAAATTCACGCTGGATGGCGTGGATTATCAGCTTCCGGTGAATAATGGCACCAACTCCCTGCACGGGGGTGTACATGGTTTCAACGAGAAGGTATGGACTGTAAAATCGGTTGCACAACAGGAACTGGTTCTGGAACTTTTTGCTGCCGATGGCGAAGAAGGTTATCCGGGCAATCTGACAGTGACTGCTACCTATATTTTGTCGGACGAAAACGAAGTAAAAATTCATTACGAAGCTGCTACCGACAAACCGACTATCGTAGGGCTGACCAATCACTCGTACTTCAACCTGAAAGGTGCCGGAAACGGAACGATTAAGAATCACCTGTTGCAAATCAATGCCGATTTCTACACCGTGTTAGACGAATCGTTTGCTTTGAGCGGTGAAATACGTCCGGTAGCCGAAACTCCGTTCGATTTCCGCCAACCAACTGTGGTAGGCGAACGCATCGACGACGAAGTATATGTGCCCGGATGGGGAATTGACAATAACTGGTGTTTGCGTAAACCGCAACTGGGAGATTGTACACTGGCAGGAACCGTTTACGAGCCCATCAGCGGACGCAAAATGGAAGTTCTGACCACACAACCCGGTATGCAGATTTATACCGGAAACTGGGTGGATAAAGTAACCGGCAAAGAAGGTAAGATCTACGACCGTCAGGATGCTATTTGCCTCGAGACACAAGGTTTTCCTAACTCGGCCAATATAGCGCATTTCCCAAGCCCTGTGCTACGTCCCGGTCAAAAATACGATGAATGGTGCGTGTATAAATTCTCAGTAGAATAAAATACCTGTTCACACTTATATAAAAGCAGAATTACGGAAACGTAGTTCTGCTTTTTTGTTTCCAGCCTGCGTTAAAACACTGCGAAAGTTCCCGACACTAAATGCATTTTTCAAGCATCTATACAAATGAATTTACAACATTCGCCGATATAAATTAATTTTACGGATAAAACGGCCGTATATTCGACAATTCCAACTGTAATGCCCATATTGCAGCTGTTCAATATAAGAAAATGACCGGAGTCTGAATGTCTGCATACGTTCAAAGCCATCTTCCATTCCACATTATTGATATTGCAAGACATCAAAATAGAAATGTAAGATCAAATGTCATCAATTACAAGTTATTTTTATATCATCAATATATGGCAATTATAATATAACATATAATCTAAAGTAAAATAATATGGGAAATAAAATATTCAATTATTTTATTTTAAAAATATTCTGTAATAATAAAACATACTATATATTTGTATTACCATTAAGTGATACTATAAAACACAACAATAAAACAGACGGATATGGACAACATTATGCCAATTACATTCCAAAAGATGAAAAACGGAGTCCACCATTCATTTATGCATGTCGTATCGGACTACTTTACCGACAATGAGATGCTATTGCAGGACTTCAATGAGTATATTGACACCTTCAATCTGGCATTGAAAGCCGAAAATGCCGCATATACAATGCGAAGAAAAAGCTATATCACCGACGAGATGGTGAAACTGAATGCAAAACGCGAAGAATTGTATGCAGGCATGTTGTATCACTACGAAAGTGCCCTGCGCCATTACGACAACAGCAAGCGCGAAGCAGCCGCAACTATATCGCGTGTAATGAAAAGCGTGGCCTACATACACAACTCCTCGAATATTGACCGCACCATCCGTCTTAATATAATCATAAGCACCATTCGGAATGACAAGCATGCCGAAAGCGCAAAAATACTGGAAATGAACGGATGGTTGGAAGCACTGGAAAACGTAAACAACAACTACGAGACAGCTTCTATGAACAGAGATGCAGAAAAGAGTAAACGTGGGAATGGTAACGTACGCCAGGCGCGCGAAATAACTGACAAAGCATATAAAAAAATAGTAACACGGATCAATGCGCAGATTGTGATCAATGGACCGGAAGCATACACATTGCTTGTCAATCTGCTAAACAATCGCATAGCCGAAGAAAAAAGAAGTATTGCTATCCGAAATGGTTGGAGAAAAAGAACATCTGCCAATAAAACAATCACAGAATCTTAAGGCCATGCCGATTACACAAAACTAATGAATATGCACACACAAAATCCCCACAAATAGGTATTGCCCACTACCCTACCCAGAACTACTTTTGCAACCATTATAGGGAAGTCGTCAGGCTAAGTAAGCAAAAGAATATAATGTAGTATTTCTTTTCTGAAAATAATGTCGCACCAGCACTTTGTAAATTTTGTGTATTGCAGAGTTTTTTTTCTGGAAATGGACGATTGGCTCCGTAGGAGTCTTCTGTTTGTAGAAAAAGAATAGTTTGTAGACAGGTAGCTCCGTAGGAGCGCCCTGTGTTCGCTGTATATGATTATAATGGCGTGAACGAACTAACCGCCCCAAACCCCTGAAGGGGCTTAAAGAGTGGTCTGCAAGGCGATTTGCATTTCCTTAGAGAACCGATGACTCCAAGTTATCAGCTCACTAATAAAAATTGTACCAGTGATAGTACGACTGGCAGTCGTGCTATCACCGGGAGCAGAAAGTTGCAGCATTTGAACGCAAATGGCAATATGTGAAATCAATACAATATCTAACTTGCGAAAATTTGCATCGGTCGCGTGCTTTTGAAACAGGCCGCTCCTCCGGAGCTTATTATTCTTGTATGTTTTTTTCTACAAACAGGACACTCCTACGGAGCCTCGTTGTCTTTAAATAACGCTTGGATCAACCAGACTATCATTTAAATCGAACCTGAAGTGAGGCTGTCTCAAAAGTCTTTTTAGAACGCAAATAATAAAATGTGCAAATTAGCGCAATCTTATTGAATTGAAATTCAGCAAATGATATTCAACTTTACAAATCTTGTTTGCGAAAATTTGTGTTGTTTGCGTTTTTTGCGTGCTTCTGATACAACCACAAAATAAAATCAGAGAACAAAACTAACTCAGATCCCTCGTTGTTTATTTCGATGTAATCGGGAGAAATCGGGATCATTAATCAAAAAAATGAGAAAGATATTCCATCAAATTCATCTTTGGCTTGGGCTGGTGTCCGGGCTATTGGTTTTTATAATTGCTGTCACAGGGGCACTGTATGCTTTTAAAGAAGAAATAAACGAACTGGGCAATTATCAGTATGTAGAAAAGCAAATCAAAGGCTTTATGCTCCCCACACAATTGGGCGAAATAGCCGAAAAACAGTTGCCGGGCAAAGAACTTCATGCCGTAAAGTACAATGGTAAGGCGAAAGCAGCCGAAGCTATTTTCTACGGCTACAATCCAAGCTACTATTATATAGTTTATCTGAATCCGTACAATGGCCAGATGCAAAAGGTGAAAGACATGAATAAAGATTTCTTCCGGTTCGTCATGCAGGGACACTTTTACCTGTGGCTACCACCCCAGATAGGTCATCCGGTGGTGGCATCGGCCACACTGGTCTTTGCTCTGGTACTTCTTACAGGGCTAGTGATCTGGATTCCCAAAAACCGCAAAGCATTGAAAAACCGCGTATGGTTCCACTGGCCAAAAGGCGCAAAATGGCCGCGCATCAACTTCGACCTGCATGTGGTTGGAGGATTATATATCACTGTTTTCGCACTGATCTTTGCCGTCACCGGTCTGGTTTGGGGATTTCAATGGTTTGCACAGTCATACTATAAGTTGATAGGAGGCGAAAAGTCACTTGTTTACTCGGATATAAGCTCCTACAAGCAGATTCCCGATTCAACGCAACATTCCGATAAACCCCTCGATCGGGTGTGGATACTAATGGAGAAACAATATCCCGATGCAGCATCCATCGAAGTTCATCCGCCGCATACCGACAGCACCACCATTGCCGCAAATGCCACTCAACGCGATGGAAAATACTGGAAAACCGATTACCGCTACTTCGACCAGCACAGCCTGAAAGAAGTGAACCTGAAGAATATCTACGGACGATATGCCGATGCCGGTTTTGCCGACAAGCTTTTCCGCATGAACTACGAAATACATACCGGAGCCATACTGGGACTACCCGGTAAGATATTTGCATTCCTGATGAGCTTGTGTATAGCCAGCTTTCCGGTAACGGGATTCATTATTTGGTGGAAGAAAAGAAAGAAATAATAGTCTGGGAATGGTTTTATACTTAAATAATTTGAGCAAAACAAAACATTTAGGACATTTTGTATTTTAAATCAGAAAAAATAGATATATTTGCAACCGAAATTCAGTAGTGCTCTGATAAAATTTAAAGAGTACGTTGTTTGACCATAAGCAAAAAATTTAAATTAGAAAGCAGGTCGGTTCGTGAGAATCGACCTGCTTGTCTTAATAAGGGAAATCAACTCGTGAGCACCCTTTTCACCTTAAAAAACTAAACCTACCTAACCAGAGAAAAAATATCTTTTCGAATTTAATAGGGATAAACTCCCGCAGAAGCTCCCGCTATATAAGCTTTCAGTTCCTGACGATCGGAAATAGCACCAGTCGTACGATTGAAAATACCCATCCCGGTATCTCCAGTTGTACCATTGTCCCATACAAACGGAACCAATCCATAATTCTTTGCCTGCTGTGCTACATATTGTGTAAAGTAAGCCCTTGAAGCCAAATGATTGGTAAGCGCTGTCCCGGTAAGAGTCAAACGACGTATAGCTCCGAATTCACCTAAAATAACCGGATAACCTTTATCCACAAAATTAGTCTTCATTGACTGGAACTGAGATTGAACGTAGTCTTCTTGCCCCCATGTAGATATAGAACCATACTGGGCGTAGCTTGCTCCCCATAAATATATTGTATTGGTTGTATTCAAGGTGAAGTCATACGGATCATAATAATGCACTTCTACCATTAATTTATTGGAGACAGCATCTGTAGACACCTTTAAATAACTTCCGGCATAACTTATATTTGTATTGTAAGACTGAATAATCAGATTCCGGTAAGCATTTTTTCCTCCGGTAGACCGCACTGCATTCACAAATGTTTGATTGTATGACATCTGAACAGTCAGATTTTCTGTAGTCGGTGTATTATAATCGGCATGTACTTCATTGGTACCTGCAAAAAGCAAATGCTCATCGTATGCTCTGAAATAAACGGCTATTTGCTCCCAAAGAGCTTTTTGTTTAGCATTAACCGCTACCTGCTTGGCGTAGGTAGGATTGTTTTCCAGCCAACCGCCATCCCAATGGATATTCAAAATGACATACATATCGTTTTTATAGCAATAATCCACCACTTCTTTTACACGGGCAAGCCACGATGCTTTTATTTTACAGGTAGTTGTATCTTCTATATAACTATTCCATGCACAAGGAATACGAATAGCATTGATTCCCGCCGCCTTAATGGAATCAATAAGTATCTGGGCAGTTTTCGGATTTCCCCAAGCTGTTTCGCTGCTGGGAACCTCCAGCGAATTACCCAAATTCCAACCGGCAAACATTTTTGCAGCAAGCACCTTTGCTGTACTGCTTACACCTGTCGCATCAGGAGCTATGGAGTCTTTGTAACTGGGATAAAGGCCTGTACTTGCTGCTTGCGAAACACTAACATAAACTGTCGTTTTGCTATCCATCACGAAAGTAAGTTTAGCCGTACGCACGCTGGAAGTTGTATTGGCAGCAACCGTAACGGTTAATTGAGTACTTGCCTGAGAAGAACTGCTGGCGGAGACCGTACACCATGTCTGGTCTGAAGTCGCAGTCCAACTGCTTCCATTCATTTTGATGGTTAACGCGCTACTTCCTCCGGTGGCGGTGTATGCCAATGAACTTGAAGAAAGAGTAAATATTGTAGGAGTATCCGCTCCACTGCTCTCTTTACATGATGTTGAAAGAACTATGGCAGTAATTGCTACCAGAAATAAAGTTATATACTTGATCATTTTTTATTATAATATTAAAGGTCCGAATATAAATATGGGAAGAGTTATTCTTACTCTTCCCATATATGCTGAAAATGAGGTCTAATTAATGCGTATCGTAATAATCCTTGCTAACAAAGTTATACACGTAGTAACATGCACTCTCTCCGGATAAAGTTGCATCCCGTAAAACTGCTATTTGCATCGAATTAGCTGTAAGAGAAAATATTTTAAACGAACCGGTCCATGTTTTCACTTTTCCATTATATTCAATTGGATGAATAAGCGTTACATCTGTCAGCGTAATTTTATAGTTTGTTTCATCTAACATATAAGAGCCTGATTGAGTACCACCCATAGTAACACCATTAGTAGTTGATGTGTGATTTGATATAACATAAGGTCCGTTTTTCAGATTAAAAGTCATTGAACCGAAATCTACAGCAGCCATTAACCAGGTGTTATCAGAGTAAGTCGGTTTCCAGTTCCACGAATCACCTCCAACAGAAACACCGTCAGTCACTGATAACCAACTATCATTAGTTCCATAATAATACATAGGACCAGTCCAATATTTACTCTTTGCGTTTGCATCAAGATCTAGATACCATGTTTTTTCTTTTCCATAGCCTCCTGTTAGATTAACCCACATTGTACCACTTACAGCATTTTCATCAACAGTGTTTACTGTTATAGTTGTAGTGTCGGCTTGAACAAATCCGCCTGCACTTTCCACCCCATAAACAAATTTATATGTTCCTGGGAAAGCAATGTTAACAGTATCTTTTACACGGGTCGAGCGTCCATAAGGGGTAATCCACATTGGTGTAACATGTGCAGTTGTACTCGTCAAAACAATATCATTTGGATTTTCAGATGAAGGTACTATAGTAAATGATAATTCACTTTTGTCCAGAAGAGCTCCCAATTCATATTCCTTAGGTGTACAAGCTGTAAATAAGAATACTAACCCAAAGATAGCATATAATATTTTAAATTTGTTTTTCATATCAATATATGTTTATACTTTAAATAATTGTTACCAACCGGCATTTTGTTTCAACACACCACCAGACAATGTAATTTCAGAGTTAGGTATTTGTTGAAAACCGCGTGTTAATGTAATGTTTGAAGCACTCAAAGCAGGAGCAGCAGTTCCATCTTCAAGATATGAAGTTGTAGTGTTAGCTACAATTGTTGCAGCAGCTGTAGAAAGTCCCTGACGCAATAAATCCCAATAACGAATTCCTTCGCCCACGAATTCCAATCTGCGTTCAGCAAGAATATCAGCCGTTGTCACCGAGCTTACAGCAGTAGCCGTTGGTATCGCCCGTTGATGTACCAGATTATAATAGCTTGCAGCATTAGTACTTCCTAATTCAGCAGCCATTAAAAGTACATCGGCATACCGAATCACAAAATAATCTTGATATTGGCCAATCATAAAATCGGTTCCACCAAGCGATACGGCTTTACTGGTTCCGTCAGCTAAACACTCCGGACTGTATTTTTTTAGATAATAACCTGTGTATTCCCGGTTAGCGGTTGAATTTGTGAAGCTGGTTGCATCGGTAGAAACATTCGTAATCGAAGCAAAACGACGTGCATCCGTGGCAAGGAAAGTACTCCATAATTTTGGATCTACTGTACAAGCTCCCCAGCCTTTTCCATAAGGATAAGAATTTTGCTCCCTCAGACCTGTCATAACTAACCATGTATTACCACACACATTTCCATTATAATCTCCTGTAATTGTATATTTTATAGAAAAGACAACCTCTTTATTATCCTCGCCGGCATAAGTAACACCTTTAGCTGTGGAAGCTGCAGGCCACAAAGTGGTGAAGTCGGTAACCAGACCATGTCCACTGTGAGCAATCACATCTTCAAGGGCGGCCAAAGCTGTAGCTTTAGTTTCACCACCTATTTCTGTTGCTCCATAATAACCTGTATAGAAAAGATACACGCGTGCTAACATTGATTCAGCAGCCCATTTGGTAACTCTACCATTTGTGGTATTTGAATAAGTAATAGAAGGCAGACTATCGGAAGCGAAACGCAAATCAGTCATAATTTGAGCATAAGTTTCTGCTGGTTCTGCCTGAGCAGTATTTTCGGTTGATGCAACAGTCAATAAAGGTACTTTTTCGAACAACCGGGCCAGGTCGAAGTATAAATAAGCACGGATAAATTTTGCTTCAGCTTTATATTGAGTTTTTAATGCGATACTATCTCCCCAAGTAACCTGATCCAATTTTGCCAATAATACATTACAGCGATAAATAGCTTGATAATAAGCTTGCCAGTTTTCAGCGTAAACAGACACAAATGATTCTGCAATCGATTTATCGAATTGATCAATCTTCTGATATTTATAATCGTCGGATGCACCTGTGCCTCCAAAACAATTATCTGATAATACTTCTGAAGCCAGAGGAAATGATACTCCTGCATTCCAAATTAAATCCAGTCCATTGTAGCATCCGACTAATGCAGTGTATGCTTCACTGGGAGTCTTGTAATAATTGTCAGTGGTCTTCTTTGCATCAGTTAATTCGGTGGTGAGAAAGTCACTACACGAACTAAATGATATCATTGCAGTAAATGCAAGAATGATAATTTTATATTTTTTCATATTGATGTTTCTTTATAATTAGAATTTAACGTTTATGCCAACGAGGAAAGTTTGGGGACGAGGATAGTAACCTAAGTCAACACCGGAACCGAAGTTGTAGTCGCCAGTACCTTGAGCACTATATCCAACTTCAGGATCCATACCATTGTATTTTGTAAAAGTAAACAGGTTTTCCGCAGCTACATACACTCTTAGTTGAGTCAACTGCTTAAATTTAATCGTTTTTGCAAAATCGTAGCCAAGAGTTACATTTGCGATTCTCAAATAACTACCATCCTGAACATAAATATCAGAGAAATTAGTCCAGTTACTATTATCTTCGGTTACCCGTGGAAGGAAATTTGAAGTACCTTCACCATGCCAGCGACCCAGAATAGCGGTTGTCCAGTTACCAAAGCGATTTGCCATGTTGCGATACGATTGAACAATCTTATTTCCTGCAACGCCATTGGCGGTCACTCCTAAATCAAAGTTCTTGTAATTACAAGAAAGACTAAATCCGAACATATGATGAGGATTTGGATCACCAATATTGGTTTTATCAGCACTCGTAATTTCACCATCACCATTCACATCTACATATTTCAGGTCGCCTGGTTCGGCATTTGGTTGAAGTACTGTTCCACTCTTACTTTTCCATGCCTGAACTTCAGCTTCATTCTGGAAAACACCTGCCGTTTTATATCCCCAAAAATATCCAAGAGGTTGACCCGATTCAGCCCGGAAGAATTCACCTGCATTATCGTACAATATGTTAGATCCTCCATGGATAATTCCATCTGAAGTAGGGATGTCAGTAACTCTATTTTTATTGTATGAGTAAGTTCCACTAATAGTATATTTAAAGTCCTTACCTATAGTGTTATTGTAAGCTAATTGGACTTCAATACCATTGTTTGTAACACTACCGCCGTTGATATACGGATTCTCAGAAACTCCTTCGGTTGCATAAAGCGGAGCCATTACTAACCAGTCTTTGGTTACTTTGTTATAAACATCCATGTTCAGGTTTAAATGGCTGTTCAAAAAACTAGCATCAAAGCCGACATCAAATTGCTGAGATCTCTCCCACTTCAGGTTCGTGTTGCCTAATGTTGCCGGATACGAACCACTGGTTAATGAAGCTTCTGTAGTACCTAAATTATATTGGGCATTTGATAAATAAACCAGCGAAAGATATTGGAATGTTTTAGCAATATTATCATTACCATTACTACCCCAGCCTGCACGCACTTTCAGAAAATCCAACCAGGATTTTGTTGATTCCATAAACGATTCGTTACTTGCTACCCAGCCCAACGAAAACGAAGGAAAGGTTCCCCATTGGTTTCCTTTGGCAAACATAGTAGATCCATCCCGACGCAACACCGCAGTTGCCATATATGTTTCTTTGTAGTTGTAGTTAATACGTCCAAAGAAAGAAGCTCTGGAAACTATTGCATTTGCGTTACCGCTAAGTGACATTAAAGTCGCATTGGTGGTATTAGTTGATAAAGATAAGTATGAATGACTAAAATCGCCATAATAAGTTGTTCCTGAATTAGAACCACTGATCCAAGTTCCGGTTGTTTTAAGAATATTCGAACCTATCATTACATCAAAGTTATTTTCGTTGACTTTAAATGTATAATTCGCCGTATTTTCCCAGTTCCAAGAATAACTTGTTGATGAATTTTGACTTATCTTTTCATAAGTAGTTACAGCATATGCTGACAGGTCGTAAATAGGAGTATAACTATGATAAGTTGATCCGTAATAATCCAATCCAAAAGATGATTTGATTTTTAAGTTTTTAATTGGCTGTATTTCTGCATACACATCACCCAGAATCTTATCCGATTTTGTATTGTTCTGATTGGTAAGTTTCATTAGAGCATATGGATTCGCTTCTGTATTAGTCCAGGTACCATCATTATACACAGTAGAATTACTACTGCTTAAGAAATTACCATCTGCATCATACATCGCCAAAAGTGGACTCGTAGATAAAGCACCACGAAGCGAATTGCTATATTGATCGCCATCCTGAACACCTATTTTATCGTTATGAGAAAAAGTAAAATGTTGCCCTACTTTTAAAAAGGTACCATACATTTTATGTTCGGTATTTGATCGGAAGTTATAGCGTTTGTAATTCGAAAGACTTGTTCCCCCAACAATACCTCCTTGTTGAGTGTAAGATAATCCTAACGAATAAGTTGAAGATTCATTTCCTCCACTGGCAGATAAACTGTAATTCTGAGTAGGAACATTCTTTGAAATCATTTGGTCTAACCAATTTGTTCCTGTTCCTAAAGCACTTATTTGAGATTGAGTGAAATACGGTAATTTTCCGGAATTAATAGCTGCTTCATTAGCAATGGTTGCATATTCCTGAGCATTCAACATATTAGTTTTACGGGCAGCATTTTGAATACCCCAATAAGCATCAAATGAAATTTGACCACCCTTTTTTTCTTTAGCGCTTCCTGTTTTAGTTGTAACTAACACAACCCCGTTTGCTCCATTTACACCATAGATAGCACATGAAGCAGCATCTTTCAGCACATCAATAGAAGCAATGTCGGAATTATTCAGATAGGTAATATCACCGCTGATAACACCATCTACTACATACAGCGGACTAGAATTTCCGATTGTACCTACTCCACGAATGTTTACTTTAATACCCCCACCCGGTTGCCCAGAGGTAGAAGTAATATTTACACCAGCAGCTTTTCCCTGCATAGCTTGCAAAGCATTTGTTGTATTGAGTTTTTGCAAATCATCACCTTTTACTGAAGAGGTGGCACCGGTTACTAATTTTTTCTTTTGTACACCATATCCGACTACAATTAGTTCATCTAATGTATTTTCATTTTCTTTTAATTTTACAGCCAGATTAGCTCCTGTCACTTTTATTTCCTGAGTTGCGTAACCTACATAAGAAAACTTAATTGTTTGCCCTGCTTTTGCCTGAACTTCAAAAGCTCCATTAAAATCTGTTACCGATCCCTGATTTGTCCCCACCACCATAACGCTTACACCAATAAGTGGCTCGCCGTTTGAAGCAGATGAAACTGTTCCGGAAACTTTCCCATTAGAATTCTGCGCCGTGGCTATTCCTAAAGAACATAGCATCACTGCGAGGATTGCATACTTATTCAAAAGGTTTTTTGTAACCCTCCGAATACATTGAATCACGTGATTTTCATTCATAATTCATTTTAATTTAAAAAGTTGATAATTGGTTGTTGTTTAGTTATTTTTATTATTTAAAACTTACTGAAATATTACTTCCAGTATAATGTACGGTTCTTTCTTCTTTTATCGGCGAGTCAATACCCACAGGATGATTCTGCTGAACTAAAATAAAGCTGATATTGCGTTCTTTTGCCATTCCTTTAAAGCTTCCTTTTCTATCAGCAATAGTTACCGTTCTATTTTTATCGTTGTATGTGAATTTAATTGTTGCGCTGGCATCTTTTTCATAATTGTAATTTGTATTTTCATCTTCATACAAAGAAAAAGTTCCGTTTTTACCGCCGTAAACATATAGTGTAAGGTCTGTCTGAGCTTGTGTTGTGTTTTGAATTACTTTGCCCATCGGCAAAATACTTCCAGCAGCAACATATATAGGCATTCTATCATAAGTAGCATCTACTGTTTGTTTTTGACCACCTGCTGTGTATTTCCCATTATAAAGGTTATACCATCCGGTTTCTTTCGGAAAATAAACTTCACGAGTGCGGGCTTTATATTGATAAACCGGACAGATCATCAATTCCTTTCCAAACATATACTGGTCACTGACGTTCAATACATTTTTATCGGAGGAATAGTCCATCATCAGTGCGCGCATAATAGTGAAATCGTCGAAGTGACTCATTCCTGCCATAGTATAAATGTATGGCATCAAACGGTAACGCAATTGCGTATAGTATAACATGGTTTTATAAGCAGGATGATTATCCGGCGCAATGTTCCATAGTTCACGATATGGAAATTGTCCATGGGTACGGAATAGAGGTACAAATGCACCAAACTGATGCCAGCGTACGTTCAATTCACGCCATTCATTTAAATCTTCCGACCCTTCTTTGGCTTGTTCGTAACGCTTTTCTACACAAAAGCCACCATTATCCATCGTCCAGTAAGGAACTCCACTGATGGAGAAATTAATACCGGCTGAAATTTGTGCTTTCATATCTTCCCAACGAGTAGCAATATCGCCACTCCAGGTTGCAGTGGAGTAGCGTTGCAAACCGGCAAAACCTGAGCGGGTAAGCAAAAACACGCGTTTATTGTTATCTGTACCGCGTTGTCCATCATAAATTGCTTCGGCATTCATTAAAGCATAGGCGTTGAAATATTCCGTTGATGGACCGAGAGCAGTTGGTCCACAAAGAGCTTTGCGGTAAGGCATATCAGTACAATCTCGAACATTTGGTTCACTTGCATCCATCCACCATGCATCAATACCGAGTGTATAAAGATGTTCTTTCATTTGTTTCCAGAACAATTTACGGGCATCAGCTGAATAGGCATCGTAGAATGAACCGATATAACCCGGGCCTACCCAGTCACGAATACTGTCTTTGATGGCTTGCATATACATCCAGCCTTTACTCTGGAATTCTTTGAAGTGTTCAGTTGTTTGGTAAAACTTAGGCCAAACAGAAATCATGATTCGGGCATCGAGAGCATGAATCGAATCGACCATGCCTTTAGGATTTGGAAAACGGTTTTTGTCAAACTCATGACTTCCCCATGCAGTTTCAGGCCAGTAATTCCAATCGAGCACTATGTTATCTATTGGAATCTCGCGACGGCGGAATTCTTTGAGTGCATCCACAATTTCGGTTTGTGTTTTATAACGCTCCCGACTTTGCCAAAAGCCCATGGCCCACTTAGGCATTATTTGTGCCTTACCGGTGACAGTGCGATAGCCGCTGATAACCTCATCAGGATTATTTCCACGAATGAAGTAATAATCTAATTTTTGACCCATCTCCGACCACAACGAAAGTTTCGATTGTTCTTTCTCTGGAACCGGACTCAATGCTTTTAGTCCAATATACGAAACACCACCGTCAGGAAGCCATTCTATACGAAGTTTGTGCCTTTTTCCGGCGTTTAAATTGAGCGAGAACTTATAACTGTTAGGATTCCATGCCGTGCGCCAGCGTTCGGTTACAACCAAACTATCATCGACATACACTTTAGTATAACCGGCGTAATATAATATAAATCTGAAAATACCACTTTCTTTGGGCTGAATTTCGCCCTGCCAGGTAACCGCAGCATTATTGAGAGGAAAATCTTTGGGAAAGTTTTTTATCGTTTGAATATTCTCGTAGTCAACGGTTGATTCTGTTCTTTCTAAGGAAATATTCTTAGACGTTTTGTCTGACATGTAAGTGGCCGTAAGGCCTCCTTCTTTCCCGTTTTTATCGAACAACATGAATTGATCCAGATTTGCGTAAGGGCGAGGATCACCAAAGCGACTGAATGAGTAATTATCCCAAAGAATTCCATAGTTTTTATTGGATACAATAAATGGAATGGAAACTTTGGTGTTGTATTGAAACAACTCTTCATTTTTTCCTTTATAATTGAATTCGTCCGATTGATGCTGACCTAAACCGTAGAATGCTTCATCAGCTGGCGATTCAAATACCTGACGGAAGGTGTAACCTGATTTACCTTCAACTTCAATTGGCTTGAATGTCTTCCCTCCACCACGTTGTTCCTGAAGAATTACGTTTCCTTTCAAATCGATAAACTTAACTTCTCCTGTCTTTAATGATACAAATACTTTCATAGTTGCTGTTTCCAAAACTACTGTTCCATTTTTTTCGAAGACCTGCCATCCACCTTGCTGTGTTTTGACATAAGCTGTTATCAAGCTCTGTATTTCTGGAAGTTTTTTTGAAGGGGAAGCTGTAACATGAATGATGTCATTATTTACAACTTGTAAACGGATTGTTCTTACAGCTTCGGGCGAAGACTGATTTAATGAAATAAGAATGCCATCCGGCATTTTCTGAAAATTAGCACAATTGCACCCTACCACCGATGCAATGCAACAAAACAACACAATTAATTTATACCTGATCATGATTTATATAATAGTTTTTACAGTATCCCAATAAAGACGAATCCCACATTTAAGGTTATGCAAATATACACTACCGAATTTATATAAATAGGGTGCAATGTTGCTATCGATGGTTGTATTTGATAACCTATGGGGTGTAAATGTTCACCAGATGGGCGCGGATTGATAACATCACGTTTTATCTTTCTTTAAGACGTAATAATTTCATACATTTGCGCTATAAATTCAATTACTAATTCTTTTTATGAAAAGATACCTATTATTTTTAGTCCTAACTGTTGCGTTTAGTGTGAATGCTGAAACCTATAATTTCGCACGGTTAGATAATACCCACGGTTTGTCGAATAATCAAATTGAATGTGTTTTCAAAGATAGTCGTGGCTTTATGTGGATCGGGACAAACTATGGATTAAATCGATATGATGGTTATCACGTAAAAGTTTATACATCAATAAAAAATGACATCAGTAGTTTAATATATAATTCTATTCCCCGAATTCAGGAAGACAAAGCCGGAAACTTATGGATAACAGGGAATATCTGGACACCGGGAAATCCAAGATATGTTATTTATGATATTCTTACTGAGAAATTTAACCGAAACATTTCAACCTACATCTCACCGTTAGGTATTCATTTCATTCCTTCATTAGTTGAAATTAGCCCTCAAAAAAACTATTATTTTTACAAAAAAAATGATGGCATTTATAAATATGACTTTTCAACAAAAAAAATATACCATTATAAACAATCATCCAATAAAAACAACCTGAGCCCTGGAATCATTTCAAATATTAGAGTAGTTCGTGGTTTTATGTGGGTGCTATTTCAGTCGGGCTTATTGGAACGCGTGAATGAAAAAACAAAACTAGTAGATCTTCGCAACCGTTATGTTTTGGAGAATAGTATTGGTTCTAGTATTTTTAAAAATTTATATGTTGATAATGATGGATGTCCATGGGTTTTTCCTGGAATAGGCGATAAAGGAGCTCTCTATTTTGATATATTTAAACATCAGTGGACGTTTCTCGGAAATGATAAAAAAGAATTTCGCTCCTCGACCGATACATATATATCATCCAATTTTGTTCGTGATATTTCTCAAGATAATAAAGGTCAGATTTGGTTGGCAACAGATCACGGTGGGGTAAATATCTATGATAAGAAAACGAATAACATTACTGTCCTGTGGAATGACCCCTTAAATTCAAATTCGCTGAGCCAAAATTCAGCCATAAGTTTATATTACGATAATACCGGAATTATGTGGGTTGGAACCTATAAAAACGGTGTATCATATTATCATTCGGGAATGTTTAAGTTTGACAAATCTCCATTGTTTTTTTATCATAATCCGGACTTAGAAACCAAAGACTGTAACAGACTTTATGAAGACAGAGCCGGAAACCTTTGGATAGGAACAAATGGTGGCGGTGTATTAAAGTTTGAAAAAAGAACTCAAAGCTTTCGTCTTTACCATAATCAAAAAAATAATCGTTCAAGCATTTCCTCAGACATTATAGTTTCAATATTGGAAGATAAAAAAGGCACGATGTGGTTTGGCACTTTTCTGGGAGGCCTTAATCAAATGGTTGGCGAACGCTTTAATCGTTTTGAACCGAACGTGAACGATCCAAATTCACTATCAAATAAAAGCATATACGGGTTAGTGGAAGATTATCGGCAAAATCTTTGGATTGGCACACTTGGAGGAGGTTTAGATGAATTGGATGTTACTCGTAAGAACTTTCGTCACCATACTGTCGGAAAAACCACGGGTATGTCATCAAACTACATTTTATCTATTTATTCTAAAGATTCAGTGCAGATGTATTTAAGCACTTCAAGCGGAATAGATTTATTAAACACAAGCACAAACATTTTTACTCCAATTTTCAATGAGAGGTCCAAATTGAATAAGCTTTCTGATTTAATAATAAACAATTCACTTATTGATTGCCGAAATCAGCTTTGGCTTGCAACCGATAACGGCATTAATGTCTACAATTTTAAAAAAAATACAATTACATATATTAATAAAGCCAGCGGTTTGCCAACGGATCAAGTAGTATCTTTAATAGAAGATAATAGCGGAAACATTTGGGCTGGAACGCGAAATGGATTGGCTTGTATTTATTGTAAAACAAATTCTACAACGCATAAATATGAATACAACATCGTGTCATTTGACGAAAATGACGGATTGCTAAGTTCTATTTTGAATCAAAATGCAGTATTCAAGAATAAGCAAGGTAAGATCTTTATCGGTTGCACTAAAGGTTATACCGTTTTTGACCCTCAGAATATTCATTTTAACACCATTGCACCGCAACCACATTTTACAGAGTTGCTGATAGGAAATGAAGAAATAGTGCCGGGAAAGAAATACAAGAACCGGATTATAGTGAGTAGTTCTATTGTAGATAAAAACCAGATTGTTTTGCATTATGATGAAAAGAACTTTACAGTAAACTTTTCTGCATTGAGTTATATCCATCCTGAAAAAAATCGGTATCGGTATAAACTAAAAGGTTTTGATGAAGATTGGAGAGAAACTAAAACGGGAGTCGGGTCTGCTTCTTATTCGAATCTGGATCAGGGGACATATCAGCTCATTGTTTACGCGAGTAACAATGATAATCTGTGGAGCACAAAGCCGTTGATTTTGGAAATAGTCATTCAGCCTCCTTTCTGGTTTACATGGTGGGCTTTTACAATTTATTTCATTTTAGGTCTTGTTACACTGTGGTATATTATTAATTTTAATTTAAAAAAACAAAAACGGGAGTTTGAAAATCAACATCGCGTACAAGAGGCAAAACAATTACACGAAATAGATGAAATGAAATTCCGATTTTTTACAAATATAAGTCATGAATTTCGGACTCCACTGACTCTAATTATTAATCCGGTAGAAAAGTTACTAAAAGAAAACAAATCAGATGAAGATAAAGCCTTACTCTCCATTATTCAACGAAATGCCCATGGATTGTTAGAGCTGGTAAATCAGTTACTTGATTTCAGAAAACTGGATGTACATAAAGATGCATTGAATATATCTGTTGGTGATGTGGTGGCTTATATTAAAGATATCTGTTATTCATTTACCGAGCTGGCGAATCAGAAATCCATTAATTTTTCATTTTCAACATCTATAAGTGAACTTCGTATGGAATTCGATTCGGAGAAAATAAAGAAGGTTGTGTCTAATCTTCTCTCCAATGCATTTAAATTTACACCCAACTCAGGAAAAATCGAAGTAACCATGAGTTTGATCCAGCAACTCAATGAAGATAAAAAGTTGCTCAAGATTACAATTACCGATAGTGGAATTGGTATTCCTGCCAAAGATCTTGATCGGATTTTTGAACGCTTTTATCGGGTGGAAAATCAGGAAAACGGGAACCAAACAGGAACCGGAGTTGGCCTGCATATAGTTAGCGAGTATGTCAAATTGCACGAAGGTGTAATAGGTGTTGAAAGTCAGATTGGCAAAGGTTCAACATTTACCGTTATGATTCCGGCCAACCAACATATTCACGAAGAAATTATAGCGCAAAAACAAGAAAATGATGAACCGGCGGAAGAAATTACATTTGAAGAAGATGTAGTTTCTGAAGATCAAAGAACTAAACTGCCATTAATGTTGATTGTGGATGATAACCATGATTTCAGAAACTTCCTGACAACATTGTTTACCAAGAGCTACAGAATTCTGAGCGCCGAAGATGGTGAAAAAGCCTATCAAATCATTTTAAACAAAATGCCTGATCTGATTATTTGTGATGTGATGATGCCTAAAATGGATGGCTTCGAACTGTGTAAACTCGTGAAAAATGACATTCGCATTTCTCACATTCCAATAATATTACTTACAGCCAAAGCCGGGGATGAAAATAAATACCGGGGATTGGAGGCTGGAGCCGAGGATTATATTTCAAAACCATTTAATATGGAAATGCTTACGCTTAAAGTAAATCGTGTCCTTGAAAGACAAAAGAAAACCCGTGATCAGTTTAAACATAAAGTTGATATTACCACCAGTGATGTGCAGATAACAACTATGGACGAAAAGTTTGTGAAGAAGGCAGTAGCTCTGGTAGAAGCCAATATTTCGACCAGTGAATTTCTTGTTGAAGATCTTTGTCGGGAAATGGGAATGAGCCGGGTATATTTTTATAAAAAAATACTTTCTCTTACCGATAAAACTCCTTCTGAATTTATTCGTTTTATCCGGTTGAAACGCGCCGCTGACCTGCTGGAAAGAAGTCAATTATTTGTCAACGAAGTGGCTTTTCAGGTTGGCTTTAATGATCCTAAATATTTTCGTAAATACTTTAAAGATGAATTTGGAGTGAGCCCGAACGAATATAAGAAAAAGTTTTTGAACTAATAATATTGCGTTTGAAAAAACAAAAATCAAAGAAATCACTAAATATTATAGGTTTAAATTGCAAATATTATGACACAAACAATCATTATCTTTGCGCAACTTGTAAATATTGCTACAAAAATTATTGTTATTTCAAATTTAGATTATAACTTTGTGCTTTCAAATAGATGTTTGATAATAAGTTATTCGATTAGAATTTACAGTAATTAATATTAATCTTCTGAACTAGATTCCCATATGAAGAAAATTTGTAGCTTGGCCCTCGTTTTATTTCTATTTACTTTAGTAACTTCAGCTCAGTACAAAAGAGGTAGCATTTATATTGATGGAAATGGAAACTACTCTAACGACATAACAAACAATAATGTAACACTGGTAAGTGTTTCTGCAGAAGTAAAATCGAGGAATCTTCTAGTGTCGCCTAATATTGGCTACTTTTTAGCTGATAATTTTGTACTTGGAGTTGGTTTGGATTATAGATCTATATTTGGTTCAAGTTCGGGATTAAATTATGTTGATTACGGGAAAGATTCTGTAACCTATATGTCTGATATTAGATCTACGAAATGGAATGAATTTGCTCCTGTTATTTTTGCAAAGTATATTTTTCCTATTACCGATAAATTAAGTTTCTCTCTAAAGGCTAAATTTTCGCATGGATTGGTAAAAGATGAAATCTCAATAAATTCGACAACAAAAGTCGAAGACTTACAAGGAAATTTGCTCGTTCAACGGCCTAGTAATTTCGCCACAGAGAAACCGTCCGGGCAAACAAACAGATTCAATCTTTCGCCTGAGGTTCAGTATTTGATAACAAATAGGATTGGTCTTCAAGTTAATTTCACAGGCTTTAGCTATAATTCTGTTCCTGTAATTACTCCTACTTATGAAGCTATAGATAATGGAAATGGATATAATATTAAGATTTATTCAGGAATGCAAAAAACTACCACCTTCAGTATTAATCCGTCTTCTTGGAGTTTTGGTTTGTTCGTGCTGTTGGGTGGACAAAGTTCGAAATAGTAAGGAAAGATATTACTTTTCATATAAAACAGACTGGTTCCTCACGAATCAGTCTGTTTTTTGTTTTATGCTGTGTTTGATTCAAAAGAGCTCGGCTTTAGAGCTGCGGCTTTCGGTCTGTTTTTAGAGATGGAGGAATTGCAAAAGGCCATTTTTACTTTTTATCACGGCATTTAGAGTCTTTATTTCGATATGAAATGTTGTTTGCTTTACATTTAGCCCCTTAAAAAGAAACAATTTCAACGGGTTTATTCGAAATTGCCCCTGTATTGCATACATATTACGCATATAATTGTTTTTATATATTGGTATTTTTGTATACTCATACTTAAGTCGAATGAAAAAGACACAATTACTTGCCATTATTCTTGCGCTGAATTCATCCCTTTCAGCTCAAACTACATATTCTTTTCAAAACACGGCTTTATCCGACGATAAACGGGTCGATAATCTCCTTTCGTTGATGACTCTCGATGAAAAAGTCAATGCTCTTTCTACGAATCTGGGCGTTCCGCGTTTAGGCATCCGAAACACCGGACATTCAGAAGGCTTACATGGTATGGCACTTGGTGGTCCGGGTAACTGGGGCGATTTTAGTCCAAGGGGCATTGCTAAGACTTATCCAACCACTACTTTCCCTCAAGCCTATGGACTGGGCGAAACCTGGGATGCTGAATTGATTCAAAAAGTTGCTGATGTTGAAGCTACCGAGATACGCTTTTATACACAAAACCCAAACCTGAATAAAGGAGGCCTTGTAATGCGTGCTCCGAATGCCGATTTAGCCCGTGACCCTCGATGGGGGCGCACCGAAGAAAGTTACGGTGAAGATGCATTTCTGGCTTCACGTTTGACGGTGGCTTTTGTGAAAGGCTTGCAGGGAAATAATCCCAAATACTGGAAGTCAGCTTCGCTTATGAAACATTTTCTGGCTAACAGCAACGAAGATGGTCGCGATTCTACTTCGTCAAATTTTGATGAACAACTTTTCCGTGAATATTATTCTTTCCCATTTTACAAAGGTATCACTGAAGGTGGTTCACGCGCATTTATGGCTTCGTATAATGCATGGAATGGTATTCCGATGACCATAAACCCAGTATTGAAAAAGATTACCCGTAATGAATGGGGAAATAACGGTATTATATGTACCGATGGAGGTGCACTTACTTTGCTTGTAAATGCACACAAGGCATTCCCAACAATGACAGAAGGCGCAGCCGCAGTGGTGCAAGCTTCAGTGGGCCAATTTCTTGACAATTTCAAACCATATATCTACGAAGCTTTGAAAAAAGGCTTACTAAATGAAAAAGATATTGATGATGCTATTCGTGGAAATTTCTACGTGGCATTGAAACTAGGATTACTGGATGCCGACCAAACAAAAGTTCCGTATGCCAACATTGGTGTGACCGATACTGTTTCGCCCTGGAATAAACCGGAGGTCAAAGCTTTTGTGCGTGAGGTAACGGCTAAATCGGTGGTTTTGCTCAAGAACAGCTCAAATCTGTTGCCACTAAATAAATCGAAAATCAAATCCATTGCTGTTATCGGCCCCCGAGCAGATGAAGTTCTGTTCGACTGGTACAGCGGAACACCATCCTACGCGGTAACTATCTTGCAAGGAATTAAAAATGCTGTTGGAAAAGATGTAAACGTATTTTATGCAGCATCCAACCAAATGGACAAAGCAATCCTGGCAGCCCAAAAAGCCGATGTGGCGATTGTTTGTGTAGGCAATCATCCTTACGGAACCGACGCGCGCTGGATGGTTTCTCCGGTACCGAGTGATGGACGGGAAGGAGTGGACCGAAAATCAATAACATTGGAACAAGAAGATTTGGTGAAAGTGGTGGCGCAGGTCAATCCAAAAACGGTGATGGTATTGGTGAGTAATTTCCCGTTTGCCATCAACTGGTCGCAGGATAATATTCCGGCTATTTTGCATATTACCAATAATAGCCAGGAATTAGGCAATGGTTTGGCGGATGTGATTTTTGGTGATGTCAATCCGGCCGGGCGAACCAATCAAACCTGGGTGAAAAGTATTACAGATCTGCCACCGATGATGGATTATGATATTCGTCATGGCAGAACATACCAATACTTCAAAGGCAAACCGCTTTATCCTTTCGGATATGGTTTGAGTTATACTTCATTTGCATATTCCGGGTTGAAAATATCAAAACTGACTCTATCTGATTCTATCCTTGTATCGGTAACTGTAAAGAACATCGGCAAGCGAGATGGCGACGAAGTAGTTCAATTGTATGTTTCTTATCCCGGTTCGAAAGTGGAACGCCCGATGAAACAACTGAAAGGGTTTAAACGGGTGTTTATTCCTGCTGGCGAATCGAAAACGGTAAAAATTCCGTTGAAATCGGAATGTTTGGCTTATTGGAATGTAGAAAAACACGCTTTTAGCGTTGAAAAGGGGAACGTGAAGCTGATGGTTGGTAGTTCGTCGGCAGATATAAAAGAGACAAAGATATTACCCCTGACCCTTAAAGAGGCTGTGTAAAAACTAGCACATAACTATTATTATGATACATATTTGCCAATTATCGGACTTTTGTCAATCATATTTATTGATATATAATGTATTATTCTATCAAAAAGATAGCGAAAAATAGTTTTTACACAGCCTCTAAAGGGGAATAAAGAATAATTTGATTTATAATTGATACTAATATTTTCATAACCAAACTCTCTATTACCCTTAATGGGTTAGAGGGGCTTTATTTCGTACAAAATGAACAAACAAATCATTCCCACTTTGCTTTTGTTGGCTTGCAGTTGTTTGCAGCCGCTTATGGCACAACAGAAAGGACTCCTCGGCGATCCCATGGATATGAGTCTCGATTTCAAAGATTTTCACAACGCCTTTTTCTTTGCCGATAAATTGGCTAGTTTTGACCCGGCTACTGCTAAAGGAAAGATTAGTTGGAAACGGTCGTCGCTTTATACCCGTCAGGCTTTTAATGTAAATACTATCCTGCCGCAGGATTTGACTATGCTCGACTTTCCTGCTGCGGCTTATCAGCAGAATCCGGAACTGAGTTTCACGGTAGAGTTTATTACTCCGCGAACTTTGCGCATCAAAATGTTGACGACTCCGGTAGAGCCAAAGCCTTTCGATTCACCTATGTTGGTAAAAGAACCAAGCAAAGACAACTCGTGGAAATATGCCAAAACCAATACCGGACACAGTTATACCAGTGCGTTTGGAAAATTACTGATTGAAGTCAATCCGTTCCGCATTGTTTTGATGGATACTAAAGGAAACCGCCTGACTGATACCTGGCGTTGGAATGACAATGACTCGTCGCAGGTGAAAATTCTACCTTTCAACTTTATCAAAAAAGGTGCAGACAATAGCCGTGAGATTAATCCGGTATTTTCGCTTTCGCCCAACGAGAAGATTTTTGGTTGCGGTGAATCGTTTACCAAGTTGGACAAACGTGGGCAAAAAGTAAACCTATACGTTACTGATCCGCAGGGACCGGAAACTGACCAGATGTACAAGCCCATTCCATTCTTTATGAGTAACCGCGGTTACGGTATGTTTATGCACACTTCCGCCCCCGTTACCTGCGATTTTGGAAATACCTACGTAGGAGCCAACAAGCTTTTTATGGGCGATGAAGCGTTGGATTTGTTCGTTTTCATCGGTGAACCAAAAGATATCCTGAACGAGTATACTGAAATCACCGGAAAAGCGCAGATGCCTCCGCTTTGGTCGTTTGGAACCTGGATGAGCCGTATTACTTACTTTGAACAAAAAGAAGGATACGAAGTTGCTGCGAAATTGCGAGAAAATAAGATCCCTGCCGATGTGATTCACTTTGACACCGGATGGTTCGAAACCGACTGGCAATGTGATTATAAATTTTCTCCATCGCGTTTCTCCGATCCGCAAAAAATGATCAATGATTTGAAAAAGGATGGTTTCCATATTTCGTTGTGGCAGCTAACCTATTTTACCCCAAAGAATAAGTTTTTCCCCGAAATCATCGATAAAAATCTGAATGTAAAAAACTCGAAAGGTGAAATGCCATACGAAGATGCCGTACTCGATTTCTCCAATCCAAATACAGTGAAATGGTACCAGGATAAACTAGCCGGATTACTCAAACTGGGTGTGGGAGCCATTAAAGTGGACTTTGGCGAAGCCGCTCCACTGGATGGCATATACGCATCGGGCCGCGGCGGTTGGTACGAGCATAATTTGTATCCATTGCGTTATAACAAAGCAGTCGCCGATATCACCAAAGCTACTAACAACGAAAATATTATTTGGGCTCGCAGTGCGTGGGCCGGTAGTCAACGTTACCCATTGCATTGGGGTGGCGATGCTGCCAATAAAGATATTGCCATGGAATCTGAATTGCGTGGCGGGTTATCGTTCGGCTTAAGCGGTTTCTCGTTCTGGAGTCACGACATTGGCGGGTTCGTTCAATCGTCACCCGAAGCCTTATACCGTCGCTGGCTACCGTTCGGGTTCCTTACCTCACATAGCCGGGCACACGGAGCACCTCCCAAAGAACCCTGGTTGTATAATCCCGGATTTATGAAAGCTTTTCGCGAAGCGGCCGAAATGAAATATAAACTAATGCCCTACGTGTATGCGCAAGCTAAAGAATGTACCGAAAAAGGATTACCAATGGTGCGTGCGCTGTTTGTGGAATTTCCGGACGATCCCGGAGCCTGGACAGTAGATGATGCTTATTTGTTTGGCTCGGACATCTATGTAGCACCATTGATGGAAAATACCAAAGGACGCCAGGTATATTTACCCGGTGGAAAATGGATCGATTATCAAACAGGAAAAACGTATAACCGCGGTTGGAATGATATCGAAGCCGGAGCAATCCCCTGCATCATTCTGGTGCGCAATGGGGCAGTAATTCCTCATGCCAAGCTTGCACAAAGTACCGATAAAATCGACTGGTCGAACATCGATTTAAATGTATATGGTGACGGACCGACAGATAAAGGATTGGTATGCCTGCCAACAGATAATAAATTGGTGCAAGTGGAAGTTTCCAAAAAAGGAGCGATTTATAAGCTAGAAAAAGGTACGATTAAAGGAGTGAAATATCAGGTAAAATAACGGCTTCTTCCGAATGTGACAAATAAATCCAAGATTTATTTCTGGTTGCTATTTGATAAGCAAGAAGTAATATATAAACGATTACAATAGATGAACCGTAAACTGTTATTTATAATTTTTGCAAACCTATTTGCAGGCAGTGCATTTGCACAAAAAAACAGCAGTGTTTTGCCCGAACGGGTAATTAATGCTGATTTCAACAATGAGAAAGGCCCATTGAATACCATGTTCAAGGAATGTATTGGAGCCGGTCGTGCCAATGAAGGATTGCGGGCCGACTGGCAGCAGCAACTGGCCTATGTAAAGAAGGCATGCGATTTCAAGTATATCCGCATGCATGGATTGCTGACGGACGATATGGCCGTTTACAAGGAAGATAAAAATGGAAAACCGGAATACAACTATATGTATATCGATCCATTGTTTGATTATTTGCTTAGTATTGGCATAAAGCCTTTTGTGGAACTTGGATTTATGCCATCGGCTCTGGCAAGTGGTTCACAAACCATTTTTTGGTGGAGAGGAAATGTTACTCCACCTAAAGATTACAATAAATGGGCAAATTTAATAAAAAATCTTACCGCTCACTTTACCGAACGTTATGGGGTAGAAGAAGTGAAATCATGGTACTTTGAAGTTTGGAATGAACCTAACTTGTCACCGGGCTTTTGGTCTAGTACGCAAGCAGAGTATTTCAAATTATACAAGTATTCGGTAAATGCCATTAAAGGCGTCAACAAAGATTATCGCGTGGGTGGTCCGGCTACTGCAGGTGCTGCATGGATTCCAGAGATGATTGACTTCTGCAGTAAAAATGCACTTCCATTGGATTTTATAAGCACGCATGCCTACGGTGTAAAGCAAGGATTTTTAGATGAGTTTGGCAATTCGGGCACAGTCCTGAGTAAAGATCCAATGTCTGTAAGTGGGGATATATTGAATTCGCACAAACAAATAAGCAACTCGGCCATGCCGAACCTGCAACTTCATTATACCGAATGGAGTTCGTCTTACACACCCTCCGACCCAATTCACGACAGCTATCATCAGGCTGCTTACGTGTTGCAAAAAATCAAACAGGTGGGTAATGCAGCAAACTCAATGTCGTACTGGGTGTTCACCGATATATTTGAAGAAGCCGGACCGCGTTTCACACCTTTCCACGGTGGATTCGGATTGCTAAACACACAAGGTATCAATAAACCGGCTTTCTACTCTTTCAAATTTATGAATCAATTGGGAAACAAGGAGCTGGTAAATGCCGATTCCACTTCGTGGATTTGTAAAGATGCAAAAGGAAATGTTCAGGTCCTGCTTTGGAACTTCACAAATACGCATCCCGGCGATTCGGTCAATAATCAAATGTATTACGTCCGCGATTTGCCTGCAAAATCAAAAGGAAAAGTAAAAGTGAATTTATCAGACATACCTAAGGGAACATACAAGCTTGAAATTTATAAGGTTGGTTACCATGTAAACGATCCGTATTCAACATATCTGGCAATGAAGACTCCAAGGCAACTGACTAAACAACAGGTGGAACAAATAAAAAAACTAAATGACGGTTCAGCACTTTCTACCGAAGTCATAAATATAAAAACCAATACGGGTTTTGTAAAAGAACTTGAACTTCGTGAAAATGATGTTTACTTTTTGAACTTAATCAAGCAATAAAAAAGAATAATGAGACTCCGATTGTATATTTTGTTCCTTCTTGTTTCTGTTATTTCGGTTGTGCCCCAGGTAAGCATGCCAAGGGTCTTTAGTAGCCACATGGTTTTACAACGTGATATTGAAATCCCTGTTTGGGGAAACGCTCCGACAGAGACGCAGATTACGGCTGTATTGGGAGATATCCAAACAAAAGGAATTGCCGGTGAAAACGGTAAATGGATGCTACATTTACCTCCTTTTAAAGCAGGTGGACCTTATAAGCTAGTTGTTTTCCAAACCGGGAAACCAGATCAGAAAATTGAGTTCGACGATGTCTTGGTGGGTGATGTGTGGTTGGCATCGGGTCAATCGAACATGGAGTGGCAGGTGCAACAAGCCAATGATGCAACTAAGGAAATAAAACAAG
>WSSedL1CaDRAFT_10000053_pt1 | contig 65494 bp, 47 predicted proteins | sample WetSurSL1Cattail_FD_9464 | JGI IMG/M metagenome (IMG submission 9464)
TGCTTTAGCCAATCGACCCAAAAGCTGCGGAAAAAATCGTTGACGCTATAGGGCGGCACCGAGCCGGGGGACTGGTGGCGGTCCTTCATGACCAGCGCCAAGATCACCGCACCCAACGCCATGACGATGGCCGGGGCGAAAAACATCAAGGCCGGGGTTTCGACAAAGCGCTTGGCAAGAAAGGCTCCTACCGTCGGGGCCACCGTCATGCACATCGACAGATAGCCGGAGACCCGGCCGCGCTGCTCCGCCGGAATTTGATCGGGCAAAAGGGCGGTGGTGATGGCAAGCAGGATGTTGACCGAGATCTGTGCCAGGCACCATCCCAACGCGATGGCGGGAATGGTCGGAACAAAGGCGATGATTCCGAAGCCTATGAATCCCGCACCGGCCCCCACCAGTAGCCAAGGACGCCGCATGCCGAAACGGGAGGTGGTGCGGTCGCTGAGGCGGCCGAAGAATGGATTGGCCAGCATCGCCAGCAAGGCTCCGGCTGCCAGAATACCCGACAGGTCGGCAACATAGTTCTGCGGATCGATCTGGCGGACGCGCATCGGCAGGGTCACGATGATCGGCGTCAAGGCCGCCATCCAGACGCCCAGATAGGCGAAGGAATAAGCCGCAATAAAACCGGCCCCGGCTTTCTTTGCCGGAGCGGGCGGCCTGTTTGCGGTCGTATCGTCTAGCATTGCCTTCTCCCCAAATCCGGTTTTACGGACTTTTATGTTTTATTATCGCGTTGTCTCAGCCCAGCCGCGTATCCCACTTGCCGCAGAACGGATCGACCGGGTTGATGCCCTTGAACGCCGAACGGCCCATGAGCTTGTCCACCAACGCATCCAGCACCACATCCGTCGAGCAGTAGGTGTTGATGTAGGTTCGCACGCGCGGCGCGTCCAACAGGTGATAGGGATTCTCGACTGAAATAAAGATCGTGGGCACAGACGTCATATAGGCAGGAACATTGGCGCCCATCGGCTGCTGCCATTCGATCCGGACGGTGGTCTGATTGCTCTTGGTGGAGATGTTGGCCAGATAGACGATCAGATCGTATTTGCCCGCGATGGCCGTGAACCGGTCCATCATACCTTCGAAACCGGGCTTCGGCACGAATTGCTCGACCTCGAAACCTTCCTGAACGAGACGCCGTTCGAACTCGTCGACAACCCCGGCGCGAACGGAATAGGCGATCCCCTGCTCGCTCTCGATGGGATAGAATAGGACTTTCCGGTAACGGCTAGGGCTCAGCGGCAGGACGCCTTTTTCTTCCTTCACCAGCGTGATCGCCTTGTCTGCACAGTCCCGTGCCCAAGCGACGTGTTCGGGATTGCCGAGAACCTTCAAGGCTTCATCCAGCTTCGGAGCCAGACGATCCGCGTTCTTCTTGTGCAGGCCGAGCGCTGCCTTGAGCCCCAGAATCCGCTTGAGTGCCTCTTCCAGCCTTGCCGCGGTGACGATGCCGCTTTTGATGCCTTGGCGCATGAACTCGACGTCTTCCTCGAGGCAGCGCGTAAACAAGAACATATCGCAGCCGGCGGCGATCACCTGCGGCACGGCCTTCCCGCGCGGCATGGATATCATCATTCCGGCCATGGTCGAGGCATCGCTGACGATAAGGCCGTTGAAGCCTAGCTGCTGGCGCAGCAAGCCGGTACAAAGCTCGTAGGACAGCGTTGCGGGCAAGATGTCTTCATCCGCAAGGTTTGGGTTGAGCTTGCGCGAATAGGCGGGGTGCAGGATGTGCCCGACCATGACTGTCAGAGCTCCTGCCTCGATACAGGCCTTGTAGGCCGCACCGTAGGTTGCGTCCCATTCCTCACAAGTCGTGCTGTTGATGCTCGACACCAGATGCTGGTCGCGCTCGTCCATGCCGTCGCCCGGGAAATGTTTGATGCTGGCGGCCAAGCCCTCGGCCTGAAGGGCCTCGACATATTGGATGCCCATCTGGAGAACCCGTTTGGGATCGGCCCCGAAGGTGCGGGTATTGGTGATGGGATTGCGGAAATTCCGGTCGATGTCGATGATCGGCGAGAATGACCAGTTGATACCGACGGCCCCCCCTTCGCGCCCGCACACTGTGCCGAGTCTTCCCGCTATGGCCGGATCGTTGGTCGCCGCAACTTGCAGCTCAGACCCGATCGTCGTGCCTTCGTGGGCGGCGCCCGTACCGCCTTTTTCCAGATTGGCGGCGATGAGCATTGGAATGCGGGAGTTCTTCTGTAGAAACCCGACCGCCTTAACGGTGCTGGCCGCTTCCATAGGCCGGCACATCGCACCACCCGGCCGGGTCTTGAGGAAGTTCGTCAGTTCGACTTCGTCGGGACTACCGACGGCGAGGCAAAAGAGTTGCCCGATCTTGTCTTCCATCGTCATGGAAGCGAGCGTGGCTTCCACCCATGCCACGCCGGCATCGTCTAAATTGAACGGCTTTGCTTTCAGATCCATATCAGTGCTTTCTGTCGGGTCCAGGCGACGGGGTTTCGAGCGCTTTTCAGAGAGTTTCCGCCAGCTTCTTATTGCAAATAACGTCGTCTCTCATCTCCGGACCGCGACCAAAACGGACCTGCCATCCGCCGAACCTTTCGCGCGCGCATTCTTATTTCTCGCTGCCTTCCCCATCCCTATATATACGATGAAGATATCGTTGTCTTTAGCAAAGAAAACGGGACTAATCTAGCCCCATTGGATGGACGATACCGGGCCGAGAAGTCTGTGAGACAACGTTGTACTGATGGCGCGTTTTCTGGTAGTAGAAACACAAGAGGGATCGTTTTGTCACGGCCTGCGTACTGTAGCTCGCGTACCCCTCCACAACAGCAAGACAGGGATACACCATGAAGGACCGTAGAACTCTAGGAGCAGCAGGAGCGGCCCTCGCCGCAGCCTTGATGCTCTCGACAAGCCCGGCCGCGGCCGACAAGACGCCGGCGGGAAAAACGGCACTGTTGCCGCAAGCTGCCGCAAAGCCGTGGATGAACAAGACGCTTTCAGCGGCCGGGCGGACAGCGCTTCTGCTGAAGGAAATGACCCAGGACGAGATGTTCACATTGGTCAGCGGCGATCCTGGATTCGCGTTCTTGGGCGCATCCGTTCCCAAGGAAGCCATCGGCTCGGCGGGTTATGTGTCCGGCATTCCGCGCCTCGGCGTTCCCGCATTGCAAGAAACCGACGCCAGCCTCGGCATTGCCAATCCGATGAAGGTACGGCCGAACGATTTCGCTACCCCGCTACCTTCCGGTCTGGCGACCGCGGCCAGTTTCAATCCTGAGGCAGCCCATGACGGCGGCGCCATGATCGGCCAGGAAGCTTGGCGGCAGGGCTTTAATGTCCTACTGGCGGGTGGCGTCAATCTCGCCCGCGATCCGCGCAATGGGCGCAATTTCGAATATCTCGGCGAAGATCCGCTGCTCGGCGGCACACTCGCCGGCGCGGCGATTGCCGGTATCCAGGAACAGAACGTCATCTCCACCGTCAAGCATTTCGCGATTAATGACCAGGAGACTAAGCGTTTCTGGGCCAATTCGGTGATCGACGAAGCGGCGATGCGGGAATCCGATCTCCTGGCCTTCCAGATTGCGATAGAGAAGGGTCGGCCGGGCTCAGTGATGTGTTCCTACAACCTTATCAACGGTGTGTACGGTTGCAGCAACAATCACCTTCTTAATGAGGTGCTGAAAGGCGATTGGAAATGGCCGGGCTTCGTCATGTCGGATTGGGGCGCCGTCCATGATTCCTCTTACGCCAATGCAGGCCTGGATCAGCAATCCGCGGCCGCCTTCGACAAAAAGCCGTACTTCCGCGAACCGTTGAGGGCGGATCTCGCCAAAAGGTCTTTCACGGCCGAACGCTTGAAGGACATGGCCGGGCGAATTCTGTATGCGATGTTCGACGCCGGGGTGCTTGACAATCCGCCAGTCCGTTCCCAGATCGATTTCAAGGCTCATGCCGATGTCGCACGGCGCATCGCCGAACAGGGCATCGTGCTGTTGAAAAATGACGTCGGCGCTCTGCCGCTGGCCGCTTCGGCCAAGAAGATCGCGGTGATCGGCGGCTATGCGGCCGATGGCGTGATTTCCGGCGGTGGTTCCTCCCAGGTCCTTCCAGAAGGCCGCTATCTCGATGTTGCGTTGGGCGGCGGCGGATTCATGCCGCGTTCGATGATCCTGCATCCCTCCTCGCCTCTCGACGCCATCAAGAAACTGGCGGCCGGTGCCGAGGTCCGCTTCGATGATGGCCGCCACACCGGTTCGGCCCAAAAGCTTGCCGCCTGGGCCGATGTGGTCATCGTGTTCGGCGTGCAGTGGATGACCGAAGGCGCCGATGCGCCAGACCTCTCCCTGCCCGATCGCCAGGATGTTTTGATCGACGCTGTCGCCGCGGCCAACCACAAGACCATCGTCGTTCTGGAAACTGGCGGCCCGGTGCTGATGCCGTGGCTGGGTAAGACCGCGGCGGTGTTGGAAGCGTGGTATCCCGGTGCCCGCGGTGGCGAAGCGATCGCGAACGTCCTGTTTGGCAAGGTCAACCCGTCGGGCCGTCTGCCGATCACATTTCCCAAGAGCATCGACCAGAATCCGCGGCCGGTCATTCCTGGCAGCGATCAGCCCGAACCGGGCATGCCGCTCGGTGCAGATGCTCCGACGGTTAAACCAATCGATGTCGTCTATTCGGAAGGCGCCGACGTCGGCTACCGACTTTTCGGCAAAAAGAAGATGGTGCCGTTGTTTCCGTTTGGCTATGGGCTCAGCTATTCGACCTTCGACTACAAGAACCTGAAGGTCTGCGGCGGCAAAACACTGATGATCAACTTTGACGTTACCAATACCAGCGCGGTTGCGGGCGCGGACGTGCCGCAGGTCTATCTCACGGGCACACCAGACAAGGCCGTGCAACGCCTGATCGGCTTCAACCGCATCGAGCTGAAACCCGGCGAAACCAAAGAGGTGACGGTGACGGCCGATCCGCGCCTGCTCGCCGACTACGACGTGGCGAGCCATGGCTGGCGCGTGAAAGCCGGGCAGTTCAAGATCGTGGTCGCCCATGCAGCAACGGCGACCACGCTGGAGGGCGCGGCCGCCGTCGAAGGTTCCTTCATCCGACCCTAGGCATCACATGCCGCGGATCATGCCTTGGTATGGGTCCGCGGCAACGCTGCTTTCAGGCGTAGATCCCGCGACGATGCACCGACCGAAACCTGACGCGTCGCGGCACTATCGACCCACTTCTTGGCAGCGACCGACCAGTACTGTGTACGGCGCCGGTCGATATGGATCGAGACCGGTTTGGCCTCGCCAGCCTTAAGGTAGACCCGGTCGAACCCGGCCAGCGCATTGACTGCGAACTGAGCACCGGTCACCGGTTTGGCCGGCGCCGACACATAGACCTGCGGCACCTCCTCGCCATCGACGCCGCCAGTGTTCTTGACGGTGAACCGGATATCGAAACCACCATCTTTGGCCGGCGCCACCTTCAATCCCGAATAAGCGAACGACGAATAGCTGAGGCCGTAACCGAAGGGATAGAGCGGTGCAATGCTCTTTTTGTCGAACCAGCGATAGCCGACATCCACGCCTTCGCTGAACCGAACCTTGGCGCCGAACCCTTGCGCGGCGCGTTCGGGATGCGCCGGATCATGGGAAGCATAGTCTTCCAGCCGCTTGGCCCAGGTGAACGGCAACCGCCCGGCCGGGTTTTTCTTGCCGGCCAGAACATTCGCCGTCGCCCAGCCGCCCTCGTCGCCCGGCCACCACATCTGGACCACACCCTTCACCTTGTCGATCCATGGCATGGCGATTGGCTGTGAGACATTCAGCACGACGATGGTGTTGGGATTGACCGCGGCAACTTCTTCCACCAGCTTGTCTTGGTCACCCGGCAACCCGAAGGCAGGAATGTCGCGGCTCCAAACGAAAACCACCGCCGTCTTGGCCTCCTTGGCGGCGGCGATGGCTGCGGCCCGCGTGGCCGTTTGCTGTTCCGGCGTGGCCCAGTTGAAGCGGACTTGCACCGGCGCATCCGAGATATCGGGAACGGCCGTGATCTTGAGCTTGTGCGCACCAGCCGACAACTCCACCGCCGCGCGACTGTTGTTCAGATGGTCCGGAGTCGGGAAGACGCCGTCCTGACCGGCCTGCACGATGTCGCCATGCCAGCCGCCCGTGAAGCCGCTGGTTCCGGTCACCTTCTTGCCATCGATATAGATATTGCCGCGCGTGCCCAGTGTCTGGATCGCCAGAATGTAACGCCCCGACGACGATACCGTCAGCACCCCCTCCCAGACGTGACTGGATTTTGGCGCTAGCGCTTTCTGATGGGTGAAATCCACCGCCGCATCGATACCGGCTGGTTTGCCGTCGACGGTGTGAACAAGGCCCGGCGTCTTGCTGTCTTGCGTCAGGACGGCCGCTGGAACCGGCTGCCCGGTCATGTCGTTGGCGACGGCCAGCCGGAGATCGGCATTCGAAAGAACCTTCTTCAGCGCATCGAAGGGGCCAACTTGGCGCTCGGGCAGACCGACCGATCGCTCGCCGGACTTGCCGATCGACGCGACCTGCGCCGCCCCCGGACCAATCAACGCGATCGATCCCGATTTGCCTGGTGCCAGCGGCAGGAGATTGCCTTCGTTCTTGAGTAGCACCGCAGCGTCTTCGCTCGTTTTAAGGATCACCGAAGCGGCATCCAGACCGGAGCGGGTTCCAATCACCTTCGTCCGGCTACCGTCGAGATAGCCGAAGCGGTCCATCTCGCCCAACACGCGCGCGGCCGCCCGGTCGATCATCGTCTCAGTGACGACGCCTTCTTTCAACGCATCGGCCATAATCTTGTAGTCGGGCGATGGCATGGGAAACGCGCCGCCAAAGGGTTGACGCAGCACCGCCTCCTCCGGAATGCCGCCGGTGAAGACGCTTGCCATATCGACATCAAATTTCGGGAGAGGAAGCGGCTGCTGCTTGGCGGTCGCGAAATAGGATCGCGAAAACAATGCCTGGGGATTTTCCTTCGGCACCAAGCCTGGCATTTCCATATCGAGTCCGTGGGCGAGGTAATCGTAATCGTGGATCGCTCCCCAATCGGAAGTGACAAAGCCCTTGAAGCCCAGCTCGCCGCGCAACACATCGACCAGCAGTTCCTTGCTATCGCACGCATAGGGACCGTTGATGCGGTTGTAGGAACACATGATCGACGACACGTTCGCCTTGATCGCATCATCAAACGGCGCCAGATAGACTTCATGCAGCGTTTGCATGTCGATGGTCACATCGGAGCCGTTGGTGTCGTAGCCGATGTAGTGTTTCACCTGGGCCATCACATCGCGCGACTGGATGCCCTCGATCAGACCGGCGCCCATTACGCCCGAGAGTACCGGATCTTCGCCATAGGTGTTGTAGGCGCGGGAAAACGAGATATCGCGGTCAATGTTGACGAATGGCTGCAGTGCCACGTCGATCCCGAGCCGGATCGATTCGTCGCCGACGATCACACCATTCTGCCGGGCATCTTCCTTGCTGAAGGTCGCTGCCAAACCCATGGTCGCCGTCAACGCTGGCGAGGGGATCTTCGTCAACAGACCCGGAGGCCCGTCGGCAAAGCGCAAGGATGGAATGTTCAGGCGCGGCACACCGGGCAGAAAGCCGGCTTGGCCTTGGTTCGTCGCCATCGGTTCGTATTCGCCGCGGATCAGAGCCATCTTTTCCTCGAGCGTCATCTGCCCGAGCAAGGCTTTCACGTCGGCTGCCTGGACACTGCCAGCGAGTAAGGCAAAAATCATCACGGTTGCCGTCGAGACGAGCAACCTTCCGGCTCGTCCGAAGCGCTTGGTTGTCTGCATTTTCCTTCCCTTCGATTGCCGTTTCGATTTCTGGCGTCCCTATTGGCTGGGAACGGAGCCTGCAATCGCAGCCCAGTATGCCGTGGCGTCGGATTTGAGACAACGTTTTCCTGAGCGCGACGGCCGCGCTCAAATTATTGTGAAAAAGGCGTTTCTCGCGCAGCGATCCTGGATTAGTAATATTGTTTCTAGCAAACTGAGGCACCGTGATCGTTCCGGTCACAGCTTGAGCGGAGACGCGCCTCAATACCGGATAGACCGCCTCTGATGGCAGACGTCACGATTAGGGATGTAGCCCGCCTCTCGGGCTATTCGATCAAGACAGTTTCCAGGGTTCTCAACAAGCAACCCACGGTCGCCAAAGAGATCCGTGAGAAGGTGGAAGCCGTCATTGCCAAGCTGGATTATCAGCCGAACGTCTGGGCACGTTCGCTGCGCAGTTCCCGCTCGCACCTGTTGGCGCTGTTTTCGTACGATTTGACCATTCCCTACGTCAGTCGAATCCAATTGGCGGCCACATCGGTGTGCCGGGAGGCCGGCTACCATCTGATGTCGGAGATTGTACCGGATAGCGAACGAAGTCTGGCGCGAGCGGTCAAGGAAATGATTGCCGCGATCCACCTTGACGGCGCCATACTGGTCCCGCCGGCGTCGGATAATCTCGTCTTGATGAAGGCGCTCAGCGAGGCCTCGCTGCCCTTCGTTCGTATATCGCCGAGCAAGCATCTCGAAAACGGCTCCTATGTTTACATCGATGACTTTCGGATCGCCCATGATATCACGTGCTACTTGATCGGACTGGGGCACCAGGACATTGCCTTTGTCGGCGGCCCCGAATTGCATGCCGCAGCCAGCCAGCGTCGTAACGGATTCGAAGCCGCGATGCGGGAGAACGCACTGCCGATTCCCGAGGATTGGATCGTGCGGGGGGAGTTCGACGTGAAATCCGGCATGCAGGCGGGACAGGCCCTGTTTTCCCGGCGCAAGCGACCGACGGCCGTCGTTGGTTCGAACGACGAAACGGCGATCGGCGTCATGGCTGCCGCCTACAGTTGGGGCGCCACCATTCCGCGGGACGTGTCTATTGTCGGAATCGACGATGCCCCGATCGCATCGTCCTTCTGGCCCAGCCTGACAACAATCCGTCAACCGATCACGGATCTCGGCCGGGTTGCCACGGAAATCCTGATTGCCGAGATCGAAACGGCGAGCGAACACCGGATCGAAAAGCTCGATTGCGAAATCGTCGTGCGAGAGTCGGCCGGGCCACCGCGGCCGCGTCCCTGGAAATCGGGCCTGCGCAAGGCGTAAACCGAGCCGTCCTGGTTTACAAAAAAAATGTGGCGGGACCGAAACCGACCCGCCACACCCCTACAAACAACATTCGCTTATTTCGAGGCGCCGCCATCAGGGACTAGGGCCTTGAGGATCGGCTCCACCCAGGCGTCCTTGGCAAAATCATAGACAATGAAATCCTTGTCGAACTGCCAATAGGACCAGGCAAAACCACGCGCCTCCGCGGCACGCGCCACCGCTGCCGTATAGCGCACCCGGCCATCCATCGGCGCGGCTTCGAACGCTCCGAATTCGCCGACCAGGATGGGACGGTTCCATTCGACCGACCACGCCTTTGCCGTATCGAAGTCCTTGTTGAGCTGTGCCAGATCGGCGTCGGAACCCCAATTGCGGCCGGTATATTTGATCTGCGGCGTCCAGGGCGCGCCCTGGTGCGTGAAATCGATCGGCATGTAGTAATGCACCGTCGTGATGATGTGGCGATCGATGACCGGCAATTCCAGTTTGGTCAAAAGCGGAATGGAATTGTACATCGCCGGACCGACGATGACGTTCCGCAACGGATTGCTGGCGCGCATGATCGGGAGCGTCTGCTTGATCTGCGCGTTCCATAATTCCGGTGTCAGAGCGTCATGCGGCTCGTTGAGCATCTCGAAGACGAGCTTGTTAGACTTGTCCTTATAGCGCGGCGCAACCTGCGCCCAGAACGCATTGAGCTTCTGCCCGCAGGTACCCGCATCCTTGGCACAGATGAGATAGTCGTGTTCGTCGAGAATGACGGTGAGGCCGGCTGCGAGGGCCGCATCAACCATCGTATCGAGACGACGCAGCCATCCCGCATCGAGCTGATAGTACTGATCCATGCGATCAAACGAGTACAGAACGACGCGCACAGTGCGGAAGCCTGCATCATAGATTTTCTTGAAATGCTCGGGTTTGAAGCGGGCCAGGGCCGGATCGGACCAACCGGGATCCTCGCTCAAGACGTTGACGCCGCGGCCCATCTCGGCCACCTGCGCATACGGATCCAGGCCGACAAACGCGCTCGCGCTTTTCGGCGCCATTGCGCTGTGATCCTTAATCGTTTCGGCGCAACCCGCCGTTATCGCCACCAGCGCTCCCGCGACCGCCAATGCAAACACACGTTTCATGAGCTACCCTCCGTTTGTGCATAGCTCTCGCAAGAGCCTGCATCGTTGCATTATGCCTCCAGGCACAGAATGACAGCGTTTCCCGAAGCCGAGTCCAAATCCGTTCTGCGATGGCGTTAGGGATGACGCGAGCAGAAAGGAAGACGCCTGACGCCGGTGGCGACGTCGTCCCCACAGGAAAGAAGTTTAAGGATTGCCCCGTTGCCGGAGTGGGGAGAACACAGAGCCGGCAACGGGGGGCGTACGACAGGTCTCAGTCGGTACGTGCGGCCGTGAGGTCCAAACGCGCGCGCCACGGATCGGGAACGGCTTTGGGACCTTCTTGAGCGAAATCCAGAATGATGTCGCTGTCGGGATTGTAGCTGGGCCATTGCGGCGCACTGGCCTCGAGCGATGGCTTATTGGGATCGCTGGTTTTGGCGAAATTCACCCAATACGCGCTCATGACTTTTCCAACAGCCACATCGGCCGGCATGGCACCAGGTATCACTTCGCCGACCGTATCGAACACATACGGAACTTCGCTGGCGTGCTGAGCGCCTTTCATCATGAACTGCGCCATCGGGCTCTTCTCGAACGCCGCCGCGGCCGCTGCCGCGACATGAGAGAAGCGGAATTCATAAGCCGGCAGGCCCTGCTTCGAGAACAGTTGCACCGTCAGACGCGACGGCTCGACCATAACTTTGTCCATGCCAACCGACCAGGCGATGTCCTTCAGCACGCCCTTCTTGTCGGGATCGTAGGCGGCCAAAGCCTTGGCCTTGTTCGCCGCGCCAAACGGCGCCAATGCTTCGTCGATGGTGTGCGCCGTCGAAAAGCCGAGATCGGCACTGGTGGCGCCGATCATAACCGGAACCTTGTTGAACTTGCCGGATGCATAGGCCTCGTTAGGCGCCTGGATCACGATCTGCCCATCGATGGCGGGGCCGTTGTAGGTCCCGGCTGCCGTCTGCTGGCCCATCGTCATCATGTTGAGACCGGCGACCACCTTGTCGGCAGGGAGCGCCCTGAGCGCCTTCAAAGCTGCAGCATCCGAACCATCGATGCCGTTGGCTTTGGCAAAATTCACGCCGAAGGTTTCGAGCGATGGCGCATTGGGAAGATCGCCGGTCACCTGCCCCTTACCCAAAAGCATGCCACGGCCGCCGCCGGACTCGATGATCGCCTTGTGAAACAAACCTGACGCCAAAGGCGTGGCCAGCATGGTATGCACCGATCCGCCGCCAGCGGATTCGCCGAAGATCGTGACGTTCTCCGGATCACCACCGAAAGCCGCGATGTTCGCCTTCACCCATTTCAACGCGGTGATCTGGTCCATGAAACCGTAATTGCCTTTGAGCCCCGTGGGGTCTTCCGCGGTCAATGCCGGAAAACCGAAGAAGCCGAAGCGGCCAAGACGGTAGTTGAACGAAACCAGGATCACGCCCTGCTTGGCGAGCTTGGCACCGTCATGTACCGGCCCCGACGCGGCGCCATTGACCAGACCGCCGCCGTGGATCCAGACCATCACCGGCAGTTTGGCGGTGGCGCCGGCCGGACGCCAAACGTTGACGAACAAGCAGTTCTCGCTCATCGGCATGGTCGATGGCGTAGCGTCATAGGGCGACGGCGACTGCATGCAGTCCGGCCCCAATTTGGTGGCATCCTTAATACCTTTCCAGGCCTCTGCTGGCTCGGTCGGACGCCAGCGCAGATCACCGACCGGCGGCTTGGCATACGGAATACCCTTGAAGTACTCCACGCCGGCAGCCGATGCGCCGAGAACCGTGCCGGTTCCGACCGTCACCTCGGGACCTTGAGCTGCCGAAGCGGCGACGCAAACCGCCAAAAACCCGAAACCCGCAATGAATGCACTTCGCTTATTCATTATCTTTCCTCCGATTCCGTCAGTTCTTGCGGCCTGCGGTAAGGTCCATGCGCGCCTTCATTGGGTCGGTTACCGCCTTGGCTCCATCCTGCGTGAAGTCCAGCAACACATCCTGTTTGGTGTTGTAGACCGGCCAATTCGGATCCCCCCCTAGGAGCGCCGGCTCGCTGGGGTTGCCCGTCTTGGCGAAGTTCACCCAATAGCGATGCGCGCTCCTGGCGACGGCGATGTCCTTGTCCGAGGTTGCGGCACCGTAGGCTGCCGTCACGGTTTCGAAGACATAGGGAATTTCGCTGGCGTGTTGGGCATTGTGGATCACGAAATCCATCAGCTCGGCATTGTCCTTCATCATGGCCATCATGGGATTCTTGGCCATGGCTTCCGCTGCCGCCGGCGCGACATAAGAGAAGCGATACTCGAAGGACGGCAGGCCGTTGGCCTCGAAGGCGCGCACCGCAAACCGCGCCGGTTCGATCATCATGCGGTCCATGGCGATCTTCATCGCTGCCAGCGCGACGTTGCCGGTGCCTTTGGCGTCATAGGCCGCCAGGGCCTTGGCTTTGTTTTTTGCACCGAACGGCGCCAAGGCTTCATCCATCGTCTTGGCCATACCGAAGCCGATGTCAGCGGAGTTCGCACCCGCCATGAACGGCACCTTGTTGAATTGGCCGGAGGTGTAGGCCTTCTCGGGCGACATCACGACCACTTTGCCGTCCATCACTGGGCCGCCATAGGTGACCGGTCCGGCATTGTTGCGAGCCATCATCGACAGACCGTCACAGACCTTCTCGGCCGGTAACGCACGCAGAGCCGCAAGCGCCGCATCGTCGGTGCCTTCAATCCCGCTTGCCTTGGCGAAATTCACGCCGATCGTGTCCGCCGACGGAAGATTTGGCAGGTCCTTCGAAGCCTGCCGGTCGCCCATGAGATTGCCGCGGCCACCACCAGATTCGACGATCGCTTTTGCAAAGAGTCCTTTCGCCAGTGGTGATGCCAGAAGCGTGTGAACCGAGCCGCCACCCGCGGACTCGCCGAAGATCGTCACGTTGTCAGGATCGCCGCCGAACGCTGCGATGTTCGCTTTCACCCACTTCAGCGCCGCGATCTGGTCCATGTAACCGTAATTGACCACCGGCTCGTCCTTGGCATTGGCGGTCAGCGCCGGGAAGCCGAAGAAACCAAAGCGGCCGAGGCGATAGTTGATCGAAACCAGGATGACGCCGTCGCGCGCGAAATTGCTACCGTCATAAACCGCTGGCGACCCCCCGCCGTTGACGAATCCACCGCCGTGAATCCAGACCATAACCGGCAATTTGGCGCCGCTGCCAGCCGGACGCCAGACGTTCAGATACAGGCAATCTTCGCTTGGTTTGGTACGCAGCGGGGCCATATCGCCCGGGAACGGCGTTTGCATGCAATCATTGGCTACCTCTTTCGCCACGCGAACGCCCGCCCACGCGGCTGCCGACTTCGGCGGCGCCCAACGCAACGGACCGACCGGCGGCGCGGCATAGGGAATACCCTTGAAGGCTTCGATAGCCTCCTGGCGCACGCCTTCCAGCGTACCTGTATTGACGGTCACTTGTGGACCGGCCGGTGGTACAGCCGGAGGTGCCACGGTGGTCGCCTCCGTCGTGGCACAGGCCGTCAGAAGAACGCCCGCGGCTCCGCTTGCGAGCAGCTTTGCAACTCTATTCATAATCCGTCTCCCTACACGTGTTTTGTCGTGCACCGCTTATGCGGCTGTGTTGTTGGTCAAACGTGCCGCCAACCACCCATACGAGGCGATCAGGGCATAACAAACGGCTGGAACGAATAATGCGGCAGCCAGACCGGTGTGATCGGCTACCGCCCCATACCCGACCGGGATCAGCGCACCGCCGACAATTGCCGTGCACAACAGCGCCGAACCTTTCGAGGTTTCTTCCCCGAGCCCTTCCAAGGCCAAGGTAAAGATCGTGGGAAACATGATGGAATTGGCCAATCCGATGGCCAGTACAGAGGTCGCTGCGACCAGTCCCGTGCTCTGAGACGATACCAGGGCCAGAAGACAGGCAAGAAGCGCATTGAACGCCAGAACCTTACCTGGCTTGACCATCGCCAGCACGCCCGAACCGATGAAACGGCCGATCATGGCAAGGCCCCAATAAAGGCTCACCATGGCCCCGGCGACCTGTGCGGCATTGAACGAAACCGGATGATGAAAGGCCGCCGCCATCATTGCGGCAGCGCTGGCGCCAATCCTCGCCGTGTCGCCACCGATAACGGAGGGCTGCATGAGATAGCTCGTCAACCCGCTGCCGATCGCGACTTCTGCGCCGACATACAGAAATATCGCCAGCACGCCAAACAACAGACGGGGACTGGAGAGAATGCGGCGGCTGAACGGATTGATATCGGCCGCGTCGGTGGGCGGCGTCGGCGTCCGGCGCAAGGCGAGGAAAATCAACGCCACGACAAGAAGCACCGCGGCAATGACCAAAAACGGCGTCTGCACGAAAGAGGATTCGGCAATCCGCGCAGCCTGGAGGGCCGCTTCGTCATTGCCTTTTGGCGCTCCAACCCCACGGCTCAAGAGCACCAAGGAGCCAACCAGCGGGCCAAAGAACGTTCCGAGCGAATTGAACGACTGCGCGAAGGTCAAACGGCTCGACGCGTTCTTGGCACTGCCGAGTACGGCGATGTAGGGATTGGCGGCCACCTGCAACAGCGCCATGCCGGCGGCGACGATGAACAAAGCGCCAAGAAACCCGGGATAGATGCCGACCTTGGCTGCCGGCGCGAACAAAAGGCAGCCACAGGCCATGACCGTCAAACCGGCCGCGATGGTCTTGATGTAACCGAGCTTGTTGAGAACGATCCCCGCCGGAATGGAAAATACGAAGTAACCAAGGAAAAACGCGAATTGAGTCAGCATCACCTCGGTGTAGCTGAGAGAAAAAAGGCCCTTCAGCTTGGCGATCAGCGGATCGTTCAGAGATGTGGTGAAACCCCACGCGAAAAACAGGAAGATCACCAGCGGTATCATGACACCTGCACCGCCAGCAGCGGCTGTGGGGGTTTTTGCTTGTGGCGCCTGCACCTTTTCCATCCCTGTTGCTTGTTCCTTTCCGCTGCATTGGCGGGAAAGGCTGATTATTTTTTTGCCCCACCTTCCCGTGCCTGAGCGGTGGAAGAAGCACCGGTCTTCGGCCGGCTCATAGGACAACGTTGTCCTAATAGCATAGCATACTGGTTTTGTCTACTAACTGCAGCCTTCACCCCCCAGCTGCCGCTCTAAATATTGCCGCCGGCCTTACTGACCGGCGGCAACGAAACGCCACGGCTTCCTGTCCCAAATCGCCCGTTCCGAAAGCCTTGCGGGCTCTTCAGCGCGCCATCGTTCCGTCCCAGGTACTTGTGGTCACCGGCGTCGATTTTCCGGCGAACCAGGTGGTGGTGACGTTTTTGCTTTCGGTGAAAAAAATGAAGCCGTCGCGGCCCATGCAGTGCAGGTCGCCGAAGAACGACTGCTTGTGGCCGGTGAAACCGAAGATGCCGAGTGGCACAGGGATGCCAACGTTGATGCCGACCATGCCGCCGTCGGTGCGATAAGCAAACGCGCGCGCCTTGGCCCCGCTTTCGGTATAGATCACCGAGCCGTTGGCGAAGGGGTTGGCGTTCATGATCTTGAGGCCTTCTTCGAAGCTGTTCACGCGCTTGATGCACAAAACCGGCCCGAAGATTTCCTGGCGGCCGACGCTCATCTCTTCGGTGACGTAATCGAAGATGGTCGGGCCGACGAAGAAGCCGTTCTTGCATGCCTCTGGAATCACCGGCTTGCGCCCGTCGAGCACCAGCTTGGCGCCTTCTTTGATACCGGTCTCGATCCAGCCCAGCACAAAATCCTTATGGCCTTGGTTGACCACCGGCCCCATGCCCGTCGCCTTGTCATAGGCCAGACCAAGATTGACCTTCTTGGCTGCCTCGGTGATCGCCGCAACGAATTTGTCAGCGATAGCGTTCTCCACCACCACCACCGGTAGCGCCATGCAGCGCTCGCCAGCGCAGCCGCAGAACGAGTTGATGATCGACGGAACAACGCGCTCCAAAACACAGTCAGAGAGCACCAGGGCGTGGTTCTTGGCTTCGGTGAGCGCCTGCACGCGCTTGCCGTTGGAGGCGGCGACGCCATAGATGTGCTTGCCCACGCTGGTCGAGCCCACGAAGCTGACGCCCCTGATGGCGGGATGCTTAAGGAAAATCTCCGCCTCGACGGCTGGTGGTGACGAGATTGAGCACGCCCGGCGGCAGACCGGCTTCGTACCACAGCTCGGTGATGCGCATGGCGCATTGCGGCGCAAAACTCGCCGCCTTCAGCACCAGTGTGTTGCCGGTGACGATACAGATCGGCGCCATCCAGCCCTGCGGAATCATGGCCGGGAAGTTCCACGGGGCAATGCCGGCGAACACGCCCATCGGCTCGTTGTAACGCACCGTGTCGTAGCCGGAAGAAACGTTGAACAGCGACTCGCCCTTCATCAGGTGCGGCGCGCCACAGGCGAATTCGACCACTTCGATGACCTTGAGCACGTCGCCCATCGCCTCGTCCCACTTCTTGCCATTTTCTTGGGCACAGAGATGGGTCAGTTCGTCGAGATTCTGCTCCAGCAGGACCTTCATGCGGAACAGGATCTGCGTNCGTTTGGCGACGGGGGTATCGCGCCAGGACGGATAGGCGGCNGATGCGGCCGCGATCGCTTCTTCCACCTCGCCCGCGGTGCATTGTGGCGCCATCGCGATGACGGCGCCGGTCGAGGAATCGTAGCACGGCATGTACTTCGCGGTGACCGAACGTTTCCATTGCCCGCCGGCACAGTAGAGCAATGCCACCGGCGCCTTACCGTCCGCCTCGTGCGTGAAATATCGCGAAACCATTTTCTTCCCCTTATTCCTTCTGGGCGGACGCCGCGGACTTGCCCCAGCCCTCCGGCAGCCACGGATAATTGCGATCGCCCAATCCGTTTGGATCGAACGCTTCCTTGATCTTGCGCTGGAAATCGAACACGAAGGTCTGCGGCGCGCGCGCCAGCGCGTTCCACACCGCCTCGTCAGGCCAGGCGACCTGGAGATACAAATACTCTTTGCCGTATGGGATGCCCTTTTCGCGGCAGGTCACCACCGCATCTTCCATATGCTTGACGCAAGCCTTCACCGATTTGATGTCGGCCGGATCGTAAGACACGAACTGTTCAAACCCGTAATAGCCGCCGCCGGCCAGGGTCGAGCCGCAGCCCATCAAGGCATCGCCGCCGCATTGCACCAGCAGGCCGCTGTCCTGGTCGTTCTTGAAGGTTTCGATCGCCGTCGGAACGTAAGTCTTGACCCAGTCGGGCTTGCCGGCCTGCATCCAGCTTCCCATGTAGCCGCCGGCCCAAATAAAGTTGCAGTGCTTATGGCCCATGCGCTGCAGGTACATGTTGGTGAACTCGGCCATGTCCTTGTCGCAATAGCGCTCGACCTTGTAGCAGCCGGTCGCTGTGAGGATTTCGTCGAGAATCTTGTCCTGCAGTTCGATGCCGTCGGACGAATGCGCCGCCAGGATGAGCTGAAACGAAATTCGCGCCTTTTCGTTGATCGCCTTGATCTCGGGATCGGCGGCCGCGGTCTCGACGTCGTTCAGCGTCTTCGTCGGATCGATATAGGTCAGCCACAAGGCGGTCGCGAGATCGGCGCCGGCCAAATTGAACTGGCGGTGGAAGATGTAGCCAAGCGTATTGTCGTAAATGCCGTAATAGCATTCGGCAAACGAATCCCAATCCGGCGCGCCGATGGTATAGACGCGGAAATTCTCCGGCACCGGCAGGCGGTATCCTGGCGGCCGTCCTTTCACCTCTAGACTGGCCGGGCCGGGCCAGTCGGCCAGCTTGATGGCGCATTTGGTGTAGGTACCGAGCCCGCCGCGCGATCCAAGATACCCGCGGGTGATGCCGCGCACGCTCGGCCCCGGCCCTTCCGAACAAAACCAGCCAGCGCCCGAACTGACCGAGCCGGTGCGTACGATCTCGCCGGCCGGTGTCACCCACTCCTGGCCGAGCAAGTTGTCGGAATTGTTCCCCATCGAAAAGCTCGACGGGCCGGCGCCGAAATAGGCGCATGCGCTCGCCACAATCGAACAGGAACTGCCCGCCCCGGTGATGTTGATGTTGAGACCGTGCTTCATCACTTCGGCCTGGAGCTGGGCACAGATCACATAGGGCTCAACCACAGCAAAGCGGTTCTTCTCGTCGAAGTCGAGGATGCGATTCATCCGCCGCAGGTCGAGCTGAAGGGTGGGCTCGTTGTCCTTCAGCGGCGCCGCCCAGTGATACCAGCCGGTCGAGATCGGCTTGATCTTGATCTTGTATTTGTTGGCGAGCCTGGTGACCGCCTGCACTTCCTTGGTGGTGCGCGGCATGACAACCGCCCATGGCCGCGGCATGAAATGGCTGTGCTCCGGCCGGATCAGTTCGGCGAGATACTGGAAGGCGTAAGAGTCGAGCAGCGCGGGATCGTCGGTGACGAATTCGGGTCCGACGATGTCTTCGATCGCGCGGTAGGCGTCTCTTGAGATTTCCATAAATCGGGCTCCCTAAAGTGCCTGTTCGACGAGCTGCAGAATGTCAAAAACCTTGAGTTTGTGGCCGCCGTGACGGACGGAGTCGGAGAAGTTCTTCTCGCACCACGGACAGGCCGAAACCAACGCATCGGCGCCGGTGGCTTCGGCCTCTTCGATGCGTTCACCTGCCGTCCATTGCGAGAACTTCGGATAAGCCTCGCGGGCGCCGCCGCCGGCGCCACAGCACCAAGCCGCCTCCCGGTTGCGCTCCATTTCAACGAGTTCAACACCGGGAATGGATTGCAGCAAACTGCGCGGCGCCTCATAAACACCGAACGCTCCGTTGTAGCGCGGCCGCGGCGGATCATAGCAGACGGCCTGGCCGAAGATCTTCTTCTCCTTGCCGTTCCACGGCACGTAATCTTCGCCTTGGCGGCCGAGATGGCAGGGGTCGTGATAGGTAACCTTCATGGTCACCGGCTTGGTCAGCTTCAACTGGCCGTCGCGCACCAACTGCTCGACGAGTTCGACCATGTGCAAGACCTTGATCTGCGATCCCGCGACCTGGGGATAGAGCCGCTTGAAGGCGTAGTAGCAATCGGCGCACGGCGTCACGACGGTTTCGACGCCAGCGGCGTGCCACTTGGCGAGATTGGTTTCGGCGCAGTGCTTGACGGGATCGTTGAGGCCCATGCCATACGAACGGCCACCGCAGCAGCTCTCGGTAGCTCCGAAAATACCGAAATCGACACCCGCCTTCTTCAGGATGGCAACGGCCGTCCGGGCGACACCGCTCTGCTCGCCGTCGAAGGAATAGCGGCAGCCGGCATGGAAGACGACTTTCGCTTTTTCGCGGGAGAGATCCTTGATGCCGAGCGTCTTGGCCCAGTCGCCGCGGCGCTCCTTGGGAGCGCCAAGCATGTTGTGATTGGTCTTGAGAGACTCGACACATTTGGCGAGCGCCGCCGGCAGATGGCCCTCCTCGACCAGTTTGACACGAAGCTCGCGCATCGCCTGCAGCGGCTCCATGTCATAGCGGCAGATCTTGCAGGAGACGTCGCACGAACCGCACATATTGCACATGAAGACGGTGTCGCGGACCTTGTCGGTGACGGTGGAACGGCCGTCCATCAGCGACAGCGCAGTAATCAGCCGCCCACCCGCCGAGTAGGAGTGGAAATTGCCGTATTCGATGCTGGGACAGCCCTTGGAAAAGCGCCAGCTCTTCATCAAATCGAGCGGCATCCATTTGCAGTAGGCGCAGCGGCTGCAGCGCATGGCGTCGGCGCGGAAATCTTCGATGCTCATCGTCGTTTCTCCCGCCTAGAAGCAGAGTTTGCCGGGGTTGAGAATATTTTCGGGATCGAGAATGCCCTTTACGGTCCTAAGGATCTCGGCCGAGTTGCGGTCGCGCCCATAGACGAGTTCGGACCAATAGCCGTAAGGCCGCGAAAAATACGCCCCCTCCTCGATCAGCTTGTCGCTGGCGGTGTGATAGACCACCTCCATCATGGCGGCTTGGCGCGCGTCCGCCGCATCATATGGCAGGCGAAATTCCACGTGATGGGACACGCCCTGATGCTGCGGCTGGACATAGATCTCCATGTCCGCCACCGGATAGCCATACCGCAACGCGACGGACTGCACCGACGCGACGTGTCCGGCCACCTTGTCGAGGGTGGAAAGAAAGAAGATGTCCTGATGGGCCCTTTCGTCCGGCCGGCAGAACCCGTCGAGCATCGCAGTAAGATCGGTCCGCGATACGCCGGGATAGCCTTCGCCCACGGTCAGCGAGAATTCCTGCGCCAGAGCGCGCAGTTCCTTTTCCTGCACTGCGAGACGTTGCTGCGGCAGCAACGCCGCTCCGGAAAGGCCAACAACGAGCGTCCATTCCGGCAATGCTGCTGCCAACGCCGCCCGCCGCCCCGCCTGCGCCTCGACCATTTGCGAAAGCCGGGCGCGGTTGAGGACAAACACCTCATCGCCTAGGCCGACTTTGGTCAGCTTGTAGACGCAATCGGTCACTTGGGCGATGTCGGCTGCCGCTATCGTGAAGACCTTGCGGACGACCGGAAGCAGATCAAGCTTCACTGACGCCCATACGACGATGCCCATCGTGCCTTGTGCCCCGGTGACAAGCCGCATCAGATCGGTCGCGTTGGGACCCCAGGCCGCCAGTTGCGACTGTCCGCGCGTCCATTGCTCGTCGAGCGACAACGGGCCGTTGCCCGCTTCGCCGGTGAAGGCGACCTCCCCCGTGCCCCAAACCACACCGCAGTTGCGCAGCGGTTCGGGGAGCGAATAGTTCAACCGCGGGATCAGCGTCGGCTGCCGCTCGAGCAGGCTCGCCACCACCGACTTGTTGGCGCGCGGCTGCAGCGGGTGCGAAATCTTCAAGCCCTCACCGGCCAGCGCCGGGATCAGTTCCGCGTAAGTGACGCCCGGTTCGATGACCGCAATCCGGTTTCTGCGATCGATCCGCTTGATCGCATTCATACCCGTCAGATCGACGATCACCGCCTCGGCCACACTCGGCACCGTATCGCCATACCGGTGCGGACCCTTGGAACTGACCGGTACGAGCGGCGTTTTGGTCCGCATCGCCCACTGAACGAGGGCCTGCACCTGTTCGACCGTTTCGGGTCTGGTGACATAGCGCGGCCTTAGCGGCGCGACCAAACTCGCATCTTGAGCGAAAGACTTCAGAAGTGGCGGGTCATCAAGGAAACGGTCCTCGGCAATGATTGTGGTAAGTTCGGTGATATTCGCGACCACAGCTCACCTCCAAAGCGCCGACTTCTGGTTGAAATTCAAACGGCGCCGCCAATACGACAGGCAGGCAATCACGCCAATAGCCATTTGAAAACTGTGGAAATTCCCATAATAGAATCGCAAATCCCGATGCCACGGTCATGCCGGGACGCCGGAGAAAAAAAGAACAGGGAGGCCCCAAATGCCCAACGCGACTCCGCCAAGACCGAAAATCTCCTTGCCGCGTCTGTCGATGAGAAAAATCGCCTGCTTCGTGGCCACCGCGGACGCCGGCACGGTGAGTGCCGCAGCCAAACAATTGTCGATGTCACAAGCACGCCTGTCCGAAACCCTGATCGACCTCGAACGTGATATCGGCATGGATCTGTTCGTACGCCACAAGGCCCGCGGCGTAACATTGACGCATTCAGGGCAACAATTGCTGGCGGAGGCGAGGGACCTGATCCGCCACGCCGAGGCGTTCGAATCGTTGGCGCGCCAGCCGAACGCGGACCTCACCGGCAGCATCGCCATCGGCAGCTTCCCCACGCTGCTGCCCTTCGTCGGACCGCCACTGGTCGCCGGGTTCCATTCGCTGCACCCCGGCATCGATCTGCATTTCGTCGAAAACTCGCAGACGGAACTGGAACGGGCGCTGCTCGAAGGTTCGATCGAGGTGGCGATACTCTATGATGCGGATCTCACATCCGGCATCGATAAACGGATCTTATTCGAATCGACGCCTTACGTGCTGTTATCGAAAGACCACCATCTTGCGCAGTCCGCCGACCCGATCGCATTGGCCGAACTTGCCGAAGAGCCGCTAATCCTGATGGAAGCAATGCCGGGAAAGCCGGACTTCGTGTTTTCGTATGCCGGCGTTACGCCGCGACCGATCCACCGGACGACGAACTTCGAACTGGTCCGCTCGCTGGTGGCCCGGAATGTCGGTTACGCCGTTCTGGTGCAAAGACCGGTGACGAACGTGACCTATGAAGGATTGCCACTCGTCATGCGGCCGCTTGCCGATAAGATACCGCCTCTCCGCGTGATCCTGGCATGGTCGACCGCCGTCCACCTGCATCAACGCGTGCAGGCTTTGCTGAATTACGGTGAGAAGCTGTTTTCGCGCACTCTTCCCTATCCGGAGGGAGAGAAATGATCGAGCTTTATGACCGAAAATCGGATTCCACTTTTCGGTGAAGCGCTCTAGAGTCAGAATAGGCTAAGACTGCCACCGTTCTTGTCGATGCTCTCCATCAAATCCAGCGTCGCCGCATCGAGCACCGGGCGCGAATGGCTGACGTCGCCGATTTCCAGCACCGCTTTGCTCGTCGGATCCATCGCCGGCCATTTCGCCAGATCTGCGCCGTTGGGATCAAAGGTTTTCACGAAGTTGACCCAATATGACGAGATCGTTGCCGAAATCTTGCGGTCCTGGGCCGTGAACGGCCGTTCGGGCGAGGCATCGAGCGTCTGAAAAACGTAAGGAATCTCCGACGAATGGAACGCGCCGTACCGCGCCGCATTCGGCCCCGGCTCCGGATGCGAGTAGTAATAGACGAAGACCCGATGTCGCGACGTTTTGAGCCGCGTCAACACCCAATGATAGGTCGCCGCCTGTCCGCGGTCACGACTGAACCTGGTAACACCGTCGCTGCAGTTGGTGGTTTTGCCGAGATACGCTTCGCTGGCGGCTCCGGCTGCCTTTCCCGCCGCCATCGCGATCATTCCGGCACACTCGGCTGGCGTCATCGTGTTGTACTTCGGGTTAAGGCCACGCATCTCATCGGCAGTCTGCCCGGTCAGAAGCGGCGTATCGTTATACTCGCCTTTGGCAAACAGCTTCGAAAGCGTATCGGGAAAAATCCAACCATCCAAATTGGGCACGAAGCGCAAGCCAAATCCCGGCGCCATCGGCAATCTGGTGTTCAATATCGCTTCGGCGGACAGTGCGCGAAGATCCTTCAACGAGGTCGCGCCAGCCGATTTGGCAAAATCGGTTCCGGTCTTTTCCGCGGCGCTGAGGCTCAACAGGTCGCCAGCAAGAGCAACGCCGCTCTGGGCGATAGCCCCCGAAAAAAGCCCCTTCGCCAGCGGCGTCGCCATCAGATCGACAACCGCCATGGCGCCCGCCGATTGACCGGCAATGATGACATGATCGGGATCGCCGCCAAACGCGGTGATATTCTCTTTGACCCAGCGCAGCGCCGCGATCTGGTCAAGCAGACCGTAATTTCCCGACACATGCTGTGGCGTTTCTGCCGACAGCTCCGGATGGGCCAGGAAGCCGAACGGGCCGAGGCGGTAATTGATACTCACCACGATAATGCCCTTGGCCGCAAGCTTGGTGCCATCGTAGATCGGAACCGAAGACGCGCCGGACGTGAAGGCGCCGCCGTGAATCCAAACCATCACCGGCAGTTTCTTCTGCGCGGCCTGCTTCGGCACCCAAACATTGAGATAGAGGCAATCCTCGCTAACCGGCCCCTTGATCACGTATTCGTGTGTCCATGGCTCCGAGCCGTTCGGATCGAACGTCTGCATGCAGCTTGCCGAATAGCTGGTTGCCTGGCGCACACCTTTCCAGGGCGTGGCCGCCACCGGCGCCCGCCATCGCAAATCTCCCACCGGCGGCGCCGCGAAAGGAATGCCCAGGAAGGCGTTGACTACTCCTACGTCCCGCCCTTCCAACTGCCCATCACTCACACGCGCCTGAGGCGCCGCGGCCGCGACATTCAATCCGAACAAAATCGTGGTGATCGCCCATACGAACTTTTTCACTCTCGCATACCCCTGTTTTTTTTCGGAACGGTAACCGAGCGCAACTGTCGCGATAATGCTCGCTTACGACGAGCAACACAGACAAACCGGTGGCCGGACGAAAGCCCGGCCACCGTGCGGATTACTAGAAGTCTTTTGTCAATTGCAGAGTAATAACGCGCCCTATAGCGGAGTACTTCGACGGATCGTAAGAGCTGTCGTACGTCGTCAAAATGACCGGAGGATTCTGGTCGAACGCATTCTGCGCGTTGATCGACAAGGTCGTACCGCTAAACCCTTTCCATCCCAGTTCCTCTTTGAAGCGGTAGCTGAATCCGAGATCGAGAGTGGTGTATGATGGCGTCTTGGTGCGAAGCGTGTCGTAGAGTTTGGCGTCGTTGATGCCCGGGCCGACGTAGTTCACGAACACGTTGACCGACACCTGATCCATCATCCAGTTGACGCCCATCCGCCCGCGCCAACGCACCGGCTTGTACATGCCGCCGATCTGCTCGCTGAAGTCGGCACCGCTAACGGTCTGGACTTTGTTGTCGAGCAGGGTTGTGGCGTAGAGGTTGAACAGGAACATGCCGTAATTGTCGGTCGGCAAAGTGTACCGGATATTGGCATCGAGGCCACGCTGACGCTGCGCGGCGACATTCGCCGTGCGGCCATCTAGAACGACGTTCACACTGCAGACATAGCTGGAATCGAGCGAGCCGTAGATCGCAGGGACCGATTTCGCCCAATACTGCAGATCAGATCCCCAGGTGCTGCTGTCCGTTCCACTGCAGCCGGACGGCGTGCTGATCTTGTGGATGTAGGCGGCGTAGGTCGCATAGTTCTGCGCGCTCGACAGCATCGTGAACGAGTAGTTGGCCATGGAATCAATTTTGTTGCTGTAGGCAATGCTGTAATAGGTCAGCCCAAGATCGAATCCACGCAACCAGCTCGGCTTGTAGTCGAAGCCGAGGGACCAGTTCTCGGAGGTCTCCGGTTTGACATTTGCGTTGTTGCCGGTGATCCACAGAACCGTCGGATCGTCTAGGCTCGAATCGCCGGTGCCGTTGGTAAACGTGCCCCAGCTGGCCGGGAAGATCATGTGGAACGACTGCACGTAGGGGTTTTTGTCGGTCAGAGTTGGCGCACGGAACGACGTGCCCCAGGATCCGCGGAACTGCAGATCGTCATTCACTTCCCAGGTTGCTCCGACCTTCGGGTTGGTGGTGTCACCGACATCGGAATAGGAATCGTAACGAACTGCCGCGTCAACATTGAAACTCTTGATCAGCGGAAGTTTCATGTCTTCGCCGATGAGCGGCACATACAACTCGACGAAGGCGGACTCGATCGAACGGTTGAGACCAGAAACCGAATCCCAAGCAAACTGGTTGATCTCGGTGCGGGTGGGCGAATATTCCGACTCCTCACCATGCGTGCGATTGGCGCCGTTACGCAGGTGCTCGGTGTTGTAGGAGTACTCTCCGCCGACGGCCGCCTTCACCGTGCCGCCGGGAAGGTCGAACAGCGGGCCGTCAAACTTCGTGACGAAGTCATTGACCATATTGCGGGCGAACTGCACGTTGTCGCCTGTGATCTGCTTCATGACCGAAGACGTCAATACATCGCCATCGTAAGGGTTGATCGTTCCCGCCGTGGCCAGTGCGTTGAACGCCCCGGTATCCACATTGGTGCCGAACTGGCAATAGCCGCACGAAACATCCAGACCCCAGATGAAGTACCCGGTGCTATTCCAATCGTGAGGTAACTTCGCGTTGTAGCCGATGGTTTGCGTAAAGGTTTCGTTGGTCGAGGTTGTCGTTGCCGGACCGAAATTGATCGCTAGATACTGGGCCACCGTCGTTCCGCTGCCGATCGTAGATGGCAGCAGTCCCGCAACAGACCAAGGCGTGGTCGTTGTGGGATAACGCAAAAATCCCGCAATATCGACTGCCGTGTATGTATTATAGGATTCAAAACTGACCGGATTTGTCGACGTTTCCGTCGTCGAAATGGTTCGGCGGTTGGTGTAGTACCCTTCGTAGAACATGTTCAGCCACGGGAAGATGTCCTGGTTGAACTGTGCGACCACCTGGTGGCGCGACATCCGTCCGAGATAATCGCTGTAATCCGACGTGTCGATGATCGACATGTCGTCCTTGTCGGTCTGCAGCGTCAATTGCGACAACGTCGGAACCGACGAGCCGGTAACGCCGGAAGCGACCTTATAGTAGGAGTAGCTGGTGCCGTTCTGGGCGATCAGGTACACCGTGCCGTATTTCGGGGTCATACTGGTGCCCGATACCCGGTTGTCCTCGCCGCCGTACGCTCTCAAGTCCTGCCGCAGGAAGGGTTGCGAACCGGACTTCATGCTGGTGCGCTGATCGTAATCGTAGCTGAGGATAAAATTGCCTTTGCCGAGCGCGCCAATCGAATTCCAGGAAAGGCCACCGGTCGCCGTTGCGCCCCATTCCGAATAACCGTGATTGGAGGAGTAACGCGATGAGGCCTGCAGTCCTTCAAGATCGCGGCGGGTGACATAATTGACCACGCCGCCAACCGCATCCGAGCCGTAGATCGCCGATGCGCCATCAACCAAAACTTCAATTCGCTCGAGCATTGCGAGCGGCACCTGGCTGGCCTCGGTGAACGTCGTAGCGGTTCCGGTCGGCGCCGTACGACGGCCGTTGACCAACACGAGCGTTGCGCCTGAACCGAGGCCACGTAGGTTGATGGACGTACCCTGGGTGGGGTTACCGCCGGTATTCTGTGTACCGCCCTCGCGACCGAGGCTTTCCGTTGTCTGAACCTGAGGCAGCGTACGGGTGATGTCCGTCACACTGGTCAGACCCGTCGCGGTGAGTTTTTCACGATCCAGAACGATCGACTCCGTCCCAACCGGGGCCACGTCGGCGATGTTGGTCCCGACGGCCGTTCCCGTCACAACAACGGTCTCAAGCTCCGAGTTGTCTTGCGCGAGAGCCTGCCCGCCAAACGCACAACAAGCCGCCGCCAATGCGGTGACCGATGTCGACCTCAAAAAGAAGCCGAACTTATTTTTTAAAGTCATTATTCCCTTCCCTCCATATATCGAGCTGAGCTCTGTCGTTGTCTGACGCCGCTTTGTGAACCTGGCATTCCGCAGGCTGTTTTTTTTCGCGACGAAGCGTTTCCTTACGAGTCTCCTGGCGGCTTGTGCCGCAGTGCAGCCCACACTATATGAGCAAGACACCGTTGTCTCATTAGCGCGATTTCGGTATGCTGACCAGGAATTCGTGGAGAAGAGGTCGAATTCGCGTCCTTAGTGAGGCAACAATGTCATAGATAATCGGAAATCCGGATCAATAGATCGCACTTACGAACCGGCGCAACCCGACAGGTAGCGCTACCAGATTGTTGGTTGTCGCAAACCATCATTGTTGAGACCAAGTTCAATTCCCAGCACAGGAACCGCGAATTGGATCGGCCTTCGCGCGTGATTTTTCTTTCGTCTTTGTTGGATGCATCGCATCCGCTGGTGCAGCTTGCCACAATGCTGGATTGGGAACGCGTCATTGGCCGCTTTGATGCCGCCCACAAGCGCACATTTGGCGCGGCAGAGTTGCCGTGCCGCGTATTTGTAGGATTGATGCTGCTGCGTGAACTCTACGACCTCAGCGAAGAACAGTTGTATCACCAGTGGCCAGAAAATCCATATTTTCAATTTTTTTGCGGGTTTAATGAATTGCAGCATGGGGCGCCGTTCGATCCCATCCTGATGCGCCTCTCACCCAGGATTGCCAGTGCCGATCTGAGAAGAATTATCGAAGAATCGGATAAAGTAAGGTCCCTTAATACGCCAGCATCCGTCAGCGATTTGGGCCTAGCACATCGAAGATCACGACTGAAACACGCGTCGCAAAAACAGAAACATGCAAACATATACGACGTGGCACGCCAAGCCGGTGTTTCCATAAAGACGGTATCGTTTGTGTTGAACAAGCACCGCAGTGTTAGCGCGCGAACGCGTGCCGCCGTGAACGAAGCGATTGAAACATTGAACTACAAACCCAACTTGGTTGCGCGCAGCTTGGCGCGCAAAAAGTCATAGGCCAAGGATCGGCTTATCTTGATCCGGACGCCAAGAATCGAAATGCGCCCTCTATGCGCTCAACGGCGGATAGTGACCTGAGCCCCGAAGCTCATCCATTGTCTCGAGCCGCGCTCCACACTGCCGTCGCCTGAGGACTCACTCCGCAGCGGAATTATTGGCCCCGCGGCACGTTCGTGCCACGGCGATTGCGCTCCGGTTGCTTCCCCAGTGCTTCCCCAGGTCAGACAGCAAAAAGGGCGCTGACGGCGCCCTTGTGCAAGTATTTGATTTCTTTGTTCCATTTGGAGCGGGCGAGGCGAATCGAACGCCCGACCCTAACCTTGGCAAAGGTATCGTGTGACTATCCGGCAACATGCCAGAGCATCTTATTGTACTATAACTCATTGAGTTTGCTTGTATTTATTATCGGTTATTCGTACATTGTGTCCTACGCTATCCGCGAATTTCCGTTCACGGTGGTAGACCGGTGGTAGACTGAACAACCCTAACTGATGACCCTAACCGACCGTTTCTGATGGTCCACTTTGCGACCCTAACCCATGACCAAACACGACAGCGTTCTTCTGACAAAAACCTGTGTCACCAACGCCAAACCGGGCGCCGAGCGACTTTACATATGGGACCGCGATCTTCCGGGCTTTGGCCTTCGGGTCGAGCCCACCGGCGTCAAGAGCTTCGTCGTTAAGTATCGCGCCGATGGTGGCGGCCGCTCGGCGCCGCAGCGGATGATGACCATCGGGCGCTTTGGACCTCTGACCGCCGAACTCGCCCGGCGCCAAGCCAAGACCATACTCGGAGGTGCCGTGGCTGGCACAGACCGGGCGGCCGAACTCCAGGCCAAGCGCCGTGAACTCAAAATGGCGGCCTTGATTGACCTTTACGAGAAGGAGGGCTGCTTCATTCAGCGCGGCACACGCCAGGGCGATCCGATGAAGCCACGGACCAAGAAGAACACGCTGGCGCGGCTACGCAATCACGTCGTGCCGCTTCTCGGTAACAAGCGCGTTACGGAAATCAACGCCGGCGACATCGAACGCTTTTTTCAAGATGTCGCCACCGGCAAGACAAAAATGGACGAAAAGCGTGGTCCGCGCACGCGCATTATTGTACGCGGTGGCGCTGGCGGAGCACGCAAGGTACTTCAGGACCTCTCCGCAGTGTTCAGCTTCGCCAAACGCAGAAGGCTGGTCGATGACAATCCTTGCCAGACTGCAGCCGTCCGCCGTACCGCCAATCAGAGAACCCGCGCTTTGTCCCTTGATGAACTAAAACGCCTCGGTGGAGCGTTGGATGAGCTTGAACAGGAAGGCGCCAACAAAAAAGCCCTCAATATAGCCCGCCTCTGGGCCTTGACCGGTTGCCGTCATATGGAGGTCGCCACACTCAAATGGTCCGAGGTCAATCTCGAAGAGGGCCTTCTAGAACTCGATGACAGCAAAACTGGACGCTCTGTCCGTCCCCTCGGCATCGCCGCGCAGACGCTGCTCGCAGAATTGGCAAAAGCCAAAGATCCGCGCTCGTCATACGTATTTCCAGCAGAACGGGGCAATGGGTATTTTCAGGGAACAAAGAGATACTGGGTGCGGGCCATCAAAAAGGCCGAACTGCACGGTGTGACTCCACACACGCTTCGTCACACGATGGGCTCAACAGCGACTTCAACCGGCGAACCGCTTGCATTGACCGGCGCAATCTTGGGACATGCCAATCCTCGCTCGACGGCCATCTATGCTCACGTCCAACGTGATCCGTCCAAACGCGCTGCAAACCGCGTAAGTAAGAAAATCGCAGCTGCTCTGATTGGTGATAATTCGACCAATGAGAATAAACACAGCAAGAAAAAGATGGTTCCATCGGACCAAAACACTGACGAATTGGTGCGAGCCTTGCAGCAATGCCTCGCAGCTGGTGGGCCTGCAGCGGAGAAGATTCATCGAGCATTATCCGATCACAAATTCTAGATCACGCTGCAAACAGTTTGCTGCCCATTGATGGAGTGGGCGGTGTCATCGTACTGGACACAGTTGGATAAGGGGCTGAGTTGATTCAGAAAAGCGATTCTTCATCGCCAAACGAAGGATCGCGTACTGCAGAATTTCTTCTCAGCCGCTTTATCCGAGACGGTAACAAGCCATATCCGGCTGTTGGCGGCAAGGCAGCAGGCCCAGGGCTGCTAGATGGGCCTCATAGATTTATCCAGATCGCACCGCCCAGTTCAGCTTTCTCAGGCCGTGCAGGCGGAAACGGACGACCGGATTGGACACGACAATGCTCCGATTGTTCTAACCGACGCGGGCGGTCAGGAGATCAGTCGCTTCAAATCATTCTTGTCGAGTTGCGATACTACACCAAAGCGCGCGCGCAGACGTTTGGCCGACGCCCCTATCCCGCGGTCGTGAAGATACCAAACAGCCGCCTCAAGCACAGTGGCTGCGCCTGTCATCGCGCGAATATTTAGCGATCTCAAGCTGGGTTATGGGGACGCTTGCCACCCCGATCCGGCCAAGCCCACGGCGCAAACGGGCACAGAAGACCACCTGAAAAGCCTCAGTCCGTACTGTGCACTTTTTCCAACCCATTTGTTATATATCGATACGACGTGGCGACCGTCCGGCTCTGCATCAGGGCTCGAAATCAAGAGCGGGAACAGGGTTGACAAAAGCGCCCAGTTGGGGCCGGCGGTTCTGAATTACTTCACCCGCCTGCGCCGTTGTGAAATCGGCCGTCACCATCATTTGGTTGGTCCGCATGCTCCGCTTTACGGCTAGGCAGATAGACGATGTTTGACGCGATCGGCGGCGGGTTGCTGGCGGCATAGATCTTCTTCAGCCACGGCGCAGCATGCCCTCGCAAGACGACTTGCAGGCGGCGCAATACATCCTGGATCAAGCACGTTTGGCCGCTGATCACCACCGGATTGACGTTGGCGCCGACCAGACGTGCGGTGCTCGGCTCCTCGAAATAGCGCATGCAGAGAATGGCGCACTCGCTTACCGCCGCCACCCGGCCGTCGATGGCCGCCATGTCGCCGTCCGCCCAGCCGTCATCGACCGGGACCGCCTGCAGGCATTCGGAGCGCTGGGCATCGACGTCGTAGATCAAGAAGAAATTGGCGTCGTGAAACCCGGCGTTGACCGAGCGCAAATCGTGGGTCGCAAATCCAACCTTCATAGCCACTCCACAAAATCTTCGAGTTTGTCTTGCGGCGGCGGTTCTTTGGGGCCCGACTGCGGCGTTCCGAGGTAGAGGAACCCGACAATCCGGTCGTTTGCCGCAAGCCCGAGGCTTTCCTGCAAGGTTCGATCATACATCAGCCATCCCGAGCGCCAGATGCCGCCATAGCCCTGCGCCACCGCTGCCATCTGCATTGCCATCACGGCGCATCCGGCCGAAAGCTGCTGCTCGTAGAGATTGACGATGTCGGAGTGACGGGCTTTGGCCACCACGACGATCACCATCGGTGCCCGATGCGGCATCGACTTGGCACGATTGATCACCGAATCCGGCTTGCCAGACATCCGCGCAGCATTGGCGAACAGGGCGCCGAGCCGGTCGAGCCCCTCCCCAGCGGCGATGATGAATCGATAGGGTCGCAGATATTGGAAATCTGGAACCCGCAAGCCGGCACGCAAGATGTTCTCCAGTACGGTACCGACCGGTCCAGGGGCCCCGAGGTCTACCGATGAGCGGCGCTCTTTGAGAAGGGTTAGCGCATCCATCACACGCAGCCCCAATCGAGCGGCGACTCGATGCGTTCGCCGCCGCGCAAGCGATGACGCAAGGCGCCTAGCGCGTAATCATAGCGTTGCAGGACCGCAAGGTTGCGGATTTCGGCGAACGAGGTCTCGATCACGTCGGTCACGGCGCCGTTCTTAATCACCAACCGTTTCTTACCTGCCAGCGCCAGGATGGGATCATGGGTCGAGATCAGCACGATCTTCTCGTTGGCGATCAACAGATCGAGCGAGCGCTTGCGGTCAATGCCAGCGTTTTCGATTTCGTCGATGAGAACGATCGGTGACGCCGACAGAACGGCGGTATCGGCGATCATCAACGCCCGCGACTGGCCGCCCGAGAGCTGCGCCAACGCCATACCGGCCTTGACCGGCTCGCCACAAAGCTGGTTGGCGCAGGTGATGGTCTGCCGCACAATCTGCGCCTGGTTTTCCAGGTGGCGGCAATCGGCATGCAATTCCAGAAACGCCGCAACCGTCAGATCGACCACGAAACTCATGGTCTGGGAAATCTGGGCGATCATCTTGCGGCCGGTGGCATATCGCCAGGTGAGCGGCGGTACGGCGCCGTTGATCAGAATGCGGCGGCCGGAAGGCGTGTCGCCTTGGGCCAAGCATTCGATGTCGGCCAGAAGACAGCTTTTGCCGGAACCAGTTGGCCCAACCAGACACAACACATCGCCGGGTTCGACTTTGAGATCGAGTTTTTCCGGGTTCCCCGTCTTGTCGCGGCCACCAAGAATCGTCAGCGAGCGGACGACCGTCTCGGTATCCGGTTTCGGCTGCGGCGTCGTTACAGCAATGTTCATGCCGGCACCTTGAAATCCATCTTGCGGACGTTGCCGCGCTGATGCTCGCGCCCGATCGCCGTCTCGCCGATGCAATAAGGACAGACCGCCGACGGCATCGGAAAGCGCAAGCGGCGGCCTTCCAGACTTTCAACCTCTGGCGCCTCGCCGAAGTAGTGGCTGAGTTCGAAGGCGCCCTGCCCCGTGATGCCGTTGAAGAACAAGATGGCCGCCCGCGGATTGGCGAGAGCGACATTGTAGGCAAACACTTCACGTTCGGCTTGCGAGACGATGTCGCCCTTGGTCACCACCACCACATCGGCGAGTTTCAGCATCGGCCCGATCTTCCGCGGCGTATGGATACCGGAAAGATTGTCCACCACACAGACCGCCAGCACGCCCGCGATGTGCGGTGCGCAACGATTGCAAAGGCCGGCACTTTCCACCACCAGCGTATCGAGCCCGGCGGCGGCGCCCCATTGCAGACAATCGTCGATGTTGGAAATGAAGAAATGGTCGGGACAGACGGACCCGGAAAGACCAACCACAACCGGCAGCCCGGCCCCTTCGTAGCGCGCGGCATCGCTGCTGGACAGCGCATCGAACTTGACGATACCGATGCGGGTTCCACTCGCCGCCAACGTTGCTGCCGTTTTGAGAATAACGGAGGTCTTACCTACCGACGGGGGACCGGCGACCGTGACTACGCGCATGGCCGGCCGCCCCTCGCAAACGGTTCGCTGGCGCGCACCAGGGCGCGGATGCGCTTGACGTCGCCCGGCAATGACGGATGACGGACATAATCCCAGCCGAGCCAAGCGAGCTTCGCATCCGGCGGCAAGGTGGCGCGGCGCGCTGCCGGATAATGGTTGTGGTCGAGATAACGGGCCAGCGTGTCGCCGAAGAAGTAATCGATCAGCGGGCTGAGGCGCTGGCGCTCGGCCGCTTTGACCGTAAGCCACAAGGGATAGGCCAGCGCACCATCATCGGGCCAAACAACTTCCGTCACGACGCGGCGCGGGCACAGATCCGCGAGCGACCACGGCAGAACATAAATCCCGCCAAGCGAACGGTTGGAACCGGCGCGCCGCGGCATCTCGGCCGAATGCATAAAACCACCGATGTTGGCGAGCAGTTTTTCCAGACCGCTGCGGCCGAACAGACGTTCCATCGAAAGCAGGAAATGGACGTTATAGGTTTGCACGTGCGGTGCACCGGGCGGGCGCCAGCCGCCGAAAACGATCTGGCCGCGGTATTCCGGCTCAAGCAAATCGGACCAGCGGCGCGGCACCGGCAGACCGGTCAATTTCTGACGGTCAATCAGAAACACAAACGGCGCCACGGCAAAAACGCCGATCCAACCTTGCGGATCGGCGAGACCGGCAGCAGCAAAGGCCGGAGGCAGCACATCGGGCTGGCACGACGCGAAGGCGCCGGTTGCGACGTGCCGCTCATAGAAACTTTGATTGAAGGCGCCGCCGTCTTCGGCCGAGACCAGCATATTGGGAAAGGCTTCGAACTGGCGGATGAAGCGCAGGCGCTTCAGCGGACCGATGCCGCCTTGCCCCATCGGAAAACAGCACTTCAGCCCCTCGCCGCGTTGGGCGGCCTGGCATGAGACGACATCGGCGACGCCATCGCGGACCCGCTGGCGCACCGGCACCGGCACATGGCCGAGGAAATCCCAGCCGCGCGGGCTCTCGGCACCGGGCGACAGCGGCAGTTCCTCGGCGAGCGCCAAATCGTCGGCCCAGCGGATCAGCGGCGAGGTCATGAACCCCTCCCCTGGCGTTTCAGGCTGTATTCGATAACGTGACCGAGCACGTCTTCCTGCGAAAGGCCGAAGCGCGAGGCGGCCAGACAAATCGCGCCACTGCGCCCGATATGGCAGCAGATGTTGAATTCGAGGAAAGTTCGCTTGCCGGTGTCGGGATCGAAGCGATAGTCCATACGGAAATAGTCCATCGGCCCGGCCGCCTGCCACAACGCGCGAACGTCGGCCGCCAGCAGGCTTTCCGTCTTGCCGACATCGATCAGGCCGTAGCCGAGCGGATCGTCGCGCTTCAAATCCTCGGTGATGATGCCGCCCGTTTTGTCGGAATTGGGCCGCACCACGCCCAGCATCACCGGACCGCCCAGCGCCGGCACGGTAATGTCGATGCCGGGTGCGTAACGCTCGATCAGCACTTGCATGCCGCGATCAAGCAGCCGCTCGGCCACGCGGCGGGCGCCAGGCCAATCATCCTGGATGGAATCCGCCGAAATACCTTCCGACGCCGCGCCGAAGCGGTTCTTGATGAAATAGGGACCGGTAAATGCCGGCGCGGCCGCCAGCGCCTCGCGCGTGCCATAGACCGCACCATCCGAAACCGGAATACCCACCGCGCGGGCCGCCAGCTTGGCATACCATTTGTCTTCGGCCAGCGCCCGCGTGTTGGCCGGGGCGCCGATGATCGGCAGATGGAGGTAGGACGCCAGCGACGGTACGAGCACTTCGGGATTGGCAAAAGGCATCCGGTTCATCAGCGAGAAGACGATGTCGATATCACGGTCGCCGGAGAGCAGTGCCAGCGGGTGGCTGGCAGTTGAAACCCGGTAGCCGAGATTGGTCAGTGACGTGTAGACGCGGTGATAATATTGCGGATAGCCGCCATCGCCTGGATACGCCTTGCAGAGATAGGCCGGCGCGTCGGGCGCGTGACGTGCCAGGAACAAGATATGTGCCTTGGCGCCTTGCGGCGGACGAAGCAACCAATCAGACGCGGATAAATGTTGTGTGACCATCTCAGCCTTATTGCCTAGCAAATGGCGCGCCAACTTTACGCGGCTTTCGCGGCTTCGCCACGTCGCAGATTTCGTACCGATTGGTAAGTTCGCGCCATCCGGTTTGTTCGCAAGCGTGCACACTGCGCACCGCTACAGCCGATTTCGCTTTGGCCCGCCTTTTGCTGCAGGACTTGCATGCAGACGGCTACTTCCGCGCTCGCTTATTTCGAGGCTCCGGCCTTTGCTGACGGATTGAGCGAGATGAACACTCCGGCGCCGCGTATCCGGCCCGGCGTCGTGGTGCATCACTCGGCGGCAACGGTCGACAATCTTCTGGAGCAATTTGCCGTTACCTTGAAAGCCCGCGGCTTTTCGGTGGTGGGATACACCCAGCGCTCTGCCCGAGGCTGCAACGGTTCCGGCCACGGCTGTGAAAACAATCGCGAATATTTCGACCTCGCCACCAATCGCACGATCTCGGTCGAGCGCACCGCGGCCCGTTCGTATTTGCAGCAGGCGATGCGGCGGAAAGCCGATCTGCTGGTGGTCAGCCGCTTTGCCGGTTACCTCGCCGATAACGATGCACCTGCCATTGCCGGCAAGGACAGCCTGCCGCTCCTAACCTCCATCGCCGGGCAGTGCATTCAGAAGTGGTTCGATTACGCCCATTACCAAGGATCGATGCTGACGCCGGACTTGAAAGCGCTATGGACCTGGTGGGGCACCGAGCAGCTTTATCGCGACCTGGCGCTGGGCGTACCCGCCGATGAGGTGCACCGGATCGTCTGTGGCAACCGCTGGATCATGGTGGAAGGCCCGCACGGCACCGGGCTGACCAATCTGCCGTGTTCACTCAAGGCGATGCTGCCGAAGCTGCCGGACTTGGCCAAACAAAGTCTTGCCGAACTGGCGCTGCTGGCGGGGTCGTGGGATCCGCTCAAAACGGCGATCGGGCTGGCCGCCATCAACGCCCATTATAACCGCTACGATCTGGAGGGCCTTTCCGGCAATGGCGCCAAGACATTCCGAACCGGGTCAAAAAGCGTCGTGGTGATCGGCGCGTTTCCCGGCGTCAAAAATATATTGCCAGGGGCGAGCGTCATCGAAGCCGACCCACGCCCCGGCGAATATCCAACGGTTGCCATGGACGCGCTGCTTGCCGGTTGCAGCGGCGCCATCGTCAGTGCCTCCACCCTCATCAACCGCAGCCTGCCGCGGATTCTGACATTGGCGCAGGGCCGTCCGCTCGGCATCATCGGACCGGCGACACCGATGAGCGCCCGGCTGTGGGACTATGGGCCCACTTTGCTTGGGGGTTTCATCGTCCGTTCACCGTCCGCTCTGGCGCAGGCGATCCGCGCCGGTGCCGGCGCCAAGGACTTCGCCGAATTCGGGCGCTACGTGCATCTGAGCGCACCGCGGAGTTCATAACTCCTGGTCTTCTAGCGGCAACCGCGCCCCTTTGCCGTCGCACATGACGCGGCGCAACCACAACGGCGGCGAGGTGTTGAGCAGCTCCTGCAACTGACCGATGATCTCGTCGATCGAACGCTGCTGATAGCTTTTCACCGGGAACACCTTCGCCTGATGCACCCGCATGGCGGCGAGGTCGCTCATTTCCATGGTGAACAGCACCGAGCAGCCCTTCAGGGCTTCCACCCGTTCGATGGTGGGATCGACACCGGTGCCGTCATCGTCCTCCATATCCATCATCGGGCATTTGCCGTCCGCATCGGGCCCGCCGCCCGGCCCCTTTCGGGCGCCGCGCATAAACGGCACAACATCGACGAATTCCGAGCGCTCGCGGTCGACGTCGTAAACCACCATCTGCTTGGCTGCCGCGAAATTGGCATCCATGTGCAACAGGCTGTTGGTGGTGATTGCTATCCGCAAGTGCGCCGTTTCCATCTCACCTCACCAGACGTTCATCATCCACTCGCGATCCTTCTTGATCTCCATATGGGTGAAGAAGGTATTCACGATGTTTTCGGCCAGATGCACGGCGCCTTGGTAGCCCATCGTCGGGTGACGATAGAGACCGGCGCGGTCGAAGCTAGGGAATCCGACCCGCACCATCGGAATGCCGTGTTCGATGGAAACGTAACGGCCCTTGGAATGGCCGAGGATGAGATCGAGCTTGTAGGCAGGGTCTTTCACCCGCTTTTCCAGCTCCCAGAGGTCGGCGTTGCAGACCACCTCCATGTCCCAATCCACTTTTTCCTGTAGCGCCTTGAGCCGCGGATCGCGCTTGTATTTACCGTTGTCGTCGCCGAGCAGAAGGAGTTTCGGCTTCATCTCGACTTCAATACAGAACTCGGCGAGACCGATCACGAGGTCCGGATGGCCGTAAAGCGCCACCGTCTTGTCGGCGAGCCACATATGCGCCAAGTCCTGCAACGCATCGATCGCTTTGCCGCGCTCGACGACCAGACTGTCCGGGATCGGTCTTCCGGAAATGTCGCTGAGGGTTTCCAGCATCGCGTCGGTGTTGGCGATACCGTAGGGCGTGTTGATGTTATGCGCCGGGACTTCAAACTCGCTTTGCAAATAGGTCGAGGCGGAAAAACTTTCGTAACGCGATAACGACAGCGATCCGAAAGCGCCGGAAGCGCGCTGGATGTCCTCCACCGTGGTGCGGCCGTGAGTGTGGATCGACTTATCCGGCATGATCGGCGAGTCGAAGTCCGAGGTGTCGAAGAAATAGGTCGCGTCGATTCCTATCGCGGAAACGTAGTGCTTCAAGAGATCGAGATCGCCCGGATTGACCCAGCCGGGAAACACATTGAGCTTGCCAGAGGGCGCCACTTTGGCGTTACACATCGACTTGATGACCGATTGCAGACACGTCGCATAACCGCCGACCTGGCTCGATTTGAAACTCGGCGTGTGCACCGGCACCAAATAGATCTTGCGGTCCGGAAACTCCTCTTTCAGTGCCTTGTTGCAGAGGTTGATCGAGCCTTCGATGTCGTCGCCGATCACCTCGGTCGAGCACGTGGTGATGACCGGGATGACGCGCAGATTGGGATACCGCCGCGCCAGAGTCATCACGCCCTCTTCCAGGCGCTTCCTGCCGCCGAACACCGCCGAATCCTCATGCAGCGAGGTCGACGCGAGATCGAAGTTCTCCTTGTAGTGCTGCGCCAGCAACAGGCGCACGAACATCACGCAGCCCTGGCCGCCATGCACCAGCGGGATGCTGTCTTTGATGCCGATACCGGCAAACTGGGCGCCTGCCGGCTGACAATCGAAGATCGGATTGATGAGCCCGGTGCGTTTGCGGGTGGAAATTTCGCAGCCCATGATATCGTCGTCCTTTCCGGGACCGGTTGGTGGGTCAGTAGGCCTGCCAGGTCAGTTCGCCATTTTTGGCGCTCTTGACCGCCAGGTCGAGCAGTTCGTCCTTGAGTTCGTCCATCAGGCCGCTAATGGCCTCTGGCGATTCCTCGAGAATCCACGACTGATGGGACTTGATGCCCACGACCAGTTCGACCGCGTCGGCGAAGCATTGCTTTTCGATCGGCGTTTCGATCTTGGGCCTGGTGCCGGTGAGAAGTTCGCCGGCCATGCGCGTGATGGCGTTGATGTTGGTCTCGCGGTCCCGGGCGCGGGAGAAAAACTGCCACAGGCAGCGCTCCTGAACGTAAAGGAACAGCTCCCTCACCTTTTCGTTCTGTGTCTTGATCATTCTGCTGCCTCCAGCACGGCGCTGCGGCGAGGCGCGCGAATATCCTTCGCGGCTAACCCAAGCAGCGGGTTGCGCGTCGCGTTATAGAAATCGCGCGCCAAATTGACGAAGCCTTCAAAGCCCATATAGGGCCCGTTGTGGTAACCGTGACCGTTGATGTAGGGGATGTGCAGTTTCTTCACGAGGTCGCCGACGCGCGGGCCGGTGAAGATGACGTCCGGCTTAGTGCGCGCCAGCACTTCGTAGAACTCAAGCTCGTTGGCGTCGTCAATGTAGAACGTACCGGCGCGGCCGCGGGCGATAATCTTCTCGAAGTCCTCCTGATGGCCGAACTTGGACGACATCGCCACAACATTGATGCCGAGATCGTCTTCCACCGCCTTGGTCCAGTGCCACAGGCGCGGGCCGCCGGTCCACACTGCCATTTTCTTGCCGGCGAGCCGTTCCTTGTACCAGTTGAGCTTGCCTTCCCATTTGGCATATTCCTCGGCGATCAGCGCTTCTCCCCGTTCTTCAATGCCGAAGAACGTGCAGATCTTGCGGATCGCCTCCGCCATGTAGTTGAAGCCCCAGGTATCGACGTCGAGGCGTGGAATGCCATAGCGCTTCATCAATTCGTTGGCGATATAGCCGGCGGACCGGGCGCAGTTCACGACGTTGAGCTTGGCGCGGTGCATGGCCCGGCAGTCGTCGTATTTGGCATTGCCGGTGAAGTGGGCGATGACTTGGATACCGAGCTTGTCCCAGTACTGCTGGAGCATGAAGGTGTCGCCCTGGATATTATAATCACCGATGACGTTGATGGTGTACTCGCTCGTGATTTCCGGCTCGACCTGCCCCACCTTGTCGTTGACCCAACCGATGTTCAGCACATGGTGGCCCTTGGACTGCGATACGCCGGCAAAGCCGGGGCATTCGACGGTGAAGATGTCGACGTCGGCGCGCTCCTGCGTAACCCTCTTTACGGTGGACTTGATGTCGTCGCCGATCAGCGCGGTCGGACAGGTCGTGTAGACGATCATCCGCTTGATGTGCGGGAATTCGTTGAAAGCATCGTTCATCGCTTCATAGAGGCGCTTGTCGCCGCCGAACACGACATGGCCTTCTTTCATGTCGGATGACATGACGTATTTGAGCTGGAAGTTGTCGCCATCCGACGGATAGCGCTTGGTGTGCCAGGTATTGTAGGCACAGCCGATCGGCCCGTGGATCATCTGAATGGTGTCTTTCAAGACACCACCGATCACCAGTTTGGCGCCGCAGAACGAACAACCGCGTTCCGACAAGCTGCCCGGAATGGTCGGGGCATTGGCGACAGGCAGGTAGTCGCGGGTGTCTTCGCCTTCGACTTTCAGGTAGACGTGCTTTTCGCGCTCCGGAATGACCTTATCGCATTCCAACAAGACCAAAGGCATGCGGCGTGCTCCTCAAGAACTGTTGGTTTCCTGGTTAGCAGAAAGCGTGCCAGTACATGGCAAGCGGCGGTGCGACGCGAAACGGCCGTGCCTGGGAAGCATTCGTTCCGGAATGTACGGAATGGGAGGCAGACGTACCGCCTCGTTCATACCGGAAACGACCGGGACGTTCGGGCGCGTACATTACGCTGAAAATTGCACCGATCGGTTCAACTTGGCGCTGGCACGACCTTTGCGATTTGCAGAGGACCAAAGCGAAAGATCATTTTGGAGGTTTGCCGTGACTAGCGCGATCCGCATGGCTGTTGCCAGCACCAACGGGGCCAAAATCGACCAGCATTTCGGCCAGGCTGAAGTCTTCTATGTGTATGACGTCGGAGGTGATGGAGCCAAAGAGGTTGGGCGCCGCGTTGTAGCCGAGAATGCTCTGGCGGGCGAAGGCGTGCGCGAAACCATCATCCGGATGCTGGCCGACTGCAAATTGCTGCTGGCCGAGAAGATTGGCACCGGCCCGCGCCCCATGCTTGCCAAGGCCGGAATCGAGCCCGTCGACAAATATGCCCACAAGGAGGTTCTGACGTCGCTTGCCGATGCCTATGCCAGCCGGGCGTGCGCCGCTTAACGGCGGTAGGTGAGAACTTCGTCGCGCCGGATCGAAAAATGTCCGGCGATTTCCTTTGCCAAACCCAAGGGAATTGGCAAACCGTATGTTTGTGCAGCCTCATAGAGATCGTCGGCCGGAAGCCGGGTCAAAGCCGTTGCCGCTGCCGATGCCATGCCCGAGACCCGATCACGTAACTCTTGATCGGTCCGCTGGGCAAACCAGTCGCCGCTGAGCGTTCCCCACATATGACCGCCTTTGCCCGGCGTCATGCGGTAGCCCCTATCGAGCACCGAAAGCGCCGCCGCCAAGCCCAGATCGGTCAGGACGGCGACATAAGTCTGGTGATCTTTCATTCCGCAGCCTCCCGTTCGACCCGCTCGCCGCGCCGGAACGCCCTATAACTGATGTTGTGACGGTCCATGCGCAGTCCCAGGACGCGCCGGGTGAGGTTCAGCTCTTTCGCGGTTTCCGTCATGTTACCGCGATGGGTCTTCAGGGCTTCGACGATCATCTCGTATTCCACCGCCGCCAGCCGCGCATCGAGCCCAGCGCCGAAACCGCCACCCGCCTCGCCCGGCGTTTGCAGCGACGGCGGCAGGTTATAGCCGTGGATTACCCCGTCTTCCGACAAGATCACCGAGCGTTCGATGACGTTCTCCAACTCGCGGACATTGCCGGGCCAGGAATAGGCAAGCAGCATGTTGAGCGCCGGTGTCGAAATACAGGTTATTTCCTTGCCGATCTGCTTGCCGTACTGCGCTGCGAAATGCTCGGCCAGCAGGACCACGTCGCTGCCGCGCTCCCTGAGAGGCGGAATCGTCATCGGGAAGACATTCAGCCGATAATAGAGGTCCTCGCGAAACTGGCCCTTGTCGATCAGCTCGAGCAGGTTGCGGTTGGTCGCGGCGATAATGCGGATATCGACCTTCACCGGTTTGTTGCCGCCGACCCGCTCAAAGTTGCGTTCCTGCAAGATGCGCAAGAGCTTGGCCTGAACCGGCAGGCTGAGTTCACCTACTTCGTCCAGAAAAATGGTGCCGCCGTTAGCCTGCTCGAACCGTCCGGCCCGCGGGCCCGTCGCGCCGGTGAACGCGCCTTTTTCGTGGCCGAATAGCTCGCTTTCGACCAAGCCTTCGGGAAGCGCGGCGCAGTTGAATTTGATGAAGGGACCAGTGGAATTCGGACTGTTGTAATGGATGGCGCTGGCCACCAATTCCTTGCCGACACCGCTTTCGCCCAGGATGAGCACCGTCGCCTTGGTCGACGCCACCTTATATATAAGGTCGTAGACCGACTTCATCACCTTGGCATTGCCGATGATGTTGGACGGCTTGAACTTGGCTTTCAATTCGCCCTTGAGGCGGTTGTTCTCGTTCTCCAGCCGGACCTTTTCGACATTCTCCATCAGATAGAGGTCGACCGCCGGGGCAATCATCGCCGCGATGGTGGTGAGAAGCTGAACATCCTGCTTGAGCAGGCGCCGGTTGTGATAGACGCGCTCCGCCGTAATGGTGCCGAGCACCTTGCGGGCATGAATGATCGGAACGCCGAAATAGGTGAGATTGGTCGCGGCGCCGCTTTGGGCGAATTCTTCTCGATCGGTTTGGTCGGCGGCGACGCGCCGGGGCGGAATGATGGCAGCCTTGCCGGTTTCAATGACTTTGGCGGGCAGCCCCTTTTCCAAAGAATAGACGTCGGCCGCCGCTTGTTCATCCGACAGGCCGAAGCTCTCATGCACGAAATTGGTTTCGGAGCGGTAATCGAACAAGGTCATCATGCCGCGCTGGATGCGAAGGCGCTCTTGCATGACCTTGAAAATGACGGCCAGCGAGGCTACCAGATCCTCGCTTTCCATGATGATCTGGCTGATCTGGAACAGGATCGGCAGCACCCCGACCCGGCATTCGCCGGTAAAGCAGTGGGTGAAGTCCGCAACGGCTTCGTCGGCGAACTCATCGACGTCGATGACCAGCGGGTTGACGATGCCCATATTCAAAGCTCCTGGGGAAGATGGTGCAAGTTCAAGGCCAGCAAGATATGTTCGGATTTGTCGAATTTGCCGGCGCCGGCCGGCGGCTCGATCCGGCATTTTGCGCTTTTTCTTGAACCGTGGACCAGAAACTCCGCTCTTCGCCCTTAGGGCACGTATGATTTGTTCGATTCCGTACAAGAATTGGCTGTCGTCTTTCCGACACGACACTGTCGTTCATAGATGACAGTTCTTGGCCCGGTGTTTGCTAGGATATCCTCGCAACCAAAGCCGAAAGGCCCCGCCCACGCGCCATGATCTTGCCGTTTTAACCAACGAGCCGGCTTGCGCTCATAACCGCAAGACCAAGTCCGGCTGTGCCCGGCCGACCCCCGGCGCGACGCAAGGCGGCTGCTGCTATGATGGCGCGCGCAATGCGCTCTTGCCGATTGCCGACGTCGCACATCTGGTGCATGGCCCGATCGGCTGCACCGGAACCTCGTGGGATAATCGCGGCACGCGTTCCAACGGCGCCACAACTTACCGACTCGGGCTCACCACCGATCTCACCGAGATGGATGTGATCCTGGGACGCGGCGAACGAAAGCTGTTCGACGCCATCGGCGAGGCCGTTTCAAAGTTTCATCCAGCCGCAGTATTCGTTTACAGCACCTGCATTCCGGCGATGCAAGGAAGCGATTTCGAAGCCATCTGCAAAGCAGCGGAAGCCGCATTCGGCACACCGGTCATTCCGGTAGACGCCGCCGGCTTCTACGGCAACAAAAATCTGGGCAACCGCATCGCCGGCGATGCCATCTACAAATACGTGATCGGCACCCGCGAGCCCGATCCGCCGCCGCCCGGTACCGCACCCGCGGGCGGACGAACCCATGACACCAACCTGATCGGCGAATGGAATGTCGGCGGCGAATTCTGGAATGTCGCCCCGCTGTTCGACGAACTTGGCCTGCGCATTCTCTGTACCTTTTCGGGCGACGCCCGCTTTCGCGAAGTGCAAACCATGCACCGGGCCGAGGCCAATATGGTGGTGTGCTCCAAAGCCATGTTGCACGTCGCGCGGAAGCTGAAAGAGGACTACGGCACACCCTTCTTCGAAGGCAGCTTTTATGGCATGGCCGATACCTCGGCCGCCTTCCGCGGCTTGGCGCGGCTGCTCGGCGATGCCGATCTGGCGCGACGGACGGAAAGCATGATCGCCCGCGAAGAAGCGCGCGTGCGTGCCGCCATCGCACCTTATCGCGCGCGCCTGACCGGGACGCGGGCATTGATCTTCTCTGGCGGCTACAAATCCTGGTCGCTGGTTTCGGCGATGCAGGACCTCGGCGTCAACGTGGTCGCCACCGGCATCGAAAAATCGACCGAAGAGGACAAGGCCCGCATCCACGACCTCATGGGCCCGAAGGCGCGGCTGATCGCGAACAACGACCAGCTCGCGCTGATTGCGGCCTATCGCGACTACCAGGCCGACATTTTGGTGGCGGGCGACCGTTACATCTATCCGGCGTGGAAATCGCGCATTCCCCTGCTCGACGTCGATCACGTCCGCCGCATCGGCTATGCGGGCTATGACGGCATGATCGAACTGGCCAAGAATCTCGAACGCGCGGTGCATTCCCCTGTCTGGCGGCAGGTTAATGCGCCGAGCTGGTGCAGCCCTGGGCGCAAACGGAGCGGCTTATGACCGAACCCAAGGCACTCTCCGTCAACCCGCTGAAGGCAAGTCAGGCCATTGGGGCCTCTTTGGCTATCCTGGGCCTGGCGCGTGCCATGCCTCTGGAACACAGCGCCCGGGGCTGCACCTCTTTCGACAAGCTGTTTTTCATGCGCCACTTCCACGAGCCGATTGCTCTGCAGACGACGGCGATGGAAGCGCTGACAGCCGTGCTCGGCGCCGACGACAATGTGGTCCAGGCGCTCGCCACCATTTGTACCAAGAACGAGCCGGCGGTAATTGGCCTCATCACGACGGGACTGTCGGAGATGCAAGGGGCGGATATTCCGCGCACCATTGCTGCGTTCCGGACCGATTATCCCGAATTTGCCGCTGTTCCCGTGGTGCCGGTGGCAGCGGGGGACGTGCGCGGCAATCTCGAATCCGGATTCGCACTCGCGCTGGAAGCGGCTATCGCGACCTTGTTGCCACCCGCCCCGCACCTGCTGCCACAACCCGGCCAGGTCAACGTGCTCACCTCAGCGATGCTGACGCCGGGCGATATTGATGCGATCAAGCAGTGGGTGGAGGCATTCGGCCTCACGCCCATCGTACTGCCGGACATCGGCGATTCCCTCGACGGCCATCTGACCGACGATGGCTTTTCGCCGCTCAGTTACGGCGGAACCAAGCTTGACGCCATTACCGCAATGCGGCGGTCGCAAGCCACGCTGGCAGTCGGGCCTTCGGTGTTTCGCGCCGCCGAACTTCTGAAAATCAACACCGGGGTACCGGACTATCTCTTCGCCGATCTGATGAGCCTTGAAGGCTGCGATGCCTTCACCGAAGCGCTGATCGCGATTTCCGGACGCCCGGCGCCGCCGCGGATCGTACGCGAACGCGATCGCCTCCTCGACGCCATGGTCGATTGCCAGTTCCAGGTCGGCGGTGCGCGCATTGCCGTCGCCGCCGATGCTGATCTGACCGCGATGTTATCGGATTTTTTCACCGCCATGGGAGCGGAAGTCGTGGGCAAAGTGATCTCCGCGCCGCCGCGGGCGGGCCTGCGCGCACTCGATGTAGTTGTCGGAGATCTTGAGGATTTCGAAACCCTCGCCCGCGAACGTGACGCCGAAGTGCTCGTCACCAATTCGCACGGTGCCGACATCGCCCGGCGCCTGGGCGCGGCGCATTTGCGCGCCGGATTTCCGATCTACGACAGCTATGGCGCCCATCTGAAGACTTGGACCGGATATGGCGGCGCGCGGCAGACCCTGTTCGAACTCGCCAATCTGGTGGCGGCGCAGTACCAGGAAATCCGCCCTTATCGTTCGATCTATTGGCAAGGAACGCCGCGCGATCGCGAGACGCCACCATGCTGAGAATTGCGTTTGCTTCCACCGACAAGAAGACGGTGAACCTGCACTTCGGCGGAGCCGAAAGTCTCGCCATCTACGACGTCGAGCCGGGGCGCGCCGATCTGGTGGCATTTGCCAAGTTCGCCAAGGCCGAGCCGCAAGGCGACGCTCTGCGCAAGGGACTGACCGGCACGGTGCATGACAAGGTTCTGGTCAAGCTCGATTTCGTCAAGCACTGCCATGCGGTTTATGCGGCCTCGATCGGCGCTTCGTCCATCCGAAGGCTGATGGCGTTAGGGGTGCAACCGATCATTGTCGATGAGGGCCATGATATTGTCGACCTGCTCAACGAAGTGAGTCTTGGCATCGTTTATGGCGGTCTGTCGTGGATCGAGAATGCCAAAAAGCTCTCCGAAAAGTCGCCGCCGCCACCAATCGAGGCCTTGGGCGATACCTACACGCTGATCGCCGACGCTGACGAACTATGACCGACGACGAACGCCTGAAAAACATCACCGACACGCTCGCGGCGGCGCGCCCCGCGATACAGGCCGATGGCGGCGATATCGAGTTCGTTACGTTCGATAACGACCGCGTGCGGGTGCGGCTGAGCGGGCGCTGTCTCGGCTGTGCTCTGGCGATGCAAACGCTAGGCGGCATCCGGCGGCAATTGCTGCCACTACTCGACCGGCCTGTGCTGGTGGTGCCTTACGAGGATTGAGCGCAACCGAAACTGTGCATCTCAACACCATAAAGACGGCGGATGGTGGCCGGAACAATGACATTTTCCGGCGGCCCGTCATCGGCGATCTGCCCTGCAACCAAGGTGGTGACGCGAGTGGCGATCATCGCCGCATGATCTGGCTGATGCGTCGTCATCAAGATGCCATAGCCCTGGTCCTTCAGGCTGCGTAGGCGATCCATCAATTCCATCTGATGACCATAATCGAGGCCGGTGAAAGGCTCGTCCATCACCAACAGCCGCGCGCCTTGTGCCAAGGCCCGGCCGATCATGACGAGTTGACGTTCGCCGGCGGAAAGCTGCGTGTAACGGCGGTCGGCCAACGGTGCGATGTCAAGACTGGCCATCACCTCCTCTACCGCATCGCGGTCGCTACGCGAGGTCTGACCGAACAGACCGGTGGACGGCAGGCGGCCCATGCCCACCACCTCGCGCACCAGATACGGAAATGGCGGGTGGTGCAGTTGCGGCACATACGCGACGCGCTGCGCTAGCACGCGACGCGAGACGCCGGAAAGGGCTCGGCCATCGAGCCGGACGGTGCCATGATCGGGACGAAGAAAGCTGAGCATGATCCTCAGCAGCGTCGTTTTGCCGGCGCCGTTGCGGCCCAAGAGGCAGACGATTTCCTTGGGCGCCAGCGACAAAGAGGCCCCCGCCAGCACGGCGCGGTTACCGCGTGAGAAATGGACGGCCTCGGCGGCAAGCGTTTCAGTGCTCATTCCAACCCCGGTTGGTGCGGCTGAGTACCAGCAGGAATATCGGAATGCCGAGCAATTCGGTGACGATGCCGATGGGAATTTCGGTGTTGGCCATCGTGCGGGCGAGATAATCGGCGCCGAGTAGAAACATCGCACCGAAGATGGCGGCGGACGGCATCAGCCGGGTATTGGACGCGCCGAGCGCCAACCGCACGACATGGGGTACGATGAGACCAATCCAGCCGATCATACCGGCAATCGAAACCGTGAGCGAGGATACCAGCGTTGCGGTGGCGATGACGGCAAAGCGGATCACACCCACCGGAACGCCGAGCGAGCGGGCTTCGTCGTCGCCCATAGCGAGCGCATCAAGCGCCCGGCCGAGCACACCGAGGAGTACCACGCCGCCGACCATCGGAATCGCAAGCCAAGCGATCTGGGTGAGGTTCGATTGCGCCAGATTACCCATCAGCCAATAGACGATGTTGGGCAGCGCGTTCATCGGATCAGCGACGTATTTGATGATCGACAATAATGAGGAAAACAGCGCCCCGCTGACGATGCCTCCGAGCACCAGCGTCAAGGTGGAGGAATTGCCGAACAGGCGCGCCACCGCCACGCCGAACACGACGGCGCCAAGGCCCATCACGAAGGCAAGCGCTTGAACGAAATACCAGCTCACGCCCAAGACGATTCCGAGGGCGGCTCCGAACGAGGCCCCGCTCAACACGCCAAGCAGCCCAGGCGAGACCAGCGGGTTGCGGAACACTGCCTGGAACGCCGCCCCGGAACTGGCCAGCGCTGATCCCACGAGTACGGCAGCCAGCACGCGCGGCAAGCGGATGTCGATGATAACATTGGCCAGCGCGGCATAGCGGTCTGCCGCTACGCTGCCAAGCCCGACCGAGGCCAAAAAAAACTGCGGGATTTCGGCCACCGCAATGGGATATTTGCCGACGCTGAGCGCCAGGATCATGGCCAGCACCAGCCCTGCCCCAAGGACCAATTCCCAAGGCGGCCCCGCCGCCGCGATCATCTGCCATAAGGCGCGGCGACGGACTTGTTTCATCTCAATTTCCGCTGACAGCGAACAACTCATGGCGAAAGCAGCTTGTCGACCTGAGCGTCGGTCAGGTTGGTGCCGAAAAAGACGTGGTGAAAGCGGCGTACCTCCGCCTTCAGATCAATGCGATAAAGACCCGGATGTAGTTTGGTCGCCAGCCACTCGGCCCCCAGCGCGCGCAGGAACGACGGCGGCCGGTCGAACCAATTGAACGGATAAGAGGGAACCACGAACACCTTGCCGATCTTGACTGCCCTCAGCCGCGCCCAGCGCGGATCGGATTTGATGGTTGCGGCGGTGGCCGCAAAGCGCGTCACAATCACCTCCGGATCGATGGCGAGGAGCGTTTCAAGATCGATCACGTAATGATCGGCCGAAAGCGCCGTCGCGTTACACGGCAAAGCGTTGCGCCCGCCTGCCAGCGCGATCACCTCCGAGCGGTCGGTGCCTTCGCATTGCGAGGTGAGACCATCGATGCTTTCGGCGTAATAGACGCGCGGTTTGTCTTTTGCGGCGGCGGCGGACTTCTTGAGACGCGCCGTGATGTCGTCCAGCGTTTTGGCCAATTCCTCGCCGCGCGCCTCACGATGGAACAGCTTACCCAAAAACCGGAACGTACCGGGATATTGTGCCAGCCGGTCGACATCGATGAACACCACCGGCACAGCGATTCGCTCGAGGTTCTTGACTGGGTATTGCTCGCCCTTGGAGGTCCAGCCGAAAGCGATGTCGATACCGGAGGCTTTCAGCTTCTCGATATTGGCATCGCTGCCGCCGCCGAGATTGGGCAGGCCCGCCATGCCCGAAGGAAGAAACTCCATCATCTCCGGCTTGGGCGGCATCGGCGAAGCGAACCCGGCCACCAAATCCGGTGCGATCGCTGTAATCAGCGGAAAGGCGTGCGTCATCGCATAAGCGCGATGGACGGTGTCCGGCACCGTAACGTGGCGGCCGGACATATCGACGATGTCGCGCGCCGAAGCCGGTACCAGCAACAGCAGCCCCGCCAGGACCGGCCGCAGTAGTATCTTCATCCGCTAATTCTCCACCGACAGCGACAGACGGAAGGTACGCGGCGTTCCGAGATAAGCCGTGTTGGACGCCCCCACTTGCCCATCCATGTTGCCGTTGATCGACAGCCAGTAATGCTCGTCGAACAGGTTATCGACACCGAACCTGAGCACAACAGGCTGATCGGCCAACGTGGTGCGGTAGCGCGCCCCGAGATCGACCGTCGCGAACCCGGCAGCCCAGCTGGTGTTCTCGGCGCTGGCGGGACGCTTTCCGGTGTAGTGCACATTGAGGCTGAGGGTCAGGCCGGACAGCGCGGCCGGTGAATATTCGGCGAGTATATTGGTGCGCCACACCGGCACGCCGATCACCTGATTGCCGTCGGACGCAGCGTAATTGGTGCCGCCAAGATCTTTCAGCCTGGGATCGAGCCAAGTGATACCGCCGAACACCACCAGTTCATCGTTCAGCTTGCCTTTGGCATTGAGTTCGATACCCCAATCGTCCTGATTACCGACGACCTTATAGACGTTGTCGGTGGCATCGATCGCCGCATAGGGCCGCTCGACGTAGAACACGGCCGCGGTGACGTCGATATTGGTCAGCGACGCCTTATAGCCGGCTTCGTATTGCTCGCTGCGGTAGGGCGCCAGCGCCTGCCCCGCATTGGCCGCCGCGGTTCCGGCCGTACCGCCGGATTGGATCGACGAGCCGTAGCTCGCATAAACCGACATGTCGGACCGCAGCTTGTAAGTGAGGCCCACCGTCTCGCTGACCGCAGCGTTCTTCTTGTAGACGGACGTCGTCGCGCCAGCAGCGTTGAAGTTCTTGGTCCAGAGCCAGCTTTCCGACAGGCCGAGCAGCAGCGACCAATCCTGATAGGTCAGTGTATCGACCTGCACCAGAGACTGTTCCTGGCTGTGGCTCGACTTGTAAAGCGCTCCGGACACCACGAACGCTGGCGCCGCGAAAGACGTTGGCGCCGACAGAGTACTGGTGCCGAGCGTTCCCGACGAACTGGTTTTGACGCCGAACGCCGCTAGATCAAACCCATTGGTTCCGAGCGCAATCTCGTGCTTGACCGATCCGGTCTCAAAGACCCCGTTGAGATAGGCCAGGTTGCTGTTGACCTTGCTCTGACTGATCGAAGTAGAATAACCGACCTTGTAGGCACCGAGATTGTTGGTGAAGGTGTTAGTGATGCGCTGGTTGAAATCGCGCACAGACATCTGATGGAGACCGCCGAATGTCAGCGTCCAGGACCCGCCGAGGTTCTGGGTAAGCTTGGCGTCGTAAATGTCGGTCTGTGCCGCGATGCCGCCGAACGACTGGCCGAGACCGGTCGTAGTCGGGTCGGGCGCATCGGGCAACAAGACTGCACCAGAATAGGCAAAACCGCCGGGAAAGCCGCGCTGGCGGAAGTAGAACGAGTTCGCCTTAAGTTCGATCAGCGTAGAGTCGAAAGGCTTGAAACCCAGCGCCAGTCCGCCGACCTTGCGATTGCGGTGGCTGTTATCGACGTAGCCATCGCCGTCGGAATAGAGCAGCGTGGCGCGATAGCCGATGCGATGGGCGTTATCGACATGGCCGTTGACGTCGGTACCAGCGGTAAACAGCGAGCCTGAGCTGTAGCCCAGCGTTAGCTGCTCGAACGGCTTGTCCAGCGGATGCTTCAACACGCCATTGACCATACCGGCCGGATACGACATGCCGTAAAGCGCCCCCGACGGACCGGTGAGGACCTCGAAGCTGTCGTAAAGCTCGATCGGCAGCGTGGTGTCGCCGCGCACGTTCATGCCGTCGATGCGGGTGTTGGCGGAGGTATCGTCGGCGAGCATGCCGCGCACCACCGGCGGCCCGAACTCCAGCGCCGGATGGCCCTGCTGCTGCAAGGATGGGATGTATTTGGCCAGATCGGGAAAAGTTTCAATATCCTGATTGCGGATAAAATCCGACGACAGCGATTGCACCGTGTAGGGAACGTCGAGCACGGATTTGTCGCCCAGCGGACCGAGGTCAGCTTGCGGCTGGCGGTAGCCGCTGGCGGCGGTGCCGGTTACCACCACGGTTTCCACCGGTTTTGCCTCTTCGGCCTGTGCCGCCGAAACCGCGAGTGCGGCGATGGATACGTTTGCGAACCAGCGTGCAATTGAATTGGCCATGATACCCCTCTTGCCAACGATGCTGCAAAACGCATCCGGCAAAGGGCAAACACGAGCATTGGGATGAAAGCCGCCAGTGTCGCCCGACCGCCCTCATTGCGAGGACGCTGTCAGATGCACCGGCTCAGGCCGATTTCCGTTGCCGCCAGCGCCGCAGCGCCTTGGCAACACGATCAAGAACAAGCATGCCGTTCCCGATCGCTAGGAGAATTTGGCGAAGCACGGCGTTTGTCAATTGGTGATCCCGGCAGCAGACTTCCGCGCCTGCCCAGGCATCCGCCATTGCTTGCCATGCGTTTGCGCAAACCACCCTTCCGCGCCGCTTCTGGCGCCCAAGTTTTGAACACGCGAAGCGGCGGATAAATTGACGCGGCTTGCCATCATATGGAGAAACGGCCGCCGGGGTGCGCTTTGGTTTTGCCGTTCTAGGAGCGTGTCTTCCTGCTCTTGGCGGGCGGCGTTAACACCCGCTCCAGCCAAAACAACTGTTCGACCGTCGTGCCCAATACCGCCGCCAAACGCAGAGCGACCTCGGTATTGGGAACGTATTTTCCCGCCTCGATGGCATAGATTGTTTGCCGCGCCACACCCACCAAATTCGCGACTTTCGATGCGCTAACGCCTTGATTCCGACGGACGGCCTGTACGGCGTTCTTGATGGGATTATTCATTCCGGCAACCGCGAAAGCGAGGTCGTTTTTGCACGACATTGACGTTTAGCAACGACATTCAACACAGGATGTGGGCGCTTGTCGATTGCCTTTTTGTTTCAACGGCGTTTGCCGTCGGGGGCCTTACCGCCCAGGAGCAAGGCCAATTGCCGCCGATCGAGCTTATAATGGTAAAAGCGGCTATAGTAATCTCGCACCGCCGCCGCCAAGTCGAAGTCGGAGAATCTTTCCGGGTAGAGCTCTTTGGCGACATAGAGCATCAGCAACACGCCCTCGCTCGATCCGTCCCAGTAGAAAACACCGTCCGGCGTTTCGGCTATGCGACCATGGCGTAGCGCAGCGACGGATTTCCACAGCGGATCGCTTTTGACCAAACCGGCCGGATAGCCACGCCCGACATTCACCACATCGGGATTCCACTTGAGAATTTCTTCGACGGTCACCGCACCTTGGGCGATGCGGCTCTCGCCTTTCACCTCCATATCGGCCCCCGCCAACGCGCCATAGCCGTATGTGTTGGCCGTCAGATCACCTTGGGTATAGCTGCCGAGCCCGCCGCGCCGATGGAACAAGCGGAGGCGTCGGTCCCGTGGAATGGCCTGCACGCGCGCGCGCACCATGGCGACCATGGCGTCGTGGTAGGCGCACCACGCTTCGGCCCGCGTGGCATATGGGCCCCCAAGAACCTGGCCGTAGAGCCGCATCATGCGATTTCGCGAAGCGACGAATTCGTCGAGGGTATGGATGGCGCCGTATTTTCCAACCTGGGAATCGAGTACTGGGATTCCGGCCGCCGCAAGCTTGTGTACCACCGCATCGGGTGGATAGCCGGAAACGCGAAACGCCACATCAGCATGAAGACGCAGCAATTCCTCGACATTGACGGTTGCGGAAATCTGCGGAATGCGCGCCGAAGTCGGATCGATCGTCCGCATCCAGGGTGGATCTGTCTTCATCATCACAACGATCCTGTCCGAAGCACCGAGCAGAAACAGGCGCTCATAGCAAAGCACATCGAGACAGGCGATCCGTTTGATTTTCTCCGGCGGCGGCAGGCGGACGCGGTGCCCGGCCATGTCAGTGACGGTCCGTACATACCCAGCGCGAGCCGGTGCCGGATCGGAGCAGCCCGCCGCAACGAACATCAAACCAGCCGCAGCCGCGATGCTAGCGCAGCGCATAGCGAAAACGCCGGAACGGCGGATCGAACAGATTGCAGTATTCCATCGCCTGCGCACGAATCCCGCCAAAGCCGATGGATGCCCGCTCCAGGGCGGCGCGGCTGCGCTCGTCGGGTGCGGTGCAAAACCGCTTGAGCAGCCAGCCACCATCCTGTCCCCAGCCGTCGACCAGATCGGGTTTGACCAACGCGAGCAGTTCGTCGAGTTCGGCAAGCGAGAGTTCCTGATAGCGAGCCGTGCGCGGCGGCATCCGCCAGGTTCCGTCCTCGCCTTGCCAGCCCTGCAACGAAGACCCGACGCGAATACCAAAATCGGTATAGCCGCGAGTATTGTCCTTCTGGACCGCGCCGAACGAGAAATACAGCTTACCGGCAAGGTGCGGCCGGAACGCCGCGATGACGGTTTGCGCTTTGGGTGTTTCCGCTGCGATCAAATCCTCGACCTTGTCCGCCACCACCCCGTCGAAATGCCTCGCGATCTCGCGCAAGGTGTCGCAAGTCGCCGTCAGCCCGAGAAAATCGGCATCGATCCAGGGAATGCCGTATTCGAGTTCGAGCCGCTTCGCCCAATCGTCCATACCGACGGCAACTGTCAGGCGGCTGTTGGCCAGATCGGCGTGATCGCCGCGGCGGCTTCCTGCCGGCCAGCGCGCCACAACGTGCAGCCCGATCTTGGTCAAGAGATCAGCGACGTGGCGCCAAGCGCCGTGCATCTCGCGGCTCAGAAACGTCACGTCACAGGGCTCCAGCGCGCGCGACGGCGCCAGATTGACGCGCCAGGTTTCGGCGATGGCACGCATGGTGTCGCCAACTCCGTCGCCACGGCGATAACCGGAGCAGCCCACCGAGGTCACTGGCTTGCCGAGCCTGCGGGCGGCACTTTTTGCAACCGCTTCGGTATCGTCTCCGATCAGCGCCACGGGGCAGACGTTCATCACCGCAATGCCGGCGTGCAGCGGAAACAGCGCGTCCGCCTCGTCGATGGCCTGCGCCAGCCTTCGTTCGCCGCCGAAGACGATATCGCATTCGCGAAAATTCGAATTCAGATTGAGATTGGAAAAGAGATCAGCACCATCGGCGCCGCCGGGACGCGGCGCGTTGTCATGCACATAAAGGCTACAACCCACCGGACCGTTGGTGATTCGCAACAGATCGCGCACCGGTGCCAGATAGGTGATCGACTGGCCGCCATAAGCGCAGCCGCCGATAGACGTCCGCCCAAGCTGCATACGGTTCCAGTCATAATTCCAGGCCGGGGTTTGAACCGCCGGGGCTTCGGGCGCCAGCGGCGGATAGCAGAACGGCTTGCGATGCAGCTTGTCGGCGGCACGGCGGCCGGTCATATTGCTGCCGCTGTCGATCAGAGCCATGAGTCAGTCTCCCAACATGGCTTTGACATCGCGGTCACCGAGAACGGTGCGATAGAATTTCGCATAATAGGCTTTGACGTCGGCCTTCAAATCGATATCGGCGAACAGCGCCGGATGGATCTTCTTGGCGAGATACTCCAGTAGCAGAACGCCTTCGCTGTCGCGGTCCCAGTAATCGACACCGTTCGGAATGGGAAAAACCCTTTTGCTACGGATGGCCGAAACTGCTTTCCAGACCGGATCGCGATAGACCGACGCGACCGAATACGGCGAGCGCTTTTCACGGGCATAAGGTTGACGCACGAAAACGATTTCGGGATTCCAGAGATAGACCTGTTCCATCGATACCGTGATGCCACCGTGGGCTGGAAGTTCCATCGAAACCATCCGACCGCCCGCCATTTCGACATACCAGAGCAGGTTTTCGTCGTGGCCATAGGTTTTGGTCGACGACGGACCGACTATGCCATAGACCTTCGGCCGCTGCCCCGCCGGCAACGCCGCAAGACGCTTCTGGATAAGAGCCGTTCGCGCGTGGGTGAACGAGAGCCACTCCGCAGCGGTCTTCGCTGCTGCGCCGCCGAGCAGCGCACCATAGAGCCGCACCTCGTCGTCCACGATGGTGGTGAAAGCCTCCGGACTGTCGACGATGCGGTTGCGTTTGCCGCCGAAGCCTTGCGATACCACCGCTTTCAATCCGGCTTCGTTCAACTTGGCCAGCGCATTCGGATCGTTGCGATGGAAAATCAGGCCGATGCGCTTACCGAGAAGAACTTCGATATTGGGCGCATGTCCGGAATCGGCCAGTATGATGTCGTGCGGCGTGCGGTCAACGATAGCGCTCCAGCCCCGGTTGGTCGGTCCGGCCACAACGATATCCTGCCCCCGCCCCAGCGATAGCACCCGCTCCGTCGCGGTTCCGGAAATGCAAGCAAAACGGCCCGGACTTTTCTTGACCGCCACCGTCCGCCCTACCAAATCGGTCACGAGATGTTCATCCGCGGGAGGCGTGGGCGAAGGACGGCAGCCCGTTATCTGCAGCACGACGGCCAGCAGACAGAGCGACTGCCGCCACCGCATCACAGACCGGACTTCACGGTGAACGACACCAGCCGCGGCGCGCCGAACTGCAGGCCCGAGCCGGAATACGACGCCCAATAGTATGTGTCGAAAATGTTGGTCACGTTAAGGTTGAGCGATATGTCGTGCCCATCGGCGGTAAAGCCGTAGCGCGCCCCGAGGTCGAAGATCGCATTGTCCTTGAGATAGCCGCGGTCGTAATTGTCGACCGGGCGCATGCCGACATAGTGCGCCGCACCGGACAGAGCGAAACCGGAGACGTACGGCACGGCATATTCCAGCCGGGCGCTGACGGTGCTTTCCGGCACATCCTGCGGTGTCTTGTTTTCAGTCAGCTTATCGTAGGCGTGGCTGACATAGGCATCGAGCACGGTGAAGCCGCCGGTGACGGTGAGATCGTCGGAGAGTTTGCCGGTTGCCGTCAACTCTATTCCGCGATGGGTTTCGCGGCCGTTGTATTTGTAGGCCAAATCGGCGTTATCGACGATGGCATTGGACTTGTTGATGTAGAACAGTGCCGCGGCGAGATCGATGCGCCACAGCGTCAGCTTGGCGCCGACTTCGTACTGGCGGCTACCGGTCGGCGGCAGCACGGTTCCGGCATTGCTTACCGTCACGCCGTTCGATGTCGATGGCGCCACCGTCGCCATTTCCACGCCTTCGATATAAGTCGCATAAAGCGTGGCCCAAGGAGTTGGCCTATAGAGCACAGATGCCGTCGGCGACAGATGGCTCTGTGTGTATTTCGACGACACGGCGCCGGTGGTCAGGTTCGTCGTGCGGGTAGAATAGTGGGCGAGATTGGCACCCAGGATGAACGACCACTCCTCGCCGAGCGCGACGCGGTCGCCCAAGACGATGTTGTTATAGTACCAGCCGGCGGAATTGGTGTTACCGAAGCTGGTTACCGTTGGTTGAACGACATCACTCGGTGCCGAAAGGCTGAAAGTGCCGAGCGTCACGACACTCGCCGATGCGCCGCCCTTGTATTTTTCGTTGCGGCCCCAGTAGCCGAAGGTCACCACATGATCGAGCGGGCCGGTGGAGAACTTGGCATCCAGCAGGCTGTAGCCTGTGTAGGTGAAATAATTGGTCGGCGTATAGGCGGTGTATTTCTCGGTGTAGTTACCGAGATTATCAGTCAGCGTGCCGACGATCTGAGCCTTGCCCCAATTGAACTTCGAATAATTGAAGCTGGACCGCCAGGTGAAAATCGAGCCGATCTCCGAGATCACGTCGCCGCCGACTTGATTGCTGACGATACGGCTGAAAGCCCATTTCTGGCCGTAGAGCGTGGCCGGATCTGGTGCTTTCGGCACGGTGATTTTCGAGGCGTCCAGCGTGAACTGCATCTGGGCGCCGTCTTCGCGGTATTCGTTATGGTAGTAATGCGCCTTGATCACCGTGCCCGGAAACACGGCATAGTTCGCCTTCAGCGAAATCAGCGCGTTGTGAAACGTCTGGCCATCGATATAGGTATCGCCGTTGCCGCCATAGGCATTGAGACGCACGTTGAGCTTTTTGGCGTCGTCGAGCGCGCCGGCGACATCGCCGCTGAGAAAGCGCTGGCCGTTGCCGTATTCGCCCAGCTTCACCGAATAGATGGCGGTCGCGGTCGGTTCCTTGGTGACGTAATTGATCATTCCGCCCGGCAGCGTATAGCCATAGAGAAAGCCGGACTGCCCGTTGATCACTTCAATCCGCTCGAGATTTTCCACCGACGGCATATTGCGCGAATTGACATAGAGACCGTCGCGCAGGAACTGCGGCTTGAACCCGCGGATCAGAGCATCAGTAGCGCCGCTGGCATCACTGAACGGCGACTGGCGCACATAGACGGTGGGATTGGTTTCGAGGCTTTCCACGAGATTGTGGGCATTGGCATTCTCGATCAGTTCACCCGAGGTTACCGTGATCGAATAGGGCGCGTCCTTGACGTCGAGGCTGCCCAAAGGACCGACCGACGCTGTCGAGGCGCGATAGCCATCGGCCGCAGCGCCGTCGTAGTTCGTCGTCGCATTAACACGCACTTTCTGAAGCTCGATCGTTGCTGAAGACCCCGGTGCGTCCTCAGCCGATGCGGGTTGCACGCCGACCAACGATAGACCGCACAAGAGGCAAGGAACAACTCCATGCTGCATCAACCGCGCACGCAACCTGACCACAATAGTTCTCCGAAGCAATTCTTCCTTCAGGTAACGAGTAGCAAGGCGTGTGCCACCGGATTCACCGCACTTTCGTTCGTAAGCGTACGATTCCGCCCGCGTTACTGTACGAGTTCGTACTTTCTTCGGTGTTTGTGCCCTAAGCACGGTGGCATGTTAGTTGCTCCGCCCCCGGCGTAACGTTTGCCGCGGAACCGATGCCTTCTGTTGAAGCACATGCCTTGCGGCCGTATCGCCGGAACCTTCTCATTCCCGGCTTGTCACTGGCGCTCGCTGCCGCAGCTTTATGGTCGCTGACGATCGGGCGTTATCCCGTACCGACAACGCAGATCCTGCAGATTCTTTTTTCGCATTGCCCATTTCTCGATTCCATCGACTACGACAACGTTCCGTTGGTCATCGTCGAGATCGTACGTCTGCCGCGGGTGCTCCTGGTGATCCTTTGCGGCATGAGTCTGGCCATGGCCGGAGCCGCGTTGCAGGGGGTTTTCCGCAATCCGCTAGTCGGACCCGAGGTCTGCGGCGTTTCGGCGGGCGCTTCGTTCGGCGGCGTATTGGCGATCATCCAGGGATGGTCGATTACCGGCATGGTCGCCATGGCGTTTGCCTTTGGCGTCGCGGCGCTCGCCGCCGCATTCCTATTGACTCGGCTAGCGCAGAACCGCGCCGTCGTCGCCCTGGTGCTGGCGGGAATTATCATCGGTTCCTTCTTCAGCGCCCTGGTCGGCACGGCCCAGTACTTCGCCGATCCGCAGACCAAGCTGCCGTCGATCATTTATTGGCTGCTGGGCAGCTTTGCCGACGCCAACGCCAACAAGGTCGGCATCGTTGCCGTGAATTTTCTTTTGGCAGGTACAGCGCTGCTGGCCTTGCGCTGGCGGATCAACCTGCTGTCGCTCGGCGATACCGACGCCGAGGCGCTGGGAATTCATATCGAGCGCCTGCGCTGGACCGTGGTCGCGCTGGTGTCGCTGTTGGTGGCAGCACAGGTTTCGGTCAGTGGCGGTGTCGGCTGGGTGGGCCTGGTCGTTCCCCACATCGCCCGTATGGCCGTCGGCCCCAATCACGCCAAACTGCTGCCAGCCTCTGCCCTGCTGGGTGGGCTTTACCTGCTCGTCATGGACGACATCGCCCGTACGGTGGCAGTCGACGAAATCCCCATCGGGCTTCTGACCGCCATCATCGGCACACCCGCCTTCGCGGCAATCTTCTGGAAGCTGAAAGGCAAAGGGTGGAGCAATGACTGACGGCATCGCCTTGTCCGGACTTGGCCACAGCTATGACGGTCGCAACTGGATCTTCCGCGACTACGATGTCGCCATCGCTGCGGGCAGCGTGTTTGCCATCCTCGGCCCCAATGGCTGCGGGAAGACGACGCTGCTGAAATGCCTCCTCGGCACATTGCATCCGGCCGCGGGCAGCGTGCAGTGCAAGGGACAGATCGCGTTCGTGCCGCAGATCTTCCAGGTCGCGTTCGACTATAGCGTGCTCGATATGGTTCTGATGGGGCGGGCCAAATCGATCAGCTTTTTCTCGCAACCCGTCAAACACGATATCGCCGAAGCACTGGCAGCGCTCGATCACCTCGGCATGGCCGATTTTGCCGAACGTCCGTTCGGCGAATTGTCCGGCGGCCAGCGCCAGTTGGTGATCCTCGCCCGCGCCCTGGTGGCCAAAGCCGATGTCATCGTGATGGACGAGCCGACATCGGCGCTCGACATGAAAAACCAGTCGCTGATCCTGGAATGGATTGGCCGCCTTTCGGGAGACCTCGGCTATACAGTGATCTTCACCACCCACAACCCAGCCCAGGCTCTCGCCGCCGCCGACGACGTGCTGCTGATGCTGGGCAAGTGCGAATACGCGTCCGGCAGAGCGCCGGACGTTTTGTGCGAGGAAAGCCTGAGCCGCCTCTACGGCGTTGCGATCCGCCGCGTACCCTTCGAGCACGAAGGGGAAACGCAGGTGACGTTTTCGCCTGTCTATGGCGCAAACTGCTACGACAGCCCGCCATGATGGCCGGTCTGTATCGCTGGGTCCGTCGCCTGCCTGCAGTGCTTTTCGTCTCGGCGCTACATGTGGTGCTGCTGGCGGCGATCCTGTGGCAGCAGCCCGATATCGTTGTGATGGACAAAACCGAAGTATTGACCTTCGTGGCCTTGGACCAGCCCGCGGTCACACGCGAGGTGCCATCATTGCCGCAAAGGGTCGAACCCAAAACGGTGCCGGCCTCCACGCCCATCTTAGGCGAAGTGGTAGAGGATCATGCGCCGGTCGAAAATGACACTACGTCGGCTGCACAAAAGCGCGCGCCGGCCGACAACGCCATTTCGGTTGATCCGCTGCCACCACCCACGGGGAAAACCACCGAGAATTACTTCGCTGCCATCCGTGCCTGCCTGGAGCGTGCCAAACGTTATCCGCCGGAAGCGCGTACTGCCAGGATCGAGGGCATCGTATGGCTTGGTTTTGCCATCAGCCGGAACGGCCAAGTGCTGCGCTGGGATGTGCAACAAGGCTCCGGCTCGTCCGTCCTGGACAGCGAAGTGCGCGCCATGGCCGACCGCGTATTCTTCCCCCCAGTTCCCGCCGACATCGATTCTGTGACGCTGTCCTTTGTGGTGCCAATCGAATTTGCCCTTTCGCGCGCTTGATCCGGAAGAGGGATAAAACCGCCAGCTTCCTGGCACTACGGGTAAGCAAAAGCACGGTTGTTTCGTACAGATATGGAATTGCTGGCAGAGACAGTTCGTATACAGTCCCCTATCCTCCGCCATTTCCTTTGAGAAATTCACTCTCCGGATTGAGTCGCGCCCCACAAAACCCCAACAATCGACACATCTCGCGACCGGCCTCATCACTCGGCAGCACCCGAAAGTGCCGACTTTCTTCTCTCCTGCCCCGATTTTCTCGGAAGCTGATGACTCAAGGCCTGACGATACGGAGGCAAAACGCCAGCTCTACCGCGGCTGACGGAGCAAGGCCGGGGGACTCGCTTTCGAACCCCCCAGAGATGCCATTTCCATCGGTGAAACAGCCTTCGGAGGTATGCGGTCTTGTAGCATCCGTTCCCACCCGCATCCGGCAATCGGGCGGCCGCCACGACCGTCGTAGCACTTTCTGGAGCGAGGCCACCGGGAGCTTGTTCTTGCGCCCAATAACCCAACATCTCTCAAAAAACACCCGTTATATGGTGGGGGCGCGGTATCGAAGAGTGCGTGACACTGAGCCTTCAGGTACGCAGTTTTGGCCGACCTCCCGACGCCAGCGACCGGCAGCGCGGTGGTGGTGACACGCGGAAATTGGTGATTCTTGCATAAACCAGCAGGGGTGCCGCAATAGTCAAAACTCAAGCGATGCAGAGACATAGCCCGGACGTTTACGGTACGCGCCGGGATGCTGGGAGATTAGCTCAATCGCGGACGGCAAGAACAACGACATCAAAGGCGCACCCTCTCCGATTTCGCCGTGCACCTTCATGTCGGGTCAAGCCCACGGATCAACCGAGGCGCTTCAAAACGCTCAAGTCCTCCGAAACCTCCTGCAGGGTACCGCGCTGTTCGCGCGCGACATCCTCTAAGGAGCGCAACACGCTTTCGATGGTGCGGGCGCTTTCGATCATCGTGGCAACACTGCCAACCGTCGCCTGAATGCTGTTCTGTGATTTGAGGTATTTCCCCCGCGTCGCGGCAATGCCGACACCCATGACCGTGGTCGAATTTTCGATTTCACCGATGGACCGGTTGATCGCGACCAGACTGGTCTTCGTGTTTTGAGCTAGGCCGCGCACTTCCTGGGCGACGACAGCGAAGCCGCGCCCCTCCTGCCCCGCATGCGCCGCTTCGATCGTGGCATTCAGCGCCAAGAGATTGGTCTCGCTGGCGATGGCATCGATGCTCTCGACGACATCTCGCATCTTTTTCATGCTACGCGACAGCGCATCAAACTCGGCGGCCAGGGCGGACGCATCGGCGGCGTTTGCGGCATCCTTGACGCCCTGATCGATGGCCGCACGCACGCTTTCAATCACGCCGCGCACATCCACCATCTTCAGAAGCACGTGCTCGATCTGATCGCCCCAGACGCTGCTGGTCTCGACATACCGCACCAACCGGTCGTTGACCTTGCGGCGGAGGTCGTTGAGCACTTCCAGGCGATTGAGCCGGGTGCGGGTGAAATAGTTTCCGAAACGCGCATAATGCACCGCAAAGTTGGATACCCTCTCATCCCGCACCGCCTGCCGCCGCGTATCGAAGAAGACCAGCGCCGACAGGGTTTCATTGACATTGATGCCGAACAATTCTCCGAAGGTCGAAAATCCCGCAACCGGCATCGGCCACGTCCCGGCCAGGTCCGCCAGGTCCCCTTGGTTGTGCAAGCGCCTCAGGACGCAATCATTCAATACCGCACCAAGCGGCGGAGGCTGTCCCTGCAGGTAAGTGCCCACGTCGGTAGCGGTCTGGGTCGCGAAGTCCGTCGCCTTCAGAACGAGCAGCCGGTCGCCGGGATTGACGTCGCAATAGAAGGAAACGCTGCCGTCTGCCTCATCGCATGCCGCGATGGAACGAACGAACACCTCGTTCTCGATTTCAACGCCGAACGTGTATTTCTCCATCCGTCGCGGCACCAGCGCCGGCGAAACGCGCAAAACGTCGGAGAGTACCTTGAGAAAGGGCTCCACCCGGCCGGTCTTGGGGTGGATCACGCTCTTGACGATACGCCGTTCGGGATCGGCCTCGATGACGATGAAAGCGCGTGAGGTCGATACAAAATTCTGGCTCTTCAGCACGCCGTATCCGCGGCCCGGTCGCAGTTTCAGAAAAATGCAGACGGCGTGATCTTCGAGAATCTGCTGGGAATCGTAAAGGTAGGTCGCCTTCGCTCCCGGCACACACCCGGCCGATCCGCCAATGAAATGGCACGGAAACCGTTCGCTGCGGTAGACCGCTTCCATGAAATAGTTCTCGCAGGCCGACAGTCCATCGACGAAGGTCAAGGCGACCGTGCCTTTGGCGTCGATCGGAAACGGAATAGTCAGCCCCTTAAGCGCATCCTCGATCAGCCCCACCCGGACCCGGTGGGAGTAGGCCGATACGGCATTGCGGATATCGTCGTCAGGCAACAGAATGTTTTGTATGCTTACATGTTCCAGAAGGTCCGCCGGAAATATCTGGACAACGACACCGTTCCAGGCGCTACCGGTCGCACCGTAGAGCGATCCGAAGGATTCCGCGTCGCACAACTCGCCAGCGGTTGTCGTCGCGACGACCGGCGTCACGCCTGCTATTCGCGTCAACTCCGACGTCACCCGCTCAAAATTCACATGCGGCGAGACGTAGGCGAGCGCCAGCGGAGACGGAGCACCCTGACTGAAGAAGTGCCCGGATTCCAGGCCTTCCAGTTCAGCATTGGTTTTTATGACTTTGATAACACCGGCAGCCGTTTTCACGGCCGTTTGCGTATCCTGCATCATGTGAATACCGCCTGGATTGGAGAGCGCCTCCCTTGCGGTTCGCCTACGCCGGCGTGTTGGTCTCGGGTAAAAAGTCGGCGCTTCTCTCCCTTGCCGAAAGAGAAGCGCCACAGGCCGGGCAGAGAGAGAACGGCAAGCTTTGGTCAGCTGTTAAGATTGGTAAGCACTTCGTCGAGCATCTTTTTGGCGTCGCCGAACAGCATCCGGTTGTTCTCTTTGTAGAACAGCGGATTGTCGACACCGGCATAGCCGGACGCCATCGAGCGCTTCATCACGATGGAGGTCTTGGCCTTCCACACCTGCAGCACCGGCATGCCGGCGATCGGGCTGGAGGGGTCATCCTCCGCCGCCGGATTGACGATGTCGTTGGCCCCGATGACCATCGACACGTCGGTATCCGGGAAGTCCTCATTCAGCTCGTCCATTTCCATGACGATGTCGTAGGGGACCTTGGCTTCGGCGAGCAACACGTTCATATGGCCCGGCATACGGCCCGCAACCGGGTGGATACCGAAACGCACGTTGACACCCTTTTCACGTAGGAACTTGGTGATTTCGTACACCGTGTGCTGCGCCTGCGCGACCGCCATGCCGTAGCCCGGCACGATGATGACGCTCTTGGCTTCTTTCAAGAGTTCGGCGGTATCGGTGGCGCTGATCGGCGTCACTTCACCCTGCGGTTCGCCGTCGTCTTTCTTCTTGGCCGCGGCGCCGCCGCCGGTGCCGAAACCGCCGGAGATCACCGCCAGGAACTTGCGGTTCATGGCACGGCACATGATGTAGCTGAGGATCGCGCCCGACGAGCCGACCAGCGCGCCGACCACGATCAGAAGGTCGTTGCCCAGCATGAAGCCGGTCGCTGCCGCCGCCCAACCCGAATAGGAGTTGAGCATCGACACCACCACCGGCATGTCCGCGCCACCGATCGCCATCACCATATGGATGCCGAACAACAGCGAAATCACCGTCATCACGATCAGTGGGATCAAGATCTGTACGGTCGGAGCCTGTTCGTGCAGACCGCCGGCGGCGACGAAGACATAGCCGTAGCAGATCACCATGAGGAGACCGAGGAGGTTGATGAGATTACGGCCGGGGATGATCACCGGCTCGCCGGTGATGTTGCCCGACAGCTTGCCGAAGGCAATCACCGAACCCGAGAAGGTGACGGCGCCGATCAGAATGCCGACATAGATCTCGATCAGGTGAATGTTTTCGGAGGCCATCAGGTCCCGCGCCGGAACGTCGAGCGGCGTGGTGTCGATGAAGCTGGCGAAGCCGATGGTGCAGGCCGCCAGACCCACCAGACTGTGCATGATGGCGACCAGCTCGGGCATCTGGGTCATCTTCACGACCTTCGCCGCGATCAGACCGATGGTGCCGCCGAGCGCCATGGCGCCGACAATCCACGGCAGCCCGTGCATGGCGACGATCTGTACGTCGCCGGCCTGGCTCCCGCGCATGCCGAACACGGTCGCCAGGATCGCGATCGTCATGCCGATGATGCCGAACCAGTTGCCGCGGCGGCTGGTTTCCGGATTGGAAAGTCCGCCGAG